>ERZ1066123.1090-NODE-1090-length-17373-cov-7.312103_pt1 | contig 17373 bp, 15 predicted proteins | sample MGYA00382770_ERZ1066123 | MGnify/ENA primary metagenome ERZ1066123 (study PRJEB33369, sample SAMEA5778353) | biofilm metagenome | biome: Industrial cooling water; feature: Water cooling tower basin; material: Biofilm | place: United Arab Emirates | collected...
ATTCTGGACCGCACGCTGGCGAAGGTGCTGGCGTTCAACCTGCGGAAGCTCGCGTCGCGGAGCGGCGTCGGGTTCCTGTGTGCGACCACGCACGACGACCTGACCGAAGACCTGAACCCCGACGCGATCGTTCGCTGCCACGGCGAGGGGCGGGTCGACGTCGAGCGGCGGGACGTAAAAAAAAACGGGTCAGCTTCTCGGACGAGCTTTGGCTCTCGGACGGCACCCGTGCCGACTGGCCGTACTTCGCACGGTGGCATTACCGCAGCCACCACCTCGCGTACACCCGCCGCGTGATCCTGCTCTGGCACGGCCCCGAACCGGTCGGCATCTGCGTGTTCGGCACCCCGGCGGCGTCGCTGTCCCTGCGGTCGCAGTTCTTCGGCCTGTCGAACTCCCGCTCGAAGGTGGCAATGGGCGCGCTCAACGAGCAACTCTGGCTGCTGCAACGGGTCGTGATCCACCCGACCTACCGCGGCGCGGGCATCGCCTCCGACTTCGTCCGCCGGGCGTGCGAACTGTGCCCCGTGGACTGGATCGAAACGCTGACCGCGATGGGCCACGCGAACCCGTTCTTCGAGCGGGCCGGCTTCACCCGCGTCGGCGTGATCCGCAAAACCGCGAAGTCCGGCCAGCACGGGGCCTACGGCGGCCACGCGAGAGTCTCGGCCGAGACGTTGGCCAAGTCGCGGTTCAGCGAGCCGGTCTACTACGTGTTCGACAACCGCAAACTGAAGGATTTGTAGGTCGGGTCGAGTCTTCGAGGCCCGACGTTGCGCTTCACGTCGGGCCTCGAAGACTCGACCCGACCTACTAGAAAAGGCAACACCTCGAAGGAACCTCTCATCATGCAAACTCGCAAGTTCGGCGGCGACGCCGCCACCGTTTCCGAAGTCGGCCTCGGGTGCTGGCAACTCGGCGGCGACCAGTGGGGCGACGTCTCCGACGCGGACGCGCTCGCCATCCTGCACGCGGCCGCCGACGCGGGGACGACGTTCCTCGACACGGCGGACGTGTACGGGGCGGGCCGCAGCGAGGAACTCGTCGGCCGGTTCCTGAAGGAGCGGAAGGGGGACTTCTTCGTCGCCACCAAGCTCGGTCGGTTCCCGCGGCCCGGCTTGCCGGAGAACTGCACCCCGGCGAACATCCGCGCCCACACGGAAGCGTCGCTGAAGCGGCTCGGGGTCGAAGCTCTCGATCTCACTCAACTCCACTGCGTTCCGCTGGACATCCTCGAACGCGGCGAGGTCTTCGAGGTACTCCGCCGGTTGAAGCAGGAAGGGAAGATTCGCCGGTTCGGGGCGAGTGTCGAAAGCACCGCGGAGGCGAAGGTGTGCCTCGCGCAGCCGGGGCTGGCGTCGCTGCAGGTCATCTTCAACGTGTTCCGCCAGACGCCGATCACCAGCTTCTTCCCGGAGTGCCGGCAAAAGGGGGTCGCGGTCATCGTCCGGCTGCCGCTCGCGTCCGGGTTGCTGGCCGGGAAGTACACGCCGGGGACGACGTTCGCGGCGAACGACCACCGCACGTTCAACCGCAACGGCGAGGCGTTCAACGTGGGCGAGACCTTCGCGGGCCTCGGGTTCGAGAAGGGGCTGGAAGTGACCGAGAAGTTGCGGCCGCTCGTCCCGGCGGGGCTGACGATGGCCCAGTTCGCGCTGCGGTGGTGCCTCGATTTCCCGGAAGTGGCGACGATCATTCCGGGTGCCCGGAACCCCGCGCAGGCGAAGGGGAACGCCGCGGCGAGCGACGTTCCCCCGCTGTCGGCGGAGTTGCACGCCCGCCTCCAGGACTTCTTCGCGGCCGACGTGAAGCCCCTCGTCCGCGGGCCGGACTGAGGCTCCGCGCTCACCCGCTCACCAGTACCCGACCACCCGCGGGGGTTGCTTCGCGCCGCGCAGGTCGAGCCAGACGAGGCCGGCGGCGGCCAGGAGCGCGGCCGCGTGGAGGGCGAGGGCGGCGTCCCGGGCGGTCGTCGGCTGGACGTTGAACTGCGCCAGTTCCTTGCCGGAGTTCACCGCGAGCTTGGTCTTCTTGATCGTCGTGTCCGCCTCCTCCGCGGCCCTGGCGAACTTCTCCGCGACGAGGTCGCGGATCGCCACTTCCAGCCCGAGCCCGCGGGTCGTCTGGATCCCGGCGAGCAGGAGCAACAAGAGGGTCAGCCCGCCGAGAAGCTGGTGTCGCCGGGGCCAGACCTTCGGCACCCACGCCAGCGGGCCGGGGATGGTGGCCGGGTCCGGATGGCGGACGATGCGTTCGACCCACGCGAACAGCAGCGTGAAGACCAGCGCCGGGAAGTAGGGCAGCAGCCACCAGCTCGAATACAGCTTCTGCGCGATCGGCTTCTCGTCGAGCAGGAGTTCGTCCGGCAGGGTTTGCGCGGTGAACGACGCGAACAGGGCTTGCCACGGGTTCTGGGTGTAGACGCGAACGTCGCCGGGGAAGGAGCCGACCCAGCTGAAGAACGTCGCCAGGAACGCCAGGGTCAGGCACGCGACGGGCACCCAGGCCAGCACCGTCGGCGAGAGCGAGAACCCGGCCGAGTGCGTGTACCCCTCCGGGGCCGGCGGCGGTTCGACCGGCGGCGAGGCGGCGGCCGCGGGCTCCTTCGGCGGCACGAACCCCGGCGGCGGGGCGGGCACGTTCCACTCGGACGACGGGGACACGGGTGGCGGCACGGGGGTCGGCTCCTGGGCGGGAACGACGGCCGGCCCCGCGGCGGGGTCGACGGTCGGGGTGTAGGCACCGGGCACGGGGATCGCCTTCGCGCACTTCGGGCACGGCGCGTCCGTCCCGGCGGCCGCGTCCGGGAGTTCGACCGTCTGGAAGCAGTGCGGACAAATCTGCCGGATCACGCGCCGTCTCCGCGGGAAGGGGAGGAATCGGAGAGGAGTTCGTCCCAGGAGTTCACGTCGAGCACGCGGGACAGGAAGAGTTTCAACCGGGCAAGATCTTTTGTTTCTCGGACCACGGCTTCGAGAGCCGCAGGAGGCGGGCCAAATTTCTTGGTCTCCAATTCCAAAACATCGTCTTGTTTGGACTGTAATTGGCCTTGGTTCTTGCCCCGCTGAATGATGTCCTGATACGTCGAAGAGGTTTCCCAGTTGATCATGACCCCCATCGTCAGTTCCTCCCAGAGTGCCGCGTCGAACTTCACCCCGAACATGATCCGGCTCGCGAGCCACAGCTTTTTGCGGTCCGTCCTGTCCGCTGAATTCAAACTTCGACGACCTCCCGGAAGGCGCGTGGAAGGTACGCCAGTACGTCGGCCGCGGTCAAGCACACCTGCGTCAGGTCGGCGGCGGCCAGGTCACCCGAGCGGCCGTGGACCCACGCCCCGAGGACCGCGGCGTCGAACGGGGACAGGCCCTGTCCGAGCAGGGCGGCGATCGCGCCGGTGAGCACGTCGCCGGTGCCGCCGGTGGCCATGCCGGGGTTGCCGGTGGCGTTGGAATAGGTGCGAGAGCCGTCGGTCACGATCGTTTCCGGCCCCTTCAGCAGCAGCACCAGCCGGAACCGGGCCGCGAACGCGACCGCCAGCGGGATACGGTTGGCCTGCACTTCCGCGGTGGACTTGCCGGTGAGGCGGGCGAACTCGCCGGGGTGGGGCGTGAACACGGCGGGGCCGGGCACCGCTTCCGCCATCGGCGACAGCGCGTTCAACCCGTCCGCGTCCACGACGGCGGGCTTCGGGCCGAGTTCCCCGAGGACCGCCCGCACCAGCGTCGCAACGTCCGGCCGGTTCCCGAGGCCGGGGCCGACCGCGACGACGTCGGCCGCGGCCGCCAGTTCGGTCACGGCGGCGATCGACGTTTCCGAGTACGTCCCGTCCGCGTGGTGGGGGATCCCGGCGGTCGTGTAGCACGGGTTCCCGGCCGCGACGACGCCCTGCACCTCCGTCGGACACGCGACCCGCACGAGCCCCGCGCCCCCCTTCAACGCGGCGGACCCGCACAGCACGGCGGCCCCGCTCATCCCGCGGCTGCCGGCCACGACGAGGACGCGGCCGAACGTGCCCTTGTGCCCGTCCACCGGGCGGCGCGGCAGTTTCGGGACGGCGGTGATGGGCTCGAGCACGGTGGTTCCTCCGTTCTGGTTCCCTCCCCCTGGGAGGGGGGAGGGTGGGGGTCGCTTCGGGGAGGGAGCCTTCACCCCCACCCCAACCCTCCCCCCTCAAGGGGGAGGGAGAAAGATCAAACCCCGACCGAAAGCGCGTTACTCGTTCGCGGCCAGGAACGCCTTCAGGCGGGTGAAGAACTCGGCCGGCTGGCCGAACCCGTGGCCGACGCCGTCCATGCGGAAGAACGCCTTCGGCGCGTGGGCGGCGGCGTACAGCGCCTCCCCCTGCTCGAACGGGACGATGCGGTCCTCCGTGCCGTGGGCGATGAAGACGGGTCGCGTGCAGGCCCCGATCTTCGCGCGGCTGTCGAACCGGTTCGACATGAGGGTCACGCACGGCACCCACGGCTTGTGGTGCTTCGCCGCTTCCGGCAGGGACGTGAACGTGAACGCCAGCACGAGCGCGGCGTGGTCGTGGCGGGTGGCGAGTTCGACCGCGACCCCGCCGCCGAGGGACTCGCCGACGAGGAGCACGTTCCGGGCCGGGAACCCCTTCTGAACGAGCCACCGGAACCCGGCCTCGCCGGCGGCGTAGCACCCCGCTTCGGTCGGCGACCCGCCGCTCTTGCCGTAGCCGGGGTAGTCGTAGCTCAGCACCGCCTTCCCGAGTTGCCGGCCGAGTTCCCGCGCGAGCCGCCCCCGGTGGCTGAGGTTCCCGCCGTTGCCGTGCGACAGCAGGACCGCCCCGGTCGCGCTCTCGTGCGGGAAGTACCAGCCGTGGACCGGGGTGCCGTCGTCGAGCGCGAGCCACACGTCGTCCGGCGGCGGTTCCCCCGGATCGGCCCAGTCGGTGGCCGGGGCCGGCCGGAACACGAGCGCGTTCTCGAACCACTTCATCCCGAGCACGGCGACGACCCACAGCCCGACGAGGAACGCCGTCCAGCGTACCACAAACGCTCGGACCCGACGCGGCGGGGGAAGCGGGGTCATCGGTTCGGTTCCGGAAGGGGTGGGGGACGAGTGCGAACGCCAACCTACCGCGGGTCGCTCACCCGGCCGAGGAACAGGATCGTCTCGGATTGCGTGTCGCGGATCAAGAACAGGAACGGGTGGTCGGCCTGAAAGGAAGGTGGCTCTGATACCTTGTGCATGATGACTGCGGTCGCCGCGGCGGCGACCGTCCCCTCCTCGTCAGCCTCCACGCTGCCGCTATGAATGACGTCTTTGATGTGCAACGGCTCGCCGGAGCCCATGCCGGTGAAGTCTGCGTGTTTCGTGAACGGAAGTGGCATTCCGAGTTCCTGAAGCGGCTTCTTCAGTTCAAACCGGCTCGTGAACTTCCACCGCGGAAGCGAAACATCCACTTTGGCTTGTCTCATCTGGTTCATTGCCTCGGACAGCTTCGCCGCGGTCAGGCCGCCTTCAACTTCGCGAAGTCCGCACCGCTTCACCGGCAACAGGATCACCATGGCGTTACGGCCCGAGGCGTAGGCCAGTTCCAACAGTTGGAACTCGGAGTTGGAGGAAACCCTCACTGCCATCCTCGTGTCACTCATCATGTCGACTGTCACCTTGACTCCCGGTGCGGTCTCAAAGTCCGCCTTAGCGGTCGCCGATTTGTTGAAGGGCTGTTTCCAGGTGCCCCGGAAGAAAATCGCATTGGTCAGGACGAGTCGCGTCTCGCGGTCGACATCGCCTGCCTGCAAGAGGTCCTTGATCTTCTGTTCGGTTTGCTCCTCGACCCACTGGTTGATCGCCTTCCGCGACCCCTCCGCATCGCCGACGAAGTCCATCTCCCGGAAGCCGCCGGCGTAGTTCTGCCGGGTCAGGTCCAGGAACGGGGCGGCGAACGGGTAGTCCCGCTGCCCCCAGAGGGCGTTGGCGATGGTCAGCCGGTTCGACGGGTCCCGGCCGGACTGCAGGTGCTCCGTGACCCCCTTGAACGCCGGGTGCAGGCGGTCCGGCGGCAGCGTGAAGTGCAGCGCCTTCGCCATCTGCGCGGCGGTCTCCCCGCGGGCCCCGGCGTAGGTCATCGCCGCCGCCAACGAGATGCTGTACGGGGACAGGATGAGGTTCCCGTCGTTCTTCTCCGCCACCTTCTTGTACAGGTCGAGGGCGAAGGCGTTGTTGCCGTCCGCCAGGGCCTTCAGGTCGTCCTTCGGAACGGCAACCGCCGGGTCGTCCTTCGGAACGGTGCTCGACCCCGTACACGCCGCCAGCAACAGGGCGAGTGCCCCGACCAGGGTGATGGCCGTCGCTCGAATCGTCGCCATGTGGACCTCCGCGAAAGGACTTGTTCGTGGGGTCGAGTTCCTTCCCCGCGCGAACCGCACGACCGGAACTCCCGTGCGGCGCGAAGTGGGGTTGTAGCGGGAATGACTCGCGAAGCGGCTGTATCGCCGGGGACGGTCGGCGGTCGGGGCAAGTCTTTGTTCACGCCCGCGCGCCGTCATTCCCCACACTCGAACTTCCGAACTAACCCCCCAACAGGCCGGCGGACGGACCCGCCGGCGCGGCTGTTGGATTCCATCCGTTCCAGGAGGGTTCCCGTGAATCGGTTCCTGACCGCCCTCGTCGGGGTGTCGGCCGTCGTCGCCGTCGCCCAGGCCCAGTCGAGCTTCGACCCGGTATCGTACCGCAAGCCCGTCGTCTATGCGGCCCCGAACTGCCCCCCCGGCCTGTTCCCCGGCACCGCCCCCGGCACGCCCGGCTCGATGCCCGGGACGCCCGGCACCGGCGCGGCCCCGTTCGACCCGAACGCCCAGGCGATGCCGACCCAGGACGCGAACACGTTCGGCACCCAGCGGGAGGCCGGCGGCCAGAACTACGAGAGTTTTAACCCCAACATGTTCGGGGACTTCCCCGGCGTCGGCTACCGCCGCGGGTTCCCCCGCGGGCTGAACTCGCAGACGCAGTCGGCCCTGAGCAGCTCGCTGTCGAGTTCCTCGTTCAACGCGGAACCGCCGCTGCTGCCCCGCTACCAGTCGGTCAAGCTGACCGAGAACAACAGCCCGCGGCCGCAAGACCGGGTGTCGGTGGCGTACAACTTCTACGACAACATCAGCGGCACCGAGATCGACATCCACCGCGAAACGATCTTCTTCGAAAAGACGTTCGCCGGCGGCGACGCGTCCGTCGAGTTCCGCCTGCCGTTCCTCCAGTGGACGTTCCCCGGCGGCGGGTACCAGCGGGTCGGCGACATCACGATGATCGGGAAGTACGCCTTCTACAACGACACCGAAACCGGCGACCTGTTCTCGGGCGGCGTCGGCCTCACCTTCCCGACCGGGGCGAGCCTGGAGACGGACGCGGCCCACTCCGTGCTGATCCAGCCGTACCTCGGCTTCATCAAGAACTCGGGGAACTGGTTCGCCCAGGGGTTCTCGTCGCTGATCGTCCCGACGGACTCGGACGAACTGATGGTGTGGTTCAACAGCGTCGGCGTCGGCTACTGGGTGTACCGCGGGAACGGCACCGGCTGGCTGAACGGGATCGTCCCGATCACCGAAGTCCACGTCAACACGCCGCTGAACCACCGCGACCCGGGCGACGCCTCGTTCATCTACGACCAGGTCAGCCTCACGTCCGGTGCCCACTTCGTGCTCGGCCGGTCGGTCGTCGGCACGGCCGTCAACGTCCCGATCAGCGGCCCGCGGCCGTGGAACATCGAGGCCGTCCTGACGTGGAACGTCCGGTACTGATGCGGGCGCGAGTTGAGGAGCCGTCCGGGATCAACACCGTGTTTTCCGTCGGAATTTTGACTCGTGGCACCGGCCTCTGGCCGGTGCAGCCTCCACCGGCCAGAGGCCGGTGCGAGTCAAAACACGGTGTCGGTATTGGACGCTTTCTTACCACTTCGTCGGCGTCGCCTTGACCTGGGAGCCGTTCGACAGTTCCGCCTGGTTGGTCAGGACGAACACCTCGCCGTCCTTCGGGTCGCGGATCTCCTCGGGGGTGCCCTTCAGGGCGTCCGCTTCCTTCTCGATGAGCACGAACTTCGTCAGGGTGCCGTCGGTGGCCTGGACGCGGACCGGGACGAGCCGGGCCGCGCCGTTCTCGACCACCGCGACGAGGAGCTTGCCGCCCTGGCTGAAGACGACGTTCGCGGGGAGCAGCTTCGCCCCCTTCAACTGGCGGAACACGAGGCGGATGGTGCCGTACATGCCGGGCTGCAGCTTCCCGGCGGGGGCGTCGGCCGGGTCGGACAGGTTGCCGGGGAACTGGGGGAACTCGGTCAGCCGGCCCTTCATCTCCTTCGCCCAGGTCGCCTTGGCGGCGGCGAACACCGTCAGCGATTCGAGCGGGCTGCTCGGGACGGCGGCGGCCAGTTCCATGCCGACGCCGCGGGCGACGAGCGCGTCGAAGTCCGCCCGCGGGCCGTTGAACACGTCGAGTTCGAGCCGCAGCGTGCGGTCCTTGCCGTCGATCATCTGCGAGAACCGCGTGACCTTCGCCTTGATCGGCCGGCCGGGGAGTTCGTCCATCACGATCACGCCGACCGTCTCCGGGCCGAGCAGCGGGGCGAAGTTGTCCGGCAGCTTGGCGTGGATGGTAACGATGTCCGTCCGCATGACCGCGAGGATCGGCGAGCCGGCGGAGTTGGAGGCGTCCTTCACGAACGTGCCGGGGTCGGCGTACCGGTGGTTCACGACGCCGTCGAACGGGGCGTACAGCCGGGCGAGTTCGAGGTTGGCCTTGGACGAGTCCCGCTCCCGCTTCGCGACCGCAACCGCCGACGCCTTCAGCAGCACGTCCGCCCGCGCGGCTTCGAGCTTGGCCACGGCTTCGCTTTGCAGCGACTCCGACCGCGCGACCCCGGCCCGGGCGCTGGCCAGCGCGGCGAGGGCGGCCTGGTAGGTGTTGTTCTGCTCGTCCACCACGTCCGCGGTGATGGCCCCCTTCTCGGCGAGCACCTTGAACCGCTTCAGCTCGGACGCGCGGAACTTCTCGTTCGACTCCGCGGAGATCAGCGTGCTCTTCTCGACCTTCACGTTGTTGTCGGCGGTCCGGACGGTCGCCTGGGCCGCGACGACGTTGTCCTCGGACAGCCGCAGGGCGGACTCGGCCTGCCCGATGAGCGACTCCTTCAGCGCGAGGTCGGCGACGCGGTCGGGGGAGTAGACCTCGACGAGCAGTTCGCCCTTCCGGATGGGGTCGCCGATGGCTTTCGTCAGGTACTGGATCGGCCCCGCGGCGCGGGACATGAGCTCGGCCTGGTAGTACGCCTGGACGTAGCACGGCTGCGACACGGACAGCGACAGGTCCGCGTCGGTGCGGGGCGCGACCACCTTGACGGGGATCTGCTGGTCCGGGATCTGGTCCGGGCCGGTGCCGGCGGTCTTGGCGCACCCGACCCCGGCGAGCAGGGCGAACAGGACGGCGGCGCGGGTCATCGGCGGCTCCGGGGTCGGCGGGGGCGGGTATCCGCCACTCTACGAGTCCGGCGGCGGAAGGGCACCGCCTACATCGCGAACTCCGGCGGCGGGGTCCGCGGCCGGCGGCGGCGCTTCGTGCGGTTGGCGGCCGCCTCGAACCGGACCCACGTCCGCATCCCCAGCACGAACGCGAAGAACGCCCACCCGAGCAGCCCGACCACCGGGGCGAGCGGGCCGAACCAGCCGGACTCCCGCCAGTGGAACGGCCCGAGCTCCGACCGCTCGAACTCGTTCATCGGCATCCAGCCCATCACGAACGGCGGCGTACACCCGAGCAGCAGCGTGACGAGGTTCTCCGTCACCTCGCGGTGGAACGACGAGCGGAGCACCAGTTCCAGCGGGACGCCGCAGCACAGGACGAGGCACGGCCAGAACCCGCCGGCCAGGAACGCGGCCGCCAGGAACGCCCGGACCGTGGCGATCAGCGTCGTCCGGGCGGTCACCGAGCAGTACACCCCGATCCAGGCGAACGCGGCCATGTACACCGCGGTCGTGACGGCGGACGCGACCGCCATCAGCGGGTTGACCGCCCCGACGACCAGCCCGCACCCCCACACCGCGACGAGCAGCCAGTACCCCCGCCGCATCCCGAGGACCGTCCCCCACCACTTGCCGAAAATCATTTCCCGGGCCGTCAGCGGCGTCGCCATCAGGCTGATCCAGGTGTCCCGGTCCTTCTCGCCGGACACGGTGCCCGCCCCGCGGACGGCGACCGCCAGCATCAGCAGGAACCCGATCACCCCGGTCGCCCCGCGGACCCAGCCGTTGATCGCCTCGACGAACCCGTCCCACCGGGAGGCGAACGAGTCGCGGTAGCCGGGGCCGATGAACCAGTACCCCGGCAGATTGTCCCGCAGGGCCAGCCCCGGGAACGCGTCCGCCGCCCAGCTCAACACGAGGTCGCCGAAGAAGCTGAACAGGATCAGCGCCGGCACCAGGAACGTGAACCCGACCACGAGGGTCGCGAGGACCACCCCGCCGCACCCGGCCCGGAACCCGCCCTCGACGAACACCTCCTTCCAGAACATCGGGTCGTCGCCGACCGCCGGGCGGGCCGTCGCCGTCGTCCGGGCCTTCCGCCGGAACGGCGCGCCGCCGCCGAGCCCGCTGCTCGGGCCCAGGGCCACGGCGCGGAGGCGGGCGACGGCCAGCAGGACCAGCCCGGTCCCGACGACCCCCCAGAACGCGCCGAGGCGGGTGAGGATGTCGATGACCTCGTCCGGGCCGAACGACACGCTCCGCCGGCTGGCGGCCGAGGTCATCAGCAGGTACGGCAGGTTCCCGGACGCGACCCACTCGAACACGTCCGCGAAGTCGAGCTGGTACCCCGCGACGGTGACGGTGCTGAACCCCTGCGGCGACAGCACGTTCGTCGTGTACCCGGCCAGGACCGCGGACGCCACGACGTACAGGCCGACGAGCAGGTACGTCAGCAGGATCGCGTCGCGCGGCTTCCGCACCACCGTGGACTGGTAGATGCTGACCGCCGCGAGCCCGACGAGGGTGACGACCGTGGCCGCGGTGGCGGCCAGCACCAGCTCCGGGTCGATGCCGCCGAACAGCTGCAGCATCGCGAGCAGCGGCAGCCCGGCGAGGACCAGCACGAGCAGGTTCGCGACCCGGCCGGCCAGCTTGCCGAAGACGATCTCCCGGTTCCGCAGGTCCGTCGCGAGCAGGAACTCGAGCGTCTTCCGCTCCTTCTCGTCCGCCACGGTCCCGGCCACGTACGCGGGCGTCAGCAGGCACACGACCGCGTACTGGACGAACACGAACCAGTAGAAGTACTCCGTCGCGAACGCGGCGATCCGCCCCGGCGGGATGACCTGCGGGCCGGAGGCGTCGAAGTACCCGACCCGGTCGAGCCACTGCAGGTACAGGATGCCGAGCATCGTGCAGAGGCCGAGGACGTACAGCCCGCGGAGGACGTAGGTGATCCGCCGGCGGCCGACGCGGACGAGTTCGTAGACGAACACCGGGCCGAACAGGTTCCGCACCGCGTCCCGCGCGGCGAGCAGCAGCACGAGCAGCCAGACCGTTTCGGCGAGGAGCAGTTCGCCGACGGCCCACTTCGCCCGCTGCCCGGCGACCCACCCGCCGACGGCGACCGCCGCCCACGCCAGCAGGGCGAACGTCGGACCCCACCGGTACGCCCACTGGCCCGCGGTTCCCATGCGTCGCCCCGTTGAACGGTCTGCGTGCGGTTCCCGTGCAGTGTAACCGCCGCACCGCTCCCCGGCCACGACGCGGCGGACTGGAACGGCACGAGTCGCGATCGCCTCGGGGCCGCCGGACCGTCCCGAAGGATTTGCTTGACATCCGCCAAACCCGTTCTACCCTTCTTTGCCCGTAACTCTCCCCGACCGATGGTCGTCGCATGGCACCCCGACAAGCTTTCCGTAAAGCCTTCACCCTCGTCGAGTTACTGGTCGTGATCGCGATCGTCGCGATCCTGATCGGGCTCCTCCTCCCCGCGGTCCAGAAGGTCCGCGAGGCGGCGTCCCGGACGCAGAACAGTAACAATTTGAAGCAACTCGTCCTGGCGACGCACGCTTACTCGGACGCGATCGGCAGCCTGCCGGACAACGGGTGGTATCACAACCGGGCGACCGATTACTCGACGCCGAAGTCGGCCCCGAGCCCCGGCATCGCGGCCCGGTGCTCGTGGGCGTACAAGATCCTGCCGTACATCGAGCAGAGCAACCTGTTCGAGACGTTCTCGTACACCGTCGGGGTCAAGACCTACCTCGACCCCGGCCGGCCGAACAACGGCGGGTTCAGCACCCAGACGACCGTCCTCTGCGGGTACGGCACCGAGACCGACCTGCTCATGACCCGCGGGCCGCTGTGCGACTACGCCGTCAACGCGATGGTCGTCGGCATGGCGATGAACTCGGGCGGCACCCCGCCGTCCGCCCCGACGTGGACCGGCGGTGCCCCCTACCGCCGGAAGCTCGGCACGATCCAGGACGGCACCGCGAACACCGTCCTGTTCGGCGAGAAGTCGCTCGACTCCGCACTCTACGCGAAGCGGGGCAGCCAGGAGCACGACATCTCCATCGCGGCCGGGGGGCTGACCGGCATCTTCCGCGCGTCCACCACCGACGAGTACGACTGGAACTACGACACCCCGAACGTCGCGGTCGCCGGCCAGCGGTTCCGCATCGCCGACTGGACGTACAACGCCATCGGCTGCCAGAAGGACACCCAGGGGGACTTCCTCTGGAACGGGTTCGGCAGCCCGTACCCGGCCGGGGCCCCGTTCGCGATGGCCGACGGCAGCGTCCGCCAGATCCGGCACGAGCCCAACCTGCCCCTCCTGCTCGGCATGCTCACCCCGCAGGGTGGCGAAACCGCTTTCGTGGAGTGACCCGTGCTCGCGACCGACCCGCGCGTTCTCCGCGCGGCCCTCGTCGTGGGGGTCGCCGTCCTCGTCTCCGGTTGCACCCCCGGCCGGACCGCCGACCGCGGGCTGCCGCTGGTCGTCCGCCTCACCGCCGCCGGCAAGCCCGTCGCCGTCGCCCCCGGCGAAGAGGTGACCATCTCCCTCATGAGTTCCGCCGGCAAGCGGCACATCCTGTTCCAGCAGGATGACGGCACGTTCGTCTGGCCCCGCCCGGACATCGACGGCCCGGCCCTGACGCCCGGCAGCTACCGCGTGTCCGTGGCCCGGTCGGGCCGCCCGTCCCAGTCGGCCGCCCCGCCGGCGGTCAAGGACCGGCTGGCCGTGGAGGAAGGCAAGCTCGACTACACCATCGACGTCGGCCGCTGGTGAAGCCGGTTCGTGCCCCTCCCGCCCCGGCCAGCGGTGTATGATGCACCCATGCCACACTCCCCGCCCACCGTCACGTTCTGGGGCGCGGCCCGGACCGTGACCGGGTCGATGCACCGCCTCGACGCCGTCGGCAAGGTGGTCCTCCTCGACTGCGGGCTGTTCCAGGGCCGCCGGTCGGAGAGCCGCGCCCGGAACGTGACGTTCCCGTTCAAGCCTCGACACGTGGCGGCGGTGGTGCTCAGCCACGCCCACGTCGACCACTGCGGGAACCTGCCGAACCTCGTGAAGCAAGGCTTCTCCGGGCCGATCTACTGCACCCCGGCGACACGAGCACTCGCCTCCGTCATGCTCGGAGACGCCGCGAAGATTCAGGAAGAGGATGCCAACTACCTGAACAAGAAGCGGGAACGCGGCGAACCGCCGGTCGAGCCCCTGTACGACGGCCGCGACGTGTACCGCACGCTCATCAAGATGAAGGCGGAGCGGTACGGCAAGACCTTCGAGGTGGTGAAGGGCCTCCACGCCACGTTCAGCGACGCCGGCCACCTGCTCGGTTCGGCGGTCACCCACCTGCGGATCGACACCCCCGACGGCGAGCGCACGATCACCTTCACCGGCGACCTCGGCCGGGCCGGGGTGCCGATCCTGCGCGACCCCGAACCGCTGCCGGCCGCGGACCTGATCATTTCGGAAAGCACCTACGGCGGGCACACGCACGAACCCGTCGAAGAAACCTCCGAGAAGCTCGGCGAAGTCGTGCGGCGGACCGTCGAGCGGGGCGGCAAGGTGATCGTCCCCGCGTTCAGCGTCGGCCGGACGCAGACGATCATCTTCTTCCTGCACCAACTCGCGTCCGTCGGGAAACTGCCGAACGTGCCCATCTACGTCGACAGCCCGATGGCGGTGAAGGCGACCGAGGTGTTCCGCGTCCACCCGGAGTGTTTTGACGAGGAGACCATCCGCCTGTTCCAGTCGCAGCCCGATTTGTTCGAGGGCCGACGGGTGAAGTACGTCGAAAAAGTTCACGAGAGCATCGCGTTGAACCGGTCGACGGACCCGTGCGTGATCATCTCCGCGAGCGGCATGTGCGAGGCCGGCCGGATTCTCCACCACCTGAAGCACAACCTCGACAACCCGCGGAACACCGTGCTCATCGCGGGATTCCAGGCCCAGGACACGCTCGGCCGGCGGCTCGTCGAGCGGCGGCCGGAGGTGCGGATTCTGGGGCGGACGGTCCCGGTGCGGGCCGAAGTCGTCGTCCTCAACGGCCTGTCCAGCCACGCCGACCACGCGGACTTGCTGAAGGCGATGACACCACTCGCTGCGTCGGCGAAGGCGGTGCGGCTCGTCCACGGCGACCCGGACCGCGCGGAGGCGCTGGCAACGGGACTCCGCGGCATCGGCTTCGGGGATGTAGGCGTGCCGGACAGAGGCGAGACGGTCGGCGTCTGAACTCGTTGAGCCCCCGAACAGGCTTGCTTGCGAGCCGCGGAGCGGCGTTCATTCGTAGCCCCACGCGGAAGCGTGGGGTCCAGCAACCCAATCATTCGAGCCCCGTAGGGGCGTCCGTTCAAACACGGACGCCCCTACGGGGCTGAAGATGGGGGTCCATTGCGAACCCCACGCTCCCGCGTGGGGCTACGAATGAACGCCGCTCCGCGGCAACTGAATCTCAATCGAAAGTGCGTAGTGGTCTGATAATCGGAGATCGAGCAGATGTGGCCATTCTCTCGCATCTGGTCATCGAAGCCCGCAGCGCCAGAACCGCCCGACTCGTGCCCGCACGCCGAAGTCATAGTTGATGTGTTGCACCCTTGGGGTGTCTTCGAAGGGGTGCCCGTGCCACTCGACTCAATGGACGGTTACACTCGGCCTGGCGTGGGAATTTGGAACCCACGCTGTGCGACATGTCGCAAACCGCTGAGCAAAACTCAGCTTGGTGCTCGCATTGAACCCGGCGGCGACCTCTACCACGAAAAATTCGGCTGGGGTTGGCCGCGTTCCCGTTGGCTTTGGTGAGTTTCCAGTCCCGCGATTCGATAGGATGGCAACCTGCCCCTTCCCTCCTCGGAGCTCCCTCCCATGCCCCGCCTGCGACCGTATGCCCTTGCGGCCCTCGTGCTCACGCCGATGTTGCTCGCCTTCCTGAGCGTCACCGTCCCGGCCCAGGCCGACGACGCGGACAAGCCGATCCGCGCCCTGCTCGTCATCGGCGGCTGCTGCCACGACTACGCGAAGCAAAAGGACCTGCTCACGAAGGGCATCTCGGCCCGCGCCAACGTACAGTGGAAGATCGCCTACGAGAAGGACACCACCACGAAGAAGCTCAACCCCGTCTACGAGAACGCGGACTGGGCCAAGGGGTTCGACGTGGTCGTCCACGACGAGTGCAGCGCGGACGTGAAGGACAAGGCGATCATCGACCGCATCCTGCAGCCCCACCGGGACGGGCTGCCCGGCGTCGTGCTCCACTGCGGCATGCACTCCTACCGCGGCGAGGGCTACCCGAAGGAGACCGAGTGGTTCAAGTTCACCGGCCTGAACACGAACGGCCACGGCCCGCAACTGCCGATCGAGGTCGCGTTCACGGACAAGGACAGCGAGATCACGAAGGGCATGGCCGACTGGAAGACCGTCAACGAGGAGCTCTACAACAACCTCACCGGCAAGCTGCTCGACACGGCGAAGCCGCTGGCCCGCGGCAAGCAGGTCGTGAAGGACAAGTCCGGCACCGAGAAGACCGCGGACTGCGTCGTCGTGTGGACGAACGAGTACGCCGGCAAGGCCAAGGTGTTCGCGACAACGCTGGGCCACAACAACGCGACGGTCGAAGACCCGAAGTACCTCGACCTCGTCACCCGCGGGCTGCTCTGGTCGGTCGGCAAGCTGGACGACAAGCACCTGAAGCCGGCGAAGCAGGTGCTGCTGGACGAGAAGTAACCCTGTGTAGCCGCGACGCGAAGCGGAGCGCGGGTGCCAGTCCCGCGCTCCGCTTCGCGTCGCGGCTACACGTTCGCGCGGTCCGCAACGATGTCCAGCAACATCGGGTGCCGCCCCAGCGGTTCCGCGAGCCGGAACGTCACGTCCGGAAACTTCGCCCCCAACTCGTCGCGGGCTTCGGTCAGGTCGTCCCGCACGTGGACGCCCGGCGACAGGAAGTACGGCAGCAGCACCACCTCGGCGGCCCCCGCGGCCACGCACATCGCGCCGCCGTCCGCGATCGACGGCTCGGCCAGTTCCAGGTACGACACCTGCACGAAGGCGAACCGGCCGCGGTCCCGCATGCCGGCGGCGACCCACTCCAGGTCCGCGTTGGCGGCCGACCGCCGGCTCCCGTGTGCGATCAACAGCAACGCCGTTCCGCCCGCCATCGCGAACCCCCCGCCGTAGAATGTCTGCCTCAATTCAGGATAGGCGGGGCGACATGACCGGGGCGAAGATCGGGAACTGGGTCGTCGGGCCGGAAGTCGGCCGCGGGCCGCACGGGGTCGCGTACCGGGCCACCGACGACACCGGTCGCGCCGCCGTGCTGAAGGTGCTGACCCTCGACGCGACCCGCACGCCCGAGTTCCTCCAGCGGTTCCCCGCCGAGATGCTGTCCCTGCAGCGGATGAACCACCCGAACGTCGCGAAGTTCTACGCCAGCGGCGTCCATGCCGGGTCCGCCTACTACGCCTCCGAATGGGTCGACGGGACCGACCTCGGCACGCTGCTGCGGCAGCCCGGCCGCACCGCCGACGAGCCGGGGCTGAACTGGAAGGACGACCTCGTCCGCGTCGCGGTGCAGGCGACCCGCGCCCTGAAGCACGCCCACCACCGCAGCATCCTGCACCGCGACCTGAAGCCCGCGAACGTCCTCGTCACCGCGGACGGCACCGTCAAACTCACCGACTTCGGCGTGGCGAAGGTGCTGAACCTGCCGCCGCTCGCGGGGGACGCGGACCCGTGGGGCTCGGCCGGGTTCACCGCCCCGGAACTGCTCGCGGGGAAGCCGTTCACGAAGAAGTCCGACCTGTACGCGCTCGGGTGCGCGCTCTACGCCGCCGCGACGGGCCGGCCGCCGTTCAGTGCCAGCACCGCCGCCGAGTTCCTGCACAAGCAATGCTACAC
>ERZ1066123.1091-NODE-1091-length-17370-cov-43.822004_pt1 | contig 17370 bp, 15 predicted proteins | sample MGYA00382770_ERZ1066123 | MGnify/ENA primary metagenome ERZ1066123 (study PRJEB33369, sample SAMEA5778353) | biofilm metagenome | biome: Industrial cooling water; feature: Water cooling tower basin; material: Biofilm | place: United Arab Emirates | collected...
TCAAGCCCGCCGACGGCATGCGCAACATGAAGAAGGACATGGGCGGCGCCGCGCACGCGATCGCGCTGGCGCGCCTCGTGCTCGAACGCGCGCTTCCCGTGCGGCTGACGCTGCTCGTGCCGGCGGTCGAGAACGCGCTCGGCCCCGACGCCTACCGCCCCGGTGAAGTGATCGCCACGCGCGCGGGGTTGAGCGTCGAGATCGACAACACCGACGCCGAAGGCCGCGTGATCCTCTGCGACGCGCTCACCTACGCCAGCGAGCAGAAGCCCGCGCTGCTGATGGACTTCGCCACGCTCACCGGCGCGGCGCGCATCGCGCTCGGGCCCGACCTGCCGGCGCTGTTCTGCAACCGCGACGACGTGGCGTCGGCCTACCTCGAGGCCGGCGCGGCGCAGCGCGACCCGCTGTGGCGCATGCCGCTGTGGCGCCCGTACCTGAGCTATCTGAAGTCGGGCATCGCCGACCTGGCGAACTCGGGCGCGTCGCGGATGGCCGGATGCGTGACGGCCGCCCTCTACCTCGAGCGCTTCGTGCCGGAGACGCAGCCCTGGACGCACGTCGACGTGTATTCGTGGAACGACGCCGACCGCCCGGGCAAGCCGGCCGGCGGCGAGGCCCAGGGCCTGCGCGCGGCGTGGGCCTTCCTGAAGCGCCGATTCGCCGATTAAGCTCGGGGCGTCTCCTCCCGACGCGAGCGCCGCCATGCCCGTGCAGCAGATGCTCGACCAGGCCCACCGGCTCCCGTCGATCCCGAAGCTGGTGCAGGAGCTGCTGCAGGCGCTCGACGATCCCCATGCCGACGCCGGCCGCATCGCCGCCAAGCTGCAGCTCGACCAGGCGCTGACGGCCAAGGTGCTGCGGCTTGCCAATTCGTCGTTCTACGGCGGCACGCGCAAGGTCAGCTCGGTCAACGACGCCGTGGTGCTGCTCGGCGTCGACGCGCTGCGCACCATGGTCGCCGCCGGCGGCGTGGTCGCCGCCTTCGACGCCCCCGACGGGTTCGACCTGCGCGCGTTCTGGCGCCGCAGCTTCATGGTGGCCGGCCTGTGCCGATGGCTGGTGCGACGCGGTCGCCTGCGCGGCCTCAGCGCGGAAACCGCCTTCACCGCCGGGCTGCTGCACGACGTCGGGCGCCTGCTGATGCACACCATCGAGCCGGAGCGGATGCGCGAGGCCGACGCCGCCGTGGCGGCAGGCGCGTCGCGCGGCGACGCCGAGCAGATGATCCTCGGCTACACGTCGGTGGAGATCGGCGGCGCGCTGGCGCAGCACTGGCACTTCCCCGACGTGCTGTGCGCGGCGGTGGTCGACCAGCCCGCCCCGATGGCCGCCCGCGTGCCGAACGAGTACGCCGGCGTGGTGCACGTGGCCCGCGCCTGCCACCTGCTGCTGATCGGCCAGCAGCCGCTGGAGCGGCTCTTCGGCGGCGCGGCGGCCCCGGTGGCGTCGTGGCTCGAGCTCGACGCCGAGACCCTGGCGCCGCACTGGGACGAAGCCGCCGGCCTCGGCCAGGACATCGACGCGCTGCTGGCGTGATCCGGCGCAGCGCCTGACTTTCGTCAGTGACGCCGCACTCACCGCCGTAGCACAGTGTCGTCATCCCGGGCTTTGCAGACTGCCCGCGCCCTGAAACGAGGTGAGCATGAGCCGTCCCGAAGAGCAGCTGCGCGATCTGCGCATCGATCGCCGCCCCGGCGCCGCGCGACCCCGGTCGCGGCGCAAGTGGTTCGTGCTGGGCGGCGTGGCGACGATCATCGTCGCCCTCGTCGTGGTGATGTCGGGACGGCCCGTTCCGGTCGAAACGGCGGTCGCGCGCAGCGCTGCCGAGGCCGGTCCGCCCACCCTGCTCGACGCGTCGGGATTCGTGACCGCACGGCGGATCGCCACCGTTTCGGCGGAAGTGACCGGGCGGGTCGCCGAAGTGCTGATCGAGGAAGGCATGACGGTCGAGGAAGGCCAGGTGCTGGCGCGACTCGACGCGACGGAGGCGCAGGCGCAGCTCGACCTCGCCAGCGCGCAGGTCGCGTCCAGCGAGTCGCAGCTCGCCGAGGCGCGCACCCAGCTCTCTCTTGCCGAGGTGACGCTGAAGCGCCAGCAGGAGCTCATCGGCCGGCAGCTGGTCTCGCAGTCGGCGCTTGACCAGGCCAAGGCCGACCGCGACGCCCGCGCGGCGCGCCTCGCGGCGCTGCAAAAGGCGGCGCAGGTGGCGCGCGAGCAGCGCGCGCTGGCCGCGATCGGCGTGGAGAACACCGAAATCAAGGCGCCGTTCTCGGGCGTCATCGTGGCGAAGGCCGCCCAGCCGGGCGAAATGATCTCGCCGATCTCCGCCGGCGGCGGCTTCACCCGCACCGGCATCGGCACGCTGGTCGACATGGACTCGCTGGAAGTCAACGTCGACGTCAATGAAGCCTTCATCGGCCGCGTCCAGCCGAAGATGCCGGTCGAGGCGGTGCTCAACGCCTACCCGGACTGGCGCATCCCGGGCAGCGTCATCGCCATCGTGCCCACGGCCGACCGCACCAAGGCCACCGTCAAGGTCCGGATCGCGCTGGACAGCCGCGACCCGCGCATCGTCCCCGACATGGGCGTGCGCGTGAGCTTCCTCGCCCCGGTCGACCCGGCCGCGCCCGCCCCGAGCGGCGCGTTCGTGCCGGAAGCGGCGATCGTGCAGCCGGCGCCGCCCGCCGAAGGCGAGGATGCCGTGCCCCCCGCGGTGTTCGTCGTCGAGGACGGCGCGGCGCGGCGCGTCGAGGTCGCGCTGGGCGCGTCGGCGAACGCGGAGCGGCTGGTCACCGCGGGGCTTGCGGGCGGCGAGACCGTGATCGTGGCGCCGCCGCCCGGCCTTGCCGACGGCGATCGCGTGGCGGTGGCCGCCCCCGGCGGCCGGTGAGCGGGAAGGCAGCCACCATGGGCCACGCCCCTCCCTCGCTGTTCCCGCTGGTCGAGATCCGCGGCCTGACCAAGGCCTACGTGCGCGGCAAGCAGCGCGTCGAGGTGCTGCACGGCATCGACCTCGACATCCCCGAGGGCGATTTCGTCGCGCTGATGGGGCCCTCGGGCTCGGGCAAGACCACGCTGCTGAACCTGATCGGCGGCATCGACTCACCGAGCTCGGGCCTGCTGAAAGTGGGCGGCCAGCGCATCGACGACTACAGCGCCGACGAGCTCGCCGCGTGGCGCGCCGAGACGGTCGGGTTCATCTTCCAGAGCTACAACCTGATGCCGGTGCTGAGCGCGCAGAAGAACGTCGAGCTGCCCCTGCTGCTGACCGAGATGAGCTCGGGCGAGCGCACCCGCCGCGCCCGCATCGCGCTCGAGCTCGTCGGCATCGGCGACCGCGCCGGCCACAAGCCGAGCGAGCTGTCCGGCGGCCAGCAGCAGCGCGTGGCCATCGCCCGCGCGCTGGTCAGCGACCCGACCCTGCTGATCTGCGACGAGCCCACCGGCGACCTGGACCGCAAGACCGCCGACGAAGTGCTGCGCCTGCTGCAGCGCCTCAATTCGGAGTTCGGCAAGACCATCATCATGGTCACGCACGACCCCAAGGCCGCCGAATACGCCAAGCGCACCGTGCACCTCGACAAGGGCACGCTGGTGCGGGAGGCCGCGCACTGAGCGCGGACCCGCCATGCTGAAGTACGTCGGCCTCGTGCTTTCGGGCCTCACGCGCAAGAAGCTGCGCACCACGCTCACCTTCCTGTCGCTGCTGGCGGCCTTCACCCTGCTCGGCCTGCTGCAGGCGGTGAACTCGCTGTTCTCCGGCGCCGCCGACTTCCTCGGCGCCAACCGCCTCATCACGCAGGCCAGCACCAGCTTCACCCAGCCGCTGCCGATGCGCCTGCTGCCGCAGATCGAGGCGGTGCCCGGCGTCGAGGCGGTGAGCCACTCGCAGTTCTTCGGCGGGCAATACGGCGATGGCCGCAGCTTCTTCCCGCAGTTCGCGGTGAACCCGCAGCGCCTGCGCCAGACCTACCCCGAATGGGTGATGGAAGAGGACGCGTGGCGCACGTTCACCTCGACGCAGGACGGGGCGATCGCCGGGCGGCTGCTGGCCGAGCAGAACGGGTGGCAAGTCGGCGACATCATCCCGCTCAACAGCTTCATCTGGACGCGGGCCGACGGTTCGCGGCTGTGGGAATGGCGGCTGGTCGGCATCTTCGACGGCAAGGACGCCGAGTGGCAGAAGCGCGCCAACCTGATGTACCTGAACTACGGACAGTTCGACGAGGGCCGCAGCCCGGGCGCGCGCGGCCTGGCCGGCGTCTTCGTGGTGCAGGTCGAAAATCCGCAGGACAGCGAGCGCATCGCCAGCGCCATCGACGCGAGGTTCGCCAATTCGTCCGAAGAGACCAAGACCCAGAGCGAGCAGGAGTTCCAGCTCGGCTTCATCCGCCAGCTCGGCGACATCGGCCTGATCGTGAACCTGATCACCGGCGCGGTGTTCTTCTCGATCCTGTTCCTCACCGGCGTGGCGATGTCGCAGGCGGTGCGCGAGCGCATCCCCGAGCTCGCCGTGCTGAAGTGCCTCGGCTTCACCGACCGGCAGGTGATGTGGCTGGTGCTCGCCGAGAGCTTCGCCCTGTGCCTGCTCGGGGCGCTGGCCGGGATGGGCGTGGCCACGCTGGTCATGCAGTTCCTGCCGCCGGAGTTCCCCATCACCGCCGACGCGTTCGTCTGGATCGTCGCCGGCGCCAGCGTGCTCGTGCTCACCCTGCTCGTGGGGCTGCCGCCCGCGCTCACCGCGCAGCGCCTGAAGATCGTCGACGCCCTGGCTGGACGCGCCGGCGATTCGCCGCTCGAGCTCGCGCTGCGCAAGGCCATCGAGTGGCCGGCCTTCGCATGGCGCTGGGTGATGGGGCGGCCGCCGCGCGACGCGGAGGCCCAAGGATGAGCACGTGGACCCAGGTGCGCGAGGTGACGCTGATGAACCTGCGCTCCATCCCGGAGCGGCTTGGGCCGTCACTGGTGATCGTGGTCGGCATCGCCGGCGTGGTGGGCGTTCTGGTCGCCCTGCTGTCGATGTCGTCCGGCCTGAACCAGACGCTCGGCAGCGGCGGACGCACCGACCAGGCCGTGATCACGCGCGGGGGCAGCAACGGCGAGCTGTCGAGCTTCCTCGCGGTGGGATCGGTCACGCTGATCAAGCAGGATCCGGCAATCGCCCGCGATGCCGACGGCATGCCGCTGGCCAGCGGCGAATTGATCGTCATCACCGAGGTGCCGCGCCCGGGCCAGCGCACCGGCGCCAACGTGACGCTGCGCGGCGTGGAGCCGGTGGGCCTCGCGTTGCGCGACGGCTTCCGCATCACCCGCGGCAGGATGTTCCGTCCCGGCGTGCAGGAGCTCGTGGTGGGCGCGGGAGCCGCCGGCCAGTTCACCGGACTCGAGGTCGGGCGGGAACTGCGATTCCGCGGCTCGACGTGGACGGTCGTGGGGCACTTCGAGAGCGGCGGCAAGTACGACAGCGAGCTGTTCAGCGACCTCGGCACGGTCCAGAGCGCGTGGCGTCGCGCCGGCGTCTCGTCGGTGCTGGCGCAGCTGCGCTCGGCGGCCGAGCTGCCCGCGATGGCCGAGCGCCTGCGCGAAGACCCGCAGCTCGACGTCGAGGCGCAGTCGCAGCTCGACTTCTATAAGGGACAAAGCGGGCAGCTGACCGCGACCATCGGCGTGCTGGCCGGCATCGTTGCGCTGATCATGGCCTTCGGCGCCACCTTCGGCGCGCTGAACACGATGTACTCCGCGGTTTCCGCGCGCACCCGCGAGATCGGCACGCTGCGCGCACTCGGCTTCGGCGCCTCGCCGGTGGTGGCCTCGGTCATGGCCGAGGCGCTGCTGCTCAGCGCATCCGGCGGCCTGCTGGGCGCCGCATTGGCCTACCTATTGTTCAACGGCTACGCCGTCAGCACCCTCGGCGGCGGCTTCACCCAGGTGGCCTTCGAGTTCGCGGTGACCCCGCAGCTGGTGGGCGTGGGTCTGGGCCTCGCCCTGGCGATCGGGTTCATCGGCGGCTTGGCGCCGGCGATCCGCGCGGCGCGCATTCCGGTGACCTCGGCGCTGCGGGAGTAGGCGCGCGTCTTTGCATGCGCCCGCGCTGACTGCGGTGGGTTCGGTGACGTCGCAGCGCGGTCGACTTCTTGCGATGGCAGTGATGTCACGTTGACGCGTCCACAAGGGCGCTCGATGTTGGTAACTGACCCGTAGCGGCCGTTCATCTGAGGCGTGGATTCCAAGCTGCCGCGCTACTCAAGACCAGGCGCGCCGGACTGATCAGAGACCAGTTTCTTTCCGCCAAACCGCCACCTACCCTTCCGAAAGTGCCGGTCGACTGATCCCCCCACTCAAATCGTTTTTCAATGCTGACGATAGACATTCTCGTGCGGGTTGCCGCTGCGACCCTTTGGCTGCTGTTGGCGATGCGGCTGCTGTCGACGGCGCCTCGCAAGCGCCTGGTGCGCTGGTTCGTGCCGCTGGCGCTGAGCGTGATCGGATTCCTGGCGGGGAACACCGTCCACACCGGAGCGACGTTTTCAGGCTTCGCCGCTGACCTCGCCGGGGTCCTCAGCGGCAGCGTTGCGCTGTTCCTGTGGTGGTTCTGCCTCGCGTACTTCGACGACACGTACCGCGCTGGCTACGTGGAGGTCGTGGTCGCACTGCTGTGGCTGCCGCTGATGCTCCTCGACCGCGGCTGGTTCGGCGACGGGTTCGCAGGGGTCGGGCTGTCGTGGGCGCTGGTGGCGCTGGGCTTGGGCATCTGCGTTCACGTCGTGGTGCGATTGTTGCGCGATCGCGAAGGCGATCTGGTCGAGGCCCGGCGTCGGGGGCGACTCTGGGTCGTCGCTGCCCTGCTCGGCCTGCTGCTGGTGGATCTGCTGGTGGACCTCGCGCTGGGGTTCGAATGGAAGCCCTGGGAATTCACCCTGGCGCAAAACGCGACCCTGCTGATGTTGGGCGGGCACTTGACGTTCCGCTGGTTGGCCGTGGATCTCGATCGCTTGGCCGACGCGACGCCGCGGCAGGCCTTATCGCCGGCGGCTCTGGAGCGCGCTAGTTCGCCGGCCGCAGGCCCCGAGGGCACTCGCGGCGACGAGGTCTTGCTGCAGCGGCTGACGACGCTGATGGAGGTCGAGCGCGTCCATCGCGATCCCGCATTGACCTTCGCCGGTTTTGCCGCGCGGATGGGTGCGCCGGAACCCGACGTGCGTCGACTGATCAACCAGCATCTGGGCTGGCGGCATTTCCGCCCGTTCCTCAACCACTACCGCCTCAAGGACGCGAAGGCCGCGCTGGCCGATCCAGAGCAGGCCCAGCGCAAGATCCTCGCCGTTGCGTTCGACGCGGGCTTCGCCTCGCTGCCGTCGTTCAACCGCAGCTTTCGCGAGGCGGAAGGGCTGTCGCCGGGTGAGTACCGGGCACGCGCTTTGGCTGCGGGACATCCGTCGGAACCGCCAAAACCTTGATCTGCCGGGTTTTGAGCGTCGATCACTGAGGTTTTGAGAGGTCGGCGCCGCGGGGCGGACGCTATCGTTCTGGTCATGACGACGCCCACGTTTTTCCCCTCGATGCACGACCACCAGGAACCGACGGCGCGCCCCTGGATCGCGCTGCCGGTCATCGCGCTGTTCCTGTGGCTCGACCATTTCCATCTCGATCTGTTCCGTCACGTGGCCGAGGACTGGTCCGGCACGTCGCGCGTGCTGGCACTCGCGGGCCTCGGGTATCTGCCGCACTGGCTCGTGGTGCTGGGCACGGCGGTCCTCTTGGCCGGTCCGCGCCGGGCGCTGTGGGCCTTGGGCCTTCACCGGTCACCGCTGAGGGCGTTCGCCGTGGCCCTCCTGGTGACCCTCCCGATGCCCATCTTCATGGCGTTGCATGCCCCGCTCGCGCTGACCGCGGACACCGCACACGCGCTGATGCGAGGCGCCGTCCTCCCGGGTTTCGGCGAGGAGCTGCTGTATCGCGGCTTCTTGTTCGGCCTGCTGTTCCGATTCGCCGGCTGGGGGTTCCTGCCGGCGGCGCTGGCCGCGGCTCTGCTGTTCGGCGGTGCGCACCTGTACCAAGGGAGCGATCTGGGCGAGGCAGCGGGCGTCTTCGCACTGACCGGGTTCGCGTCGCTGTGGTTCGCGTGGCTCTACGTGGAGTGGGACCACAACCTCTGGGTGCCCGTGGCGTTCCACGTGCTGATGAACGCGTGGTGGATCGTGCTCCCTGTGTCCGACGATGCGCTCGGACCGGGCTGGTCCATCGCCCTGCGCTTGGCCGTGCTGGTGTTGTCCGTCGTCCTCACGCTGGCGCTGGCGCGGCGTCGTGGTGGACGCCGGCTGCGCGGCCGCGCGTGGTGGTCCTCGCGGGGCACGCGTTCCCGATAGCGCGGATTTCCAGCGCCCATCGCGTGCAAGGTCACCGGGCATCGAACTGCAACGGTGTTCAAGACCCGCAGCGCTCGGGCCGCCTAAGTTGAGCGCAGATCGCAGCACGGGAATGGGGTGGAGCCACATGAAGCCGAACAGCGCCATGCGCTCCCCAGCCATTCGCGCGCTGGATCACTGGATCCGGCACAGATTCGCTGCGCTGAACACGCATCTGGAGGAGCTCTACTTCGCCCAGATGGATCGACAGGACGTGCGGGCGGTCGGCGCTGACGCGAGAAACGCCCTTCTGATCGAGGGCCAAGAGCTCATGGCAAAAGTGTTATCCGAGAATGCGCTTCCCGAGGATTTCTCTGACGGCATGGACCTGCTGGGATCCGTTGGCCACTACATGGCCGCTTGTCGACGGCACGGGCTGACCGACCCGGATCAAGAGGCGGAATCACCGTTGGTCGAAGCTTCCACGCTCGCGATTCGCCTGAGCCTCAGTCTTGGCGTCTCTCCTCGACTGACGACCGCTCACATGCAGTTTTCGAACCTCGCAACCGCGGGCGCGCCGAAACGATTCACGACATTGCCCGATGAAGCGCTCTTCTCGGACCTCAACACTCAGGCGCAGCTTTCTTACATGTCCGCGGCGGATCAGATTCGCAGGATCGAGGCGCTGGGACTCTCGCACCCCGCCTCGCTCCAGCTCCTTGCCTCCGCGGAAGCCGCGCTCCTCGCCGTTGCCGAGGTCAACCAAAAGCTCGGATCCGAGCTAAACGTCGAGCGCTTCTACTTCTGCGTCCGCCCGTACTTCATGACCTATCGAGTGGGGCCCGTCAGCTACCGGGGCGCGAACGCAGGGGACTTCGCAAGTGTCAACGAGCTGGACCTGAGGCTGGGTGTCTGCCGACGTGACGACCTGCATTACCTGAATACGATCGCCGAAAAGATGCCGTACCTCTTGCCCGAGGACAGACGACTCCTGGAGCGCGCCATCAGGAGGAAAAGCCTGTTGGACGAGTTGCTGGAAGACCTGCGTGACCCCCCTTCCAACCGCTGGCTACGCGACGTTTCGGTCGCTTTTCTGCGTGTCTTGAAGATATTCGGCGCAGTTTCCGCCCAGCATCACAATCTCTTGGTCAAACGGTTCATCGAGGAGGCAACCGAAAGCATCCCCGAGAAGTACAAGGCGCGCATCACCGCCAGCGGGCCTGCACTCCGAGCACTGTTGCACGACCTGGAGCGCTTACGTGACCTCCGCATGGCGAGGGAAAGAAGTGATATTCCCTCTCGCTACGGGGACGTACTCCGCTTGAAGCAGTTTGCTGGCATCGTTTGAGCATCCTTCACTCGACCGATCTCTGAGCGGCCATTCAGAACTTCGCAAAAGGAACAGGCGTCGAGTACGAGCAAGGCATTCGACACCGTGCGATCTCCGGGGATGGTTCTTGCCCCTGCTACAGCCTGGCCTCGCATGTATACGCCGAGGCTAAACGCCTATACGGACGCGATGCGCTACGCGACCTTTGACTTCAGGAGTCCATCCCATGCTCGACCACATGACCTTCCGGGTCTCCGACATCGCCCGCGCCAAGGCGTTCTACAGCGCCGCACTCGCTCCACTCGGCTATGCCATCTGCTTCGAGGGCAACTACGGCTCGAACATCCTCGGATTTGCCTACCCCGATACATCTGAGCCAGATGGCAAGAAGGCGGATGTATGGTTTGTTGACGGGCCATCGCCATACGGCGGCCCGCCGGCGACGACAGGCTGCCATCTTGCCTGGAAGGCCGCCAGTCGCGCACAAGTCGATGCCTTCTACGCTGCAGCGATTGCAGCGGGCGGTAAGGACAACGGCCCGCCGGGGCTGCGACCCGAGTACCACCAAAGCTACTACGGGGCGTTCGTCATCGACCTCGAGGGCAACAACATCGAGGCGGTGTGCCACCGGCCGGAGTAACCACCGATGCGCCACACAGCGGCGCAACATGTCGATCAACTCTCTTGACTTAAAAAAGAAGTCGAGTCAGAAGCGTTGAGGGAAAGCACAAAAAACGGCCAAGTCTGATCGCTGAGCGACCATGCAGAACTTCACCGAAGCAACAGACGTCGCGTGGGATCGAGGCATCCGACGCCATGCGTTTTCAACAAACCACTCTTTCCCACGCCACAGTCATGATGAGTTCGGCCTTGGACTCATGACGGCCGGGGCCCATCGGTCCGCCAGTGGCCACGGTCCAGTGGTGGCGTCCGAGGGTGACTTGATCACCGTCAGTCCTGGTGAGGTGCATGACGGTGCTTCCGTCGATAGACGAGTGCGCGCGTGGACCATGTTGTACATCGCACCATCGACTGTTGCCTCGTTCTGCATCGATGAGGATCACTGGGGGCGTGAAGACAATGAGCTTGAGTTTTCGGCCGCCGTAGTCAGTGACGACCGGGCTCGATCCCGTTTCGTTGACGTGGACCGCCTGCTTCGTTCTTCCTTGCCGCGAAATGATCTTCAATTCGAAGAAGCGGTGAGCCGGCTTGTTGTCCCCATGGTCCGCCTTCGCTCGCGGGGCGATCAGCCTACGCATCTTGGCGTTCGTCGCGTTATCGAGCGGCTCAGCGATGACGTCGCATCAACCCCAACGCTATCGGAGCTTGCGACGATTGCCGGCGTTAGCCGATTCCAGCTCATCCGGGCGGTTGAGAAGAAGACAGGGCTTACGCCGTTTGCGCTGCTCAAGCAGAACCGATTGAACGAAGCGCGTCGCCTGATCACCGCCGGATGGTCGATCGCCGAGGTCGCGGGTGCGACAGGGTTCAGTGACCAAAGCCACCTGACCCGCTGCTTCAAGGCGACGTATGGGGTCACGCCCGGTGCGCTTCGCCCCGCAAGTCCCCGAACTCTTTCCGGAGAATTGCAGCAGCGGAAATCATGTCCGGGTGGCCGTGGAAACCGAGCGGCGTTGCTTCAGCGTGCGTGACAAGAAAGCAACGCACTGCATCTAAGTGACGATCACGCCTGTAGAAGAAAGAGACTGTGTTTGGAGTTGAAGCACCGCGCCACACTGTGAAGCCGCCCAAGAGAGGGGCGCCTCGAATCCCGCACGCGTCTTTATCACTTCACTCACTCCGCCAGCCCCTCAACTCTGGCGAGTGCTCGTCCGATCGGTCTGAGGTCAAGTTTCTTTATGCCGCGATTCCTGATTCTCCTTCTTTTTCTTCCAACGATCGACATGGTGTCGGCAGCCAACATGCAGCAGCAGAGAGCCGACCGATCGCCCGCTCGCATCGAAGTTCCGAAGGTCGAAACGGAGGGTGTTTGGCAACCGACACCGGGGGGAGTTCAGGTGCCGCTCTGGCCAGCGGATTTTCCGCTCGCGAAACCCGATACGGGCGACCATCCAGAAGCAACGGGCAACGGCTCACCGCTGGTCGGCGGTCGAATGTGGCATTGGGCGAGCTACGTCACCCGACCGACCATGACCATTTATCGCCCAAAAGGAAGAAACACCGGGGCGGCGCTGCTGGTCCTGCCAGGTGGCGGCTTCTATGCCGTCGCGACAGACCTGGAAGGCACCGAGATCTGCGACTGGGTTGTCGAGCAGGGGATGACCTGCATCATTCTGAAGTACCGAACCCCGCAGGTGTGGGCGAAGAAGGATGGCGAAGGCCAGCGACCCGAGGTCCTGCTGGGCTTGGAGGACGCTCAGCGCGCCATGGGCCTTTTGCGGGAGCGCGCCTCGGATTACGGGATCGACCCCCACAAGATCGGCGTGATCGGTTTCTCCGCCGGCGCATATCTGGCGATCAACATCAGCAATACGGACGTACGAACGTACGCGCCAACGGATGATGCCGATCAGCGATCCCCGCGACCGGACTTCGCGATCGTCGCGTACACGGGTCGCGTGTGGGACCCGAGCAAGGGGAGGAACCGCCTTGAACTTGCGCCTTGGGTGGGGATCAGCGCGAACGCACCGCCGACGCTCATCATCCACGCCATGGATGATTCCGTGAACAACGTCAGGCACCCAATGGCCTATGCGCTCGCGCTCAATGACGCCGGCGTTCCGGTCGACATCCGCTTCTATGCAAAGGGCGGCCATGCTTTCGGGATGCGGCCGACAGAGGATCCAGTCACCACCGAGTGGCCCGAGCAGGTGCGGCGGTGGCTGCAGGGCTTGGGTGTGTTGTGACGCGGCGAAATGAAATCTGGGTCTTGCCGCGACAGACCGTATCCCGTCGCGACTTGGATGGCCGCGAGGCCAGGCCCGCGCCTCACCGTCTGCCCGCCAGACCGGCCGGAGCGCAAGGTCCCGTGCACAGGTCGCTTTACCGTTTTTGATCGAGGTGATGAATGAAGGTGTCTCTGCTGCTTTCGACGGTGATTGCGCTCAGCATGGGCGGTGCCGGCGCGTCCAGCGCCAACGGTTACGAGCCGGCATTCCGGCCCGCCGCGCTGGATGATGAACCCGCAGGTCCACCTAACGAGGTGATGGTCCTTGGGACGCCGCATCTCGCGGCGCTGCCGGACAGCTTTCGCGTAGAAATGGTCGATCCGCTCGTCGCGCGGCTTGTCGCCTGGCGTCCGACGGACGTCGCTGTCGAGCACAACTCTGGACTGCTCTGCGACAGGATGCGGCGGATGCCTGAGCGGTACAAGGATGCGATCGAAAGCTATTGCTACGACAATTCCATTCCGGCATCCGTCACCGGGCTTGATGTTCCTAAAGCGAATGCGAAGGCCGAAGCGATGCTGAACGACTGGCCTCAGGACCCGCCCCCCGAATTGCGGCGTGAACTGGCGGCCACCTTTCTCGCTGCGGGAGAGCCCGGGTCAGCTGTCGTGCAATGGCTGCGGCTTCCTGCGGATGAAAGGAAGGCAGACGCTGTTCTGACGAAGGAGCTGGTAGACATCCTGCAGCGGCGCGTTGCAAGTGCCAACGAGACCTATTCGGTCGCAGCTCGCGTCGCGGCGGCATCGGGACTGGAGCGGTTGTGGAGCGTCGATGACCAGTCGACTTACATCGGCGAATTTGAGGACAGCGACGCCTTTGGCGCCGCGGTGGCCGCGGCGTGGGACAATCCCTCGAACAAAGCGCGGGCCGCGGAATCGAAGCGTCTCGAAGACCACCTCGGGCAACCGGACGGATTGCTTTCCATGTACCGGGCCTACAACGCACCCGACTACATACTGCTCACGTATCAGGCGGATTTCGGCGCGGCTCTGACGGAGCCGTCAGAGCAAGGGTACGGAAGGCGTTATGTCTCTTACTGGGAAACGCGCAATCTGCGCATGGTGGCGAACATCCGGGAAGTGCTCGGACGTCGCCCAGGATCGAGAATGCTGGCGATCGTGGGGGCTTCGCATAAAGGCTATTACGAGGCCTATCTGGACCAGATGCGGGACGTCGAATTGGTCGACGTGCTGCCCGTCTTGAAGTAGCTCGACGCTTGCGGGTTCCATCGAATGCTCCGTCTAGCGTGCGGCACCGTCCATGCTTTTCGCTTGATGAGTCCGCGTCCTTCGGGCACGTCGCCAATTTGGTCAAGGCCCAGCGGCTTCTTCTTCTCGCACGTTGCAGAAAAGTCCACGCTTCGGCGAGCGTCTTCACGTCGAGCGCAGGCTGCGGATCGTCGCGGTGATGGAACGGAATCCATTGGCTTGAGGAACTCAAGCGGTCGCTGGCCGCCTCAGGCGTTCTCTAACAGAACTGCGGGTGATTGATCTTCCTTAGGCGGCAGATTCAAGCCTTCCTTCGCAGCTTCGCCAGTCGCACGGTTGTTCGTGTGGCGAAACTGCGCATTGGTCCCAGCGCCGCGACTGAAGATTGAATCGACATCTGAAGTCACACCACTAGTTCGATCCAGCGATGGAGTCGTCATGAATGTCCTAAAGATCGCAGCGTTCTCCGATGGAGACTCTGGCGGGAATCCCGCCGGCGTTTTGATTTCCAACGTTCTTCCAAGCGATCAACGGATGCAGAGCATTGCGGCCGATGTCGGGTTTTCCGAGTCTGTCTTCGCCGCTCCAACCGACCGCGGCTGGCGTGTCCGTTACTTCTCCCCGGAATCAGAGGTGCCTTTCTGTGGCCATGCGACGATTGCGCTGGGTGCGGCACTTGCCCTCCAGTACGGCGACGGCGTCTTCCTGCTGACGCTCAATCAAGCCGAGATCACTGTCGAAGGTCGACGAGACGGAACGGTCATCGCCTCCGCCCTGCAGTCGCCACCCACGCGCAGCACCGTCGCGTCGCCTCAGCTTGTGTCTGCCGCGCTCGAATTGTTCGGCTTCACCATGGGTGAACTTGACCCTCGTCTTCCTCCAAGTCTGATCCATGCCGGAGCAGACCACCTCGTGTTGGGGGTGAAGTCCCGAAAGGCGCTTGCTTCGATGACCTACGACCTGCATGCCGGTCGAACCCTGATGAATGAAGCCGGTTTAGTCACCATCCTGATGGCATACGCTGAGACAGCGCAGACCTTCCACACGCGCAACGCGTTCGCGTCGGGCGGTGTGTATGAAGATCCGGCGACGGGCGCGGCAACCGCAGCCTTTGCTGGCTATCTTCGCGATATCGGTTGGCCCCACGGTGGAGCCATCGATGTCATCCAGGGCGAAGATATGGGCATGCGGTCCCGGCTTCGGGCCGAGTTCTCATCGGTGCGCGGGAGTTCGATCCGGGTTTCCGGCACCGCCAGGCTCATGCGGGAGTGAGCGAAAGCGCTACCAGCAGCAAGGAATGGTCGACCCTTGGCACCCGCCAAGGAAATGAGACCACAGGCGACGTCTGCTGATGCGTACGCTTTGGCGTCCAAGATTCCGGGGCGCGACATTCAAGCCCAACTGATCGATCATGCGAAACCGCCAGTCGCTTCGCGACTGGTGTCTCCCCTTAGCCAAAAAGTGTTGCACTCGTGGACGGCGTTAGCCACCTGACATTCCTCGTTAGAGACCTTGATCGCATGGCCATCTTCATGTGTGACGGTCTCGGCGCTGTCGAGGTTTATGACAGCAACGGCAAGAACTTTTCGATTTCTCGCGAGAAGTTCTTTGTCCTCGGCGGAGTCTGGATAGCAGCCATGGAGGGGGCGCCGCCGGCGGAGCGCAGCTATCAACACGTCGCCTTGCGCGTTTCTCGAGAAGATCTTTCGCATTATCGCGAGCGACTTGAGCGCATTGGGGTCGAGATTCTTCCGTCACGTTCCCGCATCCCGGGTGAAGGAGAGTCCTTGTACTTCTACGACTTTGACAATCACCTCTTTGAGCTGCACTCCGGCTCACTTCAGGAGCGCCTCGCTAGGTACGCCGGTGGGCACTAACCGCTAGTGCAAACGCCGGACCGTCGCCTCTTGGCCAAGGACGGACCGCCTCGCGCGCCAAACGCAATTCTCCGTTGAGATGACGAGAGGCGAGAGAGGTCGATCGTCGATGCGCCTAACCGAGACGTGGGGACAGGCCGCGCTCACGTAGCGATCTAGCCACGCTCCGGCCTACCCCCGCTTCGGCGCCCTCGTCACCAGCACCACGCTCGCGAGGATCACGCCCATCGCGATCCACGTGTCGGCATCGAATCGCTCTTGGAGCACCGCGGTGCCGAGCAGCACCGCGATCGCCGGGTTCACGTAGGCGTACGACGTCGCCAGTGCGGGGCGCACGTTGCTGAGCAGCCACACGTAGGCGGTGAAGCCGACGATCGAGCCCATCAGCGCGAGGTAGACGAGCGCGAGCGTGGAATCGAGCGGCGGCGGGCCGTCGAAGCGCTCGCCGAGCACGAGTGAGGCGAGGGCCATCAGCACGCCGCCGCAGAGCATCTGGCCGGCGGCGCTCATGAAGGGCGCCGGCAGGTCGCGATCGCGGCTCCAGACCGAGCCCCAGGCCCACGACAGCGGCGCGATGATCAGGCAGACCATGCCCAGCCACGAACCGCGCAGCTCGCTGCCGAGGTTCAGCAGCGCCACGCCGCCAAGGCCGACGACGATGCCCGTCCACTCCAGCGCGCCGAGCCTGCGGCCCTTCAGCGTGGAGAACACCGCGACGAACAGCGGCATCGAAGCCACCGCGATCGCGGCGAGGCCGCTGCTCACCTCGGTCTGCGCGAGGTTCACGAGGCCGTTGGCGAACAGCACCATGAACACGCCCATCGCCGCGAGGTTGCGCCACTGCGCGGCCGTCGGGGCCGGCACGCCGCGCCAGCGCAGCACGGCGTAGAACAGCGCGCCGGCGGCAAGCATGCGGATGGCGCCCATCGCGAACGGCGGGTAGCCCTGCACGCCGATGGCGATGGCGAGATAGGTGGAGCCCCAGACGAGGTACACCGCCGCGAGCGCGGCGGCGACGGCCAGGCGCGATGGCGCGGCAGCGCTCACGCGTGCCGCCGCGTCGCAGGACCGGTCAGTCCGCCCAGAGCGTGGCCTTGCGCGTCTGCGGAAGCACCTGCGCCGCGAGCTGCTGGTCGCGCGACAGCAGGACCAGCGCATCGGCGAGCACGTGCGCCGACTCGCGCAGCAGCGGATCGATGTGGTTCTCGGCGGCCTTTTCCTCGGCCACCTGCTCGACCACGCTGCGCTCGTCGGCCTGCAGGCCGTCGTCGGCGCGGCTGGGCAGGCTGTCGTCGAGGCCCAGGCGCTTGCGCTCGGCGGCGCGGGCCACGCGGCGGGCCTCGGCCTCTTCCCGCTCGGCGCGGCGCTTGGCCTCGTTGAGCGAGATCGTGCCCTCCTCGCGCTCCTTGCGGAACCGCGCGACGTCCTCGCTCCACCACTGCCACTCCGTATCCTTGGCCACCCGCGCCTCGTGGCGCTGGGCGAGGGCGAGCAGCATCGGCGCGAAGTTGCCGTACTCGCGGTGTGCCGCGGGCTGGATGCGGCTCGCGGGCAGCGCGTTGTCGTACGTGCTCTCGCCGAATTCGTCGGCGTCGAGCGTGACCGGGAAGGCCAGGTCGGGCACGACGCCGTTGAACTGCGTCGTGCCGCCGTCGATGCGGAAGAACTGCGCGACGGTGAGCTTGAGCTGGCCGAAGC
>ERZ1066123.1093-NODE-1093-length-17329-cov-7.303057_pt1 | contig 17329 bp, 17 predicted proteins | sample MGYA00382770_ERZ1066123 | MGnify/ENA primary metagenome ERZ1066123 (study PRJEB33369, sample SAMEA5778353) | biofilm metagenome | biome: Industrial cooling water; feature: Water cooling tower basin; material: Biofilm | place: United Arab Emirates | collected...
GCCTTGAGGAAGCTCGTGCGGACGTACTCGGTCTGGTAGCCGCCGGTGGTCTCGACGCGCAACGGCAGCAGGACTTCGTCCGGCTTCTCGTTCGCGTCCGGCTCGACCTTCGGGGTTTCGAGCGGCAGCCCCTTCACCACGAGGTGGTACTGCAGCGCGGTCGCCGTCAGGCTCTGCCGCTTCGCCCAGTCCTGCGTGGCGAAGTACGCCAGCGCCCCCGCCGCCAGGACGTTGAAGAACAGCAGGATTTTGCCGAAGAGAGCCATGGCAGCAGTTCCCCTGCGCGGATACCGGCGGTTCGGGCTAGTGGGGATACGTCAGTGCAGCGGAAGTGGGTCGCACTTCCATACCATTCTGACCGAGGGCGGGAACCTTGACAAGCGATTTGGCAAGGCAAGCCGCGGGAGTTCGGGGGAATCGGTAGGCGCGGCCGGCACGGTCGGACTCGCGGGCACCCTCGACCGTCCCCCCGGCCCGCGGTCACTCCCCCTTCGGCGGCGGCAGCAGCTGGCTGTTCGTGCTGTTCGTTCGCACGGCCGGCGGATTTGGGTCGGGCCGCGTGAAGTCGACCACGAACGACTCGCCCGGCTTCGCGGAAACCGTCCGCGACTCCGCCCGCGGCTGGCCGTTTTCCGTCCAGGAGGCGATGAGTTCGTACTTGTACTCGCCCGGCTTCAGCGGCGGGGAGTCGAACACCCGCTCCGCCCCCTTCGCCTTGGTCGCCGTCTTTTCGACCCACAATTCCGCGGCAGGGTCCGGCAGGCGGACCGTCAGCCGGAAGCTGGCCGGGTTCGCGGGCGGCGTCGCCCCCAGTTCTTGCGGCACGCCGAGCGGGGTGCTGCCGCCGTCGACCGGGGGGGTGGGGTAGACGTTCACGGTGGGGTCGTGCGGCCGCGGCGACGGGGACCGGGAGCCGACCCAGCCGGTGCCGAAGAAGATGCCGGCGGTCGGGGGCGGCTTGCGGAAGAACGTCTTGATCTCGTCCCCGCCGCCGAACGCGCCGGGGGTCGGCCCGTAGACCGGGACCGGCGGCCCGTAGAGGCTCAGGCCGTTCGTCCAGAAACTGCCAAAGGCCCCCGGCGGGGCCCACCCGAACCCGAGCGGGTAGCCGACGAACGGCCCGCCGCGGAGGTTATAGTACGACCAGTCCGCCCCCGGTGAGGGATACCCTCGCCACCCGCCGATCGCCGGCCCCGGCCCGAAGAACCCCGGCGGCGACACGAGCCCGGCCCGCGGCCCGACGCCGACCCCCACGCCCACGCCCCCGACGGCAACCTGCGCGGACGCACTGGAGGTGCCAACGGCAAGGCCGGCGGCGGCCAGCCCCCAGCGGAAGGTGGAGCGGAACATCGGGCGTCTCATCGGGGTGCGGAGTCCGGAGAGATGATCGACCGCCGCCGCGGCGAAAAGAGACGGGTTTCCGTGGCGACTCGAGGCGCAACGAGGCGAGCCGCCCGCGGAACCGCTGCCGCCGGCGCGACCCGCTCAGGAGGCGGCGGGCACGTCGCGGAGGGACCACGTCAGTTCCTTGCCGACGGCCCGGGCGTATTGCATCAGCGTCTCGACGGTCGGGTTCTCGGTCACGCCGGTTTCGAGCCGGCTGAGCGCAGCCTTGTCGATTCCTGATCGCTCGGCCACGTCCGCGAGGCTGAGTCCCGCCGATTCCTGGGCTTGCTTGAGATCGTGCATCGCGGCGCGGAGTGTGAGCGACAACCCGTGCGGGATCGGGCCGACGTATTCGCCGCTGGCGAGGAGTTCCGCCGGCGTGGGACGTTCGGCCTGGAACTTGTCGCGGATCGCCTTGTGGCGAGCGCGGTCTGCGGGGGTCCAGTTCATGTCCCGTTGATTGACTTTGTCCGGCATGGGATCTCGTCTTGTAGGTCGGGCCGAGTCTTCGAGGCCCGACGTAGCGCTACGTCGGGCCTCGAAGACTCGGCCCGACCTACAAAATCAGTTTACATCTTCCCCACCCACCCCAGCGCCTGCTCCAGCGATTCCATCGGCAGCCCGATCACGTTGCTGACGGAGCCTTCCACCACCTTCAGGTACGGGTCGTCGGGGAACTCGATCGCGTAGGCCCCGCTGCACCCTTCCCACTTGCGGCTGACGAGGTACTGCTCGATTTCCTCGTCCGTGAGGGCCTTCATCCGCACCAGGCTGCGCTCTTGCCAGCAGAGTTGCCAGTCGCCGGGACGCACCCACAAACAGACGCCGGTCCAGAGTTCGTGGTCGCGGCCGCGGAGCCACTTCAGGATGTGCCGGGCGTCGTCGATGCCGCCTTCGGGCTTGCCGACGACTTTGCCGTCGAGCCAGCCGACGGTGTCCGCGGCGACGATGACGCCGTCGGCGACTTTCGGCGCGGTGGCGGCGGCCTTCAGCCACGCGAGTTCGCCGACGTAATGGCGGATGTCGCCGAGGCGGGCTTCGGTCGGTTCGGGGATGTTCGAGGGGAGCACGTCGAAGGTGTAGCCGTGCTGTTCGAGGAGCAGTCGCCGGCCCCACGAACCGGAGGCGAGCGTCAGGCGGAACGGGAGCGTGCGGCCCATGTTTCGAGCACCGTAGCGAGCGGCGGCCAGAGGCGGTCGGGGGTCAGGTCGGCGAAGCAGACGGTGCCGTGCGGGCACCGGCGGACGTAGCTGCCGCCGCACGGGACCGCGGTTTCCACGCCGCCGCCGGGGGACGTGTACGGGCCGTGGCGGGCCGCCTTCGTGCAGGTATACGGGGCCACGCACGGCCGGCCCAGAGCGGCGGCCACATGCAACGGCCCGGTGTCGTTGGCGACGACGACATCCGAACGGGACAGCACCGCGACCAGTTTCGGAAGCGGCGTCTTTCCGGTGAGATCGCGAAAAGGGCCATGCAACTTCGCGGAAACTTCGAGTGACAACGCGGTGTCATCGGGTGCGCCAACGAGCAGCACCGTCCCGCCGAAGCGAGCGAACATCCGGTTCGCGAGGTCGGCGAAGTGCGCGGTCGGCCAGCGTTTCGTCAGCCAGCGTGCCCCGACGGCGACAGACACCCACGGCCGGGGAAGCCCGGCCAGCTCCGCGTCCACCGCGGCAAGTTCGTCGTCTCGCACCGGCAACACGAACCGTTTCGGCCGGTCGCCGGCCCCCAAGAACTTCGCGACTTCCCAGTACCACTCGACCGCGTGCGACGACTCGTCCACCGGGATGCGGTGCGTGTAGAACCGCGTCGCCCCTTCCCGCGCGTTCGCGAACCCGACCCGCAAGGGGGCACCGGTGGCGGCCGCCATCAGCCCGGTCCGCAGCAGCCCTTGCAAGTCGATGACCAGATCGAACCGCCGACGCCGGAGGGCGTTCGCGAACTGCAACGTGTACGCCGTTGCTTCGACGGGCCCGCGCTTGAACGCGCCGCGGTCGAAGGCGATCGTGTCCGTCAGGTGCGGGTGCCCGGCGAGGAGCGGCTCGAAGGAGCGGTTCACGACCCAGGAAATGTTTGCGGTCGGGAAGCGTTCGCGAAGTGCGGACAGCACCGGCACCGCGTGCGCGATGTCCCCGAGGGCGCTCGGCTTGATGATCGCGATCCGGCGGGGCTCGAAGGGCATCGGCGAGTCCTTTCGCCAGGGGAGGATCGGTTACAACGCGGCGGCGAAAGTGGCTACGTCCGGGCAGGTGGCCGCGATACGGATCATCGCTTCGAGCCGGTTCGCGTCGGTGATGCTGGCTAATTCAGTGCGAACCGACTCTGGCACGGAACCGAAGCGGGCTTCGAGCGTGGCCGAGATGGACATTCGGGCGACATTCGCGCGCTGAGCTTCCAGCTTGGTCTGGATTTCCGCTTCCAGCTTGGCCTGCATCTCGGCAATCTTTTTGACGGCAAGCGCTTCGGCCTTAGCCTCAGCCTTCGCCTCGGCGCGTTTTTCCGCGCGTTCCTCGATCTGTTCAATGAGTTCGTGGAGCAAGGGGGAGTCGATCATCGGCTTGCCTCCGCTAAAGAGTTTTTCCAGCCCCTTTCGACTGAGGGCAAAGCTCGCCAGGATGCCCGTCACCACCTGCAACCCGGAGCGGTCGTTCGCGTCCGCCACTTGCTCCAACCGGTCCCGGCACTCGATCAGTACTTCGTCTGCGGGTCGATTCGTCCGGGCCAGCGGCACCCACGGAATCAGGCCGGGGTCGTTGGCCGCCAGCAGCGCGTCTGCGTCGAGCGTCCACAGGTTGACGACCTGCCAGTTCGCGTGGAGGGTCGTCAACCCGCGCCGGCTGGTCCGCGTTCGGCTACCCGATACTACCAGATTACCCTTCGGCTTGAGCACCAGACAGACGACTTCCGGCGTCACCTTCCGGACAAGTTCGACCGCCAGAATGTCCTCGAACACCTGCGGGTCGACGTCGTTGCCGGGGTACGCCTCGATCTCGACGAGCACCAGCGTCGGGTCCGGGTCGCCGGGGAACCGGACTTCGAGCAGACCGTCAGGCAACCGCCGCGGGGCGACCGTCTCGGGCGTCACCGGCTGGCACGACGTGAACCCGTGGATGCCGGCCAGCCACAGGATGCTGTCGCCGTGGTGGGTGATCAGCCACTTCGCGGTTCGGTCCTTGTCCTGCCGCATCGGCGAATCCTTTCGACCGACCTTGGCGAGCGTCACTCGTGAGAGTGACGAGGACTGCCACCCAGGAAGAACTCGTCACTCTCACGAGTGACGCTCGCCTGATAGTGAAGTCAAGTTCGGGGTCACGTCGTGCGTCGGAGAAGGGAGTCCGTCCAACCGCACCGGCGGCAACGAATCTCGATCTTTTTCGCCACGACGTGTGACTCCGTGCCAGGTGGGTCGGTCTTGCGGGGTGGTCGGTGGATGTCTCGAATACTTACGACTTCAAGGTTGGTACTCCGGCACTCCGCGCACCGCTCATCGGATTTCGCCATGCCTAGGCTCCGTTGGGTGACGGCTCCTGTTCCGGAGGGGTCAGCGCCGGCGTCATTCCCAGCACCAGCACCAGCAGCAACGTCGCGACCACGAACGGGCCCATCCGCGAGTCGGTCCACTGGAAGACGACGTTGCCGACGAACGGGCCGCAGATGCGGCCGAGGGCGGACGCGGACTGGTTCACGCCGAGGATTTCGCCCTGTCGGGCCGGGTCCGCGCGGCGAGAGACCAGCGACGAAATGGACGGGTTCACGAACGCGAAGCCCGTGACGGCGACCGTCACGCACAGGTAAAACAGCGGCTTCAACGCCGTCACCATGTCCGTCGTCGGCGTGATGACCATGACCGAAGTGGGGGTCGGGCCGGTGACCGTCTGCGGCTTCAGGTGGTACGTCCCGTAGGCGACCAGGATCAGCCCGCCGAGGCCGAGGAGCATCATGCCCGTGCCGAGCTTCAACAGGTAGTCTTCGGACCGGCGGCCGGCGAGCGGGCGGTAGATGCCCCCCTGGGCGACCATCAGCACGAAGCCGATGTACGCGAACACCAGGAAGTTGTCCTTCTCGTTCAGCTTGAACGCGGACTCGGTGAACAGCGACAGCGTCCCCTCGAAGTTCGCGAACGCGAAGATCGCCAGGAAGTAGACGACGATCAGCGGGCCGACCGCCGGGTTCCGCAGCACGGCCAGCGTCCGCCCGATGTCGAACCCCTCGCGCGGCGGCTTCGGCCCGGCCGGCAGGGTTTCCGGGAGGAGTTTCAGTGCCAGCAGCATCGCCACGAACGACAGCCCGGCCGCGATCGCGCCCGGTGCCCACGGCTCTTTCTGGAACGTGACCATCCCGGCGAACGCGATCAGCGGCCCGAAGGTGAACCCGATCCCGAACGCGGCCCCGATGAGGGCCATGCCCTTCGCGCGTTTCTCGGGCGGCGTGCAGTCCGCAATGACGGCCGCCGCCGTGCTGATGTTCGCCCCCGCGATCCCCGCCCCGACGCGCGACAGCAGGAGCAACATCACCGCGAGCGTCGCCTGCTCCCGATCCAGTGCGGAGGCGAACGCGAACAGGGCGTAGAACCCGACCGATCCGGCGAGGCCGATGAGCAGCACCGGTCGCCGGCCGATGCGGTCCGACAGCCGGCCCCACGTCGGGGCGAACAGGAACTGCATGATCGAGAACGACGAGTACAGCAGCCCGATGATGACACCCTTCGCCGTCGGCTCGAACCCGCCGAGGAACGTGTCCGCGAACCGCGGTAGCAACGGCAACACAATCCCGAACCCGAGCAAGTCGATGAAGACGACCAAGAACACGATCATCATCGCCGAACGGGGCGCTTTCTCGGGAACGGGCGGGGCGGCGGAAGACATCGGACTCCTTCAAGAGTGGATGAAGAGAGGATAGCTTCCCGGCGGGGACGGGGGTAGGCCACTCAAGTGAGGCGCGGACGGGGGTGGGAAAAGAAGTGGGGCACGAGATTCGGCAAGGGGGGACTCGCATACCCCCTTGCTAGTCTCGTGCCCGTGTGGAGTAGGCTTCGCATGTGAATCGGGACTCGCAAACCGATTCACGAAATAGTTTAAAGCAACCCCGATGCCAATTCCGCGATGGGGTCCGATTCCCGAGACATAAACGTTGAATTTGCATGGTATTGCGGCGAATTGTTTGGGGCAGTTTCATCCCGCCTTCATACTCTAACTGACGCTGGCGCTCGGTTCTGTAGCGTTCCGCAACAGCGGGGTGGTGTGTTCTGCATCGCGCCGGTCAGTTTCCGAGTGCAGTTCGCAGCCGGGCGATTTGCTCGGCCATCGGGCGGGGGGATTTCGGCGTGGGCAGCCCCGTCTCGCCGCGAACCTTCAGCCACACGAACGAGGGACCGGCCGTCGCCAGACACCCGGCCGCCCCGGCCCGCCAGTCGGCGAGCGTGTCGAACGCTACCACCTGCCGAATCCCGGAGGCGATGGCGAGCCCGGCGAAGTCGGTCGTTCCCGCGCCGGGGACGGGTTGCCCGCCGGTCACTTCGTACAGGCCGTTGTCGATGAGGACGACCGTCACCGGCACGCGGTGCTGGGCCAGCGTGACCAAGCACCCGAGGTTCATCAGCAACCCGCCGTCACCGGTCACGACGACCACCCCGAGCCCCGGCTTCGCCAGCGCCAGCCCGAGCGCGAGCGGCACCGCCTGCCCCATGCTCGACGGCTGGTAGAAGAAGTCCCGCGGCGTGTCGCTCAGCCGGGGCCAGTGCGCGACGCTCCCCATGGTCGTGACGACGACGCAGTCGCCGCGCACGGCGGCCAGCACCTCCAGGGCTTCGCGGTGGGTCATCACGGGTGCGTCCCTCCGACCGCCATCGTACACCGGGGGGAGCCGTAGAATGAGCTTATTTCCCGAACCCGGACGCCGCCGTGCCCACGATCTTCCTCGACTTCGGCAACGTCGTCGGCTTCTTCGACCACCGGCGGGCCGTCGCGAAGATGGTCCGGTTCACGCCGCTGTCCGCCGCGGAACTGACGCTGTCGGTGTACGGCAGCGTCGTCGAATCCGACTACGAATCCGGGCGGACGGACACCGCCGAGTTCGTGCGGCTGGCGAAAGCCAACGGCCGGCTGAACTGCACCGACGCCGAGTTCCTGGAGGCGTTCAACGACATCTTCACGCCGAACCCGGAGGTGTGCGACCTGATCCCGAAGCTGGCGGAGTCGCACCGGCTCGTCCTGGCGAGCAACACGAACCCGGCCCACTTCGGCCGGTTCTCCGTGCAGTTCGCCGACGTGCTGCGGCATTTCGCGAAGCTGGGCGTGTCGCACGAGGCCGGGGCGCGGAAGCCGCACGCGGCGTTCTTCGCCTACTGCCAGCAGTTCGCGGACGCCCCGCCGGGCGAGTGCGCGTTCGTGGACGACCTGCCCGCGAACGTGGAAGCCGCGACGGCGTTCGGGTGGAAGGGGATCGTCTACCGCCCCGGCGAGCACCTCGCGGCGAAGCTGCGGGCCGCGGGGGTCGCTGTCGAGTGACACCGAGGTGTCACTCCAGGTCCCACACCACGACGCGGCCGAGCCGGCCCCCGGCGGCGGCGGTCAGGCCGTCCGGGGCGACGGCGAGACTCATCAGCTTTTCGAGCCGCCAGTTCCACTCGCACCGCTTTTCGCGGCTCGGGACGTCCCACAACTGCACCCGTTCCCGCGGCCCGCCGACGAGCATCCCATTCCCATCGGGCGTGAACGCGACCGGCGGCGACCACGCCTCCACGCCGTCGGGGGCGTCAACCGTCAGCATTGCGGGAAGTACGGGCTTCGACCGCTTTCCGGGAACGACATCCGCGAGCCCGGACGTGTCGAACACGCGGAGCGTGCGGCCGTCGCAGAGGGCCACGCGATCGGGGCCGGCCGTGACGGACACCGGGCGTTTCGTGCAACTCGTGTGATCGAGTTCGACGGCGATCGTGCCGGCTTCGACTGCGATCAGCACCGGGCGGTTCCGCTCGCGGACGCCGATGCTGTACTTCCCGTCGCAAGTCAGCCCGACCAGTAGCGCCGAAGAAGAAAACTGGTGCCGTTCTGCGACAAGATATCTCGTCTCGAACGGGATAAAGTCGCAATCAATCACTCGGCTCTGAACGACGAATCGGAGACGGGAAGTGGTGAACGCCGCGATGGACTGGACACCGGAGAAAACCGATTCGGAAGCCTTGGAAAGGAAGAAACACACGGCGTTCCGGTTTGACGTCACGAGAGTGCGATCTCCGTCCGGTTCAAACACGACCGAGTAGAAGTTCGTCACCCCCGGCGTCTTGATCGTCCGCACCGCGTCGCCGGTTTCGACGTCGCGGACGCAGACCGCCGTGTGCGGCTGACACGTCACGACGTGCCGGCCGTCCGGCGTGAACGCGAGCCGGGCGACGGGGTGCCGGGGCTTGAACTGGAAGGATCGCACGGCGACCTCGGAGCGGGAACCGCATCACGGACACCCCACCGCCGCCGCGGTTCGCGCGGCAGGCTCTTTGCTACTCTAACGCCATGTCCCTCACCGCCGCCATTGCCGACCGACTCGCGCCGCGAATCGTGTTCTTCGGCCCCGCCCGGTCCGGGAAGTCGTCGCTGCTGGATGCGTTCTTGCGCGTCGCGGCGGGGGTGGACGCGGAACTCGTGGGGGTGTCGTCGCACGCCGGCGGGGGACTGGTCCCGCACCTGATTCGCGTGGATCGGCCGGCGCTCGCGGGAGGGCCGGTTGTCGTGTGCGATTGCGACGGGCAGGCGGCGGGCGAGTTGCTGTGCCGGCCGAATGCGCTGGTGCGGAAGTCCGCCCGCGGGGCGGTGGCCGACGCGGTGCGGTCGGCGGACGCCCTGGTGCTGGTCGTGGACGCCGCCGACTCCCCGGAGCAGGTCGACGCCACGTTCCGGGCCTTCGGCGACTTCCTCGATTCGCTCGAAGAAGGCCGGACGTTCGGCCGGGAAGTCGGCGGCCTGCCGGTGTTCCTGACGCTGGCGAAGTGCGACGCCCTGGCTCAGCCAGATGACGAACCCGGCACCTGGCTCCGCCGCGTCGGGCAGCGCGAACGCGAAGTCCGCGAGCGGTTCGAGGACTACTTCGGCAGCGATGTGGTGCATTCCGGTTCGCCGTTCCTCGCCTTCGGCAGCCTCGACCTGCGGCCCGCGGCGACGGCGATTCGTGTGCCCCCCGGCCCGATGTTTGAAGCCTACGCCGACGCGGACGGCACCTTCGGCGTCGAGGATCTGGTTCACGCCGTGCTGCCGGCGGCACGGGAGTACCGGGAGCGGTTGCTGCGCGCGAAGAAGCGGTTGAAGGCGACTGTCGGCGGCGTCGGGGTCCTGGTCGGGGCGATGCTCCTCGGGCTGGCGTTCTTCGGGCTCGCCGGCGGGTTCGGCCCGCAAGACGCGCTCGCCCAGCGGGTCCGGGACTTCCGCACCCACGAAGCCCCGGCCGCGGTGCGGCTCTCGGACAAGAACCTCGCCGGCTACCGCAAGGAACTCGCGGAGATCCGGCAGTCGATGGGCTTCAACTCCCTTCCCGATGAACTCCAGCGGTTCGTCGAGCGCCGCCTCACCGAGACTGATGCGTACCGCGACTTCCGGGCGAAGTTCCAGAAACCGCAACTCGGCCCGGCGGACGTGCGAACGCGGGAGGAACTGGATGCGCTCGAAGCCGCGATCGCAGGGGAACTCACGCCGCCGGCCGCGTTCGCCGCGGATTGGAAGGACACGGAAGCGGTGCGGCTCCGGGACAAGTGGAAGGCCGACGCCCGCCTCGTTCGCGAAGCCGAGGGGCAACTGCACGACTGGTACCGCGGGCTGATCCGGTCCGCGAACCAACTCATGCTGACGGACAAGCCGCCGGACTTCGGCTGGCGGACGCAGGTGGAAACGCTCGTCAAGCAAGCCGCGACGCCGCCGTTCCGCGCGGCCGATGCGGTGCCCGGTTCCCCGACCGTGCCGGTCCGCCGCGGGGAGCCGCTGACCTACGCCCCGGCCTACGAGTTCGACCGCCTCGACCTCGCCCGCCGGGACTGGGACGACACCCGCGACCGGCTGCTGCACCTGCGAAGTTTCGCCGACGCCCTCGGGCTGACCCCCGGCCCCGGCACGCCGCCCGCCGTGCTGGACATGCCCGAGCCGACCGGTGACACTGCGGTGTCACTTGCCCTCGGCGCGGACCGAATTCGAGCACTGTCCGCGGCGTACCCGGACTTCAAAACGTGGGCGACGGCGAGTTTCCCCGACCCCGCCCGCCGGTGGCTCGACCCGCGGCTGCGGGCCGCGTTCGACACCGGAAGCCGGCACGTCCGCCGGGTCATTCTGGACCGCCTGCCTGCGGACAAGCCCGAAGATTGGGCGAGACTCGCCGACGGGTTGCTGGCCGAACCCGCCTTGAAGGACTGGGGAGCGCTCCTCGGCGCGATCCGGGCATGGGCGGAACCCGGCAGTCCGCCCGTCGATCCCGTCGCGGAACTGGCTACTTTCCTGAAGCAACAGCGCTTCGACGTGACGCTAAAATCTCTCGACTTGACGATCCCGGACGACCTGCTCGACGCCCGGGCGGTGCCGGCCGGGAAGTTGGTCGTTCGGGTCCACCCCCCCGGCGGCGAGGCGAAGGAGTTCGCCTTCAAGACGGTCGGCGACGGCACCCGCGACCGGCCCGTGACCGTGTTCCGGTTTACACCCGACGGCCATCCCGGTACGCTGTCTCTCCGCCCCGGCGACGACGTGACGGCCACGCTCCCGCTGCGTTCCGGGGGTCAGGACTACCGGCTCGTCTGGTCCGGCGGCCGCTCCGCGGCATTCCGGTGGGACGCGCTGAACCAGCCGCCGGTGCTGGAAAAGGTCGGACCCCTCCCGGCCCCGGTTCGCGTCCCGGGCGTGAAGCTGGACGGCGGCCCGCCGGTGCCGGGGTTGCTCCCAGGGGTCAAGTAGGGCCTTCCGCGACGGAGGACACGAATGCCGGGAGTGACGTATCACCTGCGCGACCGCGGCGGAGAACTGACCGCGGCGTGGAGGCACCACTTCGCCGGCGTGCCGGATGTCGTCCCCGCGACGGGCGACATCTTCGGTGTCCCCGTGGATGCCGTCGTCAGCCCAGCGAACTGTTTCGGGTTCATGGACGGCGGCATCGACCGCGCGTACAGCGAACGCTTCGGCTGGCAAGTCCAGGACCGACTCCGCGACGAAATCGCACGGGATTGGGACGGCGAATTGCCGATCGGACTGGCGTTGGTCCTCGAGACGGGGGCGACCGACATCCGATTCTTGATCGCCGCCCCGACCCTGCGGGCTCCGGTCAGTGTGGCGAACACGCTCAATGCTTACCTGTCATTCCGGGCCGTCTTGCGGGCGATCCGGCGGCACAACGACCGACACCCCGGTTCGATCCGCACAGTCGCCTGTCCGGGGATGGGCACCGGGACGGGAGAAATGCCGGTCACGATCTGCGCCCGGCAAATGCGGGCGGCATGGGACGAGATCGAGGGCGGGCAACCGTTCCGGCCGACGGGTGTGAATGACGCACTACTCCAGCATTATCGACTTCTGAGGGTCGAGTAGATTTCGGCCGAACCAGCGACCATCACTGGCATAAGGAACGCCATGCACATCCAGGACATCTTCCGCCGGCACCGGACCACGTTCAGCTTCGAGTTCTTCCCCCCGAAGACGGACGAGGCGTCCGCGGACCTGTTCCGCAACATCGCGTCGCTGCAGGCGCTGGTGCCGTCGTTCGTGTCCGTCACCTACGGGGCCGGCGGGTCGACGCGGGAGCGGACGCACGATCTCATCTGCCGGATTCAAAAGGAAACGAGCCTGACGGCGGTGTCGCACCTGACGTGCGTGTGCCACTCCGTCGAGGAGATGGCGGCGATTCTGGACCGGTACGCCGCCAGCGGGATCGAGAACGTCCTCGCGCTGGGCGGCGACCCGCCGAAGAATATGGCGAACTACGACCGCTCGAAAGACGGCTTCCGCTACGCGGAGGAACTCGTCCGGTTCGTGAAGTCGCGGGCGATTCCATCGGACTCTCGCGGCTTCGGCGTCGGCGTCGCCGGGTTCCCGGAAGGGCACCCCGGCACCCCGAATCGCCTGCTGGAAATGGACTACTTCAAGCGGAAGGTCGACGCCGGGGCGGACTACATCTGCACGCAGTTGTTCTTCGACAACCGCGACTTCTACGACTTCCGCGAGCGGTGCGAGATCGCCGGCATCAAGGTGCCGATCCTGGCGGGGATCATGCCGGTGACGACGAAGGCGGGCATGGTGCGGATGGCGGACTTGGCGGCGGGTGCCCGCTTCCCGGCAAAGCTGATCCGCGCCGTCGAGCGGTGCGGGTCGGACGACGCCGCCGTCGCGCGGGTCGGCGTCCACTGGGCGACGGAGCAGTGCCTCGACCTGCTCGAAAACCGCGTCCGCGGCATCCACTTCTACACGCTCAACCGCTCCGACGCGACCCGGCAGATCTACGAGAACCTCGGGGCGAAGGACTCGGTCGCGCTGGGGGCGTGAACGTTCAGGCGGCGGGGTCGCCGATGCCCGGAAGTTGATTGGCCGCCGCGCCGATGATCTTCTTCACGCTCTCGTGGTCGAACCAGACCGGCACGCCGCCCGGTGCGAGGAACACGGCCACCCCGTCGCGGACGACCAGCGCCCCCGGATGATCGACTTCAAACCGCTGGCCGCCGTTGAGTTCGACGGTAAAGACGCTGAACGGAGCCCGGAGGCGGAGGGCGTTCAGTAGCGTGTCGAAGTTGTCGGCAGTCATGACGGCTCCTCGAGAGGACGGTCGCCTTATTCTTGCCGGGCTCCGCACGCAAGGCAATCGACTGTTCAGTCCCCGATCCAACCCGAAGACCGCTCCCCGGCTGAGGGACTCCATCGGTCCCCGGCATCCGTCACGGCCGCTCCTTCACCGCCCCCACCACGACCCGCTCGATGCCGGGGACGGTGCCGAGGGCGGCGGCGTAGGCCCAGGCGTCGTCGGGCTTCGCGGCGGTGCCGGACACGACCGCCGTGCTGCCCTTCAAACTCACCGTGAAGCCGGTGAACCGGGCGTCCCGGCTGCGGACCTCGGCGATGCGTTCCGCGAGCGTCAGGTCCGGGGCGGTCGGCACCGCCGGCGGGGGGATCGTGGCGTCCGGCGCGGCCGACGGTTGGCTCGTCGGCCGCACCGCAACGCCGCCCGCACCGACGGGGTCGAGCAGGAACCGGCTCGCCCCCGGCGAGGCCACCTTCTGCACCGTGACGGTTCCGGGGGCGTGGTCCGGCCCCTTCGCGGTCACGGCCGCCGGGGGCAGCGGGCGGTCCGGAGGCAGGTTCACCGCCAGCGACGGCACGGTGTTGACCGGGGCGGCCGGCGGGGCCGCGACCTTGTCCCCGACCAGCTTCGCGAACGGGTCTTCCGGCGTCGGCACCCAGCACGACACCGTCACCGAGATCAGCCCCGGCACCCGGCGGACGACCTCCTCCACCCGCCGGGCGAGGGCCGCGTCCGGCACGGGCCCGCCGACCACCGCCGCCCGGTCGACGACGCTGACCAGCAGGTTGAGCCCGACCAGCTGCCGGTCCGACGCGAGCACGGCTTTCGTCTTCAGCGCCAGCAGGGCGTCCGACTCGACCGGGGCGGACGCGACCGGGGCCGGCCGGGGAATGTCTGCGGCGAAGACCGGACCGGTCGCGAAAGCGAGGCCGGCGGCACAGAGCAGACGGGCGGGAGAAGGGAGGGCGGTCATGGTGGACCTCGCGGGGGTCGCCCGGTCCGCGTCGATCGCGCTTCCCGGTCGCCTTGTAGATTTTGCAATAGCCGAACGCCCCGCGACACAGGACTTGAGGGAAAGTTCCCCCCCATCGCGCTTTTCCGGGTCCGCGGGTGCGGCGTGGCGAACCCCGTCCGGGTGGCGAAGATGTAACGGTTGGTGGCGATCGGACGGCCGGCCGCGTAGGCTATCCGCACCACCTCTCCTCGCCCCATTCCCGGAGTTCTTCCGTGCGAACCGCACTCGTCGCCGCGTTGTGCCTGACCGCCGCCGCCCCCGCCGCGGACGTCGCGTTGCCCGCCAAGCCCGTCCGGGTCGGCACCGCCGAGGAACTGGACAAGCTCGTCCCGAACGAGGCCGAGCGGACGAAGATCGCCGAGGGCGTGGACTTCAAAACCCACGACATCGTCTTCCTCAGCTGGAAGGGCTCGGGCCAGGACAAGCTCGCGATGAAGCGGGAGAAGGGGAAGGACGGCAAGGACCTCGTCGTGTTCGTCTACCACCGCGGCTTCAGCAAGGACCTGCGGACCCACGACCATCACTTCGTCGTCCCGAAGAAGGCGGAGTGGGTCGTCCGGGCCGGGGCGGCCGCCTGCGGGGAGGAGTCCGACGCGGGCTGTGCGGACGAGCCGACGCTGCCGGGAAAGGTCGTGCGGTGTCCGTCCCTCGCCGAACTGGAAAAAGCCGTCCCCGACGAGAAGGACCGGACGAAGCTCGCGGCCGGGGTCAATTTCGAGACGCACGAACTCGTTCTCGTCTCCTGGCAGGGGTCGGGCGGGGACAAGATCGCCCTGACGGTCGAGAACGGCACCGCCGGCCCCGTCGCGGTCTTCACCTACACGCGCGGCCTCACCGACGACCTCCGCTCGCACCGCGTTCACTTTGCCGTCCCGAAAAAGGCGACCTGGGTCGTGAAGGTCGCCGGTTGAACCTCTCGATCCCTCTCCAATCGTTCCGTTTCATTCATCGGAGAACTGCGATGCGCACCCTGTTTGTCACCCTCGCGGGCCTGGCCGTGTGCGGCACGGCCGCCGCCGAGGACGCGAAGGTCGTCCGGCCGCTGGAGTTGAAGGACTTGCCGTTCCGCTCGGAAGGGGCGGTCGCGAAGCCGATCGTCATCGGGACCGAGGACGAACTGGCGAAGGCCGTCGAGGACAAGGACGCCCGCGCCGTCATCGCGAAGGCGGTGGACTTCAAGACGGAAAACTTCGTGGTGTTCGCGTGGGCCGGGTCGGGCGGGGACCGGATCGCCCTGACGGTCGAGAAGGGGGAGAAGGGGCCGGTCGTCGTGACGACCTTCACCCGCGGGCTCACCCGGGACCTGCGGCAACACGTCCACGCCTTCGCGGTGGCGAAGGCGGCGACGATGAAGTAACGGGTTAGCCGCGAGGCGGAGACGAGCGTGGACTTCCCGCCCGATGCCGCAGCATCCGTTGGGCGATGTCCCGCGCTCGGCTCCGCCTCGCGGCGAACCGGTTGTCACTTCTTGGGCTTGTCACGCGGCAGCAACTCCGGCAGGTTCGCGATCCGCACCGCGGCGACCGCCACGCACTGCGCCCCCTGCACGAGGTTCGCGCCCTTCGCCTTGTCGAAGGTGTCCGACTGCGTGTGGTGCGTGAGGCGGTACTCGTCCATGTCCTGCCGGCACGCGAAGCCGGGGACGCCGGCGGCCTCGAAGGAGAGGTGGTCCGTGCCGCCGGACGAGGTCAGGTCGACGCCCTTCCAGCCGGGGACGGTTTTCAGCGTCTCCAGTTCCGGTTCGAGCACCTTCCGAACGGCCTCGCGGCCCTGCAGCCCGAACCCCTGGACGACGCCGGTGCCGGTGTCGTGAACGAGCGCGGCGGACATCCTGGCGAGCGAATCCTTGTGCTTCTTCGCGAACTGCTTGGACCCGTGGAGCCCCTGCTCCTCGCCGGTGAAGAGCACGAACTTGATCGTCCGCCGGGGCGGGTAGCCGGCCTTCGCCAGTGCCGCGACGGCGCGGGCGACTTCGAGCACGACGCAGCTGCCGGTGCCGTTGTCGGTGGTGCCGGTGGCGAGGTCCCAGGAGTCGAGGTGCGCGCCGACGACGACGAATTCCTCGGGCTTTTCGCTGCCAACGACTTCGCCGACGGTGTTGTAGACCGTCACCGGGCCGGGGACGAACTTGTTGGCGATGTCGACTTCGACGCGGGTCGGCGGGTTGCCGGGGCGGGTCGCGAGGCGGTGCAGGAGGGCGTAGTGCTCGTGGGCCATGAAGACGGCGGGCATCGGGTCTTGCTCGGTCCCGCGGTCGCCGTCGCGCCAGGCCCCGGTGGTGATGAGCAGGCCGTGCGGCTTGGCGGCGTCCGACACCACGACGGCGGCGTCCTCCGACTTCAGGAACGCGGCCAGTTCCCGGCGGAACGCCTGCAACTCGGACAGCGGGGGCCGCGGCGGGTCTTTGGCGGCGGGGTCCGATTTCTTCGGTTCCTCCGGCGTGCGGGGGCGGGACGGGCCGTAGGTCAGGTCCGTCACCGGCTTCACGTCGGCCGGCGGGCCGTTGAGCACGACCGCGTTCCGGAGTTTCCCCTTGTACCGGGCGAGGTCGTCCTTGGTCTTCGCCTCCAGCAGCACGACGGGGCCGGTGGTCTTGGACGCGGTGCCGGGCGTCCACCCGCGGGCGGCGACGGTCAAACCGCGGCCCGTGTCAGGTTCGACCAGTTTCATCGTTGCACTCCCACGCTCCCACCCCACCGGAATTTCCCACGGCTCCAGGCGGACGTTCGCGAGGCCGGACTCCTTCATCCGCTCGGCCGCCCATCGGTTCGCTTTTTCGAGGTTCGCGGACCCGGTCAGCCGGGGGCCGATCTCGTCGCTGAGGTGGCGGAGGTTCGACAGGAGCTCGTTCCGCTCGCGGATTTCGTGCAGGATTGCGCGGTCGACGAACACCGCCCGCTCGACCGCCCGCGGGGGCGGGGCGAGCTCGAAGGCAGCGAAGGCAGAGACGGCGGGTACGAGCAGCAAGAGCGGAGCCAGAGTGCGGCCGGGCATGGAACAGAAGCTCCCAGGAAGGGCAGGATGCGGGCGGGGTGGGTGCATTGTCGGCGCGGGGGGAGGAGTCCGCAATGAGAAAGCGGCCCGTCAGGTGTCGACAGTTTCGCGCCGCGGCGAAAGCCTGCGGCCGGGACCGTAAATCCCACCCCGCGAAGAGTAACGATTCGCCAAACACCCTCTGGA
>ERZ1066123.1094-NODE-1094-length-17327-cov-23.032886_pt1 | contig 17327 bp, 15 predicted proteins | sample MGYA00382770_ERZ1066123 | MGnify/ENA primary metagenome ERZ1066123 (study PRJEB33369, sample SAMEA5778353) | biofilm metagenome | biome: Industrial cooling water; feature: Water cooling tower basin; material: Biofilm | place: United Arab Emirates | collected...
ACCTGTTCGAGGTCAACGAAGCCTTCGCGGTGGTCGCCATGGCGCCGATGAAGGAGCTGGGCATCCCGCACGACAAGCTCAATGTGCGCGGCGGTGCCTGCGCCCTGGGCCACCCGATCGGCGCCAGCGGCGCACGCCTGGTGGTCACGCTGATCCACGCACTGCGCGCCACCGGCGGCCGCCGCGGCGTGGCATCGCTGTGCATCGGCGGTGGCGAGGCGACCGCAATCGCCATCGAGCTGACCTGAATCCGGACGCCCTCCCGCCCCTCCGGGGCAGGCCTCGGACAACGCCACGCATTAAAAGTATCCGAAAATCAATGCGTTGAGAGCAGATTGCCGGTGTGGGCCGGCCTGCAGGCCCGGCATGAAGCCCGGCGGAAGCAGACAGAAACCTGCCGCCCGGCTAAACGTGAACCCCGTCACAGCTGGCGGCATGACGCAAAAAGCAAAAAAAACCGGACACGACTCTTGACACTGTCTGTGGGATTGTCATGATGTTGTCGGCGTGCGTTGCCGCACGTTCACCTTACGACCTCCTTCACCCATCCGAGATTTCGCCATGAACCTGAACAAGATCCTGTTCGCCCTGGCCCTGGGCCTGGCCCTGACCGCCTGCAACAAGGCTGAAGAAGCCACCGACGCCGCTGCCGACGCCACCGAAGCCAGCACCGAAGCCGCTGACGCCGCTGCCGAAGCCCAGGCCGCTGCCGAAGCCGCCGCTGCCGAAGCCGACGCCGCTGCCGCTGCCGGCACCGACGCTGCTGCCGACGCCGCCGCCACCGCTGCCGACGCCGCCGAAGCCGGTGCCGACGCCGCCGCTGCTGGCGCCGAGGCTGCTGCCGACGCCGCCGAAGCCGCTGCCGACGCCGCTCCGGAAGCCGCTCCGGCCCAGTAATGCCGCAAGGCATCCGTGCATGCAGCCCACGCGGGCTGCGTGCGCGAGGGCACAGACGGCCGACAAGGTTCGCCTTTCGGCCGTCGCCCCCACGGCAGTGGGGGATGCATTCCAGCACCACTCAGCACCACTGCACTTGAACAGGCTTCACCGTGATCCACGGCCCGGCGGTTCGTGAGGCGGCTTCCGGCAGGCTTCGCGCCCGCAGGTGGCCCGCACGCCCCTGGTACATGTCGTACTGGCATGCGGATACCGGCATGCGGGTACTGGCATGACCGCGCTGCGCACTCACCGGCCGCCCTCCGCCGTCCGCCTTGTTTCGATTCCTGCCGACCCCTGTACGGAGCCGCATGAACATCAAGCTCTACGCTGCCATTGCCCTGACCGCGTTTGCGCTCTCGGCCTGCAAGCAGGACCCGGCGCCCGCCGCGGACACCGCCACCGACACCGCGCCCGCCGCGACCGATGTGGTCGAGCCGGCCATCGCCGGCGCCGACGGGGTGACCGAAGAGCGCGCCGCGCCGCCCGCAGGCGAAGCGCCTCCGGCAGACCCCGCCGAGGCCCAGGCCGTGGTCGAGGCCGCCGCCGAGGAAGCGGCGAAGATGGTCGAAGAACAGGCCGCCGAGGCGGCAGAAAAGCAGTAAGCCACCGTCATTCGGGCCGCCGTTGCCCGCCCCCGGCCAGTCGCATGGCCGGATCCAGCCCGCAGGGCGTCGCGCCGCATCGCAGGATGCCGTCGCACACCACGGGCCGGAAGACTGAAAGCCGGTTCGCACTTGTCCCTCAGCGAGTCCCGGCTCCCGCATGGACGCTCACGTACGCAACCATCGACCCACCCACCTTTCACAGGATCAGCCCATCATGAACATCAAGCTCGCCACCCTGCTCGTCGCCGGCGTTTTCGCCCTGACCGCCTGCAAGAACGAAACCGACACCGCGCAGACCGAGGCCGCCGAGGCCGAAGCCGCGATGGACCAGGCCGGTGACGCCGCCGCTGCCGCCGCCGACGCCGCTGGCGACGCCGCTGCCGCCAGCGTCGACGCCGCTGCCGCCGCCACCGGCGAAGCCGTGGGCGAAGTCGCCGCCAACGTCGAGCAGACCGCCGACGCCGCTCAGGCCGCCGCTGCCGAAGCCACCGCCGACGCTGCCAACGCCGCTGCCGAAGCTGCCCAGAACGTCGCCGACAAGGCCGACGCTGCTGCCGAAGAAGCCAAGAAGTAATCTTCTTCGCTGCGCACGCAGTCCACGAAGCCCCGCTCCGGCGGGGCTTCGTCTTTTTCAGTTCCACGCGACCCGCGCAAGCCCCGGCCGTCGCAGCCGCCCGCGCCCGGCACGCGCACGACAAGGGTGCGGCATGCGCGCCGCGCCCGGGGTCATCGGTCGTCTGCGGGGTCGGCCGTCGCCGCCAGCGGTTATCCTTGCGGTTTCCGTCCGCATCCTGACCCCATGCCCGCCCTGCGTTCCCAGCTCGACCCGCAGTCCCAGGACTTCCGCGACAACGCCGACTACCACCGCGCGCTGGTGACCGAACTCGACGCCCGCCTCGCACGCGCGGCCGCGGGTGGCGGCGACAAGGCGCGCGCGAAGCACACCGAGCGCGGCAAACTGCTGGCGCGCGAGCGCATCGACGCCCTGCTCGACCCGGGCTCGCCGTTCCTGGAGATCGCGCCGCTCGCCGCCGAAGGCATGTACGAGGACGCCGCGCCCGCCGCGGGCATGGTCTGCGGTATCGGCCGGGTGATGGGCAACGAAGTGGTGATCGTGGCCAACGACGCCACGGTCAAGGGCGGCACCTACTTCCCGATGACGGTGAAGAAACACCTGCGCGCGCAGGAGATCGCGCGCGAGAACCGCCTGCCCTGCATCTACCTGGTCGACTCCGGCGGCGCGTTCCTGCCGCTGCAGGACGAGGTCTTCCCCGACCGCGAGCACTTCGGCCGCATCTTCTACAACCAGGCGCGGATGAGCGCCGAGAACATCCCGCAGATCGCGGTGGTGATGGGCAGCTGCACCGCAGGCGGCGCCTACGTGCCGGCGATGAGCGACGAGAGCATCATCGTCAAGGAACAGGGCACCATCTTCCTCGGCGGCCCGCCGCTGGTGAAGGCCGCCACCGGCGAAGTGGTGGACGCCGAAGCACTCGGCGGCGCCGACGTGCACACCAGCGTGTCCGGCGTGGCCGACCACTTCGCCGACGACGACCGCCACGCGCTGCAGATCGCGCGCAATCTGGTGGGCAACCTCAACCGCCGCAAGCAGATCGCGCTCGCGACACGTGAGCCGGCCGCACCGCTGTATGCGCCCGAAGAGCTGTACGGCATCGTGCCGAAAGACACCCGCCGCCCCTTCGACATCCGCGAAGTGATCGCGCGCATCGTCGACGGCTCGGACTTCGACGAGTTCAAGGCCCGCTACGGCAAGACCCTGGTCACCGGCTTCGCCCACCTGCACGGCTACCCGGTGGGCATCGTCGCCAACAACGGCATCCTGTTCGCCGAAAGCGCGCTCAAGGGCGCGCACTTCATCGAACTGTGCAACCAACGCGGCATCCCGCTGGTGTTCCTGCAGAACATCACCGGGTTCATGGTCGGCCGCAAATACGAGAACGCCGGCATCGCGAAAGACGGCGCCAAGATGGTCACCGCCGTCGCGTGTTCCAGCGTGCCCAAGTTCACCGTGGTGATCGGCGGCAGCTTCGGCGCCGGCAACTACGCGATGTGCGGCCGCGCCTACGGTGCGCGCTTCCTGTGGATGTGGCCCAACGCGCGGATCAGCGTGATGGGCGGCGAACAGGCCGCCAGCGTGCTCGCCACCGTCCGCCGCGACGGCATCGAAGCCAAGGGCGGCGTCTGGACCGCAGACGAGGAAGAGACCTTCAAATCCCCGATCCGCGACCAGTACGAAACCCAGGGCAACCCCTACTACGCCACCGCCCGCCTCTGGGACGACGGCATCATCGACCCCGCCGACACCCGCCGCGTCCTCGGCCTGGGCATCTCCGCCTCGCTGAACGCGCCGATCGCACCGGCGAAGTTCGGCGTGTTCAGGATGTAGGCGCATGGGGCCGTGGAGCAAACTCGAACGCCGATTGCGGGACCTGCCGGACCCGACGCTCGACCTGCGCTTCCGGTTCACGTCCTACCGTCGCGAAGTGATCGAAACACCCGAATTCTGCGCCGAAACCGCATGCAAGCTGTGGATCACGCAGGGCCGCCGCACGATCTGGGCCGTGCCCAGAGACCGCAGTGCCCGCCGCCCGGATGACGCCATCGACTCCGTCGGCAGGCGAAGTGCCGGTTGGCTGGTGGAGATCGCCGCCGAATACATCGATCTTCCTCGCGAACGTCGCTTTGAATGGAGCCGGGAGTGGGAAGGCTGGGGCCTGATCGACATCCTGAAGGCCTGCGACCGCACGATCGGCCGACGCCGTTGGCCCATGCTTCGAGAACGCCTGCGCGAACCGGTCGCAGTGGCGCTGCTCGATATGCGCGAACACGGTCATCCATTGCCGAGATTCATGCCGGGTGGACGTGACTGCATGTTGCTCCACGACCCCAACTGATCTGCCTCTGTCTGCGCCTCCAACCCCATCATCCACATGACGATCCGTATCGACCTCGGCACTATCCGCGCGCTCACCGGCGCCCGCACCGACGAGAGGAGTCGCTCTCTTCGATGGATCGTTGAATCATCACCGGCCATGGTGTCGGGCAAGGACCACCGCTTTTGACTTTCATGGCCCTTCGGAGCGGCAGGTCTCGCGGATCAGGCCCGAAGGGCGCACGACAGGATGTCGTGCGTTTTTCGAAGGCACACGGACGTGCCTTCGAAAAACCCCGCGAGACCTTCGAACCCGGCGCGCAGCGCCGGGCGCGACGATGGGCTGTGCTTTCTTTTGCCTACTTTTCTTTGCACAAGCAAAGAAAAGTACGGCCGCGCGACAGCGCGGAAGCTCTCGCTTCCATGAGATATACGCCACCGAAATTCTGACCTAACGCACCCAGCCAATCCCATGATCGTCGGCATCGACCTCGGCACCACCCACTCCCTCATCGGCACCTACGCCGAAGACGGCAGCCGCCTCTTCCCCAACGCTCTCGGCGAACTGCTCACCCCGTCGGTGATCAGCGTCGACGGCGACAACGTCCTGGTCGGGCAAGCCGCCCGCGACCGCCTGGTGAGCCACCCGCAGCACACCGTCGCCGCGTTCAAGCGCTGGATGGGCAGCGACCGCAGGACACGCCTGGGCAAACGCGACTTCCGCCCCGAGGAACTCTCCGCACTGGTGCTGCGCAGCCTGCTGGCCGACGCCGAAGCCGCGCTGGGCGCGCGCCCGACCGAGGCGGTGATCAGCGTGCCGGCGTATTTCTCCGACGCACAGCGCAAGGCCACGCGCGCGGCCGGCGAACTGGCCGGGGTCAAGGTGGAACGGTTGATCAACGAGCCCACGGCGGCCGCGCTGGCCTACGGCCTGCAGCACCGCGAGGGCGAGGGCCGGTTCCTGGTGTTCGACCTGGGCGGCGGCACGTTCGACGTGTCGATCCTGGAATGCTTCGACAGCGTGTTCGAAGTGCACGCCAGCGCCGGCGACAATTTCCTGGGCGGCGAGGACTTCCTGGATACGCTGCTTGAGGCCTTCTGCGCCGACAACAGCCTGCGCGCGGTGGCGCTGCAGGCCGCCGAGCGGGGCCAGCTGCGCCGCCGCCTGGAGCAGCTCAAGCGCGAACTCAGCAGCGGCCAGCAGGGCGAGATCGCGCTGACGCTGGGCGGACGCGACTACCGCTGGAGCATCGACGAGGAGCGCTTCGCGAAGCTGTCCGAGCCGCTGCTGCAGCGCATGCGCGCGCCGGTGGAGCGTGCGATGCGCGACGCGCGCCTGCAACCGCAGCAGCTGGACGAGATCGTGCTGGTGGGCGGCGCCAGCCGCATGCCGCTGGTCTCGCGGCTGGTGTCGCGGATGTTCGGCCGCCTGCCGCTGCGCCACATCAACCCCGACCACGCCATCGCGCTGGGCGCCACCGTGGCCGCCGGGCTGAAGGCGCGCGACGGCAAGCTGGAGGAGATCATCCTCACCGACGTATGCCCGTACACCCTGGGCACCGAGGTGGCGCGGCGCGACCCGGCCGGGCAGATCCAGACCGGCTTCTTCCACCCCATCATCCTGCGCAACAGCACGGTGCCGCTGAGCCGCGAGGACAGCTTCAGCCCGATGCACCCGCAGCAGAAGACGCTGGTGATCGACATCTACCAGGGCGAGAACCCGCTGGTGGTCAACAACATCAAGCTCGGCGAAATCTCGGTGGAACTCGACCCGCGTCGCCCGGCGGACGAAAACGGCGTGGTGGTGCGCTTCACCTACGACATCAACGGCCTGCTGCAGGTGGAAGTGACCGAGCAGGCCACCGGCCGCCGCCACGAGCTGGTGATCGAGCAGAACCCGGGCCTGCTCTCGCCCGAAGACATCCGCACCCGCCTGGCGGCGCTGGAGGCGCTGAAGATCCATCCGCGCGAGCAGCAGGAGAACATCGCGGTGCTGGCCCGCGCCGAACGTCTGTACGAGGAATACCTGCACGTCCGCGAGCAGCTGCAGGACTGGATCATGCAGTTCCGCGCGGTGCTCGATACCCAGGACCCCGAGCGCATCGCCGACAGCCGCGCGCGCCTGGCGGCGGCGCTGGACGACGTCGAGCGCTACCACTGACGCGCATGCACTGGGCCTTCGCACACCTCGGGCTGCCTGCCGACGCCGACGAGCGCGCGGTCAAGCGCGCCTATGCGCAGCGCCTGAAGACCACGCGCCCGGACGAGGACCCGCAGGGCTTCCAGCGGCTGCGCGAGGCCTACGAGGCGGCGCTGGCACGGGCGCGCAGCGCAGATCGGCGGCCGGCATGGCAGCCCGACGTATCGACGGGTGCCGGGCCGGCAGCGGGGCCTGCATCCGGGCAGGGCACGGCCGTCGACCCGCCGCCTGCGGGCGCGGGCCTCGGTCTGCGCCTTGACGCGCAAACCGAAAACGACGCGCCAGCTTCCCCGCCGATTCTGCTGGACCCGGCATCCGACGCCATCCCGCCACCGACCCCCTTCCCGCCGCCGTCGAACCCGGCGCCCGATGTGCATGCTCCGAACGTGCATGCCCCGAACGTGCGCATCCACATCGCGCAGGACTGGACCGGCACGTACGGCGGCGGCCCGCAGGCGCCACGGCCGGAGCCGCCGTCGGCTTCGCCTGCCGCAGCGTCGTTCACCCCCGCTCCGCCGCTGACGCCGCGACGGTTCGCGAAGGCACTGGCCGAGCAGGCCGCCGCCTCCACCCCGGAGGAGCTGGGGCGCTGGCTGGCGGCGCACGAGGGCCTGTACGACCTCGCCAACAAGACCGCGCTGGTCGTGCCGCTGATCCGCGAACTGGATCATCGCCTCGGCAACGGCAAGGGCGAGCTGGGCAAGGCGCATCTGGATGTGGTGCTGGCGTTTTTCGGCCTGGACCAGGTGAACCAGACACGCGAGTCCCTCAAGCCCGAGCTGGAGCGGCTGGAGGGCGCCGCCGGGCGGCAGCGGAGGGGGCAGGACATCGACTGGAACCGCGTGCTGTCCGAGAGCGGCCATGCGCCGCCGCGGCGCCACCGCCCGCCGCCGTTCTGGCACGGCATCCCGCCGAGCGTCTCCACCCTGATCGTGATCGTGCTGCTCAGCCTGCTGCGCGCCTGTTCGGAATACGGCGCTTGAGCCGACGGGAACCCTGAATGTCCTCCGCCTTCGACACCCTGGGCCTGCCCGACGACGCCGACGAGCGCGCGATCAAGCGGGCCTATGCGCAGCGCCTGAAAACCACGCGCCCCGACGAGGACCCCGAGGGCTTCCAGCGCCTGCACGCGGCCTACCGCACGGCCCTGCAGGTCTGCGCCTGGCGTGCGGAGGCGCTGCAGGACGAGGCGGACGAGGCGGACGAGGGCGTGCAGCCCGCGCGGCGGAGCATCGATCGGGACTTAGAGCAGGAAGACATCGATCGGAACACCCCACATCCCTTGCCCGATCAGGTCGCCGACCACCACGACAACGGCCGCGTGCCGCTCGACTCTCTGCCCGCGGACGGGGAGGCGGCGCAGGCGACCGAGCCCTCTCCCGACCCTCCCGGCGGCAGGGCCGCGCGCAGATGGACGGACAGGGTGCCGTTCGAGACGACGGGCCGGGAGTTCGACGCCGACCCCGAGGCCGACGCCGGCCTCGGCGCCGGCCCTCGGCCGCTGTCCTCGCCCTTCGGCACGTCCGCCGTCGCGCTCGACCCTTGGGCGGCGCGGGCGCTGGCCGAGCAGGTGCTGTCGATGGCCGCCACCTCCGACCCGCACAGCCTGACCGCGTGGCTGCAGGCGCAGCCCGAGCTGTGGTCGCTGCCGGACAAGGCCGCTGTCGCCGATGCGGTGGTGGATGCGCTGCATGTCGACCGGCCACCGCTGGGGGTGGCGCAATTCGACGCACTGGGCGAATTTTTCGGGCTGTTCGACCTCAGGAGCGGGCATTCGCCGGAGCTGCTGCTGGCGGTGCGCGACCGGCTGGCGCTGCTCCAGGCGCTGGAAGGCGGCGACCTGGGCGCGGTGGCCGAGCGCCTGCAGCCAGAAGGCAGCAGCCGCGCCGCCCAGCAGCGCGAGATCCGCCGCCTGCTGCAGCAGCTGCGCCGGCCCTGGTCCTGGCCGCAGACCCTGGCGATGGCCCTGGTGCCCGGCCTGCCGAGCCGCCTGCACCGCTTCACCCGTACCGTGCGCGGCATGGCCGACGGCGAGCTTCCGCCCGGCCTGGACCCGCGGCAGGGCGCCTTCTGGGAGGATGCCGGCGACCGCGAGCGCTGGTCCTGGCCGCGCGCGGTGGTGCTGGCGCTGCGGCTGGCGCTCTACCCGCTGGCGCTGCCGCTGCTGTCCTGGCTGCTGCAGCCGGGCACGCTGCCGCCGGAAGTCGCCGCGCGCCGCTATCTGGCCCTGTTCACCGCCCTGGGGCTGTGCTGGTGCTGGCTGCGGCTGAGCCTCGCCTTCGCCCGCTGGCAGGCGGTGGAGGATCCGCCGGACGTGCGCTGGGCCTGGCTGCTGCGCTCGGCGGCCATTCCGGCGGGGATGGTGCTCGGGCTGACGCTGCACTTCCTGCCGGGCACCGAGCCGCTGTCCTGGCTGCTGGTGCCGCCGCTGCTGATGGGCACCGTGGTGCGGGTGGCCGGCAGCAGCTACAGCCCGGAGGCCCTGGTGCTGGTGCTGCGCAATGGCTGGGTCTGGGTGGCGGTGCCGCTGGCGCTCGCGCTGTTCGGCGCCTTCGCAGGCAGCGGCAGCGTGCGCGGGCTGGTGTATGTCATCCTCGCGCTGATCGGCCTGGGCCTGTGGTTCGGCGCGCGCGCGCGGCGCTGAGCCGCGCACATTGAGCCGCGCTCGCCGAGCCACTGCACCGAACACTCGCCCGGTGCCGGACCGTCAGGCGGACGCGCCCGGCATTCTGCAGGCCGGGTCACACCCCTCGGCGGGGCGACGGCGTTACCCTGTCGCCCCCCGCCGCGACACATCCGGCATCACCTCGGAGTCCCCACGCGCATGGCCATCTTCAGCCAATCCGGTTCCAAGAAAGACACCCCGGCACCCGCCAAGCCGGGCGCCCCGCAGGCCAATACCGACTTCGCGCCGGCCAGCCTGCCGCGCCCTCCGGCCGACCCCAACGCCGCGCCGCGCGAGTCGGTGATCGCGCCGCAGCTCACCATCGAAGGCAAGATCGAAGGCTCCGGCCACGTCCGCATCGCCGGGCGCTTCAAGGGCGATGTGAACGTGCAGGGGGACGTGACCATCGACAAGGGCGCCAAGCTGGAAGGCACGGTACGCGCACGCCGCGTGGTGGTGTCGGGCGAGCTGGACGGCGAGATCGCCTCCGCCAGCCGCGTGGAGCTGACCGAAAGCGCCGCGGTGACTGGCAACATCAAGGTGGGCCAGCTGGTGGTGGCCCCGGGCGCGCGCATCCGCGGCCAGATCGACTGCGGATGGGAAGCCGCGGCCGTCGTCAAACCCACCGCACCGGCGCAGGACGCCCCGGCGGAGCAGGCCACGCAGGGCTGAGCCCATGACCCAGGCGCCGTCGCCCGGCGAACCGGGCGCCAGCCGCGACTGCCCGCACTGCCGGGCAGTCATCCTCGAGAGCGCCGGCGCCTGCCCGGCCTGTGGTCACTTCCTGCGCTTCGACGGCGACGGCCGGCGCCAGCCCGACCAGGTGCCGCTGCACGTCGAAGGGCTGATCCGCCACCCGGATGAGGCCGGCGCCTGGGAATACTCGGTGGTGGTGGCGGTGCGCGACGGCAACGGCCGCGAGATCGCCCGCCACGTGGTCGGCGTCGGCGCCCTGCGCGCCGGCGAGGAGCGCAACGTCGCCCTGACCGTCGAAGTGTTCGAGACCGGCGCGGATTCGACGCGGCGGCATTGAGCCGTGGACGCGTGTCCGCCATCGGCATGAATCCGCCAGGGCCTGTTGATGCCATTGGCGCGTATCGCGTTGACAGGCCCTAGTTCGCCGCCGACACATCGACACCAGACACCCGACACCCGTGATGCCGAGCGTGAACGCCGACGGCTGCCTTGTGCGATGCAGGTGTGTGCGATGCAGCTGTGTGCGATGCCACTCCAGGCGCACGGCTTCGATACAACGCTGAATCAAGCCACTGCGCGCCGCCGGACCCTCATCCGGCCCTGCGGGCCACCTTCTCCCGAGGGGAGAAGGAAAAAAGCACACGCATATCGACCATCGTCGGCACAGCCATGACGCGTCTGCCGATTTGACAACCCCTCCCCCAGCCCCGACAGTCGGGAAGCGGCGGCCTGCCCGGGACGGAAGACAGTGCCGCGCTGCAGCGTTCACCCATGTCCAGGAGGAAATACACATGAGCAAGTCGTTGATCGACAGCATCGGCCGACAGCGTGCCGAAGCCCTGATGGCCGGTGCCGTGAGCGACGCGGCGGAGAGCGCCGATGCGCAGGGACTGCCGCAGGTGGTGAAGGTCGACGGTGTCTGGTGCCGTCGCTACCCGGATGGGCGGATCGAGTCGCTGGATGCCCCCAACCCGACCGCCGGCGCCGCTGCCGGCTCCGAGCCGATGGAACCGATGGGAGGCTGAGTCATGGAAGACTTTCCGCAGCACGAGAACGCACAGGATCAGGCGCAGGCCCGCGCCCCGCGCATGACCATCCTCGCCGGGCCGAACGGCTCGGGCAAAAGCACGGTCACCCGCGGCCTGGAGCAAGACCCCGAATTTCCCGCGGCGCGCTACGTCAATGCCGACGAGATCGCCAAGACCCTGGAAAAACCGGTCGCCGACGCCGACACCCGGCGCGCCTGGGCGCAGACCATCGCGCCGAACATGCCGGACCTGCCGATCCTGGGCCAGATCCGCTATCTGGGCGCGCGAATGAGCGAAGACCAGATCGCGAGCGAGCTGGAGAAAGGCGTGTCCAACACGCAGATGCGCAACGCCTTCGCCGCGATCCTGGCCGACGACCAGCGCCAGCAGTACGTCAATGCCCCGCAGAAGGCCGACTTCGCCTTCGAGACGGTGATGTCGACGCAGGGCAAGCTGGCGCTGTTCGACGACGCGCGGCAGAAGGGCTTCCAGGTGGACATGGTGTTCGTGACCACCGAAAACGCCGCCATCAACCAGCAGCGCGTGCTCAACCGCGTGCAGCAGGGCGGCCACGGCGTGGACCCGGACAAGATCGCCGAGCGCTACCAGCGCGCGATGGACATGCTGCCCGCGGCCCTGCAGCGCGTGGACACCGCCAGCGTCTACGACAATTCGCACCACGGCCCGGTGTTGATCGCGAAGAAGGAAGACGGCCAGATCGTGTTCCCCGAGATCCAGAAACCGCAGGTCGACAACCCGGTCACCCAGGGCAAGTGGGACCGCGACTGGGAGCAGGCGCGCGAGGGCCTGGTGGAGATGCAGGGCAAGCTGCGCGACAACGTGCGCGCGCTCGAACAGGACGCGCAGGCGCTGCGCGAACACCCCAGCCGCCAGGGCAAGGCCTTCGAGCAGGCCGGCATCCAGCAGGGCAGCGAAACCATCGGCCGCGTGGTCGACATCACCCAGCGCCACGTCCTGCAGTTCGACTACGAAGACCAGCGTTTCGTCCTGCACGACCGCAGCCTGCTCACGCCGGGCGCGATGCCCAAACTGCAGGAGGCGATGCAATCCGGCACCGAGGTCAACCTGACGTATCAGTACGGGCCCGACAGCAAGCTCGCGAACCAGGGCAAGACGCTGGAGCAGACCCCGATGATGGGCCAGCGCGAGCTGGACCAGTATCTGTTCGACCCCAACAGCCGCGAGAGCCCCAAGCCACCGGGGCCTTGAGGGCCACACCGAGCCGGGCACGGCGCCGGAGACGGCGCCTGTGTCGGGGCATGGCGCCCATGCACGACGGGCGGCCATCCCGCTCCGGCCTTCCACGCCCACTCCGGCGCCAGCCGGTATCTTGTGCCCATGCACACGCCTCCCTGGGACACTCTGCTCCTCGCGCCGCATCTGGCCACGCTCGACGGCCCGGACTACGGCGCCATCGATGACGGCGCGCTGGCCTGGAGCGACGGCGTGCTCACCTACGTCGGCCCGCGCAGCGCGCTGCCGGACACACCCGAGCGCATCGCGCGCGAGGTGCTGCAACTCGACGCGGGTTGGGTGACGCCTGCACTCGTCGATTGCCACACCCACCTGGTGTTCGCGGGCGACCGCGCGCACGAGTTCGAGCTGCGCCTGCAGGGCGCGCGCTACGAAGACATCGCCCGCGCCGGGGGTGGCATTCTGTCCACCGTGCGCGCGGTGCGCGAAGCCAGCGAGGACGCCCTGCTGGCGCAGTCGCTCCCGCGTGCGCGCGCGTTGCTGCGCGAGGGCGCGACCACGCTGGAGATCAAGTCCGGCTACGGCCTCGACCTCGCCAACGAGCGCAAGATGCTGCGCGTGGCGCGGCGCATCGGCCAGACGCTCGGCATCACCGTGCGCACCACCTACCTGGCCGCGCACGCACTGCCACCGGAGTTCGCGGGTGAGCCCGACGCCTACATCGACGCGGTGATCGACTGGCTGCCGCAGCTGCACGCCGAAGGACTGGTGGACGCCGTCGACGCCTTCTGCGAAGGCATCGGCTTCACCCCCGCGCAGACCCGGCGGGTGTTCGAGGCCGCGCGCGCGCTGGGCCTGCCGGTGAAACTGCACGCCGACCAGCTCAGCGACCTCGGCGGCGCCGCGCTGTGCGCGGAATTCGGCGGATTGTCCGCCGACCATGTCGAATACACCGACGACGCCGCCGTGCGCGCGATGGCCGCGGCCGGCACCGTCGCCGTGCTGCTGCCCGGCGCCTTCCACGTCCTGCGCGAAACCCGCCTGCCGCCGATCGACGTCTTCCGCACCCACGGCGTGCCGATGGCCATCGCCACCGACTGCAACCCCGGCACCGCGCCCCTGCTGTCCCTGCGCCAGGCCATGCAGCTGGCCTGCACCCATTTCCGGCTCACACCCGAAGAAGCCCTGCGCGGCGCCACCCACCACGCCGCCCGCGCCCTCGGCCTGCACGACCGCGGCCGACTGCGCATCGGCCACCGCGCCGACCTCGTCCACTGGCACATCCAGCGCCCCGCCGAACTCTGCTACTGGCTCGGCGGCGACCTCACCGCCGGCGTCTGGACCCACGGCCACCGCATCCCGCCGCACAACACCAGCCCCCCGTAGGAGCGGCTTCAGCCGCGACCGAATCCCACCGTAGGAGCGGCTTCAGCCGCGACCGAATCCCACCGTAGGAGCGGCTTCAGCCGCGACCACCCACCCCACGCAGGAGCGGCGTCAGCCGCGACCACCCGCCCCCACGCAGGAGTGGCTTCAGCCGCGACCGAATTTCTGAAGCAGCCACCAGACGCACGCCCCCTGCCGTCATCCCGAGGCACCGCCGAGGGACCTGCTTTTCCGTCGACCGCACACACAGCCACTCACCCGCCCCACCGTCCGCGCCCTACCCCCTCCGTCGCCACGCGCGCCACGCCAGCAGCAGATAGGCGAGCGCGAACGCAACGGTCGCGTCCACCACGCCGCGGAACACGATCACCGCCCATCCGCTGCCCGGGCCGAGCCTGAGCATGGCCGAGCCGAATCCGGCCGCCAGGCACAGCAGCACCACCAGCACCAGCGGGATGCACGCGCGCAGTGCACGCCACTGCACACACGAGGCGAGCCCCACGCTACGCACCAGCCACCGCCCGTACGCAAGCCCGATCACCGCGATGCCGACCAGCGTCCCGACATGCTGCAGGATGTTGTAGGTGGCGAACGTCCGGCCCGACACTTCGAACAGCGCACGGCGCAGCGGCGCGATCAGCGACACCATCGCCCCGCTGGCATGCGTGAAGGAATCCCAGGCCACATGCGTCACCGCCCCGACCCACACGGCGGCGAGCATCCGCGCGATGTCCGCCATCGACCCGAACGACGGCGACGGCAGGCCCTCCAACGCCCGCCGATGCGGCTGCGGCAGCGGCGCCACAAGCAGCCCGCGCAGGCGGAGCACGAGCAACAGCACCACACACGCGCTCGGCACACACACCGCCACCGCCCCGCGCAGCGTGTGCGCATGCGTGGCCACACCGAACGCACCGACGTAATACCCGAAGTCCGGCGACAGACTGCCCGTCACCAGCCCCGGCAAGGGCAACGACGCCGCACCGAACCGCCGGACCAACACCGCCGCAGCCGCATGCGCGAACGTCCAGGGCATGCCGTCCACCTCCACCATCGAAGTCGCACCACGCGGCGACGTGCCACCAGGCGCACGGCATCGGCCGGCCTGGACTCCGGATGCCAGACTCCCTGCACATCAGTGTCGATCGAGCGCAAGCGCGGGCGACCGGATCGTCACCCTTCTGCATGAACCGCAGACGAAGCCCGCGTGAAGTCGCCAACCTCATCCCTGACCATGACTCGCCGAGGCAGCGCTCACAGCGGGCGTCACCCATGAGGCCCGCTGCAGACAAGGCCCGCTCCTGACAAGGCCCGCTCCCGACAGCCGCCGGGCAAAACGAAAAGTGGGTGTCCTTGTGTTCCCGTCCTTGTGTTCCCCATGCCGGGCAAAACGAAAAGTGGGTGTCGTGTTCTCCCCCTCTGTAGAGCGGATCGAAGATCCGCTGCATCGGCCAGCCCAACGGAAAAGTGGGTGTCCTTGTATTCCCCGTTGTATTCCCCGTCACCGGAGCCCCGTAGAGCGGATCGAAGATCCGCCGCATCGGCCAGCCCAAAGGAAAATGTGTTCCCGCTACACAGGCAAAAAAACAGTCCCCTCACTGCATTCGGGGCGACATCGAAATAATCATTGCGCCACAAAGCAGGCCAGACACTTCACGCTTGTCATCCCGAGGCGCAGCCGAGGGGCCTGCTACTCTCGCTTTCATCCATGCGCATTCATCCATGCACAGCCGGGCAGGCCGCACACGCGGGCGCGCACACACTCGCTCGCTCGCGTGCGCATCTCCGCACGCACGCGCACGCAGGCACGCGCACATGGACGCACACGCGCACACGCGTGCCCCGGCACATGCACCGCCCGCCCCCACGCGCTAGGGTGCGGGCAGGCAACCACCGGAGCTGCGCCATGACCCGCCGACACGACCCAGACGGCCTGCGTCTTCCGATCAAGCTCGACAGCACCAGCAACGGCGAATTCGTGCCCGTGCCGCTGGCGCCGGTCCACCGCGAGGCCAAGCGCCGCGCGCTGGAGGCCGCCACGGTCAACGCACGCCGGCTGGGCCTGTCACGCCGAGATTTCCTGGTCTCCAGCTGCGGCGCGGCCAGCACGCTGCTGGCGATGAACAGCGCCTACGCCGATGCCGGCCTGCGCGGCGGGCATTTCGATATCCACGCCGAGGCCGCACTCGATGCCGACGCCGCCGCGGCTGCCGTACAAGGCAACGAATTCATCTTCGACGTGCAGGGCCATTTCGTGAACCCCACCGGCGCCTGGCTCAAGGCCCTGCCCGACAGCGCGCGCCCGCTGGCCTTCACCAACACCGAAGGCTGCGCCGCCGCGGCCCTGCCCGGCAACCGCGACCACCTGCAATGCCTCGGCCCGGACGCGTTCATCCGCAACGTGTTCCTCGACTCCGACACCGACCTCACCGTGCTCTCGTTCGTGCCCTCCACCCGTGCCGGCGAGCCGCTGACCATCGAGGAAGCCGCCGCCACCGCGGGGATCGTGGAGCGCATGCAGGGCACCCATCGCCTGTACCTGCACGGCCGGGTCAACCCCAACCAGCCCGGCGACATCGAGGACATGGACCGCCTGGCCGAAACCTTCGGCATCGCCGCATGGAAGACCTACACCCAGTGGGGCCCGGACGGCAAAGGCTTCTTCCTCGACGACGCCCCGGGCCTGGCGATGATCGAAAAAGCCCGCAAGCTGGGCGTGAACAACATCGCGATCCACAAGGGCCTGCCCTTCGGCCCGAACTCCTACGAACACTCCACCTGCGTCGACGTCGGCCGCGTCGCGAAGCGCTACCCGGACGTGAATTTCCTGATCTACCACTCCGGCTTCGTCACCGGCACGCCCGAAGGCCCCTACGACCCCGGCCGCAGCGACGGCATCGACGCCCTGGTCACCTCCGTGCGCAAGGCGGGCCTCGGCCACGGCAGCAACGTCTACGCCGAACTCGGCTCCACCTGGCGCTTCCTGATGCGCGACCCCGACTCCGCCGCCCACGCCCTCGGCAAACTGCTCAAATACCTCGGCCCCGACAACATTCTCTGGGGCACCGACTCCATCTGGTACGGCTCGCCCCAGGACCAGATCCAGGCCTTCCGCAGCTTCCAGATCAGCGCCGAACTGCAGGAGCGCCACGGCTACCCCGCCCTCACCCCCGACACCCGCGCCAGGATCTTCGGCCGCAACGCCCTGCGCCTCTACCCCGTGCCCGACGACGTGCTGCAGACCCACCTGGGCAAAGACGCCGTCGCCCACCTGCGCGACAACCACCGCAACCACCCCGACCCCGACTTCCTCACCTACGGCCCCAAGACCCGCCGCGAGTTCCTCAACCTGCGCAAGTGGGGCGGCTAGGCCCTTCACCCGGCCCCTCCCCCGTAGGAGCGGCTTCAGCCGCGACCCGCCCCTCACGTAGGAGCGGCGCCAGCCGCGACCCGCATTCGATGTCACACCAGCCGACATTCGGGCCTGAAGGCCCTCCTACGGTGCAGGTGATGCAGGCGGGTGTCCCACTCCGTTCGACCGCCCCGGTCCGTCCGACCGAATCCCCCGTAGGAGCGGCTTCAGCCGCGACCCGCCCCTCACGTAGGAGCGGCGTCAGCCGCGACCCGCATTCGATGTCACACCACCCGACATTCGGGCCTGAAGGCCCTCCTACGGTGCAGGTGATGCAGGCGGGTGTCC
>ERZ1066123.1095-NODE-1095-length-17313-cov-6.987832_pt1 | contig 17313 bp, 15 predicted proteins | sample MGYA00382770_ERZ1066123 | MGnify/ENA primary metagenome ERZ1066123 (study PRJEB33369, sample SAMEA5778353) | biofilm metagenome | biome: Industrial cooling water; feature: Water cooling tower basin; material: Biofilm | place: United Arab Emirates | collected...
TCCGGCGGCGACGCGCGCGGTGGAGGAGATCGTCGCCCGCATCGCCGCGTCGGGCACGAAGATCGTCATGACCACGCATGACCTCGGGCAGGCGCGGCGGCTGGCGGGGGAGGTGCTGTTCCTGCATCGCGGCCGGCTGCTGGAGCAGGCGCCGGCGGCGGAATTCTTCGCCGGCCCGGCCACGCCCGAGGCCGCCGCCTTCCTGAAGGGGGAATTGCTGTGGTGATGCGCCGGATCCTCCTCGCCCTGCTCCTGCTCGCGCCGCTGCCCGCCGCCGCGCAGGAGCGCTCGATCACGGTGGCGAGCACCACCAGCACGGAGCAGTCCGGCCTGTTCGCCCACATCCTGCCGATCTTCACCCGCGAGACCGGTATCGCCGTGCGGGTCGTGGCGCTCGGCACCGGCCAGGCGCTGGACGTGGGCCGCCGCGGCGACGCGGACGTGGTCCTGGTGCACGACCGCGCGGCGGAGGAGCGCTTCGTCGCGGAGGGCCATGGCGGGCCGCGGCGGCACGTGATGTTCAACGACTTCGTCATCATCGGCCCCGGCGACGATCCGGCGCGCATCGCCGGGCTGCGCGACACGGCCGAGGCGCTGCGCCGCATCGCCGCCTCGGGCGCGCCCTTCATCTCGCGCGGCGACCGCAGCGGCACGCATGCGGCCGAGCTGCGCCTCTGGGGCGCGGCGGGGATCGACCCCGTGCAGGCGGGCCGCGGCCGCTGGTACCGCGAGGTCGGCCAGGGCATGGGCCCGGCGCTGAACACCGCGGCGGCGCAGGGCGCCTATGCCCTGACCGACCGCGGCACCTGGCTCGGCTTCCGCAACCGGCAGGACCTGCGGGTGCTGGTCGAGGGCGACGCGCGGCTGTTCAACCAGTACGGCGTGGTGCCGGTCAGCCCGGTCCGCCATCCCCACGTGAAGGCCGCGGAGGCGGGGCGCTTTGTCGAATGGCTGATCTCGCCGGCGGGGCAGGCGGCGATCACCTCCTACCGGATCGGCGGCGAGCAGCTCTTCTTCCCGAATGCGGCACGGCCAGAGCCGATATCCTGAGCGTCAGAACCCGGCGCTCGCCTGATCCTCGTTCACCCGCGCCGCGCCTCCCGCCCGGCGGCGGGCGTTGCTGACGACGGCGCCGCGCCTGTCCTCGACGTCCGGCTTCGCGGTGGCCATGCGCATGACCTCCCGGTAGCCCTGCCGCACCTCCATCCGCGGCCCGTGCGGGCCGGCGGCCAGGATGCGGTGCAGCGCCGGCAGGCGCCAGCATGGCAGCCAGAACAGCAGGTGGTGCTCCAGGTGGTAGTTGACGAAGTAGGGCGCGATCAGGGCGCGCTCCAGCAGGTTGGCGCGGGTGGTGCGGGTGTTGCGGAACGGGTCGGCCGAGTCCGGCACCACGGCATGCTCGGCGATGTTGCGGATGCGCGTGATCACCATGAACCAGGTGAGCAGCGGCAGCAGCCAGAGCAGCGGGTACGCCCACCACACGCCCGCCGCGGCGAAGCCCGCCAGCAGCACGAGGTTCGCCGCCACCTGCGGCCCCAGCCGATCCAGGAATTGCCGTGCGCGGCGCCGGGCCGGCCAACCCGGATCGCCGAGCGCGTTCAGCACCTGCGCGCGGCGCTGCTGGAAGCCGGTCTGCCCGGTGATGTCGCGCCAGAATTTCCGCCTGTAGCTCGCCCGCGTGATCGGGAAGGGCGCAGAGAGCACGAGGTCGGGGTCGTCGGGCTGCTGCGTGTGCGCATGGTGCGCCAGGTGGTAGCGGCGGTAGCTGGCGGTATCGGCCAGGACCGGCCAGGCGCAGAACCACTGGCTGAGCGCCATGTTCAGCCGCTGGCCCTGCGCCAGCCCGCCATGCGCGCCGTCATGCATCAGGATCGCCAGGCCGAGCTGGCGCGAGCCGATCAGCATGACGGCGATCGGGAAGAAGGGCGGGAAGGCCGCGACCAGCGCGACCGAGCCCAGGATCACCGCCCAGGCGTGCAGGATCAGCGCCGGCCCCCGCCACGCCACGCGCCGGCGCAGCAGGGCAAGCTGCTCCGGCGTCAGCAGGTCTCGCGCCGGGACGCGCGGGGCGAGCGCGGCGCTCATCGCGTGCCACTCATCGCATCGCGCTCATCGCGCGGGACGCATCCGCACGCCGCGCAGCTCCAGGTCCTCCTGCACGCGGAGCTGGAAGTCGGCGACGGTCTCGCGCACGGCGAAGACCTGCGGCTCCTGGTGCAGCGGGATCATCGGCAGGAGTTCCGTGAAGCGCGCCCAGTACTGCCTTGCCAGCTCCTGCCGCCGCGGATCCTCGGGCGGGGTGTTGCCGATCTCGGTGGCGAGCTGCTGCATGCGCTCGTCGCGGAAGCCGCCCCAGTTGAAGCTGCCCTCGCCCAGCAGCTCGCGCGCCGGGTTGGTCATGTCGAAATTCCCCGGCGTCCAGCCCAGCAGCCAGAACTGGAACTCGCGCGCATTGCCGCGCGCCAGGAAGCGCGTGAAGGGCATCGCATCGAGGCGGGCCGCGATGCCGACGCGCTGCAGCATGGCGACCACGGACTGGCAGATCGCCTCGTCGTTGACGTAGCGGTTGTTCGGGCAGCCCAGCGCCACGCGGAAATTCGGCTGCCCGGCCTCGGCCAGCAGGCGGCGCGCGGCCTCTGGGTCGAAGGGCAGGCGCCCGTTGAACTCGGCGACGAAGCCGCCGATCGCCGGCGCGATCGGCAGGCCGGCGGCGGTGGTGCTGTCGCGCAGCACCACGCGGCGGATCGTGTTCATGTCGATCGCCTGGTACATGGCCCGGCGCACGCGCACGTCCAGCATCGGGTTCGGCGTGCCCGGCGCCTCCAGGCTCTCGGCGCGCGAGGTGTCCATGGCCAGGTAGATGGTGCGCGCCGTCGGGCCCTGGATGAGGCGCACGCCCTGCGCGCCCTGCACGCGCGGCACGTCCTGCAGCGGCACATGATACATCAGGTCGAGCTCGCGCGAGAGCAGCGCCGCGACGCGCGTCGGCGCCGCCGAGACGGGGCGGAACACGGCGCGGGTGATTCCGGTCTCCAGCCGCTCCCGGTACTCGGGGTTGGGCACCAGCACGGTGCGCTCGTCCGCCGCGCGCTCGGTCAGGCGGAAGGGGCCGGTGCCGTTGGCGTTCACCTGGGCGAAGGCGGTGGCCGCGCCGGGCTGGCCGGCGCGCGCCACGGCCATGGCGTTGTTCCCCTCCACCCAGGCGCGGCTCATGATGAAGAACAGCGTCAGGTCCTGCAGCAGGATCGGATTGGGACCGCGCGTGTCGAACTCGATGGTGTGGTCGTCGATGACGCGGGCGCCGGCGATCGACTGCACGGTGTAGGCCATGTCGTTCTGCCGCACGCGCTGCAGGCTCATCGCCACGTCGTCGGCGGTGAAGGGCTGTCCGCCATGGAACCGCACGCCGCGCACGAGGTGGAAGCGCCAGACCGTGGGCGAGGGCGTCTCCCAGCGCTCGGCCAGCGCGGGCTTGAGCGAGCCGTCGGCGTCGCGCCGCACCAGGGGTTCGTAGAGGTTGCTCTTCATGGCGTTGGTGACGCCATGGTTGTTGGCATGCGGATCCAGGCCGAGGATGTCGTTCGCCGTCGCCCAGGTGAAGGTGGTGGCGGCGGCGGGCTGCGGCGCGGCGCCGGGCAGTGCCAGTGCGATCCCCAGCGCGGCGGCGGCTGTCAGGCGGCGGACGGGGACGGGCATGGCGCTTCCTCTTGTTGCGGCGGGTCCGCGAGCGCAATTTGGTGGCCGGCGCGCATCCTTGTCCAGCGCCGCGTCAGGCCGGGGGCGACATCGCCAGGCCGAGGATCACGGCGTAATGGCACCCTGCCGCGGCTACCACGCAGCCATGCCAGAGCGCGGCGTGGAAGCGCAGGCGCGTGCTGAGATGCAGGACGACGCCGAGGCTGTAGATCAGCCCGCCGGCGAGCAGCAGCGCCAGGCTCCAGCCCGGCAGGGTCGCCACCAGCCGGTGCACCGCCACCGCGCCGGCCCAGCCCAGCGCCAGGTAGGCGATCACCGCCATGCGCTCGAACCGTGCCGGGGCGAACAGCTTCAGCGCCGCGCCGCACAGCGCGCCGCTCCAGACCAGGGCAAGCAGCGCGCCGCCCCAGGCACCGCCGATCGCCAGCAGCGAGATCGGCGTGTAGGTGCCGGCGATCATGAAGAAGATCGCCGCATGGTCGAGCCGCCGCAGCACCTGCCGCCGCCGCCCCGGCGGCGCGCAGTTGTAGAGGGTGGAGCAGGCCAGCATGCCGAGCAGCCCAGCGGCATAGGCACCGAGCGCCGCGACCAGCATGGCATCGGCCGGCCGCGGCAGCGCCACCAGGAATGCGGCGCAGGCCGGCACGGCGACGGCGAGGCCCAGCAGATGGACGACCGCATCCACCCGCCGCTCGGCGCCTCTGTACTGCGAAACGTCGCGCGGGAGCTGCCGCGCCGGTGCGGCGCGGGTGTTCATGTCCTGGCCTCGGTCATCCTGTCCTGCACCCCGCATATGGGGACCCGGGCCTTCGTCGGCGCGAGCCGCCGGCGGTCACGCCTGCGCGCGCCATTGGCGGCGGCGGGCTGGTCCGGTCGAATCCGGTGGCGGTCTGGCCAGCAGGAGCCCATAATAGGGCGCATCACGCCGTCAGGTCCGGTCTCGTCCTCTGAGTTCCCGCGGGAGCGCCGAGCCTCGTCCGCCCCCGTTCGGAACGCTGATCCGCGCCGCGCCTTCCGCCGCGCGGCCACACAGAGACAGAAGGAGTTCACCGATGGCCACGGGCATCGTCAAGTGGTTCAATCCCACCAAGGGCTATGGCTTCATCCAGCCGGATGACGGCTCGAAGGACGTCTTCGTCCACATCTCCGAGGTCACGCGCTCCGGCATGACCACGCTGCAGGAGGGCGAGAAGATCCGCTTCGAGATGCAGCCCGGACAGCAGGGCAAGTCCTCCGCCGCGAATCTCCAGCGCGGCTGACCGCGTCGCGGCGGACGGCGCGACGGATGCCGATGCCCGGTCTCCGCGCCGTGCCGGCCCTTCAGGAAAGGAGAATCTCCCATGACGCCCCATAAGTTCCGCATCGGCCAGACCGTGGAATTGCTGCCCGGCCCGGCCGATGGCAACGTGCCGCGCGGCACCTTCACCATCACCCGCACCATGCCGGGCGACGACCTGGACCGCACCTACGGTGCCCGCAGCTCGGTCGACGGGCATGAGCGGGTGGTGCGGGAGAAGCAGCTTCGCCCCGGCCCCGGCCACGGCGTGTTCTGACGCGGCGGCGCGACGGCGCCGTCAGGCCTTCTCGATGTTCCAGTAGAACAGGGCGGGGCCCGGCAGCAGGCCGCGCAGGCTGCGCCGGTAGGCGATGGCGCTGCGGTACTGGCCGAGCGGCACCTGCGTGACCGATTCCATGTGCACGCGCTCGAGTTCCTTCGCGGTGCGGGCGCGCGCCGCCGCGTCCGTCTCCTCGGACCAGCGGGCGATCAGCTCCGGCACGCGGCGGTCGCAGGGCCAGCCGAACCAGGCATCCTCGCAGTGGCGCACGAAGGTGTTCAGCAGCGGGTTGGCGATGCCGGTGATGGTGGCGTTGGTGACGAAGAGGTTCCACCCGCCCTGCACGACCGGCGCCTTCGAGGCACGGCGCTGCACCAGCGCCGACCAATCCATCGCCACCAGGTCCACGTTCGCGCCCATGCGCCGCAGCGTGTCCGCCAGCACCAGCGCGGGCGGGTGCAGCGTCGCGTTGTCGGCCGGGTCCATCACCACGATCGGCCGGCCGTCGTAGCCGGCCGCGCGCAGCGCCTGCCCGGCCTGCGCAACTTCGGCGCGCGCCCAGCCGAGGGTGTCGAATTGCGGCCCCTCCTCCGGTCCGCAGCCGAAGACGGCGCCGCATTCGCGCCAGGGATTGCGGTCGCCCATCGTGGCGGCGAGGAAATCCGGCTGGCGGATCGCCGACATCAGCGCGCGCCGCGCCGGCACCGTGTCGAAGGGCGGGTGCAGGTGGTTGATCACCACGAACAGCGTGTAGCCGAGCGGGTCGTTCGGCGCGACGACCACGTCGCGCGACCGCGCGAGGCGCGCCAGCAGGTCCGGCGCGGGCGATTCCAGCAGGTCGAATTCGCCGGTGAGCAACCCGTTCGCCGCGGTGGCGGAATCCGGCGTGTAGAGCGACTCGACGCGGTCGATCTTCACCACCTTGCCGCCGGCGGCCCCGCTCGGCGGCTCGTCGCGCGGGACATAGGCGCGGTTGCGCTCATAGACCACCCTGATGCCCGGCACCCATTCCTCGCGCAGGAAGCGGAAGGGGCCGCTGCCCACCACCTCGGTGATGGCGGTGCTCGGGTCGGTGCGCGCCAGCCGCTCCGGCATCATGAAGGGCACGTTGCTGTCGATCTTGCCGAGCGCATCCAGCACGAAGCCGACGCGGCGCCTGAGCCGCAGGCGGATGGTGCGCTCGTCCGCGGCCTCAAGCGCCTCGGTCTGCGCCATCAGCGCGCGGCCCATGCCGTCGCGCGCGCCCCACCTGCGGATCGAGGCGACGCAATCGGCGGCGCGCACCGGTGTGGCGTCGTGCCAGGCCAGGCCGGGACGGAGCTGGAACGTCCAGGTGTGGCCGTCGCCGCTGACCTCGTACCCGCCGACCATCTGCGGCTGCGGCCGGTTCTGCGCATCGAGGGCGAACAGCGTGTCCCACACCAGGTAGGCGTGGTTCCGCGTCAGGTAGGTGGTGGTCCAGATCGGGTCGAGCGCGCGCAGGTCGCCGATCGGGACGGAGCGGATGACGCGCCTGGGGTCCTGCGCCAGGGCGGCGCGGGTCGCTGCGGAGAGCAGGGCGGGGCCGGCCAGGGCGGCCTGCAGGAGAGCACGGCGCGAGGGCATGCGGGGCTTTCCTTCGTTGCGGCGTTCACGTCCCTGTTGCCGGCACTCTGCATCCATGCTGCCCGCCGCGCAACGGCGTTGCTTGACCGCCCTTTCGCGCCGCGTGCTACGGTCCAGGCGGGACGGAAGCCGCCGGTCGCCGCATGCCGGAGCGCATCACCATGACCCCTACCACCAGGACAGGCAGGTTTGCATGAAACGTCGGGATTTCCTGCTCGCCGCGGGCGCGGCGGGGCTGGCGGCGCCGCGCGGGGCGCGGGCCCAGGGCACGGGCGTGCTGCGCTTCATCCCGCAGATCGACCTCGCCTTCCTCGATCCGCACTTCACCACGGCCTACATCACGCGCGGCCATGGCCACATGGTCTTCGACACGCTGTATGGCCAGGATGCGAGCTTCAAGGCGCATCCGCAGATGGTCGCGGGCCATGTCGTCGAGAACGACGGCAGGATCTGGACGCTGACCCTGCGCGAAGGGCTCATGTGGCACGATGGGGAGCGCGTGACCGCGCGCGACTGCGTGGCCTCCATCCGCCGCTGGGCGCGGCGCGACGCGCTGGGTGGCGCGCTGATGGAACGCACGGAGGAGCTCTCGGCGCCCGACGACCGCACCATCCGCTTCCGCCTGACGAAGCCCTTCCCGCTGTTGCCGGAGACGCTGGGCAAGATCTCCTCGCCCATGCCGGCGATGATGCCGGAGCGCCTGGCCAACACCGACCCCTTCCGCCAGATCACCGAGATGGTGGGCAGCGGCCCCTTCCGCTTCCTGGCCGCCGAGCGCGTGCCGGGCAGCCGCAACGTCTACGTGAGGAACGAGCGCTACGTGCCGCGCGCCGACGGCCCTTCGGAATGGAACGCCGGACCGAAGATCGTCCACCTGGATCGTGTGGAATGGATCACCATCCCCGACGCCGCGACCAAGGTGGCGGCCATCCAGCGCGGCGAGCAGGACTGGTGGGAGAACCCGACCCACGACCTGATGCCGCTGCTGCGGCGCGACCGCCGCGTGCGCATCCACGTCACGAACCCGACCGGGGCCGTGAACATGATGCGGCCGAACCACCTGCACCCGCCGTTCAACAACCCGGCCTTCCGCCGCGCCCTGCTGCTGGCCATCGACCAGACCGCGATGATGCAGGCGATCGTCGGCACCGACCCGGCGGACTACTTCGTGCCGCACGGCGTCTTCTGCCCGAACACGCCGATGGCGAGCGAGGCGGGGCTCGAGCCGCTGAAGGGTCCGCGCGACCTGGCGCGCGCGCGTGAGGCGATCCGCGCCTCGGGCTATGGCGGCGAGAAGGTCGCCATGCTGGTCGCCACCGACTATGCCCAGTTCAAGGCGATCGGCGAGGTCGCCGCCGACATGTTCCAGAAGGTCGGCGTCAACGTGGACTACGTGGCGATGGATTGGGGCACCATGCTGCAGCGGCGCAACAACAAGGGCCCGGTGGACGGGGGCGGCTGGTCGGTCTTCAACACGGGGTGGGAAGGCGCGGACCACATGGACCCGTCCAACCACTTCGCCATCCGCGGCAACGGCAACGACGCCGCCGCCTGGCCCGGCTGGTGCGTCAGCGAGCGGCTTGAGCAGCTGCGCGACGCCTGGTTCGACGCGCCGACGCCGGATGCGCAGAAGGCGATCTGCCGCGACCTGCAGGTGCAGTGCATGCAGGACGTGCCCTCGATACCGCTCGGCCAGTTCCAGCAGCCGACGGCCTACCGCACCACTGTCCAGGGCGTGAAGCCGGGCTTCCCGACCTTCTGGGGCGTGCGCAAGACGACCTAGGCCGCAGGCAAATCCAGCGTCATGAAGATGCTGTTGGGATCCGGCCCGTAGCCCTCGAACGGGCCGCATTCCACGAAGCCGTGCGCGGCATAGAGCGCATGGGCCGAGGCGAAATAGGGCCAGGAGCCGGTCTCCAGGCTGAGTCGCCGCATCCCCGTTGCGCGCGCCGCGGCGATGATGTGGCGCAGCATGGCGCCGCCGACGCCGCGGCGGCGCGCGGCCCCGGCGGTGTGCATGGACTTCACCTCGCCATGGATCGCGCTGATGCGCTTCAGCGCGCCGATGGCCAGCAGCGTCCCGTCCGCGTCCCACATCGTCCAGGCCTCGATGCCCGGCGCCTGCAGCCCGGTGGGGTCGAGCGCATGCGCGCTGCCCGGCGCGGTCTCGGCACGCGCGCTCTCCAGGTGGTGGCGCAGCAGCGCGATGACGCGCGGGTCGGCGAAGTCGGCGGGGGCGGTGCGCATGCCGCGAGTATGCCGCGGCGCCGGCGCCGCGCCAGCTACCGCCGCTTCAGCGGCACCATGATGTCGGTCAGCCATTCCGCCGGCGGCAGGGTGCGGCAGTCGTTCAGGTCGTCCTTCAGGCAGGGCGCGTCCGCCGGCTCCTCGCCGCTGCCGGGCATCCAGGTGCCGTAGAGCCATTCATAGGCGCCCTCCAACTCGGCGTAGGGGCCCTTGAAGCGCAGCACGGCGACGCGTTGGGCGGGGATGTCGCGGATCGCCCCCTCGCCCCCGCCATCGACCCCGGATGGCACCGTGATCCCGGCCTCGGCCCGCAGCGACGCCTCCGGCACGGTCTTCGGGTCGTCGAAATAGCGGCCGATGAACCGGCCCAGGCCATCAGCCGGTCGAAACTGCCGCTGATGCCGGCATAGGGTCCCCTGTGCGGCAGCACGGCCAGGCGCAGCGCGGGCTCCTCCCGGACCGCCACCTCGTGCATGGTCTCGGTTTCCTCTCCCCGGATGGGACGGCGCGGCGCGCCGATGCCGCCGCGCGGCACGCCATGCGCGGCACGCGAGACGCGGGTGAGGGCGGCGGCGCCTCGTCATTTCGCCTTGCGGTCTGGTCGCATCCCCGGCAGGCCATGGGCGTATAGGTCCCTGGCTGATTGCAGGTCGGCTTGCAGCCGCCCAGGCGCGGAGAGGAGTTCCACATGTCGCTGACCGTTCCCCCGACTGGCCGGGGCCGCCGCGTATTCCTCGGCTCGGCCGCCACCGCGCTCGCCACCAGGCTCGACATCATGGCCCTCACCGGGACGGCAGCGGCCCAGGCAGCGGCCCCTGGGCAGCCCCGCACCTTCGACCTCACCATCGCGCCCGCCAGCGCCAACTTCACCGGGCGGACCAGGCCGGCGATGGCCATCAACGGCACCATCCCGGGCCCGCTGCTCCGCTTCCGCGAGGGCGAGGACGTCGTCGTCAACGTCACCAACCGGCTCGACGAGACAACCTCCCTCCACTGGCACGGGCTGATCATCCCGAGCGCGGTGGACGGCGTGCCCGGCATCAGCGATGGCTTCTGGGGCATCCCGGCGGGGACGACCTTCACCTACCGCCTGCCGATCCGGCAGTCGGGCACCTACTGGTACCACGCCCATTCGGGCACGCAGGAGCAGTCCGGCGTGTACGGACCCCTCATCATCGACCCGGCGCGCCCCGACCCCATCGTGGCGGAGCGCGACTACTTGGTCATGTTCTCCGACTGGACGGACGAGGGCCCGGACCGGGTGCTTGCCAATCTCAAGCGCGACTCGAGCTGGTACAACTTCAACCAGCGCACGCTCGTGGACCTGGTACGAGAACTGGCCGGCGCCCCCACGGCCGAGCGGCGCGAGGCGATCCTGCAGGACCGCCTGGACTGGGGGAACATGCGCATGGACCCGACCGACATCGAGGACGTGGCGTCCGGGTACACCTTCCTGGCGAATGGCGTGCCGCCGGGTGGCGACCTCACGCTCCTGTTCCGGCCTGGCGAGCGGGTGCGGCTCCGCCTCATCAACGGATCGGCGATGACCTACCAGGACGTCCGCATCCCCGGCCTGCCCATGACGGTGGTGCAGGCGCATGGCAACCCGGTGCGCCCCGTCGAGGTGGACGAGATCCGCATGGCCACGGCCGAGACCTACGACGTGGTGGTGCAGCCGCGCGAGGCGCGGGCGTACTCCGTCCTCGCCGAGTCAACCGGGCGCCAGGGCTACGCGCGGGCCGTGCTGGCGCCGCGTGGAGGCATGTCGCCGGAGCCGTTCCCGCCGCACCGGCCGCGGCCGGTGCTGACGATGGCGGACATGAACATGAACCCGGGCCCGACCGGCCTCGACCGCGGCACGCCATGTCCCGAGCGGGATCAGCCCGGCCAGCTCGCGCCGATGTCCGCGATGGGCGACATGGGCGGCGGCGGGATGGCCGGCATGGGCGCCGGCGCCGCACCGGGAGGCGCGCGCGGGGACGGCACGGGCGTGATGCCCGGCATGGACCACGGCGCGATGGGCGGGGGCGCGGCATCCGGGGCAGGGCACGGCGCGATGGGTGGGGGCGCGGCATCCGGGGCAGGGCACGGCGCGATGGGCGGCATGGCCCCGCGCGACCCCTTCGCGGTCGACACCGGGGCGCCTCCCGGGACGCGGGTCCTGTCCTACCGCAACCTGCGCGCGCTCTCGAACCGCTACGGCGCCGCGCGGCCGAACCGCACCATCGAGGTCCGCCTGACCGGCAACATGCAGCGCTACATCTGGTCGATGAATGGTGCCATGTTCTGGAACGCGCAGCCCATCGTGCTGGAGTATGGCAACCGGGTGCGTATCCGCTTCATCAATGAGACCATGATGAACCACGCGATGCATCTGCATGGCTTGTGGATGATCCCGCAGGTGGGCAACGGCGACGAGGACCCCCTGCTGCACACCGTCAACGTCCAGCCGGGGACGACGCTCGACGTGGACGTCGTGGCCGACGCGGAGGGCGGCTGGGCCTTCCACTGCCACCTGCTCTACCACATGGAGGCCGGCATGATGCGCAAGGTCGAGGTGCGGCCGGCCGGGGCGCGGCGCCTCGCCGCCGCCTGTCCCCGGGGCTGACCGGCTTCGCGGTGATGCCGGTCATCGGGGCCGCTGTCGGGGCACGGGCTGTCCTGCACCGGCAGTGCCCGCCTTCCGGTCCTTGCATCCCCGGTCGGCCGTCCTCGACGCCGGCCTGCCGGGTCGGGCAGCAGATCGTCCCGGTGCTGGCCGCGGGGCCGGTCTCGCCGGTCTTGTCCGACGGCGTCCCGCCGCCGCACGGGCGGAAGAAGCCGCGCCCAGCGCGGCAACGGCTCACCCCGTCCGCGACGTCGGCGCCCGACGAACTGGCGGCCACGCACGAGGCGATGGCCGAGAGGGCGTGGAGAAGGTTGCCGAAGGCGAAGGCCCCGTCGCGCGCATGGGGCACGCCCAGCAGCTCGGGAGAAAGGCGGTGACAGCGCCCCCGCAGCCCCCGGCAACGACACCGGGCGGACAGCCGGCTGTCCTTCGAACTCGGCCCGTGGCAGGGGGATCGCCGGCCTACTCGATGCGCAGGCCGAGGCGCTGCACCAGGGCGCGCTCGTACTCCGCCTGGCGCAGCGTTGCCTCGCGGTAGGCCTCGCTGTCGAGGTAGACGACCGGCATGTCGAACTGCGCCCGGACCCGCTCGGTCGCCGGGTCGAACAGCGCGGCCTTGAAGGCGTCGTGCAGCACGCGCACCGTGCCGGGGTCGATGCCGCGCGGCCCCACCAGCCCGTAGGCCGAGGTGGCGCTGAGGTCGATGCCAAGCTCGCGCAGCGTCGGCACGGCGGGGAAGCGCGGGAAGCGCTCCGGCATGAACAGGCAGAGCGCGCGCATCCGCCCCTCCTGCACGTGCGGCGCCCAGACCGAGGCATCGGCGATCGCATCCACCTGGCCGCCCAGCACCGCCGTCAGCCCCTCGGAGGAGCCGCGGAAGGGCACATGGGTGAACTGCGCGCCGGTGCGCGCGCCGATGTCCTCCATGATCAGGTGCGGCGTGGTGGCGATGCCGGAGGTGGAGTAGGTGCGGTGCCCCGGCTCGCGCTTCGCGGCCTCGACGAATTCAGGGAAGGTCTGCCACGGCGAATCGGCCCGCACCGCGACGCCGATCACCCAGCCGACCAGGCCGATCACGTAGGTGAAGTCGGTGGCGACATCCCATTGCGGCGTGCGGACCAGGTAGGGCCGGCGGATGATGGACAGGTGCATCTGGCCGAGCGTGTAGCCATCCGGCCGCGTCTCGCGGATCAGCGGCACGACGTGCAGCGTGCCGCTGGCGCCGGGCCGGTTCTCCACGATCACCGGCTGGCCGAGCGTGCGCGGCACGACATCCGCCAGCGAGCGGATCTGCACGTCGGACGAGCTGCCGGCCGACCAGGGCACGATGACGCGCACCGGATGGGCCGGGAAGCGCGCGGCCTGCCCCCGCGACGTGGACGGCGCGGCGAGCGTGGCGGCAAGGGCGCCGATGGCGGCGCGGCGCGGCAGGACGGGCATGGCGGCTTCTCCCTGGTGCGCCTGCGGATCCTTGGATGGCCCGCCTTCGCGCCGCGCCAGCATAGCCGGATCGTCGCGCCGATCCCCAGCGCAACCGGATGCCGCTTGAATCGGCGGGGCTGGGCGCGGGATGATCCGGGCCGTGTCCCACGCCCGGCATCCGCCGCCCACGCGGGACGCCGCGCGGGCCGGGCACGCGGGAGGAGCAGACATCATGACCACATGCCCGACCGGCCGCCGCGCGGCGCTGGCCGTGCTTGGCGCCTTTGCCCTGCCGCGCCCGGCGCCTGCGCAAGGCGCCTGGCCGGGACGGCCGGTGCGGGTGATCGTGCCCTTCGCGCCGGGCGGCGCCTCCGACTTCGTCGCCCGCATCCTGCAGCCGGCGCTCGGGGACATCCTGGGCCAACCCATCGTGGTGGAGAACCGCGCCGGCGCTGCCGGCAATGTGGGGATGGAGGCCGCGGCCCGGGCGGCGCCCGACGGCTACACCCTCTTCCTCGGCAATGTCGGCACCCTGGCGGTGAACCCGACCGTCTTCGCCCGCAGCATCCGGGTGCGGCCGACGATGGATTTCGCGCCGATCAGCCTCTCCGGCGACACGCCGGACGTGCTGCTGGTGAACGCCGGCGTGCCGGCGGGGAGCGTGGCGGAGCTGATCGCGCTGGCGCGGGCGCAGCCGGGGCGGCTGAACTACGGCTCCCCCGGCGCCGGCAGCCTGAACCGGCTGGAGATGGAGCTGTTCCGGGAAGCGGTGCCGGGCGGTCTCGACATGGTGCACGTGCCCTATCCCGGCGGCGCCGGTCCGGCGGTGGCGGCGATCGTTGCCGGGGATACCCAGGCGATGTTCACGACCCTGCCCTCCGCACTCGGCCAGGTGCAGGCGGGGCGGCTGCGCGCGCTCGCGGTGACGACGGCGCAGCGCGTGCCCGCCCTGCCGGCGGTGCCGACCCTCGTCGAGAGCGGTTTCCCCGATTTCGTCGCCGGCTCCTGGCAGGGCGTGCTGGCGCCGTCGGGCACCCCGGCCGAGGTGATCGCCCGCGCCTTCGCCGCAACCGTCGAGGCCATCGGCCGGCCGGCGGTGGCGCAGCGCCTGCGCGGCGGCGGGGTGGAGCCGGTGGCCAGCCGATCGCCCGATGCCTTCGCGGCGCTCATCGCGCGCGAGGCGGAGCGCTGGGGCGCGCTGGCGCGGCGGGCTGGCGCCACGGTGGAATAGCGGTCAGCGGTGAGGCCAGGATGACGCTGAAGGGATGGACGCCCGCTCCGCCGGCATCGGAGCGCGCGGTTCGGGGAGCGGATCGCATTGCCATCCTGTCGCAAGCGCCCGGCCTGCCGCGCTGGCAGCGGTCGCAGGATCGGGGCTTGGCCACCCTGCCGCCGCAGGGGCATCGAGGAGCGCCGACGCCGCGGTTGCCGCCCCGCCGCTCCGGGCTTAATCGGCCCCGCCCCCTCTCCCCAGGCTCCCCACCATGTCCGACATCGTTCCCATCCGGCGCGCGCTGATCTCCGTCTCCGACAAGACCGGCCTCGTCGAATTCGGGCGCTTCCTGGCGGCGCGGGGCGTCGAGATCCTCTCCACCGGCGGCACCGCGCGCGCGCTGCGCGAGGCCGGCGTGGCGGTGAAGGACGTGTCGGAGCACACCGGCTTCCCGGAGATCCTGGATGGCCGCGTGAAGACGCTGGTGCCGGGGGTGCATGGCGGGCTGCTCGGCCGGCGCGACCTGCCGGACCACGTGGCGCAGATGCAGGCGCATGGCATCGCGCCGATCGACCTCGTCGCGGTGAACCTCTACCCCTTCGAGGCCACGGTGGCGCAGGACGCGTCCGTCGACGCCTGCATCGAGACCATCGACATCGGCGGACCCGCGATGATCCGCTCCGCCGCGAAGAACCACGCCCATGTCGCGGTGCTGACCGAGCCCGCGCACCTCGCCGAGGTCGAGGCCGAGATCGCCGAGCAGGGCGGCACGACGCTGGCGACGCGCCGGCGTCTCGCCGCCGCGGCCTATGCGCGCACGGCCGCCTACGACGCTGCGATCGGCGCCTGGTTCGCGCAGCAGCGGGGCGAGACCTTCCCGCCGCGCCTCGCGCTGGCCGGCGTGCTGCGCCAGACGCTCCGCTACGGCGAGAACCCGCACCAGGCGGCGGGCTTCTACGTCGATGGCACCGATCGCCCCGGCATCGCCACCGCGCGGCAGGTGCAGGGCAAGGAGCTGTCCTACAACAACCTGAACGACACCGACGCCGCCTTCGAGTGCGTCGCGGAGTTCGAGCGGCCCGCCATCGTCATCGTCAAGCACGCCAACCCCTGCGGCGTCGCCGTGGCCGATGACCTCGCCGCCGCCTGGGATGCGGCGCTGCGCTGCGACCCGGTCTCGGCCTTCGGCGGCATCGTCGCCGCCAACCGCGTGCTGGACGCCGCCGCGGCCGAGCGCATCACCGCGATCTTCACCGAGGTCGTGGTGGCGCCCGATGCGGACGAGGCGGCGAAGGCGGTCTTCGCGCGCAAGAAGAACCTGCGCCTGCTGCTGACCGGCAGCCTGCCGGACCCCGCGGCGCCAGGCCTGACCTTCCGCAGCGTCGCGGGCGGCTTCCTGGCGCAGTCGCGCGATGCGGGGCGCGTCGCCGAAGCGGCGTTGAAGGTGGTGACGCAGCGCGCGCCGTCGGCGCAGGAGATGGCGGACCTGCTCTTCGCCTTCCGCGTCTGCAAGCACGTGAAGTCGAACGCCATCGTCTATGCCAGGGGGCTGGCGACGGTGGGCATCGGTGCCGGGCAGATGAACCGCGTGGAGAGCAGCCGCATCGCCGCCTGGAAGAGCGCCGACGCGGCGCGGGCCGCCGGTCTCGATCGGCCGCTGGCCGAGGGCAGCGTCGTCGCCTCCGACGCCTTCTTCCCCTTCGCCGACGGGCTGGAGACGGCGGCCGCGGCGGGCGCCACGGCGGTGATCCAGCCCGGCGGCTCGATGCGCGACGCCGAGGTGGTCGCGGCGGCCGACCGGGCCGGACTGGCGATGGTGTTCACCGGGATGCGCCACTTCCGGCACTGATTATGGTGCCCTCAGTCGCCGGGCGCCCGCTCCGCGGGCTTGGCTTCGGCGCACCGGCGCCGGCACGCATTCGCGGCCTCGGGCTGGCCTGCAGCCGGCCAGCCCGCCAACAGCGGCGCCTCAGGCCAGCTTGCTGGCCAGCCAGTCCTTGAGCTGGCCCTTCGGCAGCGCGCCGACCTTGGTGTCCACCAGCTTGCCGTCGCGGAACAGCATCATCGTCGGGATGCCGCGCACCGCGTAGTCGTTCGGCGTGCCGGGGTTTTCGTCGATGTTGACCTTCGCCACGGTCAGCTTGCCGGCGTACTCCTTCGCGATGTCGTCGAGGATCGGCGCCACCATCCGGCAGGGACCGCACCACTCCGCCCAGAAATCCACCAGCACGGGGGTGCCGGATTCCAGCACGTCCTGCTTGAAGCTGTCGTCGGTCACGGCCTTGGTGTGTTCGCTCATGCTGTCCCTCGGCTCCTGTCGGGGGGTGGGGGACGGTGATCCCGCCACATTCCTGCCGCAAGGTCGGGTGCCGGGCGGTCCGGGTCAAGCACCGGTCGCGAGAGGGTCCGTCATGCACCACCGGCGGGACTGCGGCGTTGGGCGCGGCCGTCACCCCGCCGGCGCGTGCCCGTCCAGCAGCGCCCCCGGCAACGGCATCACCGTCGCGCCATAGGTCCAGACCAGCGCGCAGGCCACCGGCCGCCCGGGGAAGGCCGCGCGCAGCACGGCGCGGTAGGCGGCCATCTGCCGCAGGTACAGCGGCGGCACCGCGTCCAGGCTGCGCGGCGGCGGCCGGTTGGTCTTGTAGTCCAGCACCAGCACCCGCGCCGCCCCCACCACCAGCCGGTCCACCTGCCCGGCGATGAGCTGCCCGCCGACCCGCCCCGCGATCGGCGCCTCGGCCAGGTAACGCAGCGGGTACGGCCCGGTCGGCCCCGGCTCGTCGGCGACGAAGGCCGCGGCCACCTCGGGATGGGCGAGCACCGCCAGCACCTCCGCCAGCACCTCCGCCTGCTCCTCCGGCGCCAGCCCATGGCCGGGCCGCGCCAGGAAACGCCGCCCCGCCGCCTCACGCTCCGCCGGGGGGCGGTCGGGCAGGTGCTGCAGCAGCGCGTGCACCAGCCGT
>ERZ1066123.1099-NODE-1099-length-17302-cov-9.764945_pt1 | contig 17302 bp, 14 predicted proteins | sample MGYA00382770_ERZ1066123 | MGnify/ENA primary metagenome ERZ1066123 (study PRJEB33369, sample SAMEA5778353) | biofilm metagenome | biome: Industrial cooling water; feature: Water cooling tower basin; material: Biofilm | place: United Arab Emirates | collected...
CCCCCTGTCGTTGGGGACACCCTCAGCATCCGTGTCGCCCACGAGTCCCACGAACGAATCGTCCACTTCGACGACATTGACGACGTCGACAAGCAACTCGGGTGGAAATTCGATGCTAGTGGTTGACTCGGTTCTCGTACCGATCAAGGTCAACGCAAGAGACACAGCCTCCGGACAGTGATAGCCCGCGCCCCCCAGGCGGCGAAGGAACGCTGCCCGAGACGTTCACGGCGAGGGCTCGACGAAACCCTCGAGGTTGATCAGTCCAGCAAAGCTGTCAGGCGCCCAATCGCGTCCTCGATGACGGCCTTGGGTGCACGCTCGATCTTCTTCGCCTTTCGGGCCTCCAGATCCAGCATTCGGATCTTGTTGACCAGGGCCACACCCTGCGTCTTACATCCCGTACCGGTGAGCGTCACCGCGAATCCCGCGTAGCGCGCGAAGTCGCCCCCCTGCGTAATGGGCGCAACAAGTACATCGCCGAGCTTGTTGAAGTCTTTCGTCGTCAGCACCAACGCAGGGCGGGTACCGCGCTGCTCGTGACCGACCGCGGGATCCAGGGGCACGCTAACGATGTCGCCCCGGTCAAACACGGCCATCAGAGAACCTCCTCACCGACCGGCCGCGCGACATCCCACAACGCCAAGTCAGCGGGCGGCGCCGCTTTCAGGTCGCACTGGGCGATCAGTTCGGCCAGGATGTACTTGCGCTTCGGGGTCAGCACGATCCGTCCGTCGGCGGTGGTGTCCAGCGTCAGGGGCTGGCCTGCCCCGATGCCAAGGTCCCGGAGCACCGGCGGCGGAATCACCACAGCCGTGCTGTTGCCCATCTTTTTCAGAGCGACTTCCACAGGACACCTACGTTAAACATCGTTTTACGGAGTATGGGGGCGGCTGGGCAATATGTCAAACAGCGTTTTACTTCACGCCGGACCAGTGCGGTGCAGGATGAGCGAAGGTCCTCTGGCGAGCAGCCACTGAAACGGGGCGCACCCCGCCCATCAGCAACCATCCGCCAGGTCCATGGCGATTCCCGCCACCGCCAAGACTCGCTTCACGGCCAATCCCATGAACCGGCCGCGACGATCGGTGGCCTTCGATCGCAGCACGATCGTCGACACGAGATCCCCCGGCAACGGCGTCTGCTGTATCGCCGCATCCTTGATGCCACATCGCTCCAACAGCTGACGCAGCGACTCAGCTGCCTCTCTCGGGAGGACGACCGCGTGCTCTTCGTCCGGCACCGCGAACTGAAAGCACGCATCAGACAGGCCCTTGATGCCTTTGCGATCAAGCTCCCCATCATCGATCTGCGCCCAGATCGCCTCGATGGTTTCATCCTCTTTGAAGCGACGAATCGCCCGTCGGGGCGACACCCTTGGCCGTCCTCCGACACGGGAGGGCAGCAAGCGATACCCCAGTACGCGCTCCCAGCGACTCACACGGGCCACCAGTGGCCCAATGATGTCCGCGGAAGCGCCGATCAGGGAGAGAGCCGGCATCACGTCGTCGGCTTTTTCCGCGTGACGGAAGATCGCGCCGAGCAGGACGCAGCTCATCCGTTCCGACTTCGCTCCGACTGGTGACGGGACACGGTTGGCCAACGCGGGGGCGTCGGTGCCGGGCTGGCGAGCCTCGATGAAGTGATCCATCCAGACCTTGATCGCATCCTCATGCGTCCGACCTCGCCGGACGTCGTCCATCTGCGCCGGCGTGACCCCGAGGACACCCGAGGCGACCGTTCGCCCCATCCATCGGGTGCGGATCCGATCCGAAAATCGCGACTGCAGAATCGCGGGGACATGGATGTAGGAGCCCAGAGTCGTGCCCCAGTGGGCATGCCCCAAGGGGACGGCGATGCGCGCGAAGTCGCGCGGCTCAAGAGGCCTTGAAGAATATTCCTCGTCCACGCGACATCCGACGGCCGTCGCGTCTTCGGAAGACCAGCAGAACGCCGATAGCCGCTCGACGGCAACCAGATGCCGAAGTCGGTGCTGCCGCTCCGTACGGCGGCCCGTTGCCTCCGCTAGTGACCTTCGGATCAGCCGCCCGGCCGCATCGAGCTCGCCAAAAGCGCGTGCGTCATCGAGCTCCGCAAACACATACGCTCCGTCCGGGCGCGTCGGGCCGTGGTGAGCACGAACACTTTCGCACCATGCCCTGACCCTCAAGGCATGCTCAGCGCTTCCGGGTTCGAAGACGAGATGGCGTCTCGCCGAGAACGTCTTGAGCGTTCGCCCCCGATTGGGCCGGACCCGTGAATGGATCCGGTCGTCCCCGACGGCGGCCACATCCCGAAGCTGAAGCCAGCCCGCTTCCGAGAAGCGAGCCCCGCCATAGGCGAGGAAATAGCTCAGCGCATCGGCCTGCCTCGCGACCCGCGTCTCGGACGGTGGCGCACCCAGCGGTGCTTTCGCCAGCTCCGCGATCCGGCGCAACGCGCGCTCTCGATGGACGGGCAAGAGCATGACTGCATCGACGTTTCGCACCTGCGTGCGGAGATGACGATAGACATCGGAGAGGTCGATCTCCGGGCAATCGAGACGCCCCTCGCTGTACCGGTGGAAAGACAGGAGCTGGGCAGCGACCTTGTGGCGGGACTTCTTCGCGAGAGACAGGATGAAGGCGTAGGTGTTCTCCAGGGCATCCTCGTGGAGTTCGTGCCAGTCCGCGTCGCCCAACTCCTCCACCAACGCGCCGCCGATTCGGGTGAGGTAGGTGTGGACCGTCTTGAAAGCCCTTGGCTTTCCGTTGCGCTTCAACCCTTCCCAAGTGGCACGGATCCACTCGCCCAACAGCCGGATGATCGGGCGCAATGGGTCTCGGCCATCGTCCAGCGCCAGCCATCGATCCAGCTCCACGCTCACCAAGTCTCGAGTCGCCTCCGTGTGGATCGACGTGGCAGGCACGCGGAGTCCCTGAAGGGGAAGCTCGAGGGACTGACCGCGCCGGGGAATCATGCGGCTGAGGATCCGGAACTGCGAACGGGCGGACTTCTGTCCCTCGGTTGCCGGGGCGTTGGCCCTCAGTGGCGCATCAGCACTCTCGTCCGAATCAGGCGGACCAAACGTCGGCGGGCTCAGATCACCGTCGATGTAGGCGAGTTGTTCCTCGAGGGTCGCACCGATGCACCCGCGCATGCCGTCCAGCGCAAAGCGCATTGCCGGGCTCATCTCGAAGCGATTGCTGACGGCCGCGACGCTGCAAAGGGCATCGAGCAAGGAGGAGGCACCCCGCTTCGACGCCGCGGCCCAATCCGGAAGAATCGACTGCAAGCCAGCGCTGATCACCGAGATCTCAGGCAGCGGGTCGTCCGGGAAGCTCTTCGCGAGGGACGCGATCGCCATGGACGCTAGGCCGCGAAGCTGAATGGCTCGCCCTGAAGCTATCGGCACGAGAATCAGGTCGTGAATCTTTGCCGACCGCACCGCCTTGTGGCGCGCGGCGATGACTTCCAGAGCGGTGGAGCGCGAGTCCAGTCCACCGAAGAGCACCAGCGCTTCGAAGGTGCGGGCGACCTGCAGCGGAAACGTGCGAACGGGCTTTTTCTGGCGGGAGCGCTCGTCGACATGCCGACGGAGCGCCTCCATTTGCGTCAGCGCCAGAAGCGCCCCTTGGAAAAACGGGTTCTCGATGGGACGCCGAACCGCCACCGGAATCGGAATGGGGGGCGCCTTGTGCTGGGCTTGCTGCGCAAGCCGGCCCACCACCTTTTTCAAGGCGCGGACCCGAGCGACGGCCCGTCCTGGCATGTCGCCGCATGTCACCACCATCTCGTCTCGAATCCGCTCGACATTCAGCGCGTCGATGGCCTCCGGCTTCACCGGAATGCTCGGATCCGCGAACGCGGCGGCGAGACCGGAGGCCGCGAAAGCGTCATGTGCAAGGACGGCGTCTAGGGCGTTTTTTCGTTCCGCCCGCTGATCGACCAGCAGCTGCCGCTCCCAGGCCAATCGAGCGCCATCCAATCGGCGGTCAGCCGCCTTGATCAGGGGATACCAGTCCTTCAGGGGAAGAAGCGCAGGCGCGCCATTCGCCTTCTCGATCCGCTGCCGGCCATGGGCCGCCAGCGGCGAGGTGAGGACCATCCATCCCTGCGTTGCGACGACACGATCCAGCCACGGGCGCGTGTGCTCGACAACCTCGATCGGCGTCGTCGGAGACTCCGAGGCATAGGGATACCCGACGAGGTCGTAGTGCCCCAACTGCACTGATGCCAGGAACGGCCGCATTCCCATTTCGACCGAGCGGGTCCGCCAGTAGGTGCGCCCCCAGTTCCACGGCAGCACCTTCCAAAGCTCAGGCCCGCGCTCCCGTATGGCGGCGAAGCTCGGCCGGCAGGGAACACCGTCGGCACTCAAGTCGAACAACAGTTCACCCTCGCCACGCTGCACATTTCGGAAATGGGGACGAAGGTTTGGCCACCGTTCTGCCAAGGCCTCGAGGTGCTCCAAGTAGGCCTTGAGCTGATGGACGAGGACCTTAGGCAGAGCGGCAAGCCGCGGGTCATGCGCAACGTCATGGCGCTTGTCACGGAATAGCGCCGCCCCGCTTTCGAGGCTCAGATCCGCGAGCGTGAGTTCAAACAAGGCCTCGGCAGGTCGATGCCCTGCGGTCGCCACCATCATTCGGACAGTGTGATCGAGGATCTGGCGGTGGGCCAACAGGACGTCGGAACGATCACCCGATCCCTGCCTGTCGACAGGTTCATGCTCGGCGCTCGCCGAAGCCAAGCGCTTCGCAGCCTTCGGATCGACATAAAGCTCCGATCCCACGCGCTCATCGCCATCCGTCAGCTCTGCCCAGCGGTCATCACCAATCACCGAGACGAGGGCATCCCGGTAGATTTGAGTGATGGTTCGGACTTTCGGCGCGTAGTAGCTCAGTCCGGACTCGGGCCGACCGAGCGTGTCGGCAGTGATCAGCTGGGCGACCACTGGATCGCCGCAGTGCCCAACGATCACGGGCGGAAGCGATCGGCGCAGATTGGCCACGCGCATGGGGATGCCCAGCGAGCCCGAAAGCGCTTCGACGGCTTCGTAGACCCAGCGGTGCCGCTCATCAGGTGCTGCCGCAAAGAAGCGCCTGATGTCCTCCACCTGCAGGTGAAAAGCGTCAGCGACGGACGGCGGGAGGGGGAGCGGGAACCGATCGCGCACGGGAACGACGAGCCTGCGCTGGTGCTCGTTCGGCTTGAAGTAGGCAGGGTTCCGGATCGCTTGCCCCGGCAGGGACTCCGACGGCTCATCCTCAAGCTTCCATGCCACAGGAACCCAGATGCACCGCTTCTCAAGGTCCAGGTATCGATAGCGCAAAGGCACCTGGCCTTCGGCGTCGCCCAATCGCAGCTGATCGAGGCTCGAGTCCGTAGCACCGGTCAGCGCGACCACGAGAGCACCGAAGGCTCCCATGCGCGCCTCGTTAGGCGCGTCCTTGTCGACCAAAGACCGGGTCAGATCCCGAAGCGCGGCGCCAAAAATCGGCGGGCTCAGAGCATCAATATGGCACTCGAGCAGAAACGGATTGCGGCTCCAAACGGCCTGCATGGCCCGGAAACGCACCTGCCGTTGCGTGAGTCCGGCGCCCTGGCCGGGAACGACGACGAGATCCGCCTGAAGGCTGAACTCCGCCGGACTTTCGCCGGGCAAGAGCGGCTCGCCCGCCGGCGAGCCAATCGGCCTGAGAACGATGACGTCCGGGTGTCCGGGATCGGGCTTCGACCCGTCACGTTTGCGGGGGCCACCTGCCCTGGGTCCAGAGGGACCCGCTGGCGGCGGAGGTGGCTGCGGCTCTGGGGGCGCCGGCCGGCCGTCGCCCCGCGACTCGAGGATCCGCAATAGGGCTTTTCGCCACCAGTTGTTCCACGCCCTCTTTAGTGTGCGGTGGTCCGGGCCCGCCAGAGGACCGAGGGCATCGATCGCCGCCCCAAGATCGGCCGTCGCCTTGAGGGCCGACAGAACGGGGATGAGCGCGACCGCGGCGGAGGAACCGTTTGAGCGGAGTGCTGCCCGGAGGACTGAGGCGATGTCTTCTGCGGCCGACAAAAAGGTCTCATCCGACCTGTGGCAGTCGGTCATCGCCAGCCACAGCAGTCCCCGGAAGAGATCCAACTCGGGAGGCGAGAGATCGGCGTCGCCACCGATCATCGCCCCCGCCACACCGAACTCGCCCTGGAGCATCGTGACGCGAGCGCCGCGATGTGAAGGCGGAACCTCGTCCTCGACTTGCCGAAGCGCCTCGGCGAGCATCCCCTGCGGGGCGACGGACTCGAGTGCCGAGCCCAGCCAACCGCCCCGGCCTTGAATCCGAATCAGGGCCCTGTAGAGCCAAGTCTTCTCGGCAGCACCAGGCAGGGGGAACAAGACCTCGAGCTCACGGCGAAGGCCATCCACCCCTCTCTCTTGAGCCACCCGCTGATCCAGACCCCACCCCCTGCACAGTCGTGCTTGAGTCTAGGCGGGCCGAATTCCTTGTGCCACTCTTTGTAGTCGAAAGTGACCTCAGATGGCATGAGCCGCTTTCAATACGACCAGAGATCTGGCAAGCTGTTGAATATCGCGATGTTCTTTTCTGGTCTTTGTAGTGATTTGAGGAAACTCATTTCACAGGGACTCATAATAACCCCGCGATCCTGCGGGGTTTTTTGTGCCCGGACGTCCCCGCATGCGCACGTCGAACCGCCCCCTCAACGTCCTCGGCACTCCGCTCGAAGACTGCAGCCACGAGCCGAAGACGGGCTGGTTCCGCGACGGCTGCTGCCGGACGGACGAGAACGACCGCGGCAGCCATACGGTGTGTGCCAAGGTCACCCGGGAATTCCTCGAGTTCTCCGGCCGCGCCGGCAACGACCTCGTGACGCCACGCCCCGAGTTCGGCTTCCCGGGGTTGAAGCCGGGGGACTCCTGGTGCCTGTGCGCGTCACGCTGGATGCAGGCCTTCGAAGCCGGTGTCGCGCCTCCCATCCGTCTCGAAGCGACGCACGAGAAGGCCATGCAGATCATTCCGCTGGCCGCGCTCCGCTACCACGCGCTGGACAACGGCGACGAGTGAGCCCCCGGGCACCGGCTCACATCTCGAAACGATCACGCTCCGGCAGCGGGTACGGATCGGGCCCACCGCGGACCGGCCCCTTCATCACCCGCACGATCCAGCACCCCGCGGCGACCGTGAGGACGGCGGTCCAGTAGAACACCACGCCGCCCGTGAGCGCATAGAGGGCCTGCAGGAGCCGCTTGTGTTCGTCGACGCTCGGCACGTCCGGATAGCCCTCGCGCAGGGCGGCGGCGAGAAGCAGCGGCAGCACGGTGCCCACCGCCACGGCCCAGGGCCAGGCCCGGAGCAGTCGGGTTTCCCATCCGGGCTGATGGCCAGGCGACATGGCGGCACTCCCTCCGTGCGGCGCCAAGCCTGCGCCCGAACGGGTGATCGGGGGGCGAGCGGCAATTGACGCCCGTCAAGGCGGCCGGGGCAGGCCCGCCTACGCTGCCGGGCATGCGCATCGCCACCCCGCAGTTCGATCCGGACGTCCTCGCCCGCCACGACCGGCCGGGGCCCCGCTACACCTCGTACCCCGCCGCGCCCGCGTTCTCGGCGGCGTTCGACGAGCACGCACTGTTCGCGGCGGTCGACGCCAGCAACGAGATGCCGATCCCCCGGCCGCTGTCGCTGTATGTGCACGTGCCGTTCTGCGAGAGCCCGTGCTTCTACTGCGGCTGCAACCGCGTGATCACCCGCGACGCGGCCCGCGGCGAGGCCTACGTCGAGCATCTGCTCCGCGAAATCGACCGGATGGCGCCGCGCTTCTGCGCCGACCGCGACGTGGTGCAGCTGCACTTCGGCGGCGGCACGCCGAACTTCCTGTCGCCGCAGAGCCTTGCCGCCGTGGTGGCGCATCTGCGCTCGCGCTTCCGCTTCTCGAGCAGCGCGCAGGCCGATCTGTCGATCGAAGTCGATCCGCGCACCGTCACGCCGGACACGATGGGCCTGCTCGCGACGATCGGCTTCAACCGCATCAGCCTCGGCGTGCAGGATTTCAACCCGGCGGTCCAAGCCGCCGTGAACCGCCACCAGACCGAAGCGCAGACGCGCGGCATCGTCGACGCCGCGAGGCGCGTCGGGCTGCGCTCGGTGAACGTCGACCTGATCTACGGCCTGCCGCGGCAGGGCCTCGACGGGTTCGCGGCGACGCTCGACGCGGTGGTGGCGATGCAGCCCGACCGGATCGCGGTCTATGCGTACGCGCATTTCCCGTCGATGTTCCCGGCGCAGCGCCGCATCGCGCCGGCCGACCTGCCGTCGCCGGCGGAGAAGATCGCGCTGCTCGGCCTCGCGGTGGAACGGCTGGTCGGCGCCGGCTACGTCTACATCGGCATGGACCACTTCGCGCTGCCGCTGGACGAGCTCGCCGTCGCGCAGCGCGAAGGCGGCCTGCACCGCAACTTCATGGGGTACACGACGCACGCCGACACCGACCTGGTGGGCTTCGGGGCCAGCGCGATCAGCCGGATCGGCGCCGCGTATGCGCAGAACCATCGCGACGTGGCGGCATGGTCGGCGGCCATCGATGCGGGGCGCCTGCCGGTGATGCGCGGCCTCGCGCTCGCGGACGATGATCTGCTGCGCGGCGACCTGATCCAGTCGCTCATGTGCCAGGGCGAGATCGACTTCCGCGAACTGGGCGACCGGCACGGCGTCGACGCGCGCCCGCTGCTCGACGAAGCGCTGCCGCGCCTTGGGCCGCTCGCGGCCGACGGCCTCGTCGAGCGCGACGGACTGCGCCTGCGCGTCACGCCGCGCGGACGGCTGCTGGTGCGCGTCGTGGCCGGCTGCTTCGATCGTTACGCCGCCGTTCCGGCCTGAGCCGGCGGCGGGCGCGCGAAACCGCGGTCGCGGAGCGGTATCCTCGCGTCCCACCCACGATCCCCCTGCCCCATGGCCAAGCTCAACGCCCTGCAGGAACAGCTGCTCAAGGCCGGCCTCGCGAAGAAGTCGAAGGCGGCGGAGGCCGCTCGCGAGCAGGAGAAGGCGCGACGCGGGGAGGCGCCATCCGCGGCCGCCGAGATCCAGCGCGAGGCCGAGCGGGCGCGCGAAGAAAAAATCGAGCGTGACCGCGCGCTGGCCGCGGCGCAGAAGGCCGACGCGCAGTCGAAGGCGCTGCGCGCGCAAGCGCGGCAGATCATCGCCGACAAGCGCGTACCGGCGAAGGGCGGGATCGACTACCGCTTCCCGATCGACGGCGCGATCCGAAGCCTTCCGGTCGACGAGGCGCTGCGCCGCCAGCTGGCGAACGGCCAGCTGGTGATCGTGCGCGCCGACGACGGCGTGGCGCTGCTGCCGAGGCTGGCGGCGGAGAAAGTGCGCGAGCGTGCGCCGGAGTGGATCGTGCTCGACAACCGCAGCGCCGGCGACCCCGCGGACGGCACCGCGTCGTCGGGCAGCGGCCACCCGGACGACGACGCCTATTACGCGCAGTTCACGGTGCCGGACGACCTCGTCTGGTGAGGCCGGGGGCGCCGTCCGCGATCACGTCGCGGCGTCGCCGAGACGCAGGGCGCCGTCGTCGCGCTGCACGACGAAGCGGCGCTCCTGCACGGCCGCGCGCCATCGCGAGGGCTGGTCGTACAGGCACTCGCTGACCAGCGCACCGTCGAACTCGAAATAGCGCGCCAACAGCGCATCGGCACCGATCTGCAGCAGCAGCGCGCCGTTGCGCCGGGTCTGCGCATAGCGCAAGCCCACATAGCCGTGGCGCAGCAGCGGATCGAGCGCCGCCGCGAGGCGCTGGCCGGCCTCCCGCGTGGCGGCGTCTCCCGAGGCGTTGCGCTCGAGGATCGCGCCGAGGCTCTTCGACGACACCGAGGGCGTGGTGAACTCGACGACGCGCGGACGATGCTGGCTGACGAAGCTGGCGTGGATGTCCCCGCTGAGGAGCACCGCGCCGTCGCGATCGAAGCGGTCGAGCCAGGCCTCGCGCTCGGCGGGGAAGCCGTCCCAATGGTCGACGTTGAGCAGCACCTCGTGCGCCCAGGCCGGCGGCGCCTGCACTTCGGGGCGGCGCAGGTCGAGCCGCAGCGGCGTAAACGACACCGAGCTGCCGATGAGCCGCCAACGGACGTCCGCGTGGCGCTCGGGCGCGGCCTCGAGCCACGCCGCCTGGGCGTCGCCGAGCGCACTGCCCAGCGCGCCGCCGACCCCGGCCGCGCGAAGGCGCGCCAGCAGGCCATAGCCGTCCGCAAGCACGAAGTAGCGGCTGCCGACGGCGTCGAAGAGTCGCGACTTGCCGACGCCGGCCCAGCTCAAGCCGCGCGGCAGGTCCGCCGCATCGGGGATGGGGCCCGCGTCGAGGAAGAACGGCGCCGAGGCGTCATGGCGCGCGAGGATCGCGTTCGCGACGGGCAGGGCGACGGGCGCGGCGAGGATGGCGTCGACGCGAGCGCGCACGTCGCCCGCGGGGAGCCCCTCGGCGGCATAGGCCTGCTTCAGCGCGCGCGCCAACGGACGGCGCCAGCGCCGATGCTCCGGCGCCGCGAGGTCCACGTACGGCTGCAGTTTCGGCCGCCACGCGTCGAAGCTTTCGCCAATGCGCGGCAGCGCTTCGCGCAGGGCGGCCTCGTCGAACACCACCGTACCGGGGAAGGCGTCCTCGGGCACGAGGTGGTCGGGACGCGCGCAGCGGTAGTCGGTCATGCACAGCGCGGCGCGACGGCCGAAGCGGAACTCGCGCCAGATCCGCGTGTGCGGATGCAGGGCGGTCTCCTCCACCGCGGCGCCGTCGAACCCACCGCCAAGACCCACCGGCATGTACTCGAACCAGGCCTGTTCCGCGGCGCGCCGGCGTGCGCGGTCGCGCTCGTCGCGGCGCCCATCGTGGAAGGTCGCGACGTCGGCCCAGCAGTCGTCGGCGAATTCGTGGTCGTCCCAGATCGCGATCAGCGGCGCCTTCGCCAACAGGGCCTGCAGCGCCGGATCGGTGCGGTACTCGCGGTGCAGCTGGCGGTAGTTGTCCAGGCTGCGGGCCGACTGGAACCCGCCATCGCCGAGGGTGATCGCACCCACCGCATCATCGAACGCCACCCGCCGGCCCTCCCCGCTCTGGAAAGACGGATCGCCCGTGGTCTCGTAGATGAAGTCGCCAAGGTGCACGATCGCATCGAGCGGTTCGTCCAGCAGTGGCAGCAGGCTGTTGTACCAGCGGCCGTTGAAGTCCTGGCAGCTCAGCACCGCGAGGTTCAGATCGCGTTCGTCGCCGTCGGCCGGCGCGGTGAGGGTGCGGCCGGCCGGTGACCCGGCGGCATCGCCGTTGGCGTCGATGGCGACGAAGCGGTAGTGCCACGTCCGACCCGGCTCGAGGTCGTCAACGCGGACTTTCAGGCAGCCGTCGGTCGCTGCGCCGACCGCGAAGGTGCGCTCGACGCGCAGCGCGTCGAAGCCCGCGTCCTCCGCCACCTGCAACACCAGCTCCCGACCCCACGCCTGCGGCGCGAGCCGCGTCCACAGCACGACGCTGTGCGTGCCGGGATCGCCCGAAGCCACCGCCTGCGGAAACAGCGCGGCGTCGATGCGCAGCGCGCCATGGACGCGGCGCGCATGCAGCGGAAGGACGGCGGCGGCGGCGGCCACCGACAGCAGGCGAAGCACGGCGCGGCGGGAGATCGGCGTCATCGGGCGGATCCGGGAGGAAGCCCGCCACTACAGCGCGACCATCTTTCATTGGCGTGACCGCCATGATGATTTAACCGGAATGCAACGCCTGCTCCCCACGCTGGCGCGATTCCCTGCCACCCGGAGTTCGCCGCCGATGCGTCGCCCCACCCTGCTTGCCGCCTCGATCCACGCCGCCCTCGCGCTCGTCGCGCTGCCCGCCCTGGCGCAGGACGCCCCCGTCGCCGGCGCGGCCAGCGTCGACGCAACGATGATCGACACCATTGTCGTTACCGCGCAGAAGCGCGAGCAGCAGGTGCAGGAGGTGCCGATCGCGATCAGCGCCTACTCCGGCGAGTTCCTCGAAGGCTTCGGCATCAACAACGTCGCCGACATCGGCAACCTGGTCCCCGGCCTGGAAGTGCAGGAACAGAGCCCGAACAACCCCGGCTTCGTGATCCGCGGCATCACCTCGGACAGCGGCGCGTCGTTCTCGCCGCCGCGCGTCTCGGTCTTCCAGGACGGCATCGCCATCTCCCGCGCCCGCGGCGCCGTGGTGCAGCCCTTCGACCTCGAGCGCGTGGAAGTGCTGCGCGGGCCCCAGGGCACCCTGTTCGGCCGCGGTGCGCAGGTGGGCGCTGTGCACCTCGTGCAGAAGAAGGCCTTCCAGGGCTACGAAAGCAGCTTCACGCTTGGCCTCGGCAGCGACGAGTGGCGCCGCTTCAGCGGCGTAGCGAATGCGCCGCTGTCCGATTCACTGGCGATGCGCCTCGCCGTCTACCACGAGAAGAACGAGGGCTTCGTCGAGAACCTTTCCGGCGGCCGCTTGAACGGCAAGGACACCAGCGCGCTGCGACTGTCCCTCGGCCTCGATCTGGGTGACACGAATCGCGTCGACGTGATCTTCAACCACCAGGTTGACACCCCGCCGGGCACCGCATTCCGCACCAACGTGCTGCCGACGCGCGGCGGCAGCCGCAATGTCTTCGATTACACGGCGGACCTCAACCGCGGTGAGCAACTCGGTTTGGACCGCCATGTCACCGGGTTCACCGTGCTCGGCCAGTTCGCCATCAACGAGGCATGGAGCCTGTCGACGATCAGCGGCTGGCGCGAGTTTGCGTCCGTGGAGGAGTTCGACGCCGACGGCTCGCAGCTGAACGCGCTGGAGTTCGCCGAGGACGCCGAGGGCGAGCAGTGGAGCCACGAGTTCCGCTTCAACTACGACAACGGCGGCAGCTTCCGCGGCTTCGGCGGCATCAGCTGGTTCAAGGAAGAGGGCTTCCAGCGCGTGCCGTTCAGCACCGACGAGCGGCAGCTCGGCGCCCTGCTGTCACCGGCCTTGAGCGCCGCCGTGGCAGGCGCGACGGGCGGCCTCGTCCGGCTGCCGGTGGTGAGCCCGCTCAATCCGAACCTCACGCCCTTCCTCGGCTACACCAGCTTCCCGGCGCTCGGCATCCCGGGCATCCCGCTCGGCACGCCGCTGCCGCTGCGCGCCAGCCATCGCGAGGAGTACACGAACTTCGGCGAGGTCGATGCCATGGACGTGTTCGCCGACGGCACGTGGTCGGTCACCGACCGCTTCGACCTGACGCTCGGCCTTCGCGGCACCCGCGAGGACGTGCGCTCCGGCTACGAGGCGCTGAGCTTCGGCGGGCTGTCGCCGCTGGGCCAGGTGCTGCCGGCCGCGCCCGGCAACGTCGGCGTCCCGAACATCCTGTTCCGGCCGGTGTCGCGCCGCTTCGTCGAGGACAGCTACAGCTCGGCCGTGGGCCGCGTCGTGGCCGCCTACCGCTTCAGCGACACGCTCAACGGCTATGCCAGCGTCTCGCGCGGCCGCCGTCCGGACGTCATCGAGTTTCCGGCGGGCAGCAACGGCACGCCGAACTTCATCCCGGCCGAGGTGGTGCTGAGCTATGAGCTCGGCCTCAAGGGCACGGCCTTCGGCGAGGCGCTGACCTACGACGTCGCGGTGTTCGACTACGACTACAGCGACTTCCAGGCCAGCGTGCTCAATCCGAACGGCATCGGCACGATCACCGCGAACGGCGGCAACGCCAGCGCCACCGGCGGCGAACTCTCGCTGATCCTGCGTGCCAGCGAGGGCCTGCAGGCCTTCTTCAACTACGGCTACGTGGACGCCAGCTTCGACGAGCGCGACGACGCCGGCCGCCGCCAGACGCTGGCCGGCAACCGCTTCCGTCTCACGCCGGAGCACTCGGCCTCGGCCGGCCTCGACTGGCGCTTCGGCGTGGGCGACGGCCTCGAGGCCTACGTCCGCCCGAGCTGGAACTGGCGTTCGCAGGTGTTCTTCGAAGACCAGAACCAGCGCGGCATCGAACAGGCCGGCTACGCGCTGTTCGACCTCCGGGCCGGCGTGGTGTTCGGCGACGGGCGCTGGGACCTCGGCGCCTTCGTCAAGAACGCCGGCGACCGCGAGTACCTGATCGACGCCGGCAACACCGGCCTCAACTTCGGCCTGCCCACCTTCATCGTCGGCGCGCCGCGGACCTGGGGCGTGGAGCTGACCGGCCGCTTCTGAGGCGACTGGAGGCAACGGCCGGCGCCCCGAGGGCCCGGCCGGGGCGCCGTGGCACAATGCGCCGCTTGCGGACGCGTCGTCCGCGCCGCCGCGCCGCCCATGCCCACCGAACTCAGCCAATCGTTCTACTTCGAAGCCGCGCACACCCTGCGCCGCTATGTCGAAGGCGAGGTGGAGTCGAGCAAGCGCGTGCATGGCCACACGTACCACGCCGAGGTCACGCTGCGCGGCGAGCCCGACCGCGAGACCGGCATGGTGATGGACCTCGGCGTCGTTCGCCGCGAGTTGGCATCGCTGCGCGAACGCCTCGACCACCGCTTCCTCGACGAGGTCGAAGGCATCGGCCCCGCCACGCTCGAGAACCTGTGCGCGTTCATCGCCCGGGAACTGCGGCCGTCGCTGCCGCTGCTCGTGCGCGTCGCGGTGTTCCGGCCGGCCTCAGGCGACCGCGCGACGCTTCAGCTCGACTGAGGAAAACCCGCCGGCAGCGCCAGGTGGCGCGTCAGCGCCGCAGGATCGACGCCAGGCGAATGCGGCAGACGGCCCAGGCAGGGAATCGGCAGGGCCGCGGTCAACGCCTCGAAGTAATCGTCCGGGAACAGCATCGTTGGCTCGACGTCCGAGGCGATCCAGCCCAGCACGTCGAAACCGCGCGAGCGCACCGCCTCCACCGTCATCCGCGCGTGGTTGATGCAGCCCAGCTTCAGGCCCACGACGACCAGCACCGGGAGCTGGAGCGCGCGCGGCAGTTCGCACTGGTCGAGCGCGGCGTTGACCGGCGCGAGGAAGCCGCCGACGCCTTCCACCAGCACCACGTCGGCCTGCGCCCGGAGCTGCACGAAAGCCTCGACGATCGGGGGCATCGTCACCGTCACCCCATCGAGGCGCGCCGCGATCTCCGGGGCGGTCGGCTCCCGCAGCGCCCAGGGGTTGACCAGCGCATACGCGGGGGCCGGATCGCTGGCGGCCTGCAGGGCCAGGGCGTCCTCGTTGCGCAGCCCGTCGGCCGTCGGCTCGCTGCCGCTGGCCACGGGCTTCATGCCGACCGCGCGCAGGCCGCGCTGGCGAAGGGCGTGGAGCAGGACGGTGCTGGTGAAGGTTTTTCCGGCACCCGTGTCGGTGCCGGTGACGAAGAAGGCGAGGCTCATGGGGCGGAGAATGCCAAAGCCGCCGCAAGGCGACGTCGATGGCGCGCACGCAGCACGGCCATGGTGGCGTGCATCAGGAAGAAGACCGTGCCCGGGGCGCCGACGACGAAGGACGCTTTCCAGAAACTCAGGGCGATCGACAGCACCGCGAACAGCGGCACCAGCCCCCACAGGCGCATCACGAGGTCCAGCGAGTCGCGCTCGATGCCGTCGAGGCCGAGGGCCTCGCGCTGGTTCCACGCGTGCCGATGCAGGGCCCACATCACGGTACCCATCGAACCGAAGGCGATCGCGAACATCTGGAACATCAGCTGCACGTCCGCCGCCCCCTCGAAATCGAAGCCGAGCGGCAGCCAGCCGCCGGTGATCCAGCTGAAGAAGGACGAGAACACGATGCGGAGCGGGTAGACGAACAGCAGCACGAGGAAGATCAGCAGCAGCGACAGGTGGCGGCTGCGCGGATCGTCAAGGCCGAAGCGCTCGCTCCAGTCGACGTGCCCTCGCCAGAAGTTCGCCAAGAGCCAGAAGCAGGCCGCGAAGGCGGGCACGGACTTGGCGGCATCCATGAGCTCCTCCGGCGTGCGCGGCACGCTGCCGACCATCACCACCACCAGCGTCAGCGCGAAGGCGAAGGCCGCGTCGACAAAGGCCTCGAGCCGGGTGGTGCGCTCGCCGCGGTGCCGGAAGCCGAGCACATCGCGCGCCGCACGGCCCGCCGCCGCCTCCCCGACGGCTGTCGCCTTGCCTTCCTCCCCGCCGATCCCCATCGTTGCCCTCCCGGCCGCGCTGTGCGGCCCGCTCCTCGGGATTCTAAGCATGTCCTTCACCGCCACCGCCCTCGAGGGCAGCAAGGCCGACCAATACGCGCAGCTCGTCGACCAGGCGCGCGGCCTGATGCACGGCGAGCGCGACCGCACCGCCAACGCCGCCAACCTCTCGGCCCTCGTCTACCACGCCGTGCCGGACCTCAACTGGGTCGGCTTCTATTTCTTCGACGGCAAGGAGCTCGTGGTCGGGCCGTTCCAAGGCCTCCCGGCCTGCGTGCGCATCGCCATCGGCAAGGGCGTCTGCGGCACGGCCGCCGCGACGCGACGGACGCAGGTGGTTCCGGACGTCGAGGCCTTCCCCGGCCACATCGCCTGCGATTCCGCCTCGCGCTCGGAGGTCGTCGTGCCGCTGTTCCAGGGCGACACCCTCGTCGGCGTGTTCGACATCGACAGCCCGCTGCTCGACCGCTTCGACGCCGACGACCAGCGCGGGCTGGAAGCGCTGGCGCAGGCCTTCCTCGACACGCTGGCCTGAGCGTCGTGGCCGCGCCCGCGAAGCTGCGCAACATCGGGCCGAAGTCGGCCGCACAGCTGCGCCAGGTCGGCGTACGGTCGATCGACGACCTGCGCGCGCTGGGCAGCCTCGAGGCCTTCGTCAAGCTCAAGCGCGCGGGGTTCAGGCCCTCGCTCAACCTGCTCTATTCGCTGGAGGGCGCACTGCTCGACTGCCACTGGCAGCAGGTGCCGGAGGCGCGCCGCAGCGAACTGATCTTGGCCGCGGATGCCGCCAGCGCCGCCCTGCCGAAAGCCCAACCGCGCTGGTTCTCGGGCGGGAATGCGTCGGCAGGGGCCACGACGTCCCGTGACGGGGACGACGCCGCGGGCGCCCGGGACGACGATGACGCCGGCAGCGACTCAGGCGACGGAAGCCCCGACGGCGGGGACGGCGGTGGCGGCGACTGAGCGTCCGCCGCCTCAGCGCACCACGGCGTAGTCGCGCGCGTTCTCGCTCCAGCGCGGCGTGCCGCGGATCCGCGGCAGCGCGTCCTCGACCCGCTCGACCAGCGACCACATGGCGGCGTGCTCCTGGTTCATGAAGCGCTCGTCGATGACCTTCTGCATGAAGGCCTGCAGCCCGTCGTAGAACCCATTGACGCTGAGCAGCACGATCGGGCTGAAGTACAGGCCGAGCCGCTTCAGCGTGAT
>ERZ1066123.1108-NODE-1108-length-17130-cov-6.338214_pt1 | contig 17130 bp, 17 predicted proteins | sample MGYA00382770_ERZ1066123 | MGnify/ENA primary metagenome ERZ1066123 (study PRJEB33369, sample SAMEA5778353) | biofilm metagenome | biome: Industrial cooling water; feature: Water cooling tower basin; material: Biofilm | place: United Arab Emirates | collected...
CCGCGAGCCAGCGGGTGCCCGACAACCAGGGTTCGAGCGGGGGCCCTCGCGGCGTCCCTCGCGGCGGCCCTCGCGGCGTCCCTCGCGGCGGCGAGCATCGGACGCGCCGCCCGCGCCGCCACCGCGTCCACGATCTGCGCACACGACTCGATCGCCTGCGCGTGCTCGGTCAGGCCGGCGAGCCGCAGCCACGCGGGCGCCTGCACACGCGCCAGCCAATCGGTCGCGAGCCACGCGCGCGTCTCCTCGTCCCCGCGCGTCGTCGCCGTCCCGATCGTCTCGGGGATGAGCGGCAGCAGCAGGCGCGTCCGGTCGGCGTCAGGCAGCGCGTCGTTCCACGCGCGCATGAACGCGCCGATCACCGGCGACACACACGCGGGACGGTCAGAGTGCGGCTCGCCTGCGATCCACGCGGCGGCCTCCATCGCGCACATGCCGTCGGTCGGGTTGTCGTGCTTGCCAACCGCCAGCGTCGTGATCGCGGCGAGGCGGTCTTTCAGAATCGTCGTCATGTGTTCCCCTCCTGCGCCAGCTCGCGGGCGCGGGTAATGAACTCGGCCGAGTCGAGGTGCTCGCCCAGCAGACGGTTCTCCATGTCGAGCGCACGCGCCGAGTCGCCGCCGAGCCCGTAGGCGCGGATCAGGTGCGCCGCGCCGTAGTCCCGCAGCGCCCGATCCGCCTCGGCTGTGGTCTGCCCGAGCGCGCACCACGGCGTCGCGCGGGTCGACGATCGGCGGCAGCGACGCCACGCGCGCCGCGCCGCCCGCGGCACTCGTCTGTCCCTGTCGTTCCATCATGTCCCCCGAAGAAGTCGCACTGCCCACGTGGCGACTGCCACCACCGCGACCACGACCAGCGCGCCCGCGAGCGCGTCGCCGTAGTGTCGCCACCACGTCTGCCAGCCCCTCACGACGACGCGTGCTCCCGAGCGGCGAGCGGGTGGGTAGCCGCCGCCGCGTCAACGAGCTGCGACAGCAGCGACCCGCGGCGTCGCATGGCGCGCACGGGATGCTGCGACGCGCCGAGCGCCGCCCGGCGCTGGATATCGGCCACGAACGCGAGCCCGGCCAGCCACGACCGGAAGCGGCGACGGCGCCTCACACCGACTCCCGCGCCGTCACCACGTCCACCGCCTGTGCACCCAGCAGATCCGGCGTCACCTCGCGCGCCAGGCGGCCGGCCGCGATCCCACGCGCCGCCGCCTCGCGCACGATGCCGACCACCAGCGCCGTCGTGATCGCCGCGACCGACCCGATCACCACCTCGAAGTCATCGAGCTTGGCCGTCATCGCCGCCTTGTGGTCTTCGACCGTGACGCCCACCTCGCGCGGGAGCTCGCCCAGGGCCGCACGCACCCGACGCCGCAGCTTGCCCTGCAGGCGCGTCTCGATCGCCTGCGACAGCGACGTGGTGCCGAGCGGGATGCGCGCCTGCGGCTCGAGCTGCTGCAGCACATCCTCGCGCAGGACCGTGGCGTCCGACTCGAGCACCTTGCTCTCGCGATCGTAACCGAGGTCGCGCACGCGCTTCGCTTCCTTCTCAAGGTCGTCGGCATAGCTCTTGACCGCGCGCGCCAGCACGCGCGCCACGCCCGGCGCATTGAGGCGCACGCCATCGGCCGTCGCCGGACCGCCCGGCGCCTGGTCGAACCCCGGGAACGCCTGCTGCGTCCCGGCCGCGGGCTCGTCATCGGCCGGCGCGTCGGCGGGATCCTCGACCGGCGGCGTGTACACCACGACGGTGCGCGGCGTGTCGTCCTCGACCGGCACCGTCTCGATCGCCGGGTACTCCGGCACCGGCGTGAACGGCACCGCGCGGAACTCCTCACGCAGATCGAAGTCCGCCAGGAACACCTCGGCCTCGGCACGCGAGCCGAAGACGATCGCCTGCGCGACGTCGGCCGTGGCCGACCCATCCTCGACCAGCCACGACACCGGCTGCCCGGTCGCCGGCGACAGCTTCACCGACCCACACCGCCACCGCTGCAGCGCCGCCGCCGGCACGTCGATCGCGGCCCCGTCGAGCACGGCCCCGGGCGCCTCGTCCGGTGCGGCGTCCACGGCCTCCGCCTCGAGCGCCGCATCCGCCGGCTCATCCGTCAGCGCCGGCTCGCCCTGTACGACCGTCTCGGCCGCCGACATCAGGTGCGGCGGATCATCGGAGACAACCGCAGCAGCGTCCGCGATCACCTCGGGCGTCGGCACGGGCGCCGTGTAGCCGCACGCGCGCCAGTGCTCGACCGCGACCCACGTCTCGTCCTTCACGGCTTCGCGCGCGGCGAACGCCTGCGCCGCCTCGGCCGACTCGAACGTCACCGCATCGGCCAGATCGGACGAGGTGAACCCGTCCTCCTTGAAGTAGTGGCCGTCGCTTTCGCGCTGCGACACCCACCGGCCATCCAGCGGAGTGACGTCGGAACGAACGGGCTTCTTCTTGCGCGCGGCGGTCATGCGGGCTGCTCCTGCGTGGTGGTCATGGTGGTGGTCGCGGCTTCCTCGGCCGCGTCGTAGAGGTCCTGCACGAGCTTGGGATCCAGATGCCGCTCGACCTGGGCGCGGAACGCATCGAGGTGGCGCACCCACACCTCACGCTGCGCCTCGGTGCCCGGCGGCGGCGCCACGCGCTCCCACGCCGACGGGGTGAGGTGGATCATGCGCTGCCAGATCGTGCCGTCCGCCGTCAGCGCGAAGAGGGCCGAGGGCACGCCGTCGAAGCCCGGATCGACGGCGATGTGCACCACGCGCGCCGACTCCGCGGTGCGGAGCTCGCGGATCGTCTCGACCGCCTCGGCGCGCAGCTCGTCGGCGAGCTCGCGCATGTGCTTCCCCGTCGCGCTCACGCAGTCCTCGCGCACCTGCTCGGCGAAGCTGCGCAGCGCGTGGCGCATCACCTCCGCCTGATGACTCAGGTCGCTGTGCCGTCGCGCGCCCGTCGTCAGGTCGGCGATCGTCGCGGCCGATTTATCCAGCGACTGCCGCTCCTTCATGGCTGTCATCGCGTCACCCCGTAGTAGTCGTCGGTTGGCCCCGGCTCGAGCACATGCCGGTTTCGGTAGGCTGGCCGCGGCTCGTCCCGCGGCAGCGTCATCGCGTCCAGTTCGTCCGGCAGCAGCACGAGCCCGTCGATCGGCACCGTGCGCACCACGACCAGCGCCGCACGCACCCGCGGATCGAGTCCGGTGAAGTACGCCGCCTTCGCCAGCGCATCGTCCCACGACCAGCGCACCTGCATCGCGCGCCAGTGTTCGCCGACCCCGAGCGCCGCCAGCTTTCGGCGCAGCGCGACATCCCGCTGCGTCCGCGGCGCACCCTGCGGCCCGCGCACGTAGAGCACGGTCTGTTGCGTGGGCGCCACGTCGATGCGCAACAGTTCGTGCCCATCATGGCGCGTGAAGCGCACCGCGCCCGGCGTGTCGAGTACCGGTTCCTGCTTCGTCCCTCGTCCTGCGGCCTCGGTCGCCTGCAGCACCGCGGCCTCACGCGCCTCGTCGCTCATGCCGTCGCTCCGTCGGAGTCTGCCTGCGTCGTACGCAGGGACTGTGCCCCGCGCGCAGTCGCCGCGCGCTTCTCGGCGGCCTCCTGGTCGAGCAGCCCGCATGCCCACCGCGTCCAGTCGGCCAGCGTCGCCGCGTCGATCGGCCGGTACTGCGTAAAGTCGCGCGCGAGCGGCGTCCACTCGGGGTTCGCATCCCACTCGCGCAGCAGCCGCGCCGTCACCCGCGCGAGCGCCTTCCCCGCGGCCGGCGCCGGCGCATCGCGCAGCCCCATCGCGTCGAGCATCACGGCGCATCGCGCGTTCTGCAGCGCGATCCGCTCGGCCATCCACTCGGGCACGGCATTGCTCGAGCGCGCGGCGACGGTCGGGCGCATCACCGTGGTGGCGCAGCGCTGCCGCCACTCCGCGACCGACGGGAAGTGCTCGCTCGTATTGCGCAGGTCGATCGCCGCGTTCTGCACCACGCTCGGCGCGAACGCCGCCAGCGCCTCGGCGTACTCGCGCACCACGGCCATGGAGCCACTGCGCACCGCCAGCGCCGTCGCGTGGTAGGGGTGCACCACGGCGAAGCGGCCGAGCCAGTCGGCGACGAGCTCCCGCAGCTCCGCCGGCACCTCATGCACCGCGGGCATGGTCGCCTCCCTCGCCGTACGCGGCGCGCATGGTCGCCTTGAGCCGGGCCGCGATCACCTCGGGCTCCTCGTGCACGTGGCCGCCCCGGGCCAGCGGCGCGTCGGCGGCGTAGTCGCCCCACGAGCGCAGCAGCAGCGCGGCCGAGGCGAACCGCAACTCGCTCACCCGGTCGAGCATCACGCACCAGCGCCGCAGCGTCTCCGCCGCCCCGTACTCGCGCTCGAGGTGCGACAGGGCCCGCGCCTCCCGCGACCCGACGAAGTGGCCGCCACGGGCCGTCCAGGCGTCGGCGTAGGGCGTCATCCACGTGACCCGCGGCGCAGCCGCTGGCGCCTCGGCCGTCTCGTCCACCGCCGTCGCCGGAACCGCCGCGGCAACGCGAAGCGGCCGCGGATCGGTTTTCCGAGCGGGGGTGGAGGGAGTGGGTGGAGCGGGGGGTGGGGTGGTGGGGATAAGGGGGGGTGTGGGGGGGAAAAGGGGCGGAGGGGCGGGGGGAGAGGCGGGGGAGGCAGGAGGGGGAGAGGCCGTCACGTGACGCGTCACGTGACGCGGAGGGGTCGCAACTGCCGCCGCCGCAACGACTTGGCCCGAATCGCTCACCGCCATGTCACGTGACGCGTCACGTGACGCGGGTCGCGACGTGCGGGTACGGCGTGCCGCCTGCCGCTGCGCATCCCCGCCCCGCCGCTGGTCCACCCAGGCGAGTACGGCACCGATGGCGCGGGCGGCCGCGGCCGGCGTTACCGCGTCCGGCGCCGCGACGAAGGCGCGCGCGACCGCAAGGTCTTGCGGCGTCACGGGTTGCACCCTGCCTCCTGCGTCCCACGCAGGGCGATGGGCGTGTGCGAAGGATTGTGCGAAATCGTGCCGCGCATGCCGCGTTCTCTGCGTCCCACGCAGAGGACGGCGCGCGCGCCCTGCGTCGGATGCAGGGCCGTGGGCGCGCCGGAAAACCTTGTCGTGCCGCTTGTTACCGGCATACCGGGCATTAGATTCGGGCTCGATGATGGTCCGGAGCGATGGCCGAGAGGCTGAAGGCACCGGTTTGCTAACCTTCCCGCGCCCCTCGGGGAAGCACGACGGTGTGCGACGCATTGTGCGATCACGCGCCCGCGGCTCCACGATGCAGGGTGAGCGCCGGCGGTGCGGCGAGGCGGGCCCGCTCCGCTTCGAGCGCGTCGATCGCGCGGAGGCGGTCGCTCAGGCGATACCAGCCATAGATCCGGGACACCATCACGGTCGTCCCGTGGCCGAGCTGGTCGGCTTGGTACTGCAGGTCCATGCGCGGCTCGCCGTCGGTGCCGAGCGACACCATCACGCAGAAGCAGTGGCGCAGGTCGTGGACGCTCAGCCGCGTCTCCTCGTCGGCGACCTTGGCCGCGAGCTGCGCGTCGCGCCACGCCCGGCGGATCCAGTCCTCGCCGCAGTCGAAGACGCGCGCGGTGGGCAGCGCCGCGTCGGCGAACGGCGCGACCTCGCGCCACGCCCACTCCCGGCAGAAGACGAGCCGATCGCGATAGCCGTTCTTGCTGCCGTGCGCCCAGAGCCCGTTGACGGTCCGACCGAGCACCGGCTGGCTGCGGATGATGTCGCGGCCGTGCACGCGCTGGATGGCCTGCTGCTCCATGCCCGTGCCGGCGATCGCGAACAGCGCCGCCCGCGGCGCGCCGGGTTCGATCGCATCGAGCGCCGCGCGGAGCTCGGGGTACTCGAGCACGCGACGGCGCGCCTGGTTGAGCGCCGGGACAGGGAAGCCGGCCAGCGTGTCGTGCGGGACGATCCCTTCCTGCTTGGCCCAGCGCAGGAACGCCCGGAGCGCGTCGAAGTAGTGGCGCCGCGTCGTGCTGCTCACCGGCTCGTCGGTGCGGCTGTTGATGAGCGAATCGAGCCAGTCGCGCACGGCCGGGATGGTCAGGCCGTCCGAGTAGAACGGCGCCCCGGGCGGGATCAGGCTGCGCACCTTGGCGTCGTACTCGCGCCGCGTCGCCTCGGCGACCTTGCCGCGCAGGTGGCGCAGCCAGCGCTCCACGTGCGGCTCGAGGTTCACGGTGAGCGCGCGGCGCAGCACGTCGCCCATGGTCCCGGCGTAGAACGCGGCGCCGAAGTCCCGCAGTGGGATCCGGCCGTCGATCACGGCGCGGAGGGCGGGCACGTGTGTGTGCTGCGCGGCCGACTTGTAGAACGCGAGCACGTAGCCGTTCGCGACGGTCGCGTCATCGGTGCCGGTCGAGACGCGGCGGTCCTGCCCATCGTGGACAAGGCGCACCCACCACGTCGCGCCGCGACGGTAGAGCGTCGGCAACTTCATGTCGATCCCCCGAGGAAAGTGCACTGCCCCCGGCGCGACTCGCCCGCGCCGGGCACAGGATCATAGCGCCGGACGCAGGGCCGCGTCCATGCCGAAGTGCTGCCGAAGGTCGCTGGCCGAGGGGAAGGGTTCGGCCGTCAGCCCTTCACCGATCGCCGCGCACGCGGCACGCGTTGCCCGATCCTCCGGCGTCGCGGACGCATGGCGCGCGGCGATGGCGAGCAGGCAATCCGCGATGGTGACGCCGGCGCCGCCGGTCGTCGCCGCGACGCCGTGGCGGTACCGCGCGACGCTCACCCTTCCCCCCGCCCGCCGACGTAGCCGAGCGGCCGCGTGTCCCCCTCCTCGATGCCCTGGCGCGCCTGGTCGAGCGCATCCCGCAGCGACGCGCCGTACCACGTGCGCCCGTGCGGGTGCGTGACCGTGAAGGCGCTTTCGCGGCCGAACCGCTCGGCCTCGTCGGGCGTGAAGGTGACGTGCGCCGTCGTGAGCTGCGCGCGCTCGAGCAGATCGAGCCGTTCGGCATCGCCGAGGGCGTCGCTGACGAGCTCCATCAGGCTGCGCTCGTGGCAGCGCGCCGGGCCCAGAATCTCGACCATGAGCGACCGCACCGCGGCCACCGCTAGCGCCTGCTCGCACACGAATCGCACATCGGTCTTGCGGAGCTCGTCCTTCCGCTCCACGAACGGCAGCCCCGTGCGGTACCGGCGCCGATCCAGCGCCTCGATGATGCGCTGCGCGGTCGGCTTCATCCCTGCCCCCGCATGCGCGCCGGGACGTGCACGACCACCCCGACGCCACCCGCCACGGCGGCCGCGCCCACACCGGCGGGCTGCAGGCGGCTCGCGATGTACGCCTCGACGCTGGCGCGGCGATAGCGATACACCGGGTTCTTCGCGCCCGGCTTGCGGTTGTCGATCTTCTCGATCGGCAGCGCCGCGAGCTCGCCGGCATGCACGCCGATCGCGCGCGCCGTCTCCACCGGGTACATCCACTCGGAATCGGGCGCCGAGACCCGCACCGTGCGCTTCGTCGTCTTCTCCATCCTCACCCTCTCGGTTCGTTCGCGGCGTAGCGCAGGAGCGCCTGGGCCCACTGCAGCCGCGTGGTGATCGCGTCGATCTTCGCACGGAGCACGACCCACTCCGCGCGCATGGTGCCCACCTCTTCCAGCTTCCGCTTGTACCGCGGATCCGAGCGCGCCAGCTCGTCCACCGTCGAATCGGTGATCTTGCGCCCTGCCTCCGCCGCCTCCTGGCGGTGCTGCACCGCCACCGACGCGAGGAGCGACTTCAACTGCTGTTCCCCCGTGCCCCCCGGCCCGACGACGGCATCCAGCGGCGCCAGCTCTTCGGCGAGCATGAGCCGTTCCTGCAGCAGCGCATCGGCGTCGAACACGCCGGCCCGCGCTTCGATGTCGCGGAGGCCGGGCGCGTCACCAGCCTCCGGGCGTCCTTCCGTTGCAAAGAGCGGCATCGGGCTAGAAGGGCAAGTCGTCGTCCTGGTCCTGCAGCGCGCCCGGGAAATCCGAGAAGTCGGACGGCTGCGGTCGCTGCTGCTGAATCGCCGCCTGGCGCATCGTCTGCCGCCCCTGCTCGGCGGCGACGGCGCGGGCTGGCACGCGCGGCGGCTGCATGCTCCCGCCGTCGTCCTGCACCGCGGCCGGCGCCGCACGACGCGGGGCGGGCTGCGCCGGGACAGGATCTCCGTCGGCGTAGTCGTTGGGCACCTGCGGGCCACGATGCGGCACCGGGCGCGCATCGACCGGGTGCTGCCGCGGGGCCGGCGCCGTGGCGCGCGCGGCGGGGGCTGCGGTGCCCCGCATCTTCGCCAGGCACTTGTCGTACGAGAACTTCACGGCCATCGGCTCCTCACGGTCCCGATCGTTCACGTAGTCGTGCGGAATCGTGGGCGTCTGGAAGCCGCGCGGCACCGGCAGCGCCGCGGCCACATCGACGTACTCCGACCCCTCGCGCGGGGCGACCGAGATGAACGCCGGGCAGCCCTCGAAGCGCTCGATGTCGAAGCCGCCGCGCCGCTCGTCGTCGGTGAAGGGCTTGCCACGCCACGGCTCGAGCAGCTTGCTCAGCATCGACTTCGCGCCGAGCGAGAGCGTGCCGAACCAATCGACATAGAACCCCTTGAACTCGCCCGTGCTTTCGTCCTGCGCCTCGTAGTAGAACCTGAGCTTGCACTTCTGCACGGGCTGTGTCTGGTCCTTCGACTTCTGCCCAGGCGGCCACCATCCCGCGTCAATCACGTCCACGCACACCGCGGCGTGCGTGCCGATCGGGTACTCGGGAGCCTTCGACCCACTCGCGACCAGCGCCATCCTGCCACCCTCCATGCAGTGCCCTTGCGACACCCCCGCGGCATCGCTATCGTCTGCGCACCGGCCCCGGCCGGCTTCATCCCCCGATGGAGAGAGGCTTCGGCCTCGCGCCCTCACGCGGCTCGCCCCGCGTGGGGGCGTCGTCGTTTACGGCGTCGAGTTGTCACAGGGACAGTTGCGGAACACCTGCGCCCCGTCAATGTTGCCTGTACGCCCGGCGCCGCGTCTTTGCGCGGAGTGACCGGGGAAGGCGTGATATGCGGGGTTCCTGCGTACCGCGCAGAACGTGTGATGACGATAACGCGGGGGATTCCATGCGCAAGGGTTTGCCGGCGACGTCGGCGTTGTGCGCCAGTTTCGGGCGACGCGCCAAGCTCGCCCTGCAGTACCAAGCCTTCCGGGCGGGCGATCGCCGGACGCAGGCCGATGTCCTGCGCGAGTTTCAAGCCATGACCGGCGACATCGTGAACGACGCGACGATCAGCCGGTGGTTCAGCGGCGCGTTCTGGCCGGCCGATCCGCGCCACCAGCTCGCGCTCGCACGCGTGCTCGAGGTTGACGTCGGCTGGCTGTTCTTCGGCGACCACTCGCAAGCACCCGGGATCGAGCTTGAGCCACCGCGTCGTGCGAGCGGCCGTTCCCGTGAATGACGCATGAACGGCACTCCCGCAACACACGGAAGTGCCGTTCTCGCATTGTGTTAGGAGTCGTTCAGGCGGCGGCGAGCCCGTAGCGTGCGAACACGCGATGCAGCGCGCCGCGTGCGTGGTCGGCCTGGTCAGTCGCGCTCGGCGAGCGGGGGATCACCAGCCCGGTCGGACCCGCGAGCAGTTGCAGGTGCGGCCAGTCGAGGAACGATTCATCCGCCGTCGAGCCGTCGTTGTCCCAGTCGGCGCCCCAGCGGAAGCCGTGGGTGCGCGCCGCCGCCGCGAGCGCGGCCGTCCACTGCCCCCAGCGCGGGTGCCGCAGGTTGTAGAGGATGCGGCGGTCCACGATGTCGAACGCGAGGCGATAGCCGTGCCACGTGGTCGCCGCCGTGCGGGCGCGCGTCACCACCGCCCCTCCTCGCCCACGCCCGTCCGGTGCGACCGTCGTGCGTCCGAGCGCATGCAGCCACGCCTGCCGCTCGTTAGTGCGCAGCACCTCGGTCGGCAGGGGATCGAACCCGCCGCCGCGGAGCTCATCGAGCACCGCTTGGGCGCGCGGCAGCACGAACGGGTGCAGGTCTTCGAGGTCGCGATCGGCGACCGGCTCGGGCGGCGCCGGCCGCAGTGTCGGGCCAGCCTTCGTCGCAGGCTTTGCAGCGGTCTTCGTGGGGCTCACGGTCCCCGCGCCTCACGCAGGGCCGCGTCCGTGGCAACAGTGCCGTTGCCACGCAGCGTCTTGTTGTACCAGGCGACCACGCCCGAGACGGTGCCGATCACGGCGGCCACGCGCGGCGGCACGACGGCGATCAGCCCTGCCGCATCCACGAGGGCGAGGACGTTGGTGAGCACCGCCGCCACGCCGGCGACGCGCGAGTGTCGAAGCCATCCGAGCATCACTCCTCCTTGTCGCCGATGCGGCGACGGTTAGCGCGCTCCTTCTCGAGCGCGACGATGACGGCCACCTGCGTCTGCAGGTCCGCCATGCCCTTCACGAGCTGGCCCATTTGCTCGCTGAACCGGAGCAGCGACGCCGAGAGGTCGCTCTCGATGCGCAGGTGCTCATCACGCAGGCCGGTGACGTCCTTCTGGATCGCCACGAGGTCGCGCTGCAGGCTGGCAATCGCCTCGCCGTGCGACACGCTGCGCTTGTGCAGCCACCAGTCCACCACGCCCTGCCCCATCGTGCCACCGGCGGCCACGATCGAGAGGATCTTCACGAGGGCGTCCCCGTCGATGCTACTCATCGCCGCGTGCCTCCCGTGCCGCGCGCCGCGCCGCGGATACTGAGACGCCACGCGCCGCACGCAGCCCAGCGCGGCGCCGCTCGCGCCACCACGCGCGGGCCGCGTCCATCGCCGCGCGATCGTCGGGCGAGAGCGACTTGAGGAAGCGCCCGCGATACCGCACCGGGAGCGCATCCATCGGGTCCTGCCGTTCGAGCGCGCGCTGCATCAGCGCCGGCGTGCCGCCCAACTGGTAGTAGCGCGCCAGCCACTCGTCGGCCTTCGCGTCGTCCCCCCACCGGGCCGCCGCACGGAAGTAGTAGAGCGCCAGGTCACGCTCACCCAGGCGTGCGGCGCCCCGGCCCTTGCCTTCCTGCTTCTCCAAGAACTCCTGCGCGCGCTGGCGCACGTACCAGTACGCCGACTCGCCGGCGTCGATGCGATAGCCGACGAGCATGTCGATCGTGCGGCCCACGAGCTGCCCCGGCGGCGCCGAAAGCGGCCCCGGACGCGACGGCGGGATCGGCTGGCCCATGACCGTGCGATACACGTCGTTGGTCCACTCCAAGCCCTGATTGCGGAGCCATTCGCGCCCCGGCTCCTTGATCGGCCGCGGCTTGAACGGGTCGGGGAAGAACGACACCCCCGCGCCCCACTCGAAGAGCCCCTTGGTCACCGGCTCCCAGCCGTTGACGACAAACTTGACCGGCGCCTGCAGCGTCTCCGTCGCGAGCTGCTGCACATCCTTGCGACCTTCGCGCAGGTCCTTCACGTCGCTCGGCCAGTCCTCGAGCGCGAACAGCTTGAGCGCGGCCGCCCACGCCGACTCGAGGCGCACGGCCTTGATCGTCCCGTCCTCCTCGGTGCCGTAGATGACGTGCAGGCCCCGCCCCTCGCGCCGCAGCGCGTCCTCCTCCTCGGGGAACATGAGCCGATTCCAGAGCATCGCCGCCGCGTAGAACGCGTGCACGGCGACCCCGAGCGCCGCTGCCTTGAGCCCAACCGCCGTCGCGCCCCGCACGCCCGCCGCCGCGGCGACCGCGCCCACGCCCCCGACCACGCCCAGCCCGCCCTCGGCCTCGCGCGCCACGTTGCGCACGAGCCACCAGTAGCGCTTGACGTTGATTTCCTGCCACGAGAAGAACGGCATGAGGCGGTTGCGCACCCACGACCCGCCCGCGCTCACGCTCTGGTAGTCGCCGATCAGGTCGCGCGCGAGGCGCGCGGCAACGACCGTGGCGCGCTCCGCCGGCGCCGTCGTGTCCCACAGGCCACGGATGATCTTCGGGTTGCTCGCTGCGAAGGTCGGGATCCGGCCGGTGCGCTGGATCGCGTCGCGGAAGTAGCGCGCGGCCGCGAGGCGCAGCGTGTTCTCGCGGATGCGCGTCAGCCCCTCCGCCTTGGACCAGTAGGCCCCCAGGAAGCGCATGACGAAGAGCGGATTCGGCGCCATGAGCCGATCCAGCTCGGGCATGCCCCACACGGCCTGAATCTCCCCGCCCAGGAACCCGGAGTCGATCGCGCCGTGCCGGAGCCATTCGCGCAGCTCGTCCTTGAGCGACGCCGACATGCCGGCGACCCCCTTGGCTTCGGTGCGCAGGTCGCGGAGTGCGGACGGCACGAACCGCAGCACGCCCGGATGCGTGAACGTCACGTCCAGGTCGCCGGCGGCGTTGTTCAGGTTGTACTTGAGGAGGCGATCGGGGCGGTAGAGCTGCCAGAACTTCCAGAGCCCGAGCTGCTTCATCCACCCGCGTTCGAGCGAATACTTGCCCAGCGTGCCGAGCCCCGCCGTCGGATCGTCCAGCGCCGCGGCGATGTGCTCGGGCACGGCCCATTCCTCTTTCGGGCCACCCATCGCCAGCACCTCGCGCACGTCCTCGCGCACCAGGTCACGGTTGCCCGCCAGCACCTCGGCGATCACGTCTTCGGGGATGGTCATGGCCCGGAAGACATGCACGCCCGGCTTCGGCTGCCACGTCGTCACGCCATCCGGCAGCAGGTCGCGCCACGTGACCGCCGCATCGCCCAGCACCTCGGCGATGAGCGCGTTGCGCCCGGCGATGGCCGCGAAGATCGCGTTTGCCTCGGCATGCCCGGGCAGGGTCGCGTCGGCCCCGAGCGCCGAGAGGAACGCCCACCACTGCGGGTGCGCGAACGGCCCCCGAGCGCCCGCCGCGCGCCACGCCTGCGCCGCCTGCAGCAGGCCGGCAAAGGGGACGAGCGACGCGGTGGGCATCGTGCCGTTGGTCACGGCGCGCAGGACGCCCTGCGTGTTCATCGCGATCCGCTGCCGGAAGATGCGCAGGGGATCGGCCGCCGTGCCGAAGAGACCGGCCGAGAGGTTGAGCTGCGCCGGCGGCGTCCCCAGCACGTCCAGCAGGGCCTGCGGCAGCCCGGCCGTGTTCCCCGCCGCCCACGCCCGCACCATCGGGTCGACGCGGTTGTAGAAGCGCTGCCGGTTCTCCGCCTCGGCCTGCCGGCGGAGCGCGGGCGCCTGATCGGCGAGCGCCTTCACGCGAGTCTGGATGTCGATGGTCGCCAGCGTCTCGAACGCCTGCGCCAGCCACTCGAACTCGGCTTCCACGTAGAGCGTGTTGAACTCCCCGCCGCCCGTGCGGGCGCGCTGGAACCCGCTCGTCGTCGTGCGCGCGGCCCGGTTGCCGGGCTTGAGCGTCCCCGCCTCGATCGCGCGGGCGTATTCCAGCACCTGCCGATGGTAGTAGCGCTCGTCGGCCAGCACCGAGGCGGGAAGCTGCTTGGCTTCCACGAGCGCCTGCACGATCGCGCGCACCTTCTCACGGCGACGCACCAGCGCCTGCGCCACGGCGGGCCGGTTGGTGATCGCTGCCTGCACCTCGGCCAGCGCCGCCTCAATACGCGCCCGAGCCGCGGACGGCGCCAGCACGGCCCCGTTTGCATCGCGGCCGAAGAACGGCACCGGCGTGCCATCGAGTGTGTACCGGCCGGCGTCGAGGTCCTTGAGGAGGTCGTCCAGGATGAGCTGCCGCGTCAGCAGGTCCACCTCGGCGCGCGAGAGCCCCTGCGTCACGTCCACGAGCACATCGCCGGCGAGCCGCTGCGCGTACGCCGGCACGCGCCGAAGCTGCAGCAACAGGTCGTTGACGGCCGCGGTCATCCCATCGCGCGACGGCCGGCCGAGCGCGGGGATCGCCTCACGCTGCGCCCGCATCCACTCGAGCGCCGTGCGGATGCGCGCACGCCAGCCGGGTGCGACGCCGCGGCTGTTGGTGTACCGCTGCTCCACGTCCGGGTCGAAGCTGACCAGCGACTCGCTCGCTACGCGCGTGCGACGCAGGAGCGCGTCGAGCGTTCCCGCCACCCACCGCGACTGCATGAGGGTGTCGATCGCCGAGCGCAGCGTGCGGCCGCCGTTCGTCTGGGTCGGCGACGACTCGCGGGCAACGTACGACGTCGGCTGCCGGCGGCTGTCCCCTTCGTTCCCCATGAACGCATCCGTGCGCGCCACGCGGCCGGTTGCCGCGTCCACGAGCACCACGTTGGTGACCATCGGCAGCGTCGCACCGCCGGCCGAGCGCAGCGCATCGGCGAGGGCCGCGTCGTCGGTCACGATGGTGAAGAAGACCGAGCCCGTCGCCTGCCGCACGTCGCGCAGGACCGACTTCATGCGGTTGACATCGTAGGCCCAGACTCCCTGCAGCCCAGGCGGATCCGTGACGACGCGCAGGCGCTGCACCGCGCCCGTCGTGGTGCCGATCACGGTGAGAGCGCCCGGGCGGTACGCCGCCTTTGCCGCGTCGATGACCTGCTGGCTCCACGTCGTCCCGAGATTCAGGCCAACGCGCGCAGCGCCCTCCCCTTCAAGCCCCGGGTCCGGCGCCAGCAGGCGATCCGGCCCGAGCTGCAGCGGACGAATCATGTCCCGCCGCGCACCGAACGACTCATCCGCCGCGGTCACGGTCGGCGGGATGAACGCGTACTCACCGCTGTTGATCACCACGTGGCCCAAGAGCAGCCCGCCGGTGTCGGCGTGGATGTTCCGCGTCGAGCGGATGTCGGCGCCGCTCGGCAGTGGGCTGCCGCTCGGGTGGTTGTGCACGACGTAGAACCCCGCGATCCCCGGATACCGCGCCTCCAGTACGGCACGGCGCTGGCTCGGGCTGGCGGCGCTGAGGTCACGCGCCAGCGACGACGGCAGCACGGAGGCTTCGTCGGCTTCGTTGAGCGTGGTCACTTCGTGCGCGATGATGCGCCCCTCGGCGTCCACGGCGATGATGCGCCCTGACTCGATCGTCGGGTCACGCAACGCCTGGGCGAGGACGGCGAGGTCGCCGCTGTCGCGGATCACCTGCCCCTCAAGCTGCACGCGCTGGTCGGTGAGCAGCGCGCTGTAGAAGTCGAGCGAGAAGCCCAACGCGCGCACCCCATCGAGCCCAGCGATCATTGCGCCCGCCATGAGGTCGGCGCGCCCCGGCGACTCGTCCAGCGTGCGCGTCCGCCCGTCGGGTGTCCGGCGGCCGTCCGCCTCGAAACTGCGCTGCCCCAGCCGCGCGATGATCCCGCGGTATGCCTGGATGATCCGGTCGCGCACCGCCCGCTTGCGCGTGGCCTGCTGTGCCTCGTCCACCGCACCCGGCTCGTCCTTCGGCGGGAGCGGCACGGGCGGGAGCGGTTCCGGCGTCGGCGCGTCCGGCGCACGGGGCGGCGCCTGCGGCGGGGTGCGCGGCACCTCGGGCGGCTGCAGCGCCGGTGCGCCCCACGTCGCGATCTCGTCGGGATCCGACGAGAGCGGGAGCGGCGACGCCTCTTCGAGCATCGACGCCTGCCGCGGATCGCTCGAGGTGAACGTCTCGGCGCCTCCCTCCGCCTGCCGGCGCAACGGCGCCTCCTCGGGCAGCGCCGCCTGCTCGCCGCGGAGCGTCGCGAACGCATTGAGGAAGGCGAGTGAGGGGCGCCCCTGCTGCGCCTGGCGTCGCTCGCGTGGGTTCTGGACCGTTGCCCACGCCGCGCGCTGCGTCGCCGTCGCCTGCGGCCCCGGCCGCGGGATTGCGACCGTGTTTTCTGCGGGCTCGGCAAACAGATCGCCCTGCGGAGTGCCGGGATCCGTGAGCGCCAACAGTCGCGCCGCCGGCGACGGCCGCGGCTCGAAGAGGACGGCCCCCGTCTCAGGGTCTACCAGCTCGCCCGCCTCGTTGAGCGCGTTGTCGCCCTCTGCCTCGAGCGCATCGAGCTCGTCGGGCGTCATGCCCTGCGCGTCCAGCATCGCGGCGCGCGTCGCCTCCGCCTCGGTCGCCGCACGGGCCGACGCCCGCTGCGCGGCCCCCTCGAGCAGGGCCGGCACGGCGTCTGGCGCGATCCCCTGCGCCGTGAGCGCTGCTTCCACGCGCGCGATCGACTTCCGCCGCGCGGCCACCCGCCCCGCGGCGCGCATCGTGCGATCGGTGCCGACCATGGTGGGCGCCCAGTCGCCTTCGCTGTCCCCCTGCGCCCGCGGCCTCCGCTTGTCCGCCGCCACCGCCTCGTCCTCGCCGTTCGCTTCGAGGAGCCGCAGGAGCTCGTCGGCGAGGTCGTCGGGCCGCGCCGTGGCGAGCGTGGCATCGCTCCGCAGCCGCCCGCGCGCGTCGCGCACCGGCACGACGGGGCGCGCGGCGGCCTCCGTCCCTTCATCGAAGGTCGGCACCGACTCCGGCGCGGCGTCGGGCGAAACGATCGGCTGCGCCGGTGAAACGGTCGGCGCCTCGGGTGAACCGATGGGCGCCTCCGGTGGACCGATGGGTGCCTCCGGAGAAACGACGGGGAGCGATGCCAGCTCGGCCTCCAACGCCGCGCGCTCCTCGGGGTCGAGTCCGGCCGCCTCGGGCGCGGCCAGCGTCTGTGCGATCGCGGCGCGCCGCGCCGCCGGATCGGCGGCGGGTGCAGGAGCGGGTGCCGGCGCCGGGGCCTGGCGAGTGTCGGTCGGGGGTGCTACCGGCGCCGTCGTGAGCGCCCGCACGCCCTCGCTGAGCGCGCGCGCCCCACCGCCGAAGGCCCCACCACCGATCGCACCCTGCACGCCCGCGTTGAGCAGGAGCGAGCGCCAGTCCTCGGGGGTGTCGAGCCCCGCCGCCGCCGGCGCGGCGATGTCGGTGAGCGCCGTCTGTGCGACCTCGGTCCCGAACTCCGTTGCGCCCTCGCGCCCCGCCGCGCCGACGATGCGACGCGCGACGCCCTGTTCCACCGCCTCGGCTAAGGCGGCACGCTCCGCGAGCCCGAACGCCCGGCGGCCCGCCGTCGCCAGCTCGCCGAAGACGCGACCCGGCACCACGCGATCCAGAAGCCCCGCCGGCAGGCCGACCAGCACGCTCGTCCGGTCGGCATCCACCTCGTCCAGCGTGCGCCCCTGCGCGAGGGCGGCGTCCTCCAAGCCGCGGCGCGTTTCACCGATCGACTGCCCCACGGTGAGCGGTGCGCTCCGAATCGCCCGCCCCGTGAGCGCCGCGGCGCGCTGCGCTCGCGTGAGCCGCGTGGCCG
>ERZ1066123.1110-NODE-1110-length-17109-cov-9.866014_pt1 | contig 17109 bp, 27 predicted proteins | sample MGYA00382770_ERZ1066123 | MGnify/ENA primary metagenome ERZ1066123 (study PRJEB33369, sample SAMEA5778353) | biofilm metagenome | biome: Industrial cooling water; feature: Water cooling tower basin; material: Biofilm | place: United Arab Emirates | collected...
CGTTGGTGCCTACTCCTCTGGCGTTGGTGCCTACTCCTCTGGCGTTGGTGCCTACTCCTCTGGCGTTGGTGCCTACCCGCACTGCCCCCAGAGTACCGAGTCAACCTTACAGACCACGCTTAATCACTACAACGCTCTGTTTGGGTTAGTTGTAGAGTTATGGGAATGTTCTGTTCTAGTTAGGCAAGTCAAGCATCAATCTGAACGATTCAGATTAAAGCTCCAGAGTCCAGGGTTTAGTCGGAGTCATCAGTCAGGTCAGCCGCGTCAGCGGCGCGGGATTAAGTCTTGGCGATTGAAGTGGATTGAGCGTGGGGTTCGGGAGGTTTGTTATGAGCAAGGGCGGCGTTCGATCGAGGTTGGGCTCACGTTTCCGGAGTTGAATCAGCGGGAAGCGCAGCGGTTACAGAGTCAGCGGGGCTGGAACTTATTACAACGGCAGCTCTCGGATTTCTTCCGGGATTATGGGTCGTATGTGAAGGTAATCGAGACTCAGGTTGACCGTTCCTTAGAGTCCGGTCGGCCCTACTATCATTTCCATTACGTTGTCAACTTACAACCGGGACAGACCCTCGCGGCGTTCCGGGCGTTATTAACTAACCTTTGGACTAAAGCTGTGCGCTCCGCCACCGGCACTCGTAAGGAGTGTGCTCATGGGGTTCACGCTGCCTTGGTGCGTCATCCGCAGGCGTTATCCCGGTATCTTGCCAAGCGGCACACCAAGGACGATGCGACGGTTAATCTCCTGCGATCGCAGTTTGGTGACGGGGTCTTTATTCCCGCTCGGTGGTATTACATTTCCCGGCCCGTGCGTCAGTTAATGGCCTCGTTTACCCAGTTATTAACTCCAGCCCAGGCCCGTGCTTTGCAGGAGTGGTTGTGGTCACCCCGCTACGTTCAGAAAGAACTCTTCATTTATGCCCATAAGGTCTTCCGACAGGGCTGCTGGGTCGGGGCCAAGATTATCCTCAGCGATGTCGGCAAGAAGATGTTAGCGACTATCGCCTAATTCAACGATAAATTGGTACCGGTAACGGAAACCGGAAGACTGGAATAGGAACGTTCTGAGGGAACTGTCTTTTCCACATCTGCTCTAGCTTACGCCGATCTTCATCTGGGTCTCTAACACGACTATTACGTCCGTCATCCTTAGTCGGACAAGTAACTGTGGGTGTCGGTAGGCCCTGAGAATCAACTAAAAAAATCGGATGATTGTTAGAGAAAATATGTGGCTTAGTAAACGTGATTACTGAGGGTAAAGCAAGGTTATCCTTGTAAAGTTTTTTATGAACTTGAAGGATACGTGCTTCGTGATAAGTGCGGTCATTCTGATTAAAGTTCAGATTGACCGGACTAAGTACATTCTGTGTCACAGTACTAGAAGCAAAAAACGAAATACTAAATTTAGGAAGATTATTGTTTTCACCAAATTTTATTTCACTCAAAAGAACAGTTAACCTATCACTAGGTCCAAAGTTTTGACAGATTATTTGCCCTACAATCGTTCCAGGTTTTCCTTGTTGATAGAGATTCTCTGAATCCACACCACCAGGAGCTGCTAGAGTTAGAGGCATCCAGCAATTCAGACTAAGTGAGGCTAGAAGAATATACCTAGCAGCTAATCTTAGAATTCTTTTCATCAAAAAAATATTGAGACTTCATTAAAAGCTTAAGTCTTGTAAATCCCAAAAAATCAGGTTGTTTGTAACAATGCTTAATTCAAATACCTCAAACCTGCAAGCAATTTACCAACAATTTAATCTTGACCAGGCTCAAGAGGCTTGGGCTAGGTTGCACAGAGCACTACACCAAAAATACCCGCAGCAATTTATTGCTAATCCGCAGATTCAGATTGCCTCAGGCCCAACCGAACTCGCGGCGTTATTAAATCCACCCAAACAGGTGCAGCAAGAAGAACGATTCTTTGCCTACCAGTATCTGCTCTACGACCTCAATCCGTTCTTGAATTATGACACCTACTTTTCCCATTTAACGCTTCAAGATTGGAAGCAGTGGTTGGCTGGTTTAGCCAAGACAAATCTCGAAGTACTAGCCGAGCGGCACACCCACACATTGAATCAAGTTGCTCGTGACCATTCAATCCCGGGCGGGTACTTGTTAGGAATAACCAGCGACTGGGCCCAAGTATTAGCCCATCGTTATGCAGATGGGGCCCCAAGTCAGGCATCAGAGTATGAACTGTTAATTGCCGCTGTCAACCAATTGTTATTTTCTGTGTTCAGCGCAGACCAAGTGTACATCATGCAGTATCCGCATGTAACCGCCGAAGACCCCGCGCAAATCACGTTTCCAGACCGTTACTCTTGTGTCGTTAGGGATGAGTCTGATTAGACCTTAGAAAGTTATGGCGCTAATAGTAGGATTGATCATTCATACTTGGAAGGCTCCGGTCAAACTGGAGCCTGAGTTTATTCTGACAGATGACATTGAACATTATCCCAACACCGCCTTCTGCACCTGTGAATTAGATTGGGGCCTCCAGCAACTAGAAAATTTTGAGGCTCACTACAGCGGAGAAGAAAACTTAGGTTTACCTTTCAGACGACTTTTTCCGCAAATGCTGCGGCGATCCTATAAGTTCTACTCCTTTGCTTGCACTCTGTACCTCACTTTCTTTGAACTGGACTTGAGCCCTGACATTCTAGAGCGGATGGCAAAGATTAATAACGCTGAAATTGCCGCTGAATTAGCAAGGACTCACATTGACATCACTCAACGGATGCGAGAATTTGTGGAATAATACACCGCATCGGTTTACGGCAAACGTCAATTTATTGCTCTCACAATGTTTGCACTAAGACTCATTCGAGTCCTGAGCACAGGCTCCTGTCACTACACTTCAGCTAATCGAGCTGAACATGAATCTCTATTTTGACTCTGATGCAACCTCGATTAACAGATAGGGGCCCAAAGGTATCTACAACGGGCAGCTACCTATGCTGCCAAGAACCCTCGGCAATTCAGTCGGACAGTAAAATGATAGAAGTTCCATATCTTTCGATTAGTAGCACTCCGCAAAGGGCAGAGGTCTTTTGCCCTCACTGCCAAGCACCCCTAGTTGCTGAGTGGGGCAGGGTTTATCCCGAGGCTAGTCCACCCCAAACTGAGGATTGTCCCTCGTGCAGACAGCCAATCAACTACGCTACTGGTGACTCCGGGCAAGCCATGCTAAGTTGACCTTCTGGAACCAACCAAAATACAACGACTAAACCGGGTCTGGGTAGACAGCCTATGTCTGCCCTCCAGGTTCAACTCCTGGTAGTCGTCTCCGCGCACATTATTAATCAGTTCCCTTTACTGTCGTGCGCGTTTCTGTTTCAACAACCAAACACTATCGCCGCAATTCGCGGAAAGGATTTCTCATGTTTACGATCGCTAATATTCAAGACCGCAAGCAAACCACCGCCGAGGCCCTTAGTTTTGCTAAGGCTAAACTCATGACCGCTGACTCCCTGGAAGAATTGAAGGCATCCTATCGCCTCGCTCTGAAGACCGCTACCTTTGCTCAACAATTGATTGTCTTCGCTGTGTTATTAACCGTCGAGGCAGGACAGAAAACTCGCAGTTATGTTGACGCTAATTTTAAGTTCGCAAACTTCCAGCAATTGTTTGAAACCTTAGGTTTCAAACGACCGGTTATTAACGAGAATCTAGAAGCTCCCTTCTGCGTTATTAACACTGCTAAAAGCCTTGATACTGGCGTTAATAACGCAGTTGAATCTGTTATTAACACAGTTCAGACCGAAGTTCCGGCTGTTAATAACGACGGCCCTGCTACCACCAGCTCTGTTATTAACGAAACGACTTCTCTGGAAGCAGCTCTTAATAACGATCAGGTTCCTACGTCAATCGCAGCAACTACCTTTAATAACGAACCCACAGATGAAACCCTAGCCGAGTCAGTCAGCCCTGCGACTAAGACCAAGTCCAAGACCTCCAAGGAGACTACAACAGCCCGGAAGACCCGGAAAAGCACTGCGGCCACCACTAAGGTAGAAGTTTAACGTTCACGGCGTTTCTGGTAGCATTCCTGGCATAGCGGGGTTGAGTTCAAACTCAACCCCTTTTTTCTGGTTTCTGTCTTACTCGTATTGTCGTTGCCGTCTTTTCTGACTAAGATGACTAATTACATGGTCTTAAAGCTAAGTACATGTAATTAGTTATGGCATTTACTACTCTTCAGGAACAACTAGCTCAAGCTAGAGCCGAGACACAGCAGCAACGTCAGGCCAATTTAGTGGGCCAACGTACCAAGCAGAATACTTCTAAAGTATTACGATTGGACGACTGCACTCCGCTCGCAGAACGCTTCTGGATGAACGTGAATAAATCCGACAGCTGTTGGATTTGGCAAGGCGCACGCCGTAGTCGCGGACACGGCACGTTCTACGTTAATCACTATCCAGAAGCAGCCCATCGGGTCGCCTGGGTACTTCAAACACAGAAAGACCTACCCGCTAATGTCCGCCTCAAGCGTTTACCGCATAATTGTGCCTGCAATTACTGTGTGAATCCAAATCACTACACAGATAGCAGCCACCACACTCTACGTCAGCACTATCAGACAATCGATGTCATTTCAGCACCAGTTTCTAGCTGATATCGACTTTGCACCTCAAAATCTATAAATTAGGTGCAAAACAGGTTCTCAAACGGAACATAATCCGTTATTATCAGTGCAGATACAGAGTCATTTACTTATAAGCTGCGTTTGTAACCCTTGCAGCCCTAGTCTCTTAACTCGTTACTACCATGACTACATCTCTCGGCACAGCCTTTCAAACAGCATCCTGGAACAATCCAATCAGAGTAACGACCGTCGGTAACACTCTCGTTGCTCAACCAAGTCACTCCGCAGCGGCTGCTGCTAATCCTACCAATCGATTCATGACCGGCCTCAAAGTTCACACTGCCATGTACACTAACGGTCCTGCTGAGGGACTCAAAGGGTATGGCGACGACGCTGTATGGGTCTCTTTACGAGGCACCATCAGAAATATTAACGGTCAGCGAAATGATAAACGGATGACCATCCAGGTAATGGTAATTATGGTCAATACCGAAGAACGAATCAAAGAAGTAAAAGCTCGTCGAGGCCGGAAACCTGCAACCTCCCGGAAATTTCGTGAAGTTGTTAAAGGTAAAATCGTCGGCCCGGTCTACAGCGAACCCGTGAACTTTATTAATGACGGGGACTACACTGTTTTGACCCTCTCATTCTCGGAAATCAAACCCATGTTAAATCAACAGGGTGAACCCCTGTTTTGCCGAGGTAATGAACTGGTAACTCTCGACAACTTGCTGGTTCAACGCGGCCGCAGTTGCCCTCGCCCGGAACGCAAGAACCTAACTCAACTGACCGAAGTTCGGTCAATCCAACGGTCGGTTCCCCAAGATTCCGGGGCAAAAGAGCACACTGCTCAACCAAACATGGCCTTAGTTTCTAGCGTAAGCTAGATAAACAGCGGCCTTGAGCCGCTCTGAACTGTTCAGAATACAATTTAAGTGCCATGAATAAAGGACAACTGATTGACGCGATCTCGGACAAGTGCGAGGGGCGCGTAAGTAAACGCCAAATTGAAGAAGTTCTGTCCACGATGACGGATGTGATTACTGACACCGTTGCCTCCGGCGAAAAGGTTACTCTAGTAGGGTTTTGCACTCTAGAAAAGACCCATCGCCAAGCCCGGACTGGCCGTAATCCTAAAACCGGCGAACAACTTGAGATTCCGGCCTCCTACCGAGTTAAAGTCTCTATTGGGAAAAACTTTAGCGATCGGGTCGCTGCATCTTAACAATCACACCGCACTTATAAGCTTGCTCTCTACAAGGGGTCTACTACCAGTTAGTAGACCCCTTTTTATGACCGCTGTACTGTGCAGAAACATCGTTGAAAAGAACAGCTATTGGAACTGGAAGCGGCCGAGATTGGATGATAAGTGGATGATAAGTGGATGATAAATGGTCGATGAGTGGTCGATGAGTGGATGATACGACTAGAATTAGTGAAAAGCCCTTAAAGGCCCTGCCACACGTTACCTCTACTACTATGTCCAAGACAACTAACACAACTGAAGCTGACCCGATCATCCAGTCATCAACCACTAATCATCCAGTCATCAACCACTCGTCATCCACTAACCAGCCACCCTGCAGAACATACTCTCTAAGAGAAGCGGCAACTAAGTTAGACATTACTCATTCCACTGTCAAAATTTGGTTTTCGAGTCTTGTGGATGTCTACAGTGAATTTGGTCGAAGCGAGGAATTACATACTTCAGTTCGAGGTAAGACTCGTTTGACAGAAGCATCTCTAGACCGACTTACTAGAATCAAGCACTGTCGAGATTTATCTGTTTCACTAGATGATGCCTTTCAAGAGGTTGAAACAGACCTCAGAGCGCAGAAGGCTGACGCTGAATTAAAAGAGACACTGGCAAAACAACAGGCTGAATCTTATGAAGAGGATGATGATACGGATATCAGTGCTCTCGTACCTCAGACTGTTGAAATTGAAGTGATTGAACCAGAACGGGTTGAGGTTACAGATATTTATGACACTTTAATTCAAGAGGTCAGATTGTATGACCAAGCAAAAACAGCGCAGACAGATGCAATGATTGCTATTGATGATCGTGAGACGCAACGTCTCCTAGACCACAGACAGCAGTCAATGGTAAAAGTTGCTCGGAGCACGTCAGACGTAAAAAAGACCAAAAATACCCGCCGTTCCCCTCGCTCCGCCAAATCTGCCTAATTCTTGTCACCTTAGCCTTCGTTGGTCTGACTGCGGTTACCTGGCCGCACATCAAAACGCTTCTTTCTCCACAGACCAACTTGTTACGCTAGGTTAAAGCTTTCATCACAACTGCGATCGCGGCCTTTGCCCGATCGCACATTTATCCTTCATCGGCAAACCGAATGCTTCACTTATTACTGCACCTTCGGTGTAAGCGTCAACTGAGGCGTAATCCTGACTATGCCTACTATTCAAATCAGGCAGACAAACTGTATCGCCAGTACAGTCCTTACAAGTCTTACTACACTGCCGAGCAAAAAGAAGCACTAGACCTGTTAGACAACATTGCCAGTTGGATCTCCTGCGTCAGTGATGTAGAAGAAATGCTACTCACTCGAAACTGGTCTTATCTAACACTGGTTCGCATCCGAACTTATTACAACGGCTATGTTGCCGCTACCGGAGACAAAAATTTCACTCGGGTCAGCCAGTGCATCACTCAGGCAATTAACGAGTTAGACCCGGTATTTAATAAGATTCACAGTCAGTTACAGCAGAGATAACTCATCTAATTAATTTTGCACTCGTATGGATTTACTTCTTTCTTTCCTTGCCAAACGTTGGTTCATCTTCCGCGTCAAGCGTTTGACTGCTCGGTTTGACAAGGTGAATGTTAGTCTTTACGCATTGGATGCGTCAGGACTATACAGTAAACTTCAACATCTGGCCCTAGAACAATGCGATCGCACACCTGGTTTTCGGTATAACTCCATGCAACTAAGAATTTGCAAGGCACTTTATGCAATTCAGCAATGGGAAAGCTGCTTAAAGGAATTGCAATGGTCCGTACAAACAAATCGGTGGGCCCTTGGTAAAGTAACCTTTGAACGACTACAAAGGCACTACAGGTCATATGTTGAGGCTACTAACGACCGTCGTTTGACCCGAGTCAATTGTTTTCTAAACTCAACTCGTGATCAGATGACAGTATGGAATCATAAAGGTCTCCTTTAACCCAGCATCGACTGGCATTCATCTATTCTTGACTCACTTATGCCATTAGGATTCCGTCAAGTTTTCATTCCAACAGTAACCACTGCTACTCTAGGAGGCTTAGCCTTATTAACCGGCTGCGCCACTGCAGAGTATCGTCAGGTGATCAAAGAAAACGCTCAAGCAAACGCCAGAGAGTACACTCAGGAATTGGGCTACAACGTTCAAGGCGCAAGTTGCTCAGATACTGACTCCGATTCGAATGGTTACGTTCGCTGTACAGTAGTTCTCGCGTTAACTCCCGCACAAGTCACCCAGAAAATTTCTAGTAAGCTGCAAATCGAGTGTGGATATGGTTATTACAACATCAACGGCTGTGCCGAAGTCACCCAGCGAGTCAATCCGGCCCAAGACTAACTTAACACCCCCTCTAAAATGGGCTGGGGGAAAGCGCTGGTTAGCCCCACTATTAACACCAGATGTCAGCCAATACAAAAGTTGGGTAACTCCGTTTAGCGGAGGGTTGGGGCTAACTTTGTCATTTCAACCGCCAACGGCAGTGATTAATGACATTAACTCCCACCTGATTAATTTTTACTCGCAAATTGCGGCACATGGATTAGCCATTCCGCCGGACCTTTGTGTTTTGGATGAGGCTGTTTACTACGCTAGACGGCAGGAGTTTAACCAACTGATTCAAGTTGACCCAAACACACCCCGTTGCGCTGCTCTGTTTTATTACCTCAACAAAACTGGGTTCAATGGTCTTTGCCGATTCAACCAGAAAGGACTATTTAATGTACCTTTTGGTAAATACAAACAGGTCAACTACCGTAGTGACTTCAAGGATTACCAAGATCTCTTTCGACATTGGCAATTTCTGTGCCACGACTTTGAGCAGGTTCAGGTTGAATCTGACGCCTTTGTCTATCTCGATCCACCCTATGATGGGGGATTTACAGCCTACAGTCGCCAGACGTTTACTTGGGATGACCAACAACGTCTGGCGAGCTGGGCGGCAAAACTAACCAATCCACTCGTTGTTTCTAATAAAGCTACAGATCGTATCCTTGCTCTTTACAAGGATTTAGGATTTGTGCTTTATACAACGTATGGTCCACGTCACATTAACAATACTGGCGATCGTAAACCTGTCCAGGAAATGATCGCGACCAAGAACCTACAAAGGCTCTCCCCTAATCAAGCTATCGATCCTGTTGAATGACTCGGCTGTTCTACACGGGCAGCCTATGACACCAGACCAAACATTAGAACAAGAACTACTTGACCTTCTTGGACAATCACCTAACAATCCAAGACTCCACGCTCTTCTAGAGCAATTCTATGAACAGCAAGCCGACCTCGACCAAGTTCGAGCTATTTTCAACTTTGCACGTTCCATTCATCAATGGCAACTCACTCAGACCGCTCACGATCCCACCAGCAACAGTATGTCTCGACGTCCGCCTCAGATCCCAGTCTCCTCGAAGCTGTAGACTCTACCGATCCTGTAATTAGACTGGCTGCACGCCGTCGTCTAACTTACTTACAAAGTCGTCAGCAGCAACCAACAGTTCAACCCAGAGAGCGACGTCAGCCCCAAAAACCAGTCAACATTATCAGTTGGCTGTTCTGGAAATAAAATCCAATCCGCGCGCGCGAGCGCCAATTTTTCATTTTGACTCAACTCATGTCAGTTTTTTGCCTACACCAACAGCTAGCTCCCGCAATTGTTCACACGCTTTTGTCTCACGACAATACTCGTGAGTATGGTCAGCGCCTCCGAGATGAGCTCCATTATCAAGTCGAGTTCTATCGACGTCGCCGTGTTAGATATCATTAACTTATGTGCGAGTATCAACCAGTCGAGTTCTATAGAGAACAAATCGTTAACCGTACTCGTAAACCGCACACCTGCGGAGAGTGCAGACAGAAGATACTTAAGGGTAGCCCAGCGCAGTATATTGCTTATAAGGCAGACGGAGAATTCCAAACCTTATATGTTTGTCAGGACTGCCTGTTGATCCGGGCCCAGTTAGAATTAAGCGAAGACCAAGAATGCTGTCCTCTTTATGAGGTCATTTTTGACTTTCTTCCGGAACCGAGTGGTCGTCAGTGTGACTTACTCTGGCCTGAGATTCCGTGGCTCCAACGAAGCCGAAACGGAAAATTTATTTATACGGGAGAAAAAACTCTTGACAAGTCAACCTGAACTGAAACTCATTGCGGAAAACTGGGCATTCAACCCAGATTTCATCGACCGAGTAGAGTTCTACTCCGATGTCGTGATCGTCTACACGACCCAAAGACACTTCTATCTCAAGTCAACTTCAGTCAGTTACGATAACCTACTGGAAAGTCTCAATACACTCGGCTATTTTCCTGACCCTCGCGTTGAGTTGAAGCCGTATCAGAATGACCTATAGAATTCTGGCGATTGACCCTGGTTCTTCTGTGTCTGGTTGGATTGACTGGCATACAGACTCTATTAATCCAACCAAACACGGAGTCGGAGTTGATAGCAACTGGACACTCCTGTCGTATGTCAATCGGTTCTGCCAGCAGCCGGAAGCAACAGCGTTAGTCATTGAAAAGATTACACTTTATCAAAAGGCAGACGTAAACATACACGATACGATCACTTGGTACGGGATTTTTGCTGGCGTAGCGGTTCAAAAAAATATCCCAGTCTTTCTAATCCCCAGAGCCACAATTCGTATCGGTTTACTAAACCATACCAAAGGTAATGATTCAATGATTACGTCCTATCTAAAGGACCGGTATGGTTGGAGCGCCAAGAAAAAAAATAACCCCTGTCCTCTAACCTTTGGGATAAAGTCACACGCTTGGCAGGCCCTCGCGTTAGCAACATTTTTCTGTGACACTTACCAGTTCAATCCTAAATTACTGGATACCTTCAGGTTCACGCAGCCTCAGGTAGCCGCTGTCGCATGAACTACCGCACCCTATGCGGAATGCAGTTCATGCCAGCCGATCAAATAACTCAACTCACTACTGGAAAAGACTATGCGACCCTTATCCACTTTGATACAACTGGTCATTCTTTGTTTATTTTTGAGTGCCGTTCATGCCGGAATCGTCAAAAAAGATGGGCAAACCGTAACCCAACTTCTAGGACTTGTTGGCTGTTTGGCGCTTGTCGCTCCCGTTGTTCATGCCGTTGGACAATAGTTTTCAGTTCACTCGCTTAGTTACGAATCATGTCTCATCAACTAGACCTTATTGCAGCAAACACCAATTACGCTGACTGGACTCGAACCATTCTGCGCCAAGCTATTCCCTCTTTTGAAGCCTTGCCCACTAATATGCACGTCGGCATAAAATACGGCCTGCATGAAAGACAATATCGAGCAGAGGCACTCCGGTTGGACTTTGTTGACTGCCGAGGAGAAATGCAGTCACGTCGGGTCAAGATCACTAAAGGTCGTTTGATTAACTTGGATGCTGTCCGTGAAGCTTACCTGAGTATCATGGCAGAGTATGAGGCTAATGAGCGAGAATGCCAGCATATTTACGGGGGTAAATCTCAGGACTTTGACCCATTAGCAGCCGTCAAACAAACCTGGGCTAGTTTAGGGTACGCCGTTGAAGATTCGTCCCAACAAGTCTGTGAGAGTTCCAACGGCAGTTTTTATTGTTGGCAACTCACTAGCAACGCTGATCGAGGCTGTATTAACCTCCAACTTAAATACCTCGAACCAAAGTTAGCTGATGAAATAATTCGATTCGTTAAGTCTCAGCCCAAAAGTTGACACCAATCAATTATCTAAGCTAGATTTGTTCTAGCCTTCCATTTAATTATTCCAAGGAGGCGCTTATGCCACAAACACTACACGTCCGTCACGCAGGTCAGTCTCAACAGTTCAACATTGAGGTTAACGAGAATGACCGCAGCGCTCTTCAACAAGCAGCTGAATTGATGGGACTTCCCAATCATGCTCTTGAAGACTACAGTGTAGTCCGCAACCCAACCGAAAATACAGTCATTGTTCGGCCTCAGGCTGTCTACGGCTAAAGTATTCAACCCGTGCTCTAACATTTAGAACTTACATTCTCGCCTAACGGTAAGGCACTCGACGTCTACGCGATTGATTGCAGGTTCGATTCCTGCGAATGAAACAACAGTTCTTAAAACTTGCACGGGCCCAAATTAATAAAGTCGCGCTCTGACTTTAAGGCCAACCTAAATCCCTATGAGGGATTGAAACCTGTGAATGACTCTAACGCTTTATTAACTTGCGCGACCCCACTCTTAAGTTAATGTTTGCTGTACTCTGATCGTAAGAAGTTACATTCCGCTGTTAACGGAGAGGTTGCAGGTTCGATCCCTGCATCGGGCACTACGCCCGATTAGCTCAATTGGCTAGAGCACTTAGTTTCCTTCTTCAAACTTGTACAGCAATTTCAATTCCTAAGGCGTACTCTAATCTTAAAAGCATACACACTCTAGGTTCGATTCCTAGGCTGAGCGTCAGTTCAGCTAGTCAAACGGTAAGACAAACTGCTTTTCTAACTCGTACGCCCTCAAATTTCGACCCGTGCTCCAACTGGAGCAGCTTACATTCTCGTAGAATAACCAAGCTGCTTGAACTTGCACGGCCTATTCAATTAACGACGCGCTCAGACGGCGAAAGCGTACATACAGAAAGAGAGTAGTTGCTGCTTTCCGAACTTGCGCGTCGTCCACTTCTAAAGGCGTTGGATGACTAACATCCAACGCCTTTGTTATGCGTGTAAAGAAGTTTATGTCTAATCAAGATCAAGAGTTTACAGAAGCAGTCCAAAGAATCCGAGCAACTAATCCGGCATTTACTGCAGAAGAATGGGACGCAGCCGGTCAACCCAACTCCATTAAACATCAGCAAACTTTATACCAACAGGCTTTGCAAGCATATCCGTTGCCAACTGTCCCAACAACACTGGAAAACGAAGGAACATGACGACTGAAATCGATACTCGACTAGCCTTGCTAGATTCACTTCAAACCTGCCCTCACCGAGACTTGGCTAAGGTTCAGGAAGTCCATCAAACAATTGCCGCAGCCGACCCCATTTTCTACGCTCATCTAGCCGCTTGGTATCAGTCTAAAGGGGATGTGCGGGACCATAAAGAAGCGTTTGTTTCACATCTTTTGACCAGCTCTACAGAGACTCATCGACAAGAAGGGTACATGCTCTTGCAAGACTTGCCACCGTATCAAGTCAGTCGCATTATCAAGTTCCTAAAAGAAACAATCAAGAAGGTACCCCGCAGTACGCGAACTGCCGTTGCTCATTACCTGGCGGGTCTAGAACAGAACCAACGGCGTTTTGATGGAGCGGTTACTCGTAGCCGCAAATCCTTGAAGCACCTCTACGCCACTCTCCGGATCAAACCAGGCGACCGGGCCCAAGCTATTCTATTCGAGGGGACTCCGCCAGATGGTTCTGTCAGTGCAGCGGTTAAATTACTGGCCCAGGCTAAAGACTCCGCCCAACAAGCACAAATCATCTTAGACAAAAAGATTCCTTATCCAATTGCCATTGGCGCAATTGACCATATGACTCCAGCAATCGCTCTGGCATTGCTGGCAAATATGACCCCAGCAGAAGTTGTTAATAACCTCGGCTCTCTGCAACGCTTTGGGATGTTTGACCACCCAGAAGTCAAAGCGATCATTGAAGAAAAGCTCAAACAAGCCAGGTCTAAGAAAGGGGTTTCAGCGCTGAAAGCGATCACAGCTCGGTCTGCTACTCAATTGGATGAGTCTACTCAACAATTGCTAGGCGAGATTACGGATGCTCAGCTGAAAAGTAAAGGCCGCATTCAGGTACCGACGGCATTGCTGGTGGATAAGTCTTCGTCGATGGGTCATGCAATCGAGGCAGGAAAGCGTCTCGCATCGGCAATCTCTGCAATTGTCGATACGGACTTCTTTGTTTATGCCTTTGACTCTGTGGGTTATCAGCTTCAAGCCCGTGGGACTAGCTACGACAGCTGGGAACAAGCCTTCCAAGGGATTTATCCATCTGGAATGACTTCCATTGGCGTTTCTCTAGAGATGATGCGGCGGCAAAAACAACGGGTTGAACAAGTCATTCTGATTACAGATGGGGGTGATAACTCCCATCCACTGTTTGCTAACGCTAAAGCACAATACGAACATGACTTCAACCTAAAGTTACGTGTTGTTGTTATCCAAACGGGAAACTGGTCACCAGAATTTTCAAGAATGAATTCAGAGGCAGAGTACATTCAGTGGGACGGTGACTATTACAGTCTGCCCAACCTGATTCCTCAGCTGGCGCAGGCTAGCAAGTTGGATTTACTCATTGAAATTATGTCAATGCCAGTCCCTTGCCGGACATAATCAATCGCCTTCAGGCACACAGGGGACCCAAAAGTCCCCTGTCAATTTTTTATCAGAAGAATGGGTCTAAAACCCCGTCCTTCTAGGACGGCTTTTCTTGTTCTCTAATGTATTGCTTTAAGACTTCAATTGGCGCACCTCCAACGGAGCTAACAAAATAGCTAGGACTCCACAAAGCATCCTTGCCATAGGGCTTAGGGTATCCAGCTTGACCATATCGACGGCTGGATACACCTTTTAGAGCGTTTACCATTTGAGAAATAGACAGCTTAGGCGGATATTCAATCAGCGTGTGAGTATGGTCGGATTCCCCGTTAAATTCGAGAATCTGAAAATCCATCTTCTTAGCCACCTCACTAAACGATTTTTCAATCACTGCAAGGCTCTCAGAAGTGAATACAGCCCTACGGTATTTGGTTACACAGACCAAGTGAATCTTAAGACTTGAAATACTATGTCTTTCTTTGCGTAAATTGGTTGTCATTTGCTGTAGACCAAGTTAGAATACATTTACAGACCAATTCTAGCATAAGCAATGAAAGCCAGATATCAATACCGTTTCTATCCTACCGACCAACATCGACAGAGCCTAGCTCAGTTGTTTGGTTGTGTGCGGGTAGTGTGGAATGATGCCTTAGCAATTTGCAAGCAGTCCGAAAAAACGCCTGGATACAGCAAGCTTTCTGCAATGCTGACCCAAGCAAAAAAGACTGAATCTAGACATTGGTTGAATGATGTTTCGTCTGTTCCACTGCAACAGTCGTTAAGGCAGTTAGGAACTGCTTACAAAAACTTTTTCGATTCTCTTAGTGGGAAACGAAAAGGTAAAAAAGTAGGTTCCCCCAACTTCAAAAAGAAATCGAATCAACAGTCTGCAACCTTTACGGACAATGCTTTTAAGATTTCTGATGGAATTGTGTATCTGGCTAAAATTGGAGACTTAAAACCAATTTGGTCTAGAGAATTGCCCTCCACGCCAAGTTCTGTCACGGTGATCAAAGATGCCGCTAACCGCTATTTTCTCAGCTTTGTAGTAGAGATTGAACTCGTTCAAGTCGACGCGAAAAACCAAAGTATCGGAATTGATTTAGGGATCAAAACTTTTGCTGTGATGTCTGATGGCTCTAAAGCTGAGAGTCCTAACTACTCCAAGCATGATCGTAAAATTCGCAAGCTTCAGAAGAAATTAGCGCGTCAGCAGAAAGGCTCAAACCGGAGAAACAAAACTCGAATTCAAATCGCTAAACAGCACAATCGAATCGCAGACATCCGCAAAGATTTCTTGCACAAGCTATCTACCAAGATTGTTAGTGAAAACCAAACTACCGTCTTGGAAGATTTGAACGTATCTGGAATGGTGAAGAATCGCAAGCTTGCCAGATCCATCAGTCTGCAAGGTTGGAGAGAGTTTAGGGATTTTTGTGAGGCTAAATCTGAAAAATTTGGTAGAGAGTTTCACATCATTAATCGGTGGGAGCCAACTAGCCAAATTTGTTCAGCCTGCGGTTTCAAATGGGGCAAACTCGATCTAAAAGTTCGGTCGGTTCGATGCCTGAATTGTGGCACTGAACACGACCGAGATGAGAATGCAGCAAAAAATATAGAATCAAGTCGCCATAGGGCATTGGGAGACTCTAAACGGACGCAGAGACAGAGTAAGACTTGCTTGCAAGCGTCAGTCAGTGAAGCGTCAAGAATCACCGTGGCTTCAGCCCGGTGAGTATGTCAACAGTGTGATCATGGATTTGCAAAAAGACGCAGACCCCAATCAGTTTAACGGCAAAGCTATCAGAGTTGAGTACTTACCGACAAAGCGCAGTCGGAAATGGCAAATGGCCTCAGTCTATATCAAAGCTTTCGATGCCTCCGTTCACGGCAACCTAGCTCTTCGACTAGCGACTGAAAATGACTGGCATGACGCTAGGTTAGTTGCCTCTCTAGACTAGGTTTGTTAACACAGAAGCGTCTTTATCGACCGCTTCGTGCCTACTACTATTACAGTCAAATTCACCATGCAAGTTACGGTTGCAATCTATCTGGATGCTACCTACAAAACTCAGGTAGAGTCATATCTAACTAAAACCTTACGTTGCACAACTGCAGACTTAGACCAGCTAAGAAGTTATTTGAAGGACACTGGTTGGACAGAAGGTACCCGCTCAGGTGAGTGGTGTCACGAGGACGATCGGATCTTAACTATCTCAACTGACCGCTGCATCGAAGTCGGGTCAGGAGCCGAGTTGATTGAATTAATTAACTCTACCTGGGCGGAGTTAGAAGATGTGTAGCTATATAGTCTCTGAGTGGCTCGAAATTCAGCCATTCGGAGACACGGAAATAATAGAATTTCTGCAGAGATTAGCTGACCAAGACAGATCATTACTGGAACTTGACTCTGATTACAGAGGCAGCGATCCTTTGCGATTGTATAGACCTTCTAGCGTCCTCAGTGCCAGCTACGACCAAGAAGTTTTAATCTCGCTGCTAGAAGCCTCTGTAGGTTACAGACAACAAGACGAGATCATTCAAGTTTTGCCAGACGAAGATCCCAAAGATGCAGCCGATCGAGTTGAAGAATCTATGTGCTATTGGGAATAGGAATTCAATCATGACTAAGAAACAACTGAGACAGATTATTGTATTCATCACACTCCTATTTCTAATAATAGGATTGATTGCTGGAATACCACTTAAAGATCTATTCATCATTTTGCTTCTTTCTATTGGACTAGGGTTTCTAAGTAGTTTAATAATGGCCGTTCTTATAGACCTAATGACCTAATTTATCACCATGCCTAAACTGATTACAGACTACATTGCGATTGAATCGAATGACCCTGACAAGCAAGTAAAGGTTGAAACTCGAATCACTCCAGACCCTAAAGGATTATTTAATCGCCCAGAACTTCATCCTAAGTTTAAGTCTTGGTGCTTTGAAATCATTGTCAGTTGGTGTTGGGAAGAAGAAGAAGAAGAAGAAGAAGAG
>ERZ1066123.1116-NODE-1116-length-17060-cov-6.357307_pt1 | contig 17060 bp, 14 predicted proteins | sample MGYA00382770_ERZ1066123 | MGnify/ENA primary metagenome ERZ1066123 (study PRJEB33369, sample SAMEA5778353) | biofilm metagenome | biome: Industrial cooling water; feature: Water cooling tower basin; material: Biofilm | place: United Arab Emirates | collected...
TTGTCGAGGTTTCCAGCCTTCTTGACGGTGGCGAGGACGTTCGGTACGCCAACCTTATCCGCGACGTATCGAATCTTCGCGTCGCCCACCGCACGACGAGCGTCCGCCAAGCTCGGCGCGGAGTCCACGGAGCTGGTGTTCAGGCTCGGCAGGGTCGAGGCTTGAGAGACCAGACCGTAGTGCTGAGCGATGTTCTGCTTGCGAGCAATCAGCGTGTCAGCCAGGGAGTCCGGACCGCCCGCATCCTTGACGATCTCTCGGATTCGCGAATCCGGCAGGTCCGCGATCTTCTGTGCACCGTCGAACTCGAAGTCATCGAAGCGACCGTTCTGGCGAGCCCCATACAGCGCGGCGGCGCCGGGGTTGACAGCCGCGTTCCGGAGGCTGTCCAGCTCTCCGACTGTAGTGCCGAAGTCCGTCTTCTTGGATCCATTGAGGCGCATGTCCAGGGCGCCTCGGTTGTCTACGCGAACTGGGTTGCCTTGCGCGTCGTAGACGTACTTGCCGCTCTGCCCGACACCTCGGTTCGCAAGCCACGCATCTGCCACAAAGCCCTCACGGAACTTGGCCTGCCCTGCGGCTCCTGCATCCGGACCCTGCGCCACGAGGTCCGTACGGATCTCGTTGGCGGAGTCGTCGTACTCCGCTCGAACAGTCCCAATGCCCAGCTCCTGGTAGAGCTTGGAAGCGACCGATACAGCTACTCCCTGGTCTGCGCTCTTCGCCTTGGTGACAGCGACCTCGCGAGTGGATCCGTCCGACATCGTCAGCCGTGCGTGGTCTCCTACAGCAGGGACCATGCCAGGAAGGCGCGAGGGGAGCGTGTCGATACGAGCCACCTGTGGTGCTGGCCCGGCGGGAGCGACGGGTGTCGCCGGAGTGTTCGGGATGGAAGTCAGGTCCTCCTGAGCGAGCCGGTCAGTCGGGGTGTCGCTCGTCCCTGTCGCGGGCGTCGGAGCGGCGGGTGTCAGGCCGTAGCGGCTGGCGATGTCGTCGCGACGAGCGATGAGCGTAGTTGCGAGGCTGTCCGGCAGGCCGTGCTTGCGGACGAGGTCCCGGACGGCCTGGTCGGGGACATTCACTACCTTCTGGGCGCTGGTCTTCTCCCACGGATCCTGCCTGCCAGCGGGACGTGCGCCGAAGGTCTGAGCGCCGAGGTAGCCGCTCTGACGAAGAGTGTCTACCTCGGTAACCGACGTCCCGAACGGCTTCTTGCGTCCGGTGGCCGAGTATTCCATCGAGCCACCGTTGTCCAAGCGAACGGCGTTTCCGTTGCCGTCGAACATGATGTTGTCGCCCAGGCGAACATCCCAGTTCGCAAGCCAGGCATCGGCGGCGAAGTCCTCGCGTGCGCGGTCTCGGAAATCCGACCCACCCTGCGAGCGAACATCCATCATCTTCGAGTAGAGGGACTTGTCTGCGGCGCTGTAGTCCACCTCAGGGGCGCGGGCTCCAGCCAAGCGGTAGAGGTCGGAGGCGAGCGCTTCCTGCTTGCTCTGCGCCTCGCTCTTGGTCGGCTTGACGAAGTAACGCTCTGTGCCGCCGCCAGGCATCGGGATGTCCCACTGCTGGCCACCGTTTGAGCCCAGCGCGGTGCCGGGGATGCGCTTGGCGCCCTTGTCGTTGATCGATCCGTGCGCGGGCTGGAAGATCGAGACGGGGTTCTGCGGTGCAAGCGTCGGCAGAGCTGTCGCCGGAGAACCGCCGTAGGTGGCAAGCGTCTGACGAATCGAAGACGCGAGGGCGGGGTGAAGCTCGCCCTTGCTCTCCATCTGAGCAATCTCTGCTCGGGTCAGCCACTTGGTGTCGAGAATCTCTCTCTTGTCCAAGCGAGTCGGCGTGAACTGCTCGGGGATGTCCGCCGTCAGGTTGGTGTAGTGCCAGCCAGAGGGGTCATCGAATCGGTTCTCGCCTACGGCCTTCAGAGAGGCGAGCACGCCGACCGGAGGATTGATCTCCTCGATAGTCTCGCGAGCGGCTCCCTGTGCGTCAGTCTCCTTAGCGTCCAAACCACCGCCTGGCAACTGCCACTTGCCGTACAGCGCCGACTTCTTGTTCTTGCCTGCGCGCTGAACGAGCATGAACCGCTCTTCGCCCGAGGTGGGATCGACGTGGCGCATGAGAAGACCGGAGGCGCCGTACTGGCCCCAGAGCTTCTTGCCACTCTTGGCGGCTCCTGCATGCCACCCGTCCCCGGCATTGCCCTTGTCCACGGCAAGGTGGAAGTCCCGCTTTTCGTAGTCCGCAAAAGCCTGACGTGCGCCCTGGAGCGCGCCGGGCTCGGGAAGCGTGGGCATCCCCGGGTCGGGGGCGACTGCCGGAGCGCCGATGTAGTCGGGATCCAGCGTGAAAGCGATGTCGTCCGTACGCCCCGTGTTCATGTTGGTGGAGAACGAGGTTGCGCGCAGGCCCACCGTAGAGAGCTTGTTGTTGATGCGCCCGTGGTCGCGGAGGATGGCAGTGCGAGCCCCGTAGCGAACCAGGGTCGGCATCAGATTCATGAGATCGTTGTCGTCTTCGATCTCGATGGCTCGAATGGTGTCACCGTCAAGCATGGCGACTCCAGAGCCGTTCTCTGTGACGAAGAGCCGCTTGCCGTTGGTGTCGAGAGTGGTGTACGGAGTGCGTCGGTTGACGGCACGCTGGTTCGCGAGGTCAACCCAGAGCTGAGCCTCCGAGCTGTCAAGCTCGTACACGTCCTCGCGGTCGTCCCACTTGGTGGCGTGATCGAACGTCAGAGGGCGGTCGCGGTCGAAGTCCACGCGCCGCTTGGTCTGAGGCTGAACGACGTTGCCGTTGGCGTCTTCGAGGTAGAGGATCCCGGGGTTGTCCTGGCGCAGAGCGTTGATGTTCTGCGGAACCGGCTCAGGCTCAGGCTCAGGCTCAGGCTCAGGCTCAGGCTCAGGCTCAGGCTCGGGCTCAGGCTCGGGCTGGCTCTGCCCCTCGTCCTCTTGAACGACGTCTTGAGTCTCGACAGCCTCGACCTCTTCGGGTGCGCCAGCATCCTGAGTTGATGTGTCGTCGCGATCTCGGTCTCCACGCAGGGAGGCGTTGGGATCCGGGTCGTTCAGCGAGTTGATCGCCGGGAGCGACATGTCGGTGCGGTTCTCGAACGTGTCGCCGTTGGCGTTGGTCCACGTCTCGGACTGCGGGATGCCGTAGTAACCCGGGGGACGCCCCTCCAACTGCTCGCGGAGCATCTGACGCAAAAGCTCCTTGTTGCGAGTCTTGTCGTGCTGTCGAGCGATGGTGGTCACCGGACGGTTGGAGCCGTTCTTGTACCGCTTCATGCCGAAGTAAGCCGCGATGGCGACGGCTACGTTCATGTCCTGGAGGGGAGATCCACGCATGGCGAACACGCGCTTCAGGATCTTGTCCGGATCCTCGTTGGACTTGGGATCGAGCATGTTGTCGAGCACGGCCATGGCCGTCTTGATGTCGGCCTTCGACACCGTGATCTGCTCGGGTCCCATGTTGGCCTCTGCGGGGGCTCCTGTACCTCGAAGCCAGCGACCGATGGTGACCTTCTCGTTGAAGTCCGACAGCTCCAGGTCGTCCGGGATGAGCGCAGAGCCCGGGTCGGTGAACTGAAGACCGATCTTCTCGGCGGCGAAGCGAATCAGCGCAGGCTTGTGGCGAGCCGGGTTGCCCGGGCTGGAGTAGGCGGCGATTGCCTTCTCCGACAGCGTGTCTCGAAGGCTCTTGGAGCGGAACGGACTGTTCTTGGGCAGGAGGCTGGTGTTGTAGTACGAGCCCTGCATGGCTCGTGCGTGGACCTGCGCATCGATGAACGTGCGGATGTCGAACTCGGAGACCTGAGGTCCACCGTCCCACAGGGAGATGTTCTTGGTGGTGTCCCACTGCCCCGACATGGTGTCGCCATCGGCAGAGTCGATGCCGTTGGTGACGTCCCCGAAGTGGAGATTGCCTTCGTGGATGGCCTGGAAGATGGAGGCGTTGTTCTCCCCGAAGCTGTTGTAGCCGCGTCCGGCCTTGCCCACGAGGAACATGAAGCCGCCGAGGTTGGCGCTGTCGTCCGTGCGGGTGAGGAGGACGGCGGTGGGCTTGCCGCCGTTCTTCGACGCCGGGATCATGAGCGTGACCTGCTGGCCGGGCTTCATGTTCCGGAGGTGGCGGTAGTCCGAGATCTTGTCGCCGTTGACGTACTTGCTCGGGTCGGTAACGACCTTCTCGGGCGTTGGGTCCACGTCCTCGTCATCAGCCGGGATCGACTTGACGGAGACGCGGCCAGCGGCCACGGCGCTCTTGATGGTGTGAGCGGGAAGCTCGACGCCGTCCGTGGTGTGGCGGACGCGGCCCTCGGGGATGACCTCGTACTCGGACTCGTTCCGGTTGTTGATGCTCCGGTTGAACTTGTAGCGCAGGCGCGTGCCGAGCTTCTGCGCGATAACGTCATCGATGCTCCGGAGGATGTCTCCGGGCTTCCAGCTCTTCTTCGACGGGGCGCCGGTCAGATCCTGGTTCGGGACGTGCCAGACTTCCCCACCCTGCTCGATCACGGAGGCGATGTCGTCGGCGGTCTTACCCTTGATCTTCAGACCATCGGGAAGCTCGATGTCGAAGGTGCCGTCGCTGTTACGTACGGCGTTGAACTGCTCACCGTCCACGATGATGGCAACGCCGTCCGTGGTGGAGACATCGTCCAGGTCTTCGACGGAAGAGATCTGCTTGGTCGCGCCGACCGGCTTGCCCGGGCCGTTGCGAACGATGACGGGCTCGTCGTCGTCCTCGACGTCGCTCTCGTCCAGGAAGGCAGATTCCACCTTGCCCAGCGGGGTGTCCCACTTGCCGTCCTCGTCGCGCACGGCAACGATGCCGTCAGAGTTGGTGGCGGCAGAGCCCGGCTCTGCGGAATCGGCCCACTCCTTGGTGGCGGTGTCTCCGACCGTGTCGTCCTGCTCAGGCTCAGCGGGCTCATCGGGTGCGTTGTTGCCACGAGACGCCTTCTCGTCTGCGAGAGCCTGACGACGATTGCGAGCGTCCTTTCGCGAAATGAGACCAGCACGAAGTCCGGCATCGATATCTGCCAGAACATCATCGATCTCCTGATCGGTCATGTCGGCAGGATCGAGGTCGCTTGTGTCCCGGGGCTCAGCGTTGGCTCGCGACTGAGCCAAGAACTCGTCACGGTCCTTGGTCGAGCCGTTGTCGGAGTCGTACTCGATGGAATCGTCCACACGGTTGCGGCGAAGCGTGGCGCGCTTTCCATTGACCGTGCCTTCAGCCACACCAGCGGGGCGGGATCGGGTCAGCTCTTCGAGCTTGGCAAGGTCCTCGTCGTCTGTGGACGGCTTGGCCTTGGCGGCGCGCTCCTCTGCGGCCTTTGCGGCAGGCTGGCTCGGCTTGGGCGGCGTCTTTCCGGAGTCGAGGATGAGACCTGCATCCCGCTCAGCGCGCTGACGGCGCTCGACCTCAGAACCGTGCAGACCGATGCGACCATCCGTGCGACCCTTCGGATCGGGCTGGTCTGCAACGACCGGCTGACGCTCGGGGACGGGAGACGGGGCGATCTCGCGAGTCTCAACCTCTTCCTCGGGCTCGACCACGTCGCCAAGCTCATCGATCTCGGGCTCTTCGGGCTCATCCATGGCGTCGAAGTTGGCGCGGATCTTGTCATTGTTGCGGCGCATGTGAAGCTCCGCCATGTCCCGAGAGTTCTGGTCGATGCCAGAGCTTTCCATCCCGTCGAGGATGCCCTGGATCATGTCCTCGCTCAGGAAGCCCGGCATGTCCTCGACGCGGGCGGGCTTGACAGGCTCAGGCTCGGCATCCTCGTCGGGAAAGTCATCCGGGTCATCGACCAGCAAGGGGTTGGGCTCGTCGGGCAACCAGTCCTGCGACAGGTCGTCGTCCAACTCCTCGTTCAGCTCACGTTCGAGGTCACCGTCGAGTTCGAACGCCACGCCCTTGTCGGTGATGCCGACGAGCTGGTAGTCGGGCGTGCGGACGATGGCGAAGTTCTGGTGCTTCTGAGAGCGGAAGGCACGTGAGCCGTCCGGGAATCCGAACCCGCTCTGACCGATGGCGATCTGCTTCGGCCCTCTGGGCTGGACGACCTTAGGAGCCGGGGCGTTCCGGATCGCCTGGACGATGTCGGCCATGGGCCGCTTAGTGCGCCCCGTAGGAGCCTGCGAGCCGAAGCTGTCGTCGTCTTCGGGCACGCTGTATGCACGCCCCCGGCGCTTGGCTCGCTCGATGGCGTCCCTGGTGATCAGGGCTCCGATGGGCAGGCCGTACTTCTCGGCACCCTCAGGTGTACGCACGTACCGCTTGCCGGGGGAACCACGCCGACCCCACGTTCCGGGGCGAGGCCTGTGGCCACCTCTACGGGCGGCAAGCTCAAGGACCTCGTCCTCCGAAAGTGTGTCAGGCATGGGAGCATGCTACACGTTCTCGGATTCGGAAACACTACGAATCGCGCAGAATTGTGCCCTCGATCTCCAGGATCTTCTCCGAAACCTCGGAAATCTCACCCTCGATGTAGAGACCGCGCCGGAGGAGGAATGCTGGGGTTCGGCCCGTGATGCGGTAGCGACGGCTGGTGCCGCGCATGTCCTCCATGACCACCAGCAGGGCTTCGCTGGCGGCGAGGTAGGAAGTGAAGCTGAAGCTGGCACTCTCGCTGACGAACATCAGGATCTCCCTCGCAAGAAGCGGATGACGCGACGGAGGCCCCGGGTGAAGAAGTTGAAGAGACTCTGGTCCATGGCCTGAACCTCGTCGGTGCTGATGGTCTCGGTATCCACGTCCTCAGGCTCATCTACGTTGAGTGTCTCGAAGATGTTGTCGAACTGGACGTGGAGAATCGCCAAGCGGCACCGACAGCGAGGGTGCCGCGGTGGTCCCTTCAAGTCGCCATAGACGCTCAGCAGGTTGCGGTCGGTGGGGAAGCTCTCGTCCAGATCCACCTCTGTACCGTGAAGGGCGATGCAGAACTCGCAGGGAGTGTTGTTCTGGAAGTTCGCGATCCAAACCTTACGCAGGCGGAAGCCGAAGTCCTCCAACTCGCGGTTGGCTTCGAGCACGGCGTCTGTGTACCCCCTGGTAGCCGCTACGCCCGCGCTGTGAGCTACACGAGAGACGGCACGACGCTTGTCAGCATCTCCCCGCTTCGACGCCTTGTAGGCCCGCAGGTTGCGTCTGACGTCTGCGATCAGACCATCGAGGTAGTCGGTGCGAAACACGCCGACCGGGCGCCAACCCGGGATGCCCGCCTGCGCGGACACGTGCGCGACTCCCACAGCCGCCGCAGATCGGTAAGCGTTTCGGATGATGGCTTCCAGGCGCCATCGAATGGACTGAGCGCTCTCTTCACCGCTCTCCCAAGCCACGAAGGCGTTGACGACCTGCTGGCGAACAGACTGCTCCAGCGCCCGAACGCTGAGATGTGCGACTCGGGACGCTTCGATCTGCTCCCCGAAGCTCGCCATGTCAGTCCGTAAGGTTCGCCTTCTTGCCCAAGGACTGGTCGTTGCGGCCTCGCTGAGCGACAAGATCCTGAATCGTAGTCAGTAGCTGACGCGATCCGGAGTAGTCCTTGACGAGGGCGGTGAACTGCTCCTGAAGATCCCGCATCAGTGCCGTGTTGCCTGTGCGCTTCGCAATCTCGAACTGTCGCTGAATGGAGCGCAGACGCACCATGGAGACCGCCCGCTTGGTGCGAGTGATCTCTGGGCTCGTTCGGTCGCGGATGATAGTGCCGATGGGCTGACCGAACAGCCGGGCACCCTCAACTGTTCGAACGGTGCGCTCAGCCATCTCGGAAGTCCTCTCCTGTCATGATGAGCATGCGATCTGCCCAGTCGATCATCTCATCACTCAGACCAATGGTCTGGTTCTTGTTCCTCGGCTTCTTGGGCTTGGTGCCAGGAGGCTGTGCCGCGGCGGCGGGAGTCGCGGGAGCGGCTGGGATCTTCGGCTGGATGTTGGACGCAGGACGAGCGCCGGGCTTGCTCTTGCTCACCGGAGGGACGCCACCCTGAGGGACGCCACCTCCGGGCGTCGCAAGGTTTCCCTCAGCGTCAGCGATACCTGCCGCCATCTCTGCCTTGGCCGCGAGGAGAGACACGACGTCGTCCAAACCCTGGACCTCACCCTCGGCGCCCTCGGGAATGGCGGCGTTGGGATCAGCTTCCGGCATCGGCAGTGGCATGCCATCGGGACCGAGGCCCATCATTGCTTGCTCGGCGGCCTTCTCTGCGGCCTCGCGCTCTTCCACGGCCTCGTAGTCCACTTCGATACCGAACTCCTCGGCCTGGTGCTGTTCGAGGGACCGGATGAACTCTGGAGTGACCGTCTCTGCCGACGCGAGCTTGTCGAAGGTCGAAGAGATCGCGGCCTTCTGCTCGTCGGTGAGCTTGCCCCAGGTGAACTTCGGGTACTTACCGCCCTGGAAGTTGAAGTCCACGAGCTGGGGGATGATGTAGTGGTTGATCTGATTCGCGATCTCGTCCATGATCGTGCGGAGCATGAGCACGAACATGTCGTCGCCTGGCTGGGCGAAGTTGACCAGAGAGCCCTCACTCTGCCCGGCGCCGGTCTCCTTGTCGAAGAAGCCAGCAAGAATCGACTTCGACATCTGGTTGTTGTGGTGGTTCACCAGTGCGAGAAAGTCGAAGCTGACAGACTCGTTCTTGACGTCCACCACAAAGCCCTCGGGCACCATGATGGACTGCGCGAAGATCAGATTCGCCAGAGCCTGCTGGAACTCACGCTTGGCCGCTGGGGCGGCGTTGTTCGGAACCGTGCCGATGCGCGTTCCCACCGCGGCGCGCTGAGACGCCATGTGCGCGGTGTAGTACAGCTTGACCTTCTTGTCGTAGTGGTAGTACGCCGACTGGAAGAAGCTGACACCGTAGAACTTTCGCTCTTCCTCGTTCGCCGCGTAGTAGAACGAGTACTCAGGTGCGATGTAAACATCCACAGGCTTGCCGTTGACCGTGTGCATCGTGCGCTGACGGAAACCGCCGTAGCCGCCGTGCTTGTCAGAGACGAAGGTGACAGTCTCGGAGGGGCGGTGAGCGAGCTTCTGGAGCGTGATCTTGCCCTCCAGCGGCCCCTTCGGTGGGACCCAGAACACCTTCTCGAACGCGGCGAAGCCGTCGAACAGCGCCTGAAGGAGCTGACTCATGAATCGGTGGAAGGTGACGGTCATGCCGCCCTGATTGGGCGCGAGCGTGAAGACCTGCTTGATGAACTCTGCCTCCGCCTCACCGCCTTCCTCGGGTACGAACGTCGAGTTCGTCAGCGCGGCGCGGATGGGAAGCTTCAGGAGGTTGAAGAGAGCACGAGCCTGTCCGTCCATACGGCGCATGGTGACGAGCTGAGCCACGGTCGGACCAACGTACTCGCCCTCCTCTCGCATGACCTCCTGGAGGTCAGGCTCGATACGACCCTTAGTCTGAGTACCGATGGGGGAGAAGGGCGTGGCGAAGGGAAGACCCTCGGCACCAATCTCCATACCGAGAGCCTCGATCTTCTCGGTACGTTCGATGGCCTTGCTCTTCTTCTTGGCCTTCTCAACGTCAGTAGCCGAATCCACCACCCTGCATCGCCTCCTTCATTCCAATCGGGAGTCCCAGGGCTCCGTTTGCTCCGACGTACATGTCCGTTCCGAGGAGCGGAGTGAACGTGTCAGTCATCTGGATCAGGCCCTCGCCCTGAAGCTCTACCTCAGCTCCCTCGGGGTCTTCACCACCGCCAAGTTCGATTGCTCCCACGATAGAGCATGCGAATGCGTCTGCCTCATCTTTCGAGCCCCCGGGGGGGTGATCTACCTTGCCGCGCTCGATTCGGGTCAGTGCTTCCAGCTCCTTCTGGAGAAGGGCGCTGTACGGCATAAGCCCCCGCGCGTCAGAGAAGACGTCCTTGATGGTCTTCCAGATGCTTGGGTCGAGGTCAGTGGAGACCTTCGTAGATTCGATGCCGTGCATCATGAGGATCTGGATCATGTCCTTCGACTGGAACCCGTCGAAAGTGAAAGATCCGATGTAGAACCCGCGCTTGATGAGTTCGAACGCAAGCGCCCGGACCCATCGAATCTGGATCTCGCGAGGAAGCTTCTCTCCGCTGAGTGGATCCAGGGCTCCGATGTCTGAGGTGAAGCTGATGGTGAAGTCGTTGCGGATGATCGGCGCTGTTGTAGGCACCTCCACAATGCCGCCGTCCTCTGAGGTGACGAGATCGATGCGTTCAACCCAGCTCACGACGTGGCTCATAGCGATGCCCGCGCGGTCTCCCGTAATCGCGAGGTCACCGTGGAGGGCATACCGGGCGCCTGCAATGGGGCGAAAGTCGGGCGCGAAGATGAACTGCGGCTCCCACCCTCGGACGGTACGACCTGTCTCCTTCGAGGTGTACGTCACCGCGTAGTACTCGACGGTGATGGGCTGTACAGGGCTGTCTACTGCCTGACGGAAGATGATCGGGTTTCGGAAGTACGCATCCGTCGAGCGAGTGGGCTTGCATTCGTACTTTGCCGCCGCCTCGTCAGGGTTCTTGCGGTACTCCTTGGCGAAGTCTTCCTTCTTCTTCGTGGGGTTGACCTCCCACGTGGCCCAAGGCCCCGATGCGAAGAAGGTGGAGTCGTCGTTGCCGTACTGAGCGACATCGGCTTTGGCCTCCGCCGTCATCTGCTGGATCGTGGATCCCAGGTAGCGAGGGTAGGAAATGGCGATCAATTTGTGAACTTCGGGGAATCGCGACGTAGCCGAAGATCGAATCATGTTGATGATCGACTCTGCCGACGTCGAAGACTCACGCATCTTGTTGCCTTGACCGATCATCTCGCCCTTGGCCTTGAAGGCGTCGATCTCGTCCGCAACACCCAAGAGAATGTTCAGACCTTCCTGGCTTTCTGCGTCCGAGTGTCCGGAGATGGCGAGAACGTTTTTGTCGTACTGAATCGAGTCCCGTTTGGGGTCGGCGTAGTCCTTCATCCACCCACGAGTGACCATCTTGGCAAGTGGGTCGAAGAACGCCCGCTGTGCCTGGGCGGCGTTGACCGCAATGTTGAGGAGGTGAATCGAGTCATCCAGCGGCATGCCGTAGTACTTCTGCGGACTGTGCAAGCACATGAGCAGGTAGGCAACCCGAGCGGAGATGACGCGCACGGTCGAGTCCTTGCCGCCGCCCTTACCCCACTGAGCGACCAGCGTGTTCTTCATGGGAATGTCTTCAGCCCAATACCCGCCGAACTCCTTGGCCATGAGGGGGTACAGGTCCTGGAAGAAGACTCGCTCTCCCACACGAACCAGCTCTTGTTGCTTCTCCGACAGCATCCAATCCGCGCCCAGGAACTTCTTGTCCTGGATGAAGGTCTCCAGGCTCACAGGCTCGTGTGCGAAGACGTCTTCGAGCGCTGACGGCGCCACGTACTCTACGGGCGCCGCCAGTCGGTCGGAGGGACGAAGATGCTGGGCCACTTCACTCCTCGGGAATCACATCGGAGAGGAGAAGAAGCTCGGTCTCGGTCATGTCGTCAGTCAGCTTGACCGCGGTGTCTTCGACCTCGCGCCAGGCCTGCTCGACGGCGATGGGATTGCCAAAGATGACCTCAGATCCGTGAACCTCGTAAGGCACCTTCTGGTACGTGAGACCGCTCTTGCCTTCGTTCTCCACGATGATGTGATCGGTCCAAAGCTCGCGGACCCACGAGTAGTCGGACGTCAGCCCGTTGTGGCGGGCGGAGTTGTTCATCGCGTCCCAGGAGCGGCGCACCCTGTCGGTGTTGAACGAAGTGGTCTCCGTCAGCATGAGGTACTGGCCCTCACCGTCTGGATAGCTCGTGAGCTTGACCTTACCGGCCTTGTTCTTCGCCTTCAGCGCTTCCCATGCGGCCAGAGCCTTCGCGGCCTTGGCCTTGGTGTCGGCATCCACGCCGTCACCGCCCGCGGCCCACTTCTTGATGCGACCGATGGCGATGGAGATGGCCTGAGACTTCGACTTCCCCGTCTTCATGATCGCGCGTGCGAGCTTGCGCACGTACGGAGGCAGACCACCGCCCCGCTCAACCCAGTTCTCCTTGGGGGAGGCGTCCAGGCTGGCGGAGCTGGTGGCCAGGATCAAGAGATCCTTGTCGTCGTAGTCGAGCATCAGACTTTCTCCAACTCGCAATAAGTCTTCGCGTAGTGCTTCTTATCGCACTCCGCCACCGAGCACGAGGACATTAGCTCTGGCCGAACTTTTCGATCAGCTCGCTCTTGGTGAGGTCGTCGTACTCGCCCGTGTGACCCTTGGCCTTGACGGCGTAGTCGTACCACTCGCGCTTGGAGTCGCTGTCCTTGGGAGGGTCCACGTACTCCGTCTGGGTGCTCGTGGGCGTCTCGCGCTCGCGAAGCTCCTCGTTCGGCGTGACGACCTGTGTGGAGTTACCGTCGTCGGTCACGGTGAGGATGTGCGAAGTCTCCTTCTGCTCCTCGCCCTTCTCGCCGGTCTTGGTGATGTCGTCGCCCTGACGGATGGTGTTGATGCCGTCCTCGGTGGTGAGGCCCGGCGCCGGGTTGTCGGGGTTGTTGTTCTCGATCATCGATCCCTGTGCGAACGGCGATGGGGTGTTGACACGACCGAGGCGAACCTCCTCGTCGCGGTACGTGGAACCGTCGATGAGGCGCTCGCCCTTCTCCAGACGGTCGCTGATGAGCACGGCACCGTCCTTGTTGCGCTTGACGATAGAGCTGTCGTAGATGATGGTCATGGGTCCTTCTCCTTTAGTATCCGAGCTTCTTGAACTGCGCCTGCTGGAAGTCCTGCACAGTCTTGCGGGTCTCGTCGTCGGGGATGAGCTTCAACGACTCGATGGACAGGTCCACGAACGCATCCACGACCTTGGCGGTCATCTGGGCCTGGTTGTCCTTCAGGACGTTGCGCCACTCCGCCATCATGGCGAGCCATTGCTGGTTCGAGTCCTTGCGCGCGTTGGTGCCCTGGGACTGCCAGCCGACCTCGTCGTAGTACATCATGATGCAGAAGTCACGAGCGATCTTCGACAGAAGCAGGATCTGGTTGGTGGCCAACGCGATGCCCTCTGCCTCACGGCGCATGCGGTCCACCGTCTCGTGAAACAGCGCCGTCAGTCGTGGATTGTCGCTGATGAGCGCCGGAGGCGTGAACACGTAGTCCATGCCCTCTGCCTGAGCCACGGAGGGGTCCAGGTCGGTGATGTCAAGTGAGGTGCTCATACTAGTGAGTATCGACCTTCTCTGGTGCGAATTCGCGATAATTCAGGGTACCGTACACCTCTTGGAAGGCTGGAGCCTTCTCGATGATGTCGGGAGTGCCGTGAACTCCGTAGTACCCGATGTTGTCTACGCGGCTCGTCACGGGGTAGGCGCCTCGATACCCGTACTTAGGGAAGATCCGGGTGTTGATGTTCCAGTCCCAGCCGGACTGGAAGCCGGGAGAGACGTTGTACGTGGTGTAGGCGTGGTCCCAGGTGTGCTCCAGGACGGTGTCCCAGACGGGCTTCCATGTGCCCCACACCCACGGGTTGAACTCCGGATTGGTGATGACTTCGTCATGCTGTCCGCGACCGCGCGAGAAGCCGTGGACGGTGGCGACTCCGGACGCCTGCCGGTAGTGCTCCTCGGCCCACGTGAAGTACTCCAGCACGTCGTCGGAGACGATCAGATCGTCCTCCGTGCGGACGACGAAGTCGTGCTTCAGGAAGAGGTCTCGGAACCCGACGTAGGGGTGGTGGAGGACGCCATACACCTCCGGGTTGACCACGATCTCGTAGCTTCGAAGCATCATCGTCTCCGCGAAGACGTGGAAGAGGTCGTAGATGTCTCCCTGTCGGTGGCTGGGCTCAATGCGCATCTGCACGTGCCAGTCCTGGATGCCTCGAACCTTCTCCCAGGAGCGGAGGGTGTCGTGAAGGTACTGGGGCCGGTCGTAGGCGGTGAAGAACAGAGCGTGCATGGGAGTCCCTCCTTGGACTACTGTGTGGCGGTCTCCACCCGATTTGTCCTGCCAGTTTTTTTGTGCCCCCAGTGGTGAAGGGCGATGGCTTCCTCAGGGAGCTGGTCTCGCCACGCAGAAGCATCTCCACCTGGGGCTACCTCACCCCAGTGCACATGACAGAACGCCTCCTTCGGGAAGACGTAGATCTCGTCGCGATGCGCATTCGCCATGTCAGTGAGGTAGGCGGGGCCTGTCGTCTCCACCATCTCCGCAGTTGGGTTTGCGAAATAGCGAGCAGGGAGTCCTTCAATGATCCTCTGCCAGAATCGATCCTGCGGCTCCGGCGCTCCGATGGCCGCGTTGACGATGCGGTAGTCGGTGTAGTTCTCGTACGACGCCCACGCCTGATTCGGCATCTCAGGCAGAGGCCGCACCGGCTCCATGTCGCAGTTGACATAGACGCCACCCCACCGCTTGATCAGGGCGTAGCCAACCACGTCCGCGAGCTGAACGTACAGCTCAATGCCGTGTCGCCCGTTGTCTCGACGGTACAGGTCATCAAAGACGGGCTTGAGCTTTGGGAAGTCCACCAGACAGCGCTCGTCCCAGGTCACGACGTTGTAGTCCGGGTTGAGGTCCTGCCACATGTGCTCGAAGACCTCGTAGTCCGCTGGGATCTCTCGTCCGCTCCAGAAGCGATGGATGAAGGGGCGTTCGCTTGGCATCACTTCTTCTCCAGCCAGTAGCGGTAGTACGCCACCGTCTCGGCTAGCCCGTTCTCCAGTGAGCGGAACTTGAATCCGTCTCCGTAGAGGGCTCTCTGGGTCGAAAGGTCAGCCTTGACGACCGCACCTGGGGTCTCGCCGGGACGAAGGGGGAGGAACCGAATCTCGCCCTGTCCAACCTCCTTGACGACCGCCTGAGCGATCTCCAGCACGGTGGTATCTCTCCCTGTGCCCGCCTCCACGACGTTCGGAAGAGCCTCTCGGTAGTGCATGGTTGAAGCGAGCGCATCCACGAGCATGTCTGCCACGTCGCCCACCCAGATCATGTCCATGATCTGCGAGCCGTCTCCGTAGACCTCGATGGGGTCTCCGTGCAGAGCGCGCATCACGAAGCTGGGGATGATCTTGCGGACCTTGGACGTACCGTACGGCGCCGCGACCGATTGCCGAGGTCCGTAGGCATTCAGTGCCCGGACGACGGAAACGTTGGTGCCGCGGTACCTGTTGTACATCTGCACGAGGCGTTCGACCGTGCTCTTCGAGATCGAGTAGGGGTTCTGCTCCCAGTGGTTGCCCACGGCGATGTTGACCCCTGGAATGTCGTACTGCGCCGCCGCCTCCAGCACGTTCAAGCCACCCTCGATGTTGGTCATGATGGCGGGCTTGGGGTTGCCAATGGTCTCTTGCGTACCCAAAACCCCAGCGAGGTGAATGAACCCATCCACGTGGGCCATGGCCTCGGTCACCGACTCAGCGTCCCGGATGTCCCCCAGCCAGCGCGAGGCTCGCTCTGGGAGGTGGACGCTGTCGTTGCTCTGGTAGTGGTCAAAGGAGATGACCTTGCACCCGTCTGAGAGGAGCCGATCTACGACGTAGGAGCCGATGAAGCCGGAGCCTCCGGACACGAGGATGGTGGTCATTGAGTTCTCTCTCGGTCTCGTTGCATCTCAGCGAGGGTGAGCCTGCGCGTTGCCGGTTTCGGCGTCTCAGGAGAGCTTACTGCTGAAGGAGCCACGCGAGAAGGATTACCTCGGGACAGAGCCTCGGACATGAGAATCAGAGCCAGCGTCAGGTTACCTGCGGGGTCCTCCGACTGGCGAAGCTTGATGCGCGTCTCCCACAGCACCTTGATGCACAGCATGAGCCGATCCTGATCGATGCGGCTGGCGAGCTGTTTGCGGATCTCCAACCGCTGACCCTGAGGCAAATCCCCACCCGCCTTGATGACAAAGAGATCGCGAATGAGAGCGATGAGATCCACAGAAATCTGCGTCGGAGAGGCCACCTTTGACAAAAGATCGTCCAGGGTCTTGAAAATCCTGTCGTGGTCTCCGCCCATCAGTTCGGCTAGGAGTCGGGGCGCCGGATCCCCATCTCCGGCCAAGTCGAGATAGTCGCGCAGGGTCTCGACACCCGCTCGCGAGACGAGGTCCAGAGACTGGACGGCGGAGCGCAGGTTGCCTCCCGCTCGGTTGGCGAGATGAAGCACAAGGTCGCGCTCCACGCGGATGGACTCCTGGGTGGCGATGTACGCCAGCCGCTGTGCGATGTCTCCCGCGGTGATCGACCGAAACGCGAACTCGACCATGCGCGACTGGATCGTCTCCGGAATCTTGTGCGGCTTGGTCGTCGTCAAGACGAAGATCGTGTTCTCCGGAGGCTCCTCCAGCGTCGTCAGTAGAGCCTCGTAGCCATGCTGGGTGATCGACTGCGCTTCATCCAAGATGACGACACGATACTGACCCCCGGTACTGAACCGGATGCTTGCCAGAAGCTCTCGCACTTTCTCGACGCCGCCGTTGGAGGCCGCATCAATCTCGATGACATCGCCTGCCTCCACAGCACGAGCCAGAATCCTCGCCGTCGAGGTCTTGCCTGTCCCGGAGGGTCCAGAGAAGCACAGCACGGGAGGCACTCTGCCCGCCTCGACCATGCGCTGGAGGATTGCGAACTGAGCGCGCTGTCCTACCAGATCGGAAAAGTGAGCAGGTCGGTACTTCCGCGCGAGCGGCTCATCCATTGGCCTCACGCCAGTGGGTCTGGATCTCCCGCGCCGCGGTGATGGAGCTGGCGTGCACGACGACGAAGCGGAGCGGATAGAGCCCGAGTTGTGCCTCTCCGGTTTCGCGCAGGATGGGCTTGCCGGTGACGTCGTCTCCGATGTAGGTGTACTCGCGATCAGCCAAAGAACTCATCCTCCTCGTCATCCAAAACCGCGGAGATTCGCGGCGGGGTGGGCCTGGTCAGGGCTCGGTTTCGGAGATACGCCTCCCGCTGAGCCCACTTGCGGGCGCTCTGTGCGGACTTGTAATTCCGGAGAGCCCAGAGCGAGAGCCGTTCCCAGAAGCGCTCTCGCGCGAACAGTCGTTCGATGCGAGTCATGAGATCCCCCTTTCGTGTTCTGCGGCGATGTCG
>ERZ1066123.1117-NODE-1117-length-17057-cov-6.438007_pt1 | contig 17057 bp, 10 predicted proteins | sample MGYA00382770_ERZ1066123 | MGnify/ENA primary metagenome ERZ1066123 (study PRJEB33369, sample SAMEA5778353) | biofilm metagenome | biome: Industrial cooling water; feature: Water cooling tower basin; material: Biofilm | place: United Arab Emirates | collected...
GTTCTCCGCCCGCGCGATCCGGTCCCCGCCCGCCATCCGCTGGATCTGGGCGGCGTCCTCGAACGACCGCTTCATCGCCCCGGACGGCGTCTGCCAGCCGATCATCGCGTTCCGGAACGTCGACGTGTACCACTCCCCCTCGATCGGCAGCCCCCGCGGCCCCGCGATCTGGTAGCGGAACACCCCCTTGCCCTTGGCCCGGCCTTCTTTCGGGATCACGTCCAGTTTCATCCCGACGTGGTAGTCCTTCGGGGCGAGCGTGAACGTCTTGCGGAGGGTGAGGAAGTACGGCGCTCCCAGGTCCGTCTCGAACACGGCGGTCGCCTCGCCGGCCTCGGTTTTCCCGCTGGAAACGAGCTTCCAGTGCCGGGTCGCGAGTTCGGTCGACGGGTGGAGGTCGTTCATCGTCTCGGCGTCGTCGGCGTGCCGGGTCGGGTCGTCCTTCGCCGGGTAGTGCAGCAGCACGTAGGACGGCTCCGCGAGCCGCGCCCGGACGTCCGCGTCGGCCACCGGGCCGGGGACGAGGAGCGGGAACGGGGCCTCCTTTTCGAGCGAGAACCGGTCCCGCGGCCGGAGGACGCCGGGGATCAGCCGCAGCGGCTGGGGCTTGCCGTCCGTCCGCACTTCGAGCCCGAGGCGGTTCGCCTCGTCGAACCGGGTGAGCGTGAGCTGCTGGACCGCCGCCCCGCGGGTGGTGAGCAGCACCTTGTTGTAGAACGTGTCGTCCCCCAGCGCGACCAGCGTCGGCGGCTCCGCCGGCGTGACCTTCGGCGGGTCTTTCGGGCCTTCCTTCGGCGGGTCTTTCGGCAGGTCCGCGGCGAGCGGGGCCGGGGCGGTGTACGCCGGCCACGCCTTGGCCGGGGCGGTGTCGAACACGGCCCCGCCCGCGACCGCGAGCAGCAGTTCCCGCGGCGGCAGCGGCGGTTCCTTGACCGGCTTCGGGAAGAACGTTTTTTCGACGTACCACCAACCGAGCCCGAGGCCGGCCGTGAGGATGACGAACAAGGCGATGTTGGGAAGGTTCTGGCGCATAGATCCCGGCCGGAGCGAAGGCCCGAGCGGTCGCCCGGGCGGTATCCGGATCATCTTAGTGATCGGGGGAGAACACAAAAGCCCACCGACGGAACGTCGGTGGGCGTTTCGTTCGAGATCGCGAGGCATTTCCGATCAATACAGGCCGATGTCCAGCGCTTCGGACAGCTTCCGGCCGACCCACCACGCGGCCGACCGCCACTGGCAGTGGACCTTCACCTGCACCAGTGCCCCCGGCCGAACGGTCACGTCCGGGTCGGTGAGTTCGACCTGGATGATGTACACCTGCGCGACGGGTTGCATGTCCTGGCCGCCGTCGCCGGACTGTTTCACCGCCAGCGGGCCGCCGCCGCGTTGCGTGAGCGCGAACGGGACCTGCTTCGCGTCCGACTCGGGCAGCTTGCGGAGCTTGCCGTTGTAGAGCCGGTGGGTCCGGCCGCTGACGCAGACGGTCACGTCCAGCGACCCGCCGGGCGGCAGGTCTTCCCGGAGCAGTCGGTAGTCGAGCGGCACGACCGGCACCTTGACGACGAGCTTCGTCGGGTCGCCGACGATGCACACCGGCCGACCCTGCGACGAGTACTTGTCGAACAGCTTGCCGACCTCGTCCGGGTGCGGCAGGCTCATGACGACGCCGGCCGTCGGGGCGACGAGTTGGGACATCCCCGCGAGCCGGGCGTCGATCAGCCGTTTTTCCTGCTCGTAGAGGAGGGCCTGGGTGCGGGCGGACCGGGCCTGAAGTTCGAGCTGCTCGCGGTCCTTGGCCGGGGCGCGGGCGGCCCCCTCGGCGAGCGCGTCCGCGACGGACACCTGCTCCTTCCACCGGGACGCGACCTGGGCCTGCTGCTCGCGGAGTTCGCGGCTGTCGAACACGGCGAGCAGTTGCCGGTCCGCGACGGGCTGCCCTTCGGTCACCTTGAGGGCGACGAGGTGGCCGGGGTCGGCGAGGCCGACGGCCTTCGCGTGGTCCGGGTCGACGGCGACGAGACCGGTGTCCCACACCCGGCTGATCGGCAGCGGGACCAGGAAGAAGGCGGCCAGCAAGGCGACGCCGGCGGCGGTCGTCGCGTACACCCGTTTCGGTTTCATGTCCGGCAGCCGCCCCCGTTGACGGAAGTTTTTCACCATGCGGTACGTCGGCCAGACGAACATGGACGTTACCGATGCGACCGCGATCATCTGGCTGATCACCTTCAACTGCGGCCCGAGCATGTCCGCCATCACCCACAGGATGCCGAACATCACCACCCACCGGTAGATGTAGGCCGCGACCGCATACGTCACGAACAAGATCTTGCGGCCCAGGGCCATGTACGGCTCGGGCTGGACTTCGATGCCGAGGCAGTGTTCTTGAAACAGGTTCGTAATGAACTTGTTGGACCGGTCGCGGAGGTTGGGCACCTCCAACCAGTCGGCCATCATGTAGTAGCCGTCGAACCGCATGAGCGGGTTCGCATTAAACATCACGGTGCTGACGGAGCACAACACCATCAAACAGAGCGCGATGTTGTTGATGAACGGCAGGTGCGGCGTGTACCACCACACGAACGTGGACGCCGCCGCGATGCAGAGTTCGACGTAAATTCCGGCGAAGCTGATGATGATCCGCTTCCACTTGTCCGCGAGCGTCCACGCATCCGTGACGTTGCAATACAACGCCGGCGACAGGCACATCAATAATATGCCCATCTCGTGGCATTCGCCCTTGAACGCCTTGCAGCTCAGCCCGTGCCCGAACTCGTGGATGACCTTGACGACGCCGAGGCTGATCCACATGTACAAGACGGTACGGAACGCGAAGAACTCGTGGTACGCCGGCATCTTGTCGTAGAACGTCTGGAACTTTACCGTCACCAGCAGCACCGCGGCCAGCATGAACATCGTGCTGAGCACGAAGAACGGCGCGGTAAAAATCCACCACAGGTAGCCGTACATCCACGTCAGGATGCGGTCCGGGTCGAAGACCGGGATCTTCCAGTAGAGGATGTTCGTGACCGCGGCGATCCGCTTCGTCCGGCGCTGCTTGGCCCGCCGCTCGAACAGGTGCTTGCCGGCCCCGGCGTGCTCGGCCTGGACGAGCCCCGCCATCACGAGTTGCCGGGCGAACGCCTCCAGGTCGTGGAACTCGAGCCGGTGCGGGCGGAACTCGTCCTCGAACGCCTTCCGCACTTCTTCGAGCGTGTGCTTGCCGTCGAAGAGCTGGAAGACGTGGTACTCCTGGCGGTTGAACCGGTAGTACCGCAGGCAGACGGGATCCTTGACGACGTGGAAGACCTTGCCCTCGTACCGCTGCTCGGACGTCTGCAGGTCCGGGCGGACGCAGAACTTGACCTGCTTCCGCCGCTCGGCCGGGTTGTTCAGCAGTTCCGTGTTCATCGCGGGGGAATGCCTTCTTGTAGGGTGGGTCCAGCGGTCCGCGCAGACCCACCAGCCTCGCAATCACTTACCGGGTGGTCCAGCCGTTGCGATTTCGGTGGGTCTCCGACGCAAAGCCGGCTCGACCCACCCGACAAGAGTCAGTTTCCCCCTGGGGTGGGAACCCGGTTGAGCGGGGCCGTCGGGATCGGTGGCAGTGCAATGGGCCGGCTGCGGAACGGGGTGGCGGGCACCGGAGCCCCGTTCACCGGGGGGCTGATGACGCCGCCGGCCGGGACGATGTCGTTCATCGGTTCCTTCGTCACGGCGTTCACCGCCTTTGCCGGTTCGACCGGCGGCGCGACGAGGGCACCGTCCGGCCCCTTCGATACGGGCCGGGGCTGCGGCGCGGGGACGACCTGCCCGGCCGGGGTGACGACGGCGTCCGGGTTGATGACGACCGTGGCCATGCTGCGGTCCTGGAGGCCGTCGCCGCCGTCGGCGGGGTGCTCCATCACGACCCGCACCTGAACGGAACGGGAGTCGGACGGCAGCACCGCCTCGACGCGGCCGATCCACTTCTTCTGGCGTTCCTCCGGCCCCGGCGGCAGCCAGTAGTGGACGCCGCCGTCCTGGGTGCCGACCACGAGGAACGGCTTGTCCTTGTCCGGGCTGAAGGCAGCGCAAGTGACGCCGGCCCGGTTCGGGGTGACGAGCCGCCGGCGTTCGGACGCGCGGCCGCCGACGGCGGGGGCTTCCCACAGTTGCATTTCGCCCTTCACGTCGCCGTCGCCGCCGGCCGTGATGATGAGCGAGTCGTCCGGGCTGAACAGCGCGAACCCGGTGAACCGGGCGGACGCGGCGGCGTTCTGGACGTTCCCGACGGTGCGGCCGTCCTGCAGGCAGAGCACGTCGAGCCGGCCGGGGTCCTTGTCGAACAGCACCTTCGCGCCGTCGGACGACACGCCGAGCACGTCGAGGGCCCCGGTGCGGTGGTCGATGAGGGGTTCGGCGACGGCCGCCCCGGTCTCGCCGAGCTTCCACACGCGGACGGTGCGGTCGCGGGACGCGGTGACGAGCGTCGCCTGCGGGGTGAACCGGACCGACGTGACGGAGTCCCGGTGCTCGCTCGGCAGGGCGTACTTCTTGACCGGCGGGGTCTGAGTGAGATCCCACACGAACACGTCGCGGCCGGCGGCGGTGGCCAGGAACCGGCCGTCCGGGCTGAAGGCGGCGGCGGTCACGGCGACCGGGTGGCCCTCGTCCAGCGTGGCGAGCGGTTCCTTCGGCAGCTTGTCGGCGTTGCTCAGGTCCCACAGGCGGATCTTGCCGTCGTCCCCGCCGGTGGCGGCGCGGTGGCCGATCTTGCTGCCGGCCGCGGTGCAGGCGACGGCCCGGACGCCGACCCCGCTCGGGTGCGGCAGGCGGTGGGATTGCTTGGTGCCGAACAGGTCCCAGACCAGCGCGGACGAGTCGAGCCCGCCGGACACGACGAGCGGCCGGCCGGGTTGGGCGGCGATGACCGCGACGGCGGCGACCTCCTGCCGGTGCCAGTTCGCGAACGGGGCGGGGCCGAACGGGACGGTCGGCTCGACGACCGCGAGCATGTCCTTCTTCACGCGGGCGGCGTACTGCGCGTCGAGCTTGCCTTCGACGCGGACCCGGTCGGTCGACTGGATTTCGAGGATGGTTTCCCCGGCCTTGGCGTACTCGCCGGCGGTCTTCAGCAGCTTGATGACGCGGCCGTTCACCGGGCTGCGACACCAGTAACGCGTGAGTTGCGTCTGGGCCTGGAGGTGCTCACCCTCAGACTTCGCCTTGGCGAGCTCGGACTGCACCACGTTCTCGGTAAGACGAGCGACGGTCGCGCGATTGGTCTCGACCTCGGCCTTGCTTCCGACATTCTTGTCAAGCAGCTTAATGCTCTGATCGAGCAAGAATTGGTAGGAGTCGCGCGCTGCTTTGCCGTACTTGATTGCTTCCTCGGACGCGGAAATTTGCTTCTCCGCGACATTGATCTGCACCACGACGCTCTGCTCGTCGAGGCGCACCAGTGTCTGCCCCTTCTCGACGCGGTCGTGCTCGCGGAGGCGGCGGTACGGCTGCTTGCGTTCGGTGTCGCGCGGGTGGTAGACGATCAGCGGGTCGTTCGCGCTGACGGGGCCGTTCACGGGGGTCGCGATGAGTTCGATCAACCCGTCCACCTGGGCGGGGATCTGAACTTTTACGTCGAACTGGACGACGGCGTTCGGAATCACGATGGGGTCGGCGGCGGCGGTCGGCCGGGGGAGTTCCGGCATCTTGGCGGCGGGCAACAGCGGCGGGCCGATGTCGGCCACCGCGGGCTTGTCGACGGGCTTGGTGCTTCCGGTGGTGGAAGCGTTGTTGCACGCGCCGGCCGTCAGGCACGCGCCGGCCGCCACCGCGGTCAGAAAGCGGGTCATCGCGAACGTCTCCGTGAGAGGGAGCGAGCTTGCGCCAGTTGCGACAAGCGGGTTGTTGGGGGAGCCGGCGGGGGTCGCGGCGGGCCGCGGGCCGGTCGGCGGACGCTTCGCAGTGTGCAGTGGAGAGTGGGCAGCAAGAAACTGGATTGACTGCCCACTCTCCACTGCACACTGCACACAATCAGAAGAAGAACACGACCTTCTCGTAGAACCACTCCCACACGCCGTGGAACATCGAGTAACCCAGCGCGTGGTTCCCGCAGCGGACGCGGGTGTGGACCTCCTGCCCGGCGACGAACAGTTGCCGGGGGATCTTCTTGTCGTCCGGGTAGTCCGCGAGGTTCACCCGGACGTAGGCCAGCACGATCGGGTCGGACTGGTTGTGGTCGTCGCGGTTCGGCACCGCCTCCGCGGCAATGTCGTCAGCGTACAGCCGGCCGGGGTAGCTCGTGTCCGGGGCGCTGGTCAGCAGCACGTCCACGTCGAGGTACTTCTTCCCGGCGGCATCCGTCTTGTACATGCCGGGGGTGGCCAGCGCGTTGAGCGTGTGGCCGATGTTCCGCTGCGGGATCTTGAGCTCGACGCGCCACGGGCCGTCGACGTAGCCGAGCTTCATGAGCGGCTCGTTCGGGCGGACCGTCTTGCGGGTCAGTTCGCTGGTGTTGGTCGACGACAGCACCCGCCAGCTGGCGTTCGGCAAGCCGCGGACCGTGGCGTCGAACCGGTCGGCGTTGGCGGTGAGGAACCCGACCTTGCCGGGGCCGTCGATCAGGTTGTACATGGCCCGCATCTGGTACAGGTAGGCCCTGCGGGCGTCCACCGTGGCCTGCTCCTTCGCCTTCTCCCGGCGGAGTTCGTCCGCCCGCTCGTTGGACAGTTGCGGGACGGACAGCAGCGTGTCGTACTCGCCGATCATCTTGTTCGACCGGCCCATTTCGCCCTCCGCCTGGGCGTATTTTTCTTGCAGCTGCGTGCTGAACAGCTCGATGACCGGCTGCCCCTCGTTGACGCGGTCGCCGGACTTGACGAGCAGTTGCCGGACCTCGGCTTCCGCGGGGGAATACACGTTCTTGACGTGCTCGGGCAGGAACTCGCCCTTGGCTTCCATCTTGAGCGGGTACGGGATCAGCACCAGCGCCGCGATGAGGAGGGCGGCGAGCGCCGCCCCGCCGGCGGCGTAGAACTTGTTCTTCCCGCCGAGGATTTCCTGCAACCGGCCGAGCGGCCGCCAGATGACGCCGAAGGGAATCCGCTTCAGCTCGGCGGCGTTGTACAAGGCCCCGGCCGCGTGCTTGCCGACGACTTCGAGCCGCTGGACCATGGGCTCGGTTTGTTCCGGCGGGTTGAAGCACTCCATCAAGAGCACCGACCGCGCCGGCTTCTTGAGGTCCTTCTCCCGCTCGTCGCGGATCGGCAGCACGACCAGGAATTTGGGCTGGCTCTCGGCGAGATACTCGTCCAGCGCGTGCGACAGGTCCGGCGGCAGACCCTCGTCCTTTTCACCCTTGTAGACGAGCTTTTCGTTCAGCTTGATGACGGCGTTCAAAAGTGCCCGCATCCGCCGAACGTGGGTGCTCGCCTTTTCGACGACGTCCGCCCCGGACACCGCCTCGACGGTGACCTTGCTCCCGTGTCGCACGCCGACGCAGAGGCGGTCGCACTCGACGAGCCGCTTGCCCTCGTTCGCGACGTGGTAGGCGACTTCCGTCGGGTTCAGGCTCGTGTGAATGACCCGGGCGAAGTTCTCGACCTGGGCGTAGACCTTTTCGAGGCCGCTGGCCTGCCGGGCGTTGGTGAACGTGTGGTACTGGCTGGCGTACCCCGCCATCTGGAACGTGTAGTTCAGGAACGTCGGGTACAGCCGGGCGTCGTGGCTCGCGTCCTGGAAGATTTCGAGCAGACCAAACGCGGTCTTTTCCGGGGTGACGATCGGGGCGAACAGCGTCCAGTGGTCGGTGAGGTTGGCGGCGGGGACGGCCCCGGCTTCGGCGGTCATCCCGGTCAGTCGGCCTTGCGGCTCGATCATCACCGGGCGCGGCGGGGCGGACTGGAAGACTTGCCGCAGAATCTCGTTGTGGCACTGCCGGCCGCCGCGCTTGTTGTCGAGGCCGACCTTGTCCAAATTGACTTGACAGGCGATCTGGAGGAAGCCTTGCGGCGTCCGCAGCCAGACGGCCCCGGCCGGGGCGTCGATGGCCGACAGCGTCCGGTTCAGGAACTGCTGGTAGAACTCGGCCGGCGTGAGGCTCGACCCGGACATCTTGGAGGCGTCTTCGAACGCCTCGTCGATGGCCCGACTATAGCGGGTGCGGGCGTTGGCCGTCGCCTCGGGAGACTCGGCGGGCTTGGTGCTCACGGCAAACCTCGGCAGGTGCGCGGCCTCGGAAACGTCGACAGAATCACTGCCATCATACCCACACCACTCCGGTCGGAGCAAGCGGAGCAGGACCGCCCCATGATGCGGGGGTTTCGCGGAGAACTGCAGGGAATCTTGCCGGATTTGAGAGGGACGGTGCGGAAAGCGGTTCGTTTTCGGGCAAAAGTTTCCCAGATTCTCCGCCCGGAAAGGTCGCGAGCCCGACGCCCCTGCGAGGATGAAAGTTTCCTCGCAAGGGCGTCGGGCTCGGCCGACCGGGAAGCAATGACAAACCCGTTCACCACCGGATGAACGGGTTGCGGGTTATTCGATCTCGTTCTCCCAGTCCACCTTGACGGCATCCGCCCACAGGTCTTCGAGCCGGTAGTACGCCCGGGTGTCGGCGTCGAAGACGTGAACGACCACGTCGCCGAAGTCCTGGACGATCCACTTGCTCGCCTCGTACCCCTCGATGCCGGCCCGCGTGTCCCCGACGGCCCGCAGGGCGGCGTCCGTTTCCTCGACGATCGTGTGAACCTGCCGCCGGCTCGCGCCGGTGCTGATGACGAAGAAGTCGAAGATGGGGGTCAGTTGCCGGAGGTCGAGGACGAGAACGTCCTGGCCTTTGTTCTCGCTGGCGACCTTCGCCGCGATGCAGGCCCGCTGGAGGGCCGACGGCAACAGGGGACGGGGAGATTCCGGGGCGTCAACGGCCCCGACGGGGTACACGGCGGTGCTGCTCAAGTGACCTCCCTCAGGTGGTTGCCTGTCGGGGTCGGTGGAGACGAACGGCAGCCGGTCGCGGCGTGTCTTTCGTGGGTCGACCTCCGAGGCGGTGGATGAAGCCGTTCGGGAACTCGTCGGTTCGGCGGGAATGCAAGCCCCGCCTACCTGTATCATCGGTGCGCGTTCGCCGGAATTCAAGCGACCCATTGCAGTTTCTGCTTTCTCGGGTGAACTCGCGGGTGCCTCGTCCCCGAGTTGGGGGAGGGACACCCGACCCGCCACCCCGGTTCGCAGGGACTTTCTTGTCCCCTCCCCCCTTGTGGGGGAGGGTTAGGGTGGGGGGTGGAGACTTCACCACTGAAGCGACCCCCACCCCAACCCTCCCCCCTCCCAGGGGGAGGGAGAAGAGTCGCCCCGGTTCGCGGGAAGGCGTATCATGACCGGACGCCTCTGCCGCAGAATCTCTCCAACACATTCCGTACCCGAACGCATATGAAACCCCGCGTGCTGATCGGCCCCGCCCACCTGTACGACATCCAGTCGGTGTTCGCCCCGCCGCTGCGCGACGCCGGGTACGACCTCGTCTTCCCGAAGCAGCACGTCCAGATGATCGAGTCGCAGGTGTTGGAGGCCGTCCCCGGTTGCGTCGCGTCGCTGGCGGGGTCGGAGCCGTACACGCGGAAGGTGATCGAGCTCGCGGCGGCGAACGGCCTGAAGGTGCTGTCCCGGGCCGGGGTCGGGTACGACGCGATCGACGTGCAGGCGGCCACGGACAACGGCGTCGCGGTGGCCATCGCCGTCGGCGCGAACCACGACGCCGTCGCGGAACAGGCGGTCGGACTCATCATCGCGCTGGCGAAGCAGATCGTCCCGCAGCACAACGCGATCCGCGCCGGCGGCTGGCCTCGCAAAGCCTACGGTCACATCCGCGGCAAGACGCTCGGCGTCGTCGGGTTGGGCCGCACCGGGAAGGCCGTCGTCCGGCGGGCGAAGGCGTTCGACCTGACGATCATTGCGCACGACCCCTACGCCGGGGCCGAGTTCGCCGCGGAGAACGGCGTCCGGATGGTGCCGATGGACGAACTCTTTTCGACTTCCGACTTCGTCACGTTGCACACGCCGCTGACGCCCGAAACACGGCACCTGATCGGGCACCGGACGCTCAACCTGATGAAGCCGACGGCGTACCTCGTCAACACGTCCCGCGGCGGCGTCGTGAACGAACCCGAGCTCTTCGAAGCGATGTCTGCGAAGCGCATCGCTGGCGTCGCGCTCGACGTGCTCGACGTGGAGCCCCCCGCCGGCAACCCGCTGACGAAACTGGACAACATCTTGTTCACCGCCCACACCGCGGGCGTCGACCACCTATCCCGTAACGAGATGGCCGCCGTCGCCGCCGCGAACATCGTGAAAATCCTCAACGGCAAGTGGCCGACGGAGTGCATCGTGAACCCGGACGTGAAGTCGATGTGGACGGTGTGACCCCGGTTAGCCGCGAGGCGACGCCGAGCGCGGACTTCCCGCCCGGTGACGCAGCCGCCTGTGGGCAGAAGTCCGCGCTCGGCGTCGCCTCGCGGCTAACCATCGGATGTTCCCCATGCGCACCTCGCTGACCGACCTCGTCGCCGTCGCGGTGAGCCCGGTGCTCGTGATGCTGATGGTCGGCAGCCTCACGTTCTTCCTCGTCGACGTGCTGTACGCCGGGAACTACTCCGCCCGCCTGCTCTACACGATGGTCTTCTTCGTCGCCGGGGCCGTGCTCGTCGCCCGCATCGGCATCGAGATGGGCTCGCGCCACGCCGGGCTGTACGGCCTCGGGCTCGGGGCGGCGGTGTTCGTCGCGATGCTCAGCTACGTCGAGTACCCGACGCCGGCGTTGAAGGCGGTCGGCCCGGTCATCAACCTGTTCCTGATGGGGATGGTCTGGTGGCTGGCGAACAAGCTGACTTGGGACTGCACGCATCTGGACGAGGACCGCAAGGCGTCCGGTCGGGGCTTGCTCGTCGCGGCGGGGCTGGAGCCGTCGCCGGACGAGGGAGAACCCGATACCGGCCCGAAGCGCAAGCGAGGGAAGTCGACTTCGTGGTTCGAGCGGTTCCAGGCCTACCGCGAGGCTCGGAAGAAGAAGCCGCACACGCTGGGGACGTGGGTACTCTACTTCGGCCTCGCGGCCCTGCCGGTCTTCGCCCTCGGGCAGTCGCTGATCTCTCCGGACGACCTCGCCCGCCGGCGGACGACGTTCCTGGAAATGGCCGCGTTCGTCGGCAGTGGCTTGGGGTTGCTCGTCACGACAAGTCTGCTCGGGTTGCGAAAATACCTGCAGGAACGGGGTGCCCGCGTACCGGTCGCGATGACTGCCGGCTGGCTCGGGCTCGGGTTCGTGCTCATCGTCGCGTTCCTGGGACTCGGGGCGTTGCTCCCCCGGCCGCACACGGAGACGCCGTGGTTCGAACTGCAACGGTCCGGCCGGCAGGACCGCGCCGCGTCGAAGAACGCCGTCGTTCGCGACAACTCCGCCGGCAAGGGGGACGGCGCGAAGGGGGGCAAGACCGAAGCCGGGGACGGGTCCAACACTGCGAAGGGCGGCAAGCCCGGCGGCCCGAAAGGGGACAAGGGGGACGGCACCGGCAAGGGGGACAAGAAGGGCGGCAAGGACGGCCAGAAGGGGGACGGCGAGAAGAAGGACGGCACGCAGGGTTCCGAGGGCAGCGGCTCCGACCGCGGCGAGGCGGAGGGGCAAGCCGACGAGTCCGACGGGGGCGACGGCTCCCCGTCCGGGGCGAGTCGCCTCGGCGAGGCGGTCGCGGCCGTGGCGAACGTTGCGAAGTGGATCGTGTGGGTGCTGGTCGCACTCGCCGTCATCGCGGGCGTCGTGCTCTTCGTGCTGAAGTGGCTCGCCCCGTTCACGGACTGGGCCAAGAACCTGCTCGCGTGGCTTCAGGGGTTCCGGAAAAAGGCGAGCCCCGGACGTCAGTCCGGGGAGGTTTCCTCGTCGTCGGTCGAAGTGCGTCCGCCCGCGTTCGCGGAGTTCCCGAACCCGTTCGCGGACGGCTCCGCCCGGCGGCGGGAGCCCGCGGAGCTGCTGGCGTACACGTTCGCCGCCTTCGATGCGTGGGCACGGGAGCGAGACTCCGGCCGCAGGCCGCAGGAAACCCCCGCCGAGTTCGCCCGTCGGCACCCCGAGGTGAGAAGCGCCGCACGGGTCGCGGACTTGCTGGGGCGGTCGCTGTACTCCGCGAACCCGCTGCCGGGGGACACCTCGAAGGTTCTGGCAGCGTTCTGGCAGGAACTGGAACGAGTGCCAGTGCCCGGAACGGGGGCGTGAGCTCGCCATCCCGTCACTCGTCGATCACGTCCGCGAGCCTGGACACGGCAACGACCTCCGCGCGGGCGATCAGCACCCGCTTGCGGTTCCGCTTCACCCCCGTCGCCACCGAGGCGGCGACGTAGTTCTCCCGGCTCGTGTCGGTGTCGCGGAGGTCGTGCAGGTCCGCGTTGCGGAGTTCCAGGAAGTGGTCGTCGACGCATTTCAACGTGCCGAGGCAGACGTACTCGCCGCGCAGGTCGACGACGACTTTTTCGTTCACGAACTCGGCGAGCATCGGGGGAACCTCCGGCGGCGCGGGCTCCCGGTCAGCGTATCACACCCGCGTCACGGCTGCCGGTCGATCTTCCTGATGACGACCGGCGCGACGGGCTTTTCGTAGTCGGGGTCGCGGACCGGGGCGTTCGCGATGGCGTGGACGGCGTCCATGCCGAGCGTCACCTTGCCGATGACCGTGTACTTCCCGTTCATCGGCGGACACGGCCCGAGCATGATGTAGAACCGGGTGCCGGCCGAGTTGTCGTCGTCCTCCCGCCAGAACCCGACGGTCCCTTCTTCGTGGGGGATTTTCTCGTCGAACTCGGGTTTGAGGAAGTAGCCGACGTGCCCCTTGCCCTGGCCGCCGTCGCCGAGGGGGCAGCCGGCCGTCAGGAACTCGTAGCGGGTGCGGCTGCCGTCGAGCCCGACGGTTTCCTGCCGGACGACCCGCTCGAACGTCAGGCCGTCGTAGAAGCCGACTTGTGCGAGGGCGAGGAAATTGCGGACGTGGTTCGGGGCCGCGTCCGGGTTCAGCGTGACCTCGATGTCGCCGGCATCGGTGCGGATCGTGGCCCGGGTCGGGCCGGCGAACCGGATCGTGTCCCACACCCGCCGGACGTCCGCGACCACGTCGGCGGTCGGCCTGCCGGCGAGCGTTTTCTCCGGGGCGAACGGCGTGTCCTGCGGCGGCGTGGCGGCGGTCGCGTCGTCGAACGGCACGGCCATCCGGTCGACGGCCGGCGGTGCCGGGGGAGGGGCTTCGACGGTCTCCCGCTTCCCGCACCCGATGACGGCTAACGCGGTCAGGCACCCAATCGCACGGCGCATGGTCGGTCCCTCCGATGAGAGGGACTGTCTACCCCGCCGGGGTTGCCGCGGTCAACCGCGAGTTCCAGTCCGGCGCACGCAAGACAGTCCGCGCCGCGTTGCGAACCTGTCCTTCCGGTGCGGCAAGCAGACGTCAGCGGCGGCCCGACGCCCTTGCTTCCGGTCGCCCGCCGTCGGCTTGCCCGCCCCACACCGCCACCCGCCGGCCGTCCCGCTCGCCCTCCCACAAGAGCGTCGTGCAAGTCCGCAGCAGGAGGTTTTCCACAAGAGCGAGTTGCCGAACGTCTCCTCATCCGGACCACCTCACCACTGCGGGCTGGGCTGCCAGCTAGGATTCGGTACATCGGCGACCGCGTCCGAGCCCTCACTCCCGGCCCAGCATGAACTTCGGCTGGGTCCGAGACCCCGCCGCCTTGGACCCGACGTGGGCGTAGGGGCGACCGTCGGCCAGTTGTCTGGGAATACCCGTTCGTGTTCGTCCTGTGACGCCCCCGGCGAAGCCTCGGTGGACGTCCGCCGGTAGACGCCGCCAGCGGTCACTTCTCCGGTTTCCTGCGACCCGGCAGTCGTCACCGTTCGGGAATCGGCGACCGAGGTCCGGTCGATGTTTTCAGAACGGAGCGAGGTTCTGGGTGCCGGAGAGATTTGCGAGAAATCCTGCAAGCCAAAGTAAATCAGCCACTTGCGACTGATCGCAAGTGGCCTAAAAGTGGAGGCGCCGGGAATCGAACCCGGGTCCCGTGGCACTTCCGTGCCGGCATCTACGTGTGTAGTTCGTCTACTTCTGAAGCCTACCGAGTGGCTGCCTCGCGTTCGCGACGGGTGACTCCGACGGACAGGGTTCACCGTACGCTATCGGTCAGATGGTTTAGCCGACACGGCCACCGAGGCGAAACCGGTTGCCCGGAATCTCAGGTGTCGGCGAGCCCGAATTGGCGTCCGAACAGCAACCTCTCAGGCGAAGGTTGCGGAACGGGGCTTGGTAAGAGTTACCTTACGCAGCCAAAGAGAACTGCGGTTCAGCAGTTATCGTTTTGATCGGCTTTTTACGGGGCCAACCGATCAACCCCGACACGCCACCGAACACTTCCACACCCGGTCGATACCAATTCGCCCCCGGATGAACGCTGCCGCCGTCGGCAGCCCAAAAGCAGTATATGCCTCGGCGGCCGGCCGGAACAACCCCCGGCGCGTCAGCGAGCGACCGGTCAAACCCCGGGACGGGATCCCCGAACCGGTGTCGGCCGCTCCGCGGTCAGCGCGAACACGACCGCCTCTTGGACCCGGCGGTCGTTCATCATCACGGTGTGCCAGACGGGAAACCGCTCCGGGTCGTCCTCGTCGCGGATGCGCGTCTCGTCGACCGCCACCACGCCGTCGTTCGGGTCGTCGCCGAAGGGGGAGTACGCCCCCCGCGGCCCGGCGGTGCCCGCAATCAGCGTATACGGCACGGCGGGGACGGGCAGCCGCAGGACCGCGTCCGGGGAGGCCAGGAATGCGCCGCACTCGCGGGTCAGCCAGCGGAACGGGCCGTGCCTCCAGGCCGACCGGGCCAGCCGTGGCGGGCGGTTCGGAGAGCCGAGCATCACGAGATTGAGGACTTGCAAGGTTGGAACCTGCGGGATCGCCATCCGCAGCAGCAGCCCGCCCAGCGAGTGCCCGACCAGGCCGACCGGCCCCGTCAGTTCCCCCAGCCGAACGGCCAACCGGCGGGTGATCCCCGGCAGCGGCTCGCACGTGGGCGAGTACCCGAAGAAGTGCGTCCGGCACCCCGCCCGCCGCAGGGCGTTCGCGAGCAGAACCAGCGACAGCGGCGTCCGGCCCAGGCCGTGGACGAGGAGCACGTTCATGGAAGTGTTGTATCGCCCGGAATCATGATGGGGTTGACGCGGACACCGTGCATGTCGTAGCCATGGGCACCCATTCTCACGGAGCCTGCCATGTCCGCGACCGTTCCGATGTGCGACATCCTCGGCCAGTACCAGTCCCTGCAAGCGGAGATCGACGCGGCGGTGCTCAAAGTGCTGGGGTCCGGGCAGGTGATTCTCGGGCCGGAAGTGGCGGCGTTCGAGAAGGAAGCGGCGGCCGCGTGCGGGGCGAACCACGCCGTCGGGTGTGCGGACGGCACGACGGCCCTCGTGATGGCCCTCGCCGCCCTCGACATCGGGCCGGGGGACGAGGTGATCGTCCCACCGTTCACGTTCTTCGCCACGGTCGGCAGCGTCGTCCGCGTCGGGGCGAAGCCGGTGTTCGTGGACGTCGACCCGCTGACGTTCAACCTCGACCCCGCGAAGCTCGAAGCCGCGATCACCCCGCGAACCCGGGCCGTGATTCCGGTCCACCTGTTCGGCCAGTGCGCCGACATGGACCGGATCGCCTCCGTTGCCGACCGGTACGGCGTGTACGTCATCGAGGACGCAGCGCAGTCCTTCGGGGCGGAGTACAAGGGCAAGCGGTGCGGCGGCATGGGCACCATCGGGTGTTTTAGCTTCTACCCGAGCAAGAACGTCGGCACCCTCGGCGACGCGGGGATGGTCACGACGAACGACGCCGCCCTGGCGAAGAAGCTCGTCGCCCTGCGGAACCACGGGTCCGAGGTGAAGTACTATCACAAGTACATCGGCTGGAACGCCCGCATCGACGCGATCCACGCCGCGATCCTGCGGGTGAAGTTGCCGCACGCGGATGCGTGGATCGCCGGCCGACGGGCCGCCGCGAAGCGGTACGACGCGCTGATCGAGTCGGCGGGGTTGAACGGGTTCGTCACCCGGCCGGTGGTGGACCCGCACGCCGGGCACACGTTCAACCAGTACACCGTCCGCGTGCCGGCCGCCCACCGCGACCCGGTGATGAAGCACCTGCGGGCGGACGGCGTCAGCTGCGACGTCTACTACCCGCTGTGCCTGCACCAGCAAGAGTGCCTCAAGCACCTGGGCTACCGGCCCGGCGACTTCCCCGCGAGCGAGGAGGCGGCCCGCACGGTCTTCTCGCTGCCGATGTTCCCGGAGATCGCCGAGGCGCAGCAACGCCGCGTCGTCGATTCACTGAAGGCATACGTTCAGAGTCAAGTCCGCGCCGCGGCGTGAGTTCATTCCCCGTTTCGCTCTCGCGGCGGCCCGAAGTCCGGCAGCGGCGACGGGCTCGCGGGATTCACCCATTGCATGACGACGGCCCAGCCCGCACTGGCGTCGTCGTGCTGAAGATACCCGTGGATCGGGCGAACCACGGTCCAGCCGTCCTTCAGGTGAATGCTCAGCACCGGGTCGAACCGCTCCCCCTTCACGACCGACGCGACGTACTCCTCGACGGGCGTCGTCGCCTGGTGCGCGGCGTACCCCGGCAGCCGGCTCGCCCCGACCATCCGCCAGAGCTCGCGGTCCCGCACGAAGAACCGGGCCTCGTCGGTCAGCGCGCGGGCGAGGCCGTGGTGCTGGTGCCGGGGGTGGACCATGATGTCCGCCCCGTACAGCGTCCGCGCCTCGGGGTCGTGGTCGAGGAACGTGCCGCCGGCGGTGAGCACGTCCCACGGGTCGTCGACGTGGAAGTCCTTCATCCGGAGCCGCAGCGTCAGGTGGACGCCCGCCAGCTCCTCCCCCGGCCCGTGGACGGCGACGAACTGCCCCTCCGGGAAGACCCGGCAGTGGTCGTGCAGTTCCCCCAGGGTGTACGGCGTCTCGGCGGGGTAGACGAGCTTGCAGATCTCGATGAGGGCGTCGAAGTCCCGCGGCTCGGC
>ERZ1066123.1118-NODE-1118-length-17050-cov-11.989938_pt1 | contig 17050 bp, 10 predicted proteins | sample MGYA00382770_ERZ1066123 | MGnify/ENA primary metagenome ERZ1066123 (study PRJEB33369, sample SAMEA5778353) | biofilm metagenome | biome: Industrial cooling water; feature: Water cooling tower basin; material: Biofilm | place: United Arab Emirates | collected...
GACCTATTGGGAGTTCGACGGCGGCTTCATCGACCGCATCGTTGCCGGCTGGCTATACACCGACCGCAGCAAGGATTTCGACAACAACGGGATTTTCCTGCGCAGAGGCGCCGGCTTCTCGACGGTCCCGGGCGAGATCGCCGCGCCGATCCCGAGCAGCGTTATCATTGGCCAAACAAAGCCCACGGGCATCGGGCTCCCGATTGTCGCCTATGATCCGTCCTCGCTGCTGACCAACGGCACCTATGTCCAGGAAGCCGCGACCGACGATACCGAATGGCTGGTGGAAGAGCAGATCCACAACTTCTACATCCAGGCCAACATCGACGGCAATCTCGGCTCGGTGCCGGTGCGCGGGAACATCGGCCTGCGCTATGTCGACACCAAGCAGTCCTCGACCGGCACGCTCAGCGGCGGCGCGATCAACGATGTAACCTTCAGCTACGACAACTGGCTGCCGAGCGCGAACCTCAGCTTCGAGGTGATGGAGGACACCTTCATCCGTGTCGCCTTCGCCAAGACGATCACCCGCGCCCGGCTCGATCAGCTGGCGGCGAACCAGAACCTCGAAGTCAATCCGCTGGTCTGTCAGGACACCAACGGCGACCAGATCCCCGACACCGTCTTGCCGGGCAGCTTCAACCCGCCCACCAACGTGTGCTTCACGGTGCGCGGCGGCAACCCGACGCTCCAGCCCTACCGGTCGACCTCCTTCGACATCTCCTTCGAGAAGTATTTCTCGCCCGGCACCGCGATCATTGTCGCCGCGTTCCACAAGGATCTGTCGGATTGGGTGGTCAACCAGCCGGCCGTGATCGACTTCACCCAGCAGATCCAGAACGCCGGTTTCGGCGCGATCCTCGACACGGCGCCTGAAATCGCGATCGGTGCCTTCGACGGGCCGGTCAACTTCTCCGACGGCAAGATCACCGGGATCGAAGGCACGGTGCGGTTGAACTTCGGCGACTTCAGCGATGCGCTCGACGGGTTCGGCGGGTTCTACTCGATCACCTATTCGGATGCCGAGATCACCCCGCCCAACGGCCGTCCGCCGATTGCAATCCCGGGCTATTCGGACCTCACCTGGTCGGGCGATATCTTCTACGAAAAGTATGGCTTCCGCGCCAAGCTGGCCGCTCGTTATCGCGGCGGGTTCCTGTCGGAAGTGCCGAACTTCTCGGGCGGGCTGGAAGGAGCCGAGGCGCTGAGCGAAACCATTCTCGACGCGCAGATCGGCTATACCTTCGAGAAGGAGGGCAGCTTCCTCAACGGGGTGCAGCTCCTCGCGGAAGTGTTCAACCTGACCGATCAGCCCTTCGTGACCCAGAACGCGCTGCGCAACCCCGCGAACACAGAGACGATCGGCACCTTCCCGAGCCGTCACGAACTCTACGGGCGCACGTTCCAGTTCACGGTCCGCAAGACCTTCTGATAACGACAGCCCTCGGGTCGCATCGAGGGTTTCAGAGGAAGGGCCCGCCAGCGATGGCGGGCCCTTTCGTTTGTCCGCACGGCGTTGCCGGGCTGCGCGGGGGCGAGGCGGTGCAGTTGCGTGCGCGTTGTCGCATCATCGGCGGGTCATTCGTGCGCAGGACGTGTTCCCGGAATGTTTCACGTGAAACATTCCGCTGCTCCGCGTGAACGCGGGTGGGTCAGGCCGCGAGCGGCGGGGCGGCGCAGTGGCGGGCGACGAATTCGCCGTGGCTCGGCATCGCCGCAACCGCCTCTGCCATGGCTTGCCGGATCTGCCCGAGCCGCTCGCCCACCGGCACCCCGCTGCGCATCCCGGCCAGCGGCGGGGCCTGGCGGGGCACGATCCCCTGCCCGAGATAGACCGCGATCCAGCTCGGATTGGCGAACAGCTCCCGCTCGTCGGCCACAAGGGTGCCGTGGGCGGTGAAGTGGTCGATCTTGTACTGCAGGCTGTCCGGGATCGGCATCGCCGCGCAGTAGCGCCAGAGCTCGGAATCGTCGCGCTCGGTGGCCTTGTAATGGAGGATCAGGAAGTCGCGGATGCGCTCATACTCCATCGCAGTCTGGGCATTGTATTCCCGCGCCAGCAAGGGCGACATGGCCGTGTCGGGCAGGAGCGCGATGAGCCGCAGGATGCCGTACTGGATGAGGTGCAGCGAGGTGGATTCGAGCGGCTCCATGAACCCCGCCGAGAGCCCGATGGCAACGCAGTTCTTCTCCCAGAACTTGCGGCGCTTGCCGGTCACGAAACGCAAGGGGCGCGGGTCCGCCAGAGCCTTGCCGTCGAGGTTGGCGAGCAGCGTCGCCGCCGCCTCGTCCTCGGAGATGAACTGGCTGCAATGGACATATCCATTGCCGGTGCGGTGCTGGAGCGGGATGCGCCACTGCCACCCGGCCTCGCGCGCGGTGGAGCGGGTAAAGGGGGTGAACTCCCCCCGCTCGCAAGGCACTGCGACCGCGCGATCACAGGGGAGCCAGGCTTGCCAGTTGTCGTAGCCCGCATGCAGCGCCTCTTCGATGAGGAGCCCGCGGAAGCCGCTGCAATCGATGAAGAATTCTCCCTCGACAGTGGTTCCGTCATCGAGCGTGACGGCTGAAATGAAGCCATCCTCGCCGCGCAACGTGACATCGACGACCTTGCCCTCGACGCGCTTCACCCCCCGGTGCTCGGCATAGCGCCTGAGGAAGGCGGCATAGAGCCCGGCGTCGAAGTGGTAGGCGTAGTCGAAGGTCGACTGGATCAGGCGGCGGTCGGGCGAGGGGTGGGCGAACTTGCCCGCCTTCGCCATGGCCCAGCACATCGAGAAATCGTCGATAGGGCCTACCGCCCGGCCCGCAAGATACTCGTGCAGCCAGTGATGGTAGAAAGGAACGCTGTCGAATTCGGCGCCATACTGGCCGAAGGGATGGAAATAGGCGTGTCCCTTGCGCCCCCAGTCGACGAACTCGATCCCGAGCTTGTAGCTGCCTTGCGTTTCGCGCACGAAGGTCGCCTCGTCGATGCCGAGCCGCTGGTTGAAGCTGCGGATCGGGGGGATGGTGGCCTCGCCCACGCCGACCGTGCCGATCGCTTCGCTCTCGATCAGGGTGATCGAACAGGTGCCCCCCACCGCCTGGGACAGCGCGGCCGCCGTCATCCAGCCCGCGCTGCCGCCGCCGACGATGACGATGTGCTTGAGGGGGGGCGGTGCCGCGTTCATCCCCCGCAACTCTCGCGGATGAGGAGGCTCGTTTCAAGCCGCTGCGAGATTGCCGGGCCGTCGCCCTTGTCGATCAGCTTGGAGACCAGCATCCGCCCGGCCAGGTTCGCGTCCTGATCGATGGTGGTGAGCTGCGGGGTGACGAGGCGGGCGGCGGGGATGTTGTCGTAGCCGACCACCGAGACATCCTCGGGCACGCGCATCCCCGAGCGGGTCAACGCCCGGATCGCGCCGATGGCGATGAGGTCGGAAGCCGCAAAGATCGCGTCGAACCTGAGGCCCCTTGCCAGCGCGCTCCGGACCGCGGCCTCGGCGGAGTGGACCTCGAAATGGGCGGGCAGGATGAGATCGTCGTCGGACGCGATCCCCGCCTGTTCGAGCGCCTGGCGATAGCCGCGGATGCGTTGTTCGGCCTCGGGCGCCTCGGTGTCGCCCAGGAACAGGATGCGCCGCCGTCCGAGCCGCGCGAGGTGCGCCGTCGCGCGCCGGCCGCCGGCGAGGTTGTCCGACCCGATCACGCAATATTGCGCGTCGGGGAATTCCGCCCCCCACACCACGAAGCGGTTGTCGCGCGCCGCCAGCGCGTTGAATTCGTGGTGGAGCGAGGACTGGCCGATGAAGATCACGCCCGTCGCGCGGCTGGTGCTCATCGCATAGTCGAGATCGCCGCCGGCGCGGGGGGAAAGGTGGCTGATGATCAGGTCGGCGTTGCGCTCGCGCGCGGCCTCGGCGATCCCCGCCAGCAGCTCGAGGAAGAAGGGGTCCGCCACCCGGCTGTCGCGCGCCTGCGGGGCGGGGACGACCACCGCGAGCGTCGCGTCGGCGCCGATCGGGCCGCTCGGCATCGAGGCGCGGAACTCGTAGTCGTGGGCGCGGGCGATCTGCCAGATCTGCTGCTTGGTGCGCCGCTTGACCGAAGGACTGTCGTTCAGCGCGCGGCTGACGGTCGAGATCGAGACCCCCGCCTCGCGCGCGATATCCTCCAGCGTGGCGCTGCGCCGGGCTGCGGCGGAGGGGGGCGGATTGTCGGCCATCAGCCCCCCGCGGCGGCGGCCCAGTAGCCGGTGCCGGGGGGCAGCGCCTCGGGAACGGGCCCGCTGGCCACATGGCCTTCGGTCGCGATCAGCGCAAGCGGACCGAGCGCCTCGGGCGCGCTCCAGTAGCCCGGCCCTTCGCCGAGGTTGAAGACGCACAGCACCCGCGCCCCGTCATCCTCGCGCAGGAAGGCGAGGATGTCCTCGGGCGTGTCGAGCAGCTCGATACTGCCCTGCGCCAGCGCCGGGTTCTGCCGCCGCGCGGCCAGCAATGCGCGGGCGTAAGCGAGGGTCGAGGCCGGGTCTGCGGACTGCTTGTCAACGGCAAAGCCGGTGTGGACGGGATCGAGCTTCAGCCAGGTGCGGTTGGCGCTGGAGAAGCCCGCCTGCGGGGCGCTCGCCGCCCAAGGCATCGGGGTGCGCGCGCCGTCACGGCCCAGCGTGTGCGGCCAGTTGGCAATGGCTTCAGGGTCGAGCAGGTCCTCGAAGGCGACCTCGCCCTGCGGCAGGCCCAGCTCCTCGCCCTGATAGATGATCGGGTTGCCGCGAAGGCTCAGCAGCAGCAGCAGATTGAGCCGGGCTGCGCGCGCCATGTCGCCATCCAGCGTCCACCGGGTCACGGCGCGCGGCGCATCGTGGTTGGAGAAGGCCCACGAAGGCCAGCCCTCGCCCGGCGCGTCGCTCCACTGCGACAGCGAGGCGCGCACCAGCGGCGCAGTGAGGCGCGGGGCGTAGAGGAAATCGAAATTGTAGGCCGAATCCAGCCGCTTGCCGCCTTCGGTGAAGGCCTTCATCTCGGCCAGCGGCTCCGGCCCGCCGACTTCGGCGACGGTGAAGCGGCCCGGAAACTCGTCAAGCGTCTGCCGGATGCGTTCAAGGAAGGTGACGATGTCGGGGTGCGACTGGTTGTACTGCTTGATCTGCATGTCGAACGGCCGGGTGACCAGCTCCATCGGCACGCCGCTCGGCGGGTTATCCCGCAGCTCGGGATCATGCATCGCGAAGTTCAGCGCATCGAGCCGGAACCCGTCCACGCCCCGGTTCAGCCAGAACCGCGCCACATCGAGCAGCGCGTCCTGCACATCGGGATTGTGGACATTGAGATCGGGCTGCGAGGTCAGGAAGTTGTGGAGGTAATACTGCTTCCTCGGCCCATCCCACTGCCATGCCGATCCGCCGAACACCGATTGCCAGTTCGACGGCGGCGAGCCGCAGGGCTTGGGATCGGCCCAGACATACCAGTCGGCCTTGGGATTGGTGCGGTCCTGCCGGCTTTCCTTGAACCAGGCGTGTTCGTCCGAGGTGTGCGAATAGACCTGATCGATGATGACCTTGAGGCCGAGGGCATGGGCCTTTTCCACCACCCGGTCGAAGTCGGCGAAGGTCCCGAAGCTGGGGTCGATCCCGCAATAATCGGCGACGTCGTAGCCGAAATCCTTCATCGGCGAGGTGAAGAAGGGCGAAATCCAGATACCGTCGACGCCAAGCTCGGCGATGTAGCCCAGCCCCTCGGCGATGCCCGCAAGATCGCCGATCCCGTCGCCGTTGGTGTCGCGGAAGCTGCGGGGGTAGATCTGGTAGATGACCGCGCCGCGCCACCAGGCGGGCGTGCCGGTGGTCACGGCAGTCGTGTCGGCAAGGGCGGTTGCCATCAGTCGTCGGTCTCCAGAATGCAGGCGGCAAAGCCGAAGGGCGGGAGGTCGATCCTTACCGTGCCTGGCGCAGCGATCGCCTCTGGGCATTCCCCTACCAGCGGCGCGACGCGGTTAGCCCGGTCGCTTACCTCGATTGGTTGCGAAAGTGGCCTTTCGCCGGTGTTGAAGACGGTCAGGACCCGCTGTCCTGATTCGGGATCGTGGCGCTCGACAGCGAGGATGCCGGGCGCCTGCTCGGCAAAGCCGCGCACCTCGGACAGGCCGCGCCGCAGCGCCGGGCTGGCAGTGCGGGCCTTGGCCAGATCGCCGATCAGGCGGTAGAGCGGGTGGGCGGTGTCGAAGTTGTCCTGCGCGGTGGTCGCGCTGGTGCCGATCAGGCGGTTGTCGTTGTAGGCCGCGACGCGGCTGGGGAACATGTCCTCGCGCGCGAGCTGGTCGTTGCCGTCGGAAATGAAACCCTGCTCGTCCCCGTAATAGACCGTCGGCACGCCGCGCAGCAGGAACATCATCGCATGGCCGAGCTTGACGCGGGCGAGCAGCGTCTCGGGCACGTCCGACCCGCTCATCTCGCGCACGAACATCGAAAAGCGGCCGAAATCGTGGTTGCCGAGGAAGGTCGGCAGGCCCAGCGCGGTTGTCGCGCCGCCGGGATAGATCGCGTCCTGCTGGAGGAATTCGGCCATCAGGCGCGGCGGGCTCTTGCCGCTCGCGACCATCTGCGCGGCCTTGGCGAAGCCCATGTCGAGGGCATAGGGCAGGCCGCTTGTCGCCATCACCTGCGCGGCGAGCGTGGCGGTCGGCTCCTCGTAGGCGATCTCGCCGAAGATGTGGAAATGGCCGATGCCCCTGGCCTTGGCGCGCTCCAGCATGGCGGGCACGAAGGCCTGCCAGAATTCGGGGTTCACGTGCTTGGCGGTGTCGATGCGGAAGCCGTCGATCCCGTAGTCGTCGATCCACTGGCCGAAGATTTCGATCATGCCGGCCACCACGCGCGGGTTCTCGGTGGCAAGATCGTCGAGCCCGGAGAAGTCGCCGTAGACAGAACTCTCCCCGATCCAGTGCGAGTTGCCGCGGTTGTGGTAGAGCGTGACGTCATTCAGCCACGCCGGGACCTTCACGTTGCGTTCGGACTCGCGCACCACCGGGGTGTAGGCGAAAGCGGGATCGGTGAGCCTGGCCCAGTTGGCGGGATCGGGATTGCCGTCGCCCGCAAAGCCCTGGTTGATCGGCGCACCGTCGGGGCCGCCCTTCCTCGAGAAGGGGTATTCGCCCTTGCTGCGATAGCGATAGCCGTTTGCCTCGCCTTCCGCGTAGTCGATCACGTCGGCTGTGTGGTTGGTGATGATGTCCATGTAGACCTTCATGCCGCGCGCATGGGCGGCATCGACGAAGGCCTTGAACTCGGCATTGGTGCCGAAATGCGGGTCGACGCTGGTGAAATCGGTCACCCAGTAGCCGTGATAGCCCGCGCTCTCCTCGCCCGGCTTGCCCTGCACGGGCTTGTTCTTGAAGATCGGCGCGAACCAGATCGCGGTGACGCCCATGCCCTGGATGTAGTCGAGCTTGGCGGTCAGGCCCTTGAGGTCGCCGCCGTGGTAGAAGCCCTTGTGGGTGGGATCGAAGCCGTGCTGGAAGGGGCCGCCCGAAAGGCCGCCCTTGTCATTCGCCGGATCGCCGTTGGCGAAACGGTCGGGCAGGACGAAATAGATGATCTCGTCTTCCAGCTGGCGCTCGGCGACCGGCGCCGGTGCCGCCGGTGTCTCGCCCCGTGCCGGTGCGCCGGCCAGGGCGGTCTGCGCACACAGCACAGCCACCAGGCTCACGAAGATTCGCGTCATGACCCAACTCCCTCTCGCGGCGGTTGTGACATCTCGGGAGAGTTTTTGCAAATCTTTGTGACGCGCTTTGCGACCATCCGAAATGTGACACAATGCCCTCTAATTTATCGGGAAAAGTGCGTCAGTGTGCTGCCTCAGACGATTTTTGCGGCCAATTTAGGGAAAGTTTCTTGCAAATTTTTGCAGCGCGTCCAGACTGTCACCGACAGCGCGCAGCATCACCGGCCGGCAGAGCCGCGAAGTATAGGCGCTGTCGCAAGCCGCGTCACGCGCCAGTGGCCGCAGCGGCGGGGAGAGGGATGGGACGACCATGATCGAAAGCGGTCACAAGCCGGCGCTGAACGCGGACCAGATCTGGAACATGAGCTTCGGATTCCTCGGGATCCAGATCGGATTCGAGCTCCAGAACGGCAATGTCAGCCGCATCTTCCAGACCCTGGGGGCCGATGTCGGCGAGCTTGCGATCCTGTGGATCGCGGCGCCGATGACAGGCCTGATCGTGCAGCCGATCATCGGGCACCTTTCGGACAAGACCTGGGGCCCGCTCGGTCGCCGCCGTCCCTATTTCCTCGTCGGCGCGATCCTCGCCAGTCTTGCGCTTTTCGTCATGCCCAACGCGCCCGCATTGTGGGTCGCGGCGGGAATGCTGTGGGTGATGGACGCCTCGCTCAACATCACGATGGAGCCGTTCCGCGCCTTCGTCGGCGACAACCTGCCCGACCGGCAACGGACGATGGGCTATGCGATGCAGAGCTTCTTCATCGGCACCGGCGCAGTGATCGCAGGCGCGCTGCCGTGGGTGATGACCAACTGGCTGGGCCTCGCCAACACCGCGCCCGAGGGCATGATCCCCGAGACGGTGCAATGGGCCTTCTACATCGGCGGCGCGGCGCTGCTGGCGGCGGTGTGCTGGACGGTGTTCACGACGAAGGAATACTCACCGGAGGAGCTCGCCCGGTTCGAGGCGGCGCGCGGGGCCGGGCGCAGCGCAGTGCATCACGCGGTGCAGCGCAGCGCCGCGCAGTTCGCCCGCGGCGGGGTCGTGTGGGTGATCGCGGGCGCGATCCTCGCCGCGCTGGTCGCCTTCGCCCGTTCGGAGCCGCGCCCGGCCTTCCTCGGCACGATCGAGGTCGCCAAGGACATCTACGTTCTCGCCGCGCTGGTCGCCGGCTTCGGCGTGATCCAGCTGGTCGCAAGCGTGCTGCGCGGTCAGGGGCGCGAGAGCAGCGGGTTCATGGAGGTAGTGAGCGACCTTTTCGCCATGCCCCGCACCATGCGCCAGCTTGCCGTGGTGCAGTTCTTCAGCTGGTTCGGGATGTTCGCCCTGTGGATCTACGGGACCCCGGGCGTCACCGAGTATCACTTCGGCGCGGCCGATGCGGCGAGCGCCGCCTATCAGGACGGGGCCGACTGGTGGAGCCTGATGGGATCGGTGCGGAACGGCCTTGCCGCCGCCGCAGCGCTCGGCTTCGTGCTGATCGCCGCGCGGATCGACCGCTGCCGCCTCCACGCGATCAACCTGCTGCTGGGTGCAGCGGGGTTTGCCGCGGTGCTGCTGGTGCGCGATCCGGCGCTGCTGTGGGTCCCGCAGATCGGGATCGGCATTGCCTGGGCCTCGATCGTGTCGATGCCCTATGCGATCCTTGCAGGCTGCGTGCCGCAGGAAAAAATGGGCATCTACATGGGGGTGTTCAACATCTTCATCGTGGTGCCGCAGCTGCTCGCCTCGACGCTGCTCGGGTTCCTGCTGATCAACCTGTTCGGCGGCGGAGCGATCTACGCAATGGCAATCGCGGCCGCGAGTTTCGTGCTGGCGGCGGTCGCGACGCTGTTCGTGGCCGATGGCGATGCGGCGGGCGCTCCGGCGCTGCAGGCGGAGGCGGCGTGATGCGGCTGGCTCTTGCTCTTGCGGCCTGCGCGCTGGCCGCCCCGGCGCTGGCCGAGCCGGACTACACCCCCCGCGATTTGGTCGCGGTGGAGAACGCCGAGTGGACCCGCGATGCGGTGCTCTACCAGATGAACACCCGCCAGTTCACGCCGGAAGGGACATTCAAGGCGGCGCAAAAGCAGCTTCCGCGTCTCGCTGCGATGGGGGTCGACATCATCTGGCTGATGCCGATCCACCCGATCGGCGAGGTCAACCGCAAGGGCAGCCTCGGCAGCCCCTATGCGGTGCGCGACTATCGGGCGGTCAATCCCGAGCTCGGCACCGAGGCCGAGTTCCGCGCCTTTGTCGCCGAAGCCCACCGGCTGGGCCTCAAGGTGATCCTCGACTGGGTCGCCAACCATTCGGCCTACGACAATCCGCTCACGGTGAGCCACCCCGAATGGTACACCCGCACCCCCGAAGACGCGCTGATGAGCCCCGCGGGCACCGACTGGTCGGACGTCGCGGACTTCGACTACAGCCAGCCCGGCCTGCGCCGCTACATGACCGAAAGCCTCGTCCACTGGGTGCGCGAATTCGGGATCGACGGCTACCGCGCGGACGTGGCGGGCTATGTCCCGACCGACTTCTGGGACACCGCCCGCGCCGAACTCGACAAGGTGAAGCCCGTCTTCATGCTCGCCGAATGGGAGCAGCGCGATCTCCACACCCGCGCCCTCGATGCGACCTACGGCTGGGGATGGAAGGAGGCGATGCAGCGCCTCGTCGCAAGCGGCGAGGGCGCCGGGCCGATGCGCGGCTACTACGCGGGGCAGTCCGAAACCTGGCCCCACGCCGCGATGCGCATGGTCTATACCGAGAACCATGACCAGAACTCGTGGGACGGGGTCGCGGCGGAAATCTACGGCCCGGCCTACGAGGCGGCGATTGCGCTGTCCTTTGTCGGCCCCGGCCTGCCCCTCATCTACAACGGGCAGGAGGCGGGCAATGACCGCCAGCTGAAGTTCTTCGAGCGCGATCCGATTGTCTGGCGGGAGGGCAAGCACGCCGCGCTGTTCGCCAGGCTGATCGCGCTCAAGACAGCGCGCCCCGCGCTGCACAACGGGCGCTTCGGCGCACCGATGGTCGAGGTGCCTACCAGTGCCACCGCCGACGTCTTCGCCTTCACCCGCGGCGCGGCGGGCGGGCGGGTTTTCGGCGTGTTCAACCTCTCGCCTCGGCCGCACGCCGTGACCTTCAGTCAGGCCCGCCACCACGGCAGCTACACCGACGCGCTCACCGGCGCGCCAGCCAGCTTCAGGGGCGGCGAGAGCCTCGATCTGCCCGCATGGGGCTACCGCATTTACACCGAGACCAAGTGAGGCGCCGCAGGGCGCGGGAGAGGACGCATGACGAAGCACTGGAAACCGCTTGTGGCGATGGCCGCGATCGCATGGGCGGCAGCCCCCGCCCCCGCCGCCGCCGAAAGCCTGACCCTCGCCTCGCCCGATGGCAGGATCACCGTCACCGTCAGCGACGAGGGCGGACAGGCGACCTATGCCGTCAGCTACAACGGCAAGCAGGTCATCGCACCCTCGAAGCTCGGTATGCTGTTCGCCGAGCACCACGGCTTCGAGCGCGGCCTTGCCATCGCCGGATCGACCCGCACAGCCAGGGACAGCACGTGGGAGCAGCCCTGGGGCGAGCGCCGTCTGGTGCGCGACCATCACAATGAACTGAGCCTCACCTTCAAGCCCGCCGACGGCCCCGACCGGCAGATGGTGGTCCGCTTCCGCGCCTTCGACACCGGGATCGGCTTCCGCTACGAACTGCCCGAACAACCCGCACTGGCAGGCGACGTCAACATCACCGAGGAGCTCACCCAGTTCGGCGTCGGCGAGCAGACCGCGATGTGGTACACCCCCTCGGGCGAGTTCAACCGCTACGAATACCTCACCCGCACCGGCCCTGCCGGCAAGGTCGCCGATGCGCACACCCCGGCGACCTTCAGGAACGCCGACGGCATCCATTTCAGCATCCATGAAGCCGCACTGGTCGACTATTCCTCGATGTCGCTGACGGCGCTGCGGCCGGGCAATTTCGAATCCAAGCTGCGCAGCTGGAGCGGCGGGCCCAAGGTCAAGACCTCGGCCCCCTTCACTTCGCCTTGGCGCACCATTCAGGTCGCGCCCGATGCGGTGGGCCTCATCAATTCCGACATCATCCTGAACCTCAACGAGCCGAACAAGCTGGGCGATGTCTCATGGGTGGAGCCGGGCAAATATGTCGGCATCTGGTGGGCCATGCACATCCGCGACCGCAGCTGGGGCCGCGACCAGATCCACGGCGCGACCACGGAAGAAACCAAGCGGTATATCGACTTCGCCGCCAAGCATGGGTTTTCCGGCGTGCTGGTGGAAGGCTGGAACATCGGCTGGGACGGCGATTGGTACAACAACGGCGATCTGTTCGATTTCACCAAGCCCATGCCCGATTACGATATCGAGGAGCTGGGCCGCTATGCCCTGTCCAAGGGCGTGCGGCTGATCGGGCACCACGAAACCTCGGCCAACATCACCAATTACGAAAACCAGCTTGGGCCGGCGATGGACCTGATGGAGAAGGTCGGCGTGCGCCAGGTCAAGACCGGCTATGTCGCCGACGCTGGCGATGCGGTGCGGATCGACGAGAACGGCATCCGCCGCTACGAATACCACGATAGCCAGTTCATGGTGCGCCATCACCTGAAGGTCGTGACCGAGGCGGCCAAGCGCAAGATTTCGATCAACGCGCACGAGCCGGTCAAGGACACGGGCCTCAGGCGCACCTACCCCAACTGGATGGCGCGGGAAGGCGCGCGGGGGATGGAATACAACGCCTGGGGCACGCCCCCCAACCCGCCCGAGCACGAGGCGATGCTGGCCTTCACCCGGATGCTGGCCGGGCCGATGGACTTCACTCCCGGCATCTTCGACCTGAAGCCGAACGAGCGCCCGCCGCTGCGGGAAGACATGCAGCGCGGCGATCCGTCGAACCGCCCGGAGACGACATTGGCCAAGCAACTGGCGCTCTATGTGGTGCTCTATTCCCCGGTGCAGATGGCCGCCGACCTGCCCGAGAATTACGAGGCCCGCCCCGACGCCTTCCAGTTCATCAAGGATGTCGAGGCCGACTGGGAGCAGTCGATCGCGCTCGCCGGAGAGATCGGCGATTACGTCGCCATCGCGCGGCAGGGGCGGAAGTCCAAGGAATGGTTCCTCGGCGCGGTGAGCGACGAGGACGCGCGCGATCTTTCTATGCCGCTGACCTTCCTCGAAACGGGCCGCAAATACCGCGCCCAGATATACCGCGACGCGCCGGATGCCGACTGGAAGACCAACCCCTATGCGATGGTGATCGAGGAAAAGGTGGTCACCGGCGGCGAGATGTTCGCGGTGCGGATGGCGCCGGGCGGCGGGTTCGCGGTGCGGTTCGTTCCGGTGAAGTGAGGGCGAGAAAGCGGACAGAGCGGACAAAGCGGACAAAGCGGACACCCTGTCCGCTTTGTCCGCCCGCCGATTTCTCCGACGTTTCAATAGCCTGCCTGCGCCTTTGTTGAGCGGACGGACAGGGGAGCGGGGGCTTGTTTCACGCTCCGGCGATCAAACGGCCTCGCAGGCCGGGCACAACGATGGGAAAGAGCCGAGGCGGGTTGTAGCGGCGGGGGGGTGTAGGAAAATCGGCACCGTCGCCCCGTGCTTGACACGGGGCTCGGCTTCATTTTTCCGTCACTGAGCCGAAGAAAGCCAAGCCCCGTGTCAGGCACGGGGCGACGGATAAGGGCATGGCGGCTTTAGCCTCCTTTCGGCCAAGAGCCGACATTCCGCAAACGACTCCGAAGCGGACTTGCTGTCATCAGTGTTGGTGGTGGGCGTTCGTGAGATCATGACCGCATTTGGTGCAGGTCTTTGCTGGCCACGCTCTGACCCAGTGTTTGCCCATGAAAAGGGACCGTCTGCAGTTGGGGCACGTCAACACAAAGAGGGCCACGAGGCCGTGCCCGGACAAAAATGCTTGCCAAGCGAACACGGCCGCCATTCCAAAATTGGCTTCTAGAAATCCAATCCACACGGGGAATGTGACGAAGAGGAAGACCACCCAAAGCATAAATCGGGCTGATTTCCGGTAGATCGACATCACTGCACTATGCGTCGCCTGCGTCGCTTGCGCAACGTCCGCAATCCACCCACTTCCCGCCGCAGCTGACCCGAACGACGACACCCGAAAGCTGCCACTGCCCCAAACGCAAAGAGGGCGAACGCCACCCCCATGGCGTCCGCCCTCACTCCCGTCCAAGGGAGGGCCGGTGTTGCTGTCGGTCGGAACGCCTCAGGCGGCGGTCGCCATCCGGGCCAGTTCGCAGTGCGACCAGATCTCGGACAGGGCCTTGATCAGCCGGTCGATATCGCCATCGGTGTGCACCGGCGAGGGCGTGACGCGCAGCCGCTCGGTGCCGACGGGGACGGTCGGGTAGTTGATCGGCTGGACGTAGATGCCGTGGTTGTCCATCAGCCAGTCGCTGATCATCTTGCACTTCTTGGCATCCCCAACCATCACCGGGATGATGTGGCTCGGGTTATTGAGGTGCGGGATGCCCATGATGTCGAGCTGGCGGCGCACCTGGGCCACGCGCTTCTGCTGAAGCTCGCGCTCGGCGCTGGAGGTCTTGAGGTGGCGGATGCTCGCCGCCGCGCCCGCCGCGATAGCGGGGGGCAGGGCGGTCGAGAAGATGAAGCCGCTGGCGAAGGAGCGCACGAAGTCGACGAGGTTGGCCGAGGCCGCGATGTAGCCGCCCATCACCCCGAAGGCCTTGCCGAGCGTGCCTTCGATCACGGTGATGCGGTCCATCAGCCCTTCGCGTTCGGCCACCCCGCCGCCGCGCGGGCCGTAGAGGCCGACGGCGTGGACCTCGTCGATGTAGCTCATCGCGCCGTGCTTCTCGCACACGTCGAGAATGTCGGCGATGGGGGCGATGTCGCCGTCCATCGAATAGACGCTCTCGAAGGCGACCAGCTTGGGGACCTCGGGGCCGTAGAGCGACAGCAGCTCGTCGAGGTGTTCCGCATCGTTGTGGCGCCACACCTTGTAGGGGGCGCGGCTGTGGCGGATGCCTTCGATCATCGAGGCGTGGTTGAGCGCGTCCGAGAACACGACACAGCCCGGGATCTTCGAGGCGAGCGTGCCGAGGCCCGCCCAGTTCGAGACGTAGCCCGAAGTGAACAGCAGCGCGGCCTCCTTGCCGTGGAGATCGGCGAGTTCGGCTTCCAGTTCCACATGGTAGTGGTTGGTGCCCGAGATATTGCGCGTGCCCCCCGCGCCTGCCCCGCATTCGTCAAGGCAATTGTGCATCGCCTCGAGCACTGCCGGGTGCTGGCCCATGCCGAGATAGTCGTTCGAGCACCACACCGTCACGGCCTGGGTTTCGCCTGCGACGAAGCGGGTGGCGTGGGGGAAGCGGCCGCGGTGGCGCTTGATGTCGGTGAAGACCCGGTAGCGGCCATCGGCGCGCACGGTATCCAGTTCGCCGGCGAAAAAGGCTTCGAAGTCCATGCGCGTTCCCTCTGTCGTCATTATCATTCTCTCAGTCATGATGGCCCGGCGTCGTCATCCGGCGCTTGGGCAGAGCCCAGCCCCACAGCATTCCGTCGCGGAACGGGAGGGCCAGAAACAGGTGTTCCAGCACGCCCAGCAAGGCGAGCGTGGTCAGCAGGCTCGCCCCGACCATTTCGGCGCTCCCCACAGGCGCGGCGAGGGCGAGCGAGGCAAACCACACCGTAACGGCCGCGATCAGTGCGATAGAGGCCGCCAGCAGTAAGCTCATGCGGTTGGGCCCGAAATAGGACTTTAGATAGCCAAGCTGTTCGGGCAGCATTTCCGAGGTCGAATTGGGCACGCCCACGAACAGGTTGATCTTCGAGATCAGCCGCATCGCGAACATCAGCACGAAGACCGTCGCCCCGATCTGGTTGGGCACGTCCCATGACAGGGAGATCAGCAGGAGCGCGGTGATGGCGAGCGCGACTTCGTGGTGCATCACGGTTGCGGCAGCCTGGCGGAAGCGGGCAAGGCCGGTGAGCCCCGGTTCGGCAGGGCCGCGGCGCGGACCGGCCGAGGCGCCGGTCAGGAACGAAAGCTCGTGCCAGCCCCACACCATCAGCGCGCCGATGAAGGCGAGGTAGACTGCCCAGACCTGCGCCGAGAGCGATGAGAGCAGGATCACCAGCAATCCGGCAATCCCGGCCACGCTGCCCACCATCAGGCTGCGCGAGAAGGTGGCGCGTTCGCGGTTGTCCGCCCAGGCAATCAGCCCGGTCGCGACAAACCAGATCGCCACCGTCACGATGAACGGAACAATATGGCCGCTCCAGCTCACCATGCCGGTTGCAGACGGATCGAACGGGGCAGGGCGTTGGGCTTGGGCCGCTGGAGATACATGCGCGCAAAGGCCAGCCCCGCGCCTGCCATGCCGCTGGCGCGCGCGATCATGCCGGCAATCCCGCCGCGCGCCTTGCCATCCTCGATCCGCTCGGCGGCGAGGCGCAGCTTTTCCATCTGGCGGCGGAAGGCGGGGCTGTCGATGTCGAGTTCGACCGGGAAGACCTGCCGGGCGATCTGGTTGCAGATCGCGAAGACCTTGTAGTCGTAATCGGTGGGATCGACGCCCAGCGCGGCATGGAACACCGGGCGGTTGTGATCGCGCACGTACATGGTCGCGTAGACCGACAGGAGAAAGAAACGCACCCACAGCTTGTTGGCGCCTTCCAGCAGCTTGGGGTCCGAGCGCAGCAGCATGGCGAAGGCCTCACCGTGGCGGAATTCGTCGTTGCACCACTCCTCGAACCAGTCGAAGATCGGGTGGAACTTGTATTGCGGGTTGCGCGCTAGGTGCCGGAAGATGGTGATGTAGCGCGCGTAGCCGATCTTCTCGCTGAGGTAGACGGCGTAGAAAATGAACTTCGGCTTGAAGTAGGTGTATTTCTTGGTCTTGGTCAGATAGCCCAGATCGACGCCGATCCCGGCATCCTTCAGGCTTTCGTTGATGAAGCCCGCATGGCGGCTCTCGTCACGCGCGAGCAGGCGGAAGAGCTGCTTGACGTCGGGGTTCTTGGTCCGCCGGGCGATTTCGGCATAGAGGACGCAGCCCGAAAACTCGCTCGTCATCGAACTGACGAGGAAATCGGTGAACTCCTGGCGCAGCGCCGGCTCCAGCCCCTCGATCACGCCCTTGAAGCTGTCCGAATGCTTGAAGTGCAGCTTGTTGGGATCACCCACCATGTCGGCGATCAGCTGGTCCCATTCCCGCCGAACGGGGCTGATGTCGATGGCATCCAGCGCGTCATAATCGGTGGTGTAGAAACGCGGGGTCAGCATCGTGTCCTGCGTCGCGATCGCCATCGCCTCCTCGCTGGTCATCGGCTTGTAGGCGTTCATTTGATCCTCCCGG
>ERZ1066123.1119-NODE-1119-length-17001-cov-6.496341_pt1 | contig 17001 bp, 17 predicted proteins | sample MGYA00382770_ERZ1066123 | MGnify/ENA primary metagenome ERZ1066123 (study PRJEB33369, sample SAMEA5778353) | biofilm metagenome | biome: Industrial cooling water; feature: Water cooling tower basin; material: Biofilm | place: United Arab Emirates | collected...
GTCACTTCCCATAGGCCCGCTGTCGCGTCGGGACAGCGGACGAAAAAACCCGCCCGTCGCAGTGCGGTTGGCGCGTGCGGCGGGTGGGGAGATTAGTTTGGTTATTCGACGTGCGGCCCGCCCACAAGGGGAACCCGCCGAAAATCACCGGAATCTGCCACCTGCTCGGCCGGGGCTCAGTCGACGATCGCGAGCCCCATGCTCCGGGCGGTGCCGGCGATGATCCGGGCAGCGTGCTCGACGTCCCGGGCGTTCAGGTCCTGCAACTTCTTCTGGGCGATGTCCGTCACCTGCTTTTGGGTGACGGAGAAGCCCTTGTACTTGCCGCCCTTCTTGGCCTCGGCCGGGATCACGTCCCCGCCGGCCTTCTTCGTGTGGGGGATCTTCGCGGCGAGCTTCAGCAGCACCGCGGCGGGCGGCGACTTGATTTTGAACTCGAAGCTGCGGTCCGAGTACACCGTGATGACCACGGGGAGCATCATCCCCTTGGTGTCCGGCCCGCCGGTCTTGTCGTTGAACTGCTTGACGAACATCCCGATGTTCACGCCGTGGGCACCGAGGGCGGGGCCGACGGGCGGGGCGGGGGTTGCCGTCCCGCCGGGACACTGGAGTTTCACCTGGGCGGTGACTTGCTTGGCCATTGCTTCCTACCCGAGACGCCCCGCCGCGCACGCCGGACCGGGGTCGTCGATTCGCGATCTCGTGTCGATTTCCCGTCGCGTGAAGACGGGGAAAGAGACATCGTAGCAGATTTTCTGAAGAGTCAAGGCAACCTTGCGCCGGGGTTCGGGTCAAGGGAAGATCGGGGAGTCACGAACCCTTCCCCGCTCGGGTTGTCCTCGTTGCGTCCGCCACTCCCCGGAGGCTTCGCCGTGCTGCACTCCTGGAACCTCACGCCGGACGACGCGGTCGCGCTCCAGCACGAGCTCGCCGCCCGCGTCGACGTGGCCGCGCCGCTCGGCGAAGTCGCGACGGTGGCGGGGTGCGACATTGCGTACCACCTGACGGACCCGGTGCTGTATGCCGCGGTGGTCGTGGTGAGACTGTCGGATCGGGCGGAAGTCGAACGTTCGGTGGTAACCGGGGAAGTGACCTTCCCGTACGTGCCGGGCTTGCTGTCGTTCCGCGAAGCCCCCGCGCTGCTCGACGCATTCCGCGGTTTACGGGCGGTTCCCGATTCCGTTATGCTCGACGCACAGGGCATCGCCCACCCGCGGCGGTTCGGGCTGGCCTGTCACCTCGGGCTGTGGCTGGACCTGCCGACCGTGGGGTGTGCGAAGAGCTGGCTGGTCGGCGAGTACGACGAGCCCGGCCCGACCGCCGGGGACGTCAGCCCGCTGACGATCGCCGGCGAGCACGTCGGGGACGTGGTGCGGTCGGCGACGGGGGCGAACCCGGTGTTCGTGTCGCCGGGGCACAAGGTGGACGTGGCGGGGGCGACGCGGCTGGTGCGTGCGATGCTCAGCGGGTACCGCCACCCGACCCCGACGCGGCTGGCCCACATGGCGGCGAACGACGCCCGCGCGAAGGCCGGGAGTTGAGTCAAACGCCGCGAATTCCCCCTTCCGGAGTGTCCGCGAGGGGCGTCGGCGGACCGACCGGATTTCGCCGGGGGGACGCACGCGGCGGCGCGACCGCACCCGCCGGGCGTCGGAGCGGGGCGGACCGAGAGTGCGGCGTCGCGGACGCGGTCCGGGCTGGGCGGCTTGCGCCGTTCGGCCGAAGTTGCGGCGAAGCCGGGGACCGGTCGGGCGGCGGGACCGGTTCGCGATGCGCGGCCCGTCGAACCCCTGCGCGGGGCGGGGCGGGGCGAAATCGCGGCGGGGCGGACACGGGAAATCTTTCACCGGTTCGCGCGCCGGCGACGATAGACTCAGCGTAGAATGGGCCGGCAGGGGTGAACGCTTGCACCCTGTCGGCCCGCAGGACGAACGCCGGCCGCGAGGACACGCGGCCGGCCGACCCCCGACGAGGACCGCCCGGTGGCGGAGGGTTCGGGGGGGCAGGACGGCCGACGAGGGTGCGGGATCCGCGGACACAGCGGACCCCCCGCCCGACCGAACGGGCGGGTTGATCCCGGCTTCCCGGCCCGTGATAACCAACTTCCGACGGTCCCGACGGACCGCAGGGGAGACGACCGAATCATGCAGCAACGACCTTCCCCACGGTGGCCGTCCCGAATCGCCGGCCGCCCGCTGGGTTCCTCTCCCGGTCTGCTGACGAACCGCCTGAAGGCGGTCGACCCGCTCGCGCCGCTCAAGGCCGAAGCCCCCGACGCCGACGGCATCCGCCGCGGCTTGGTGGCGAAGGTCAAGCAGCTCATCGCCGACGGCGAATACGACCTGTCCGACCGCTGGCAGGCGGCCGAAGAACGACTGTTGAACCGGATCGGAGATTAGCCCCGGGGTCGCCACCGGTCGGTTTCCGCCCCCGTCGAAACGTCGCTTCACCCGGTGACCCGAGTCGCCGGTTCGCCGAGCGCCCGCTATAATAACAAGGTGTGTCGGTCCCTCAGCCCACGGAGGCGAACCGTGTCGCTGCCCGCTGTCAGTGTGTCCCTGACGCCCGAAGAGAAGTTCCGCGAGTTCCTCGCCAGCCGGTCGAAGCCGCAGCGGTTCACCGACCCGCAGCGGGAGCTCGTCCGGCACATCTTCGAGAAGCACAAGCACTTCGACACGGAAGAACTGCTCGCGGACTTGGCCCGGATCGGCAGCCGGGTGAGCCGGGCGACCGTCTACCGCACGCTGACGAAGCTCGTGGACGCCGGCCTGCTGCGGCGGATTGAGGTCGGCACCCGGACGATGTACGACCACGACTACGGCTACCCGCAGCACGAGCACCTCGTGTGCGACACCTGCCGGGACATGATCGAGTTCCAGCACCCGGCGATCGACGCGGCCCTGGAAGAAATCGCCGCCCGGCACGGGTTCCGGCCGGACGGCCACACCCTCGTCGTCCGCGGCACCTGTGCCGCGTGCAACGCCGAACGCGCCGCCCGCCGGCGACTGGTGATGTAGCCCCTCGCTTGTGAAGTCCCGCCCGTTCGGTAGACTGGCCGGAAGAACTCCGCCGTCCCGCAGTTCTGGCCGGAACTCGCCATGCCCGATTCGTCCCCGGACCAGTTGCGGACTGTCCGCGTGGCCCCGGTCCGCCCCCCCGCACCGGACCTGGACACGACCGACTACGAACTGTCGTTTTCCGGGATCGCCTTCCAGCCCGCGTCCACCCGGTTTCACCCGCCCGCCCCGGACGCCACCGCGGCCCGGCGGATCGCCCTGGACCCCCAGGCCCGCGAACTGTTCCAGCAGCGGATGCGGCTGTGCTGCCTGATCGCCGCCGTCCCGTTCGGGTTCTTCGTCACCTGCTCCGCCACCAACTTCATCGAACTCTTCGGGCGGGAGACGGTCGGCTGGCCGGGGCTGGTGCTGTCCGCGTTCACCCTGGCATGGCTGGCCGGGTCCGGCGCGCTGCTGGCCACCCGCCGGCACCGCACCGAGACGTTCCTCCGGGCGATGGAGATCGCCGTCTTCGGGATGATGGCGGCGTGCTCCGCGTACTGGCAGTTCGCCGTGCTGACCGCCTACCCGCTGAACGGGTTCGAGGGGAGCGGCCACGAGACCGCGTCCGTGCTGGCGGCCGCCCTGATCGTCTACTTCGTCTGGTTCGTGCTGATCGTGTTCCACGGCGTTCTGGTGCCGAACACGCCGGGCCGGGGGGCGGCCGTCGCCGTGGGGATGTGCGTCGTCGCCCTCGCGATCAGCGCCGTGGCGGTCGTCGTCCACCCGCCGACGGCCCGCCACGCCCTGGAGCTGTACGCGATCTCGGTCACGATGCTCGGGGCCGGCGCGGGGCTCAGCGTGTTCGGCACCGCCAAGACCCAGGCCCTCCAGTTGGAAGTGCTCTCCGCCCTCGAAGCCGTCCGCGAACTCGGGCAGTACCGGCTGCGCCAGAAGCTCGGGATCGGCGGCATGGGCGAGGTCTACCTCGCGGAGCACAGCCTGCTCAAGCGCCCGTGCGCGGTGAAGCGGATTCACCCCCGGCTCTTGAACAACCCCGAGCAGGTCCGCCGGTTCGAGCGGGAGGTCCAGGCGACGGCGCAACTCCGCCACCCGAACACGGTCGAAATCTACGACTACGGCCGGGCCGACGACGGCACCTTCTTCTACGCGATGGAGTACGTCCCCGGCGTGAGCCTCGAAGACCTCGTGGTGAAGTACGGCCCCCTTCCGCCCGACCGCGTCGTCCACCTCCTCCGGCAAGTCTGCGCCGCCTTGAAAGAAGCCCACCGGCACGGGCTCGTCCACCGGGACATCAAGCCGTCGAACATCCTCGTCTGTGCGGACGGGCCGCAGCACGACCACGTCAAGCTACTCGACTTCGGGCTGGTGCAGTCGCTCATCCCGGCGGAAGCCGCCGCCGACCAGAAGCTGACGCGGGAGGGGCTGATCGTCGGGACGCCCGAGTACATGTCCCCGGAACAGGCGACCGGCGGGGCCCTCGACGGCCGCAGCGACCTGTTCAGCGTCGGCAGCATCGCGTACTTCCTGCTGACCGGCAAGGAGGCGTTCCACCGGGGGAACTCGGTGAAGACGCTCCTCGCGGTGGTCGGCGAGGAGCCGCCGCCGATCGCCGACCTCGCCCCCTGCGTCCCCGCCGATCTGATCGGGATCGTCGGGAAGCTCTTGGCCAAAGAATCCGCGGACCGATACCAAAGCGCCGGCGCGGCGAAAGCGGAGCTCGCCAAGTCCAGCTGTGCCGGCAAGTGGACGGAAGACCGGGCGGCCGAATGGTGGGGCACCCGCACTGCCACCCAGACGAAAGCTGAGGCGGAGCTCTACGCCCAGCCGACCCGCGAGTCCCCGGCGGTGCCGAGCGGGTCGCGGGGGTAGAATGGGGGCAGTCTTTCCCGGAGGGCGTGAGATGAACGTGGTCATCGTGGACGAGGCGACGAAGGCGAAGCTACTGGCCGCCGGCCCCGGCGCGGAGGTCCGCGACGAGTCGGGGAACCTGATCGGCCAACTCGGGGAAGAAATCACAGAGCTCTACGATTCCACAGGGAAATTGGTATGCAGGTTCAAGCCAGGTCGAACGGAGAAATCGTGATGCTTCACCGGGCTCTCGGCAATGCTTGAAGCACCCGAAATCGCTTTCACACCACTCCGGTTCATTTCTCACTTTCGGATTGTTCGGCGAACAGACGAAACGAATAGCCAAGTGGCTAATGACACGACGACCAAGCCGTAGACGAAGACGTTGTTGAGAGTTTCCATCGCAACCTCGGTACGCCACTCCCCATAGAGTCTAACATGCATTTGGTCGTTCCCCTTGCTCCTTTCGGCCGGATTTCTACCCTGCCTGAAAGCAGTTTCGACACGGAGCGTCCATGCGTACAGTCATTACGGGCGGGGCGGGGTTCGTCGGGTCGCACCTGTGCGAGCGGTTCCTCGCGGAAGGGCACGACGTCATCTGCGTCGACAACTTCCTGACCGGCCGGCCGGAGAACGTCCGGCACCTGCTCGCGAACCCGAAGTTCAAGATCGTCGTCCACGACGCGAGCACGCCGCTCTACCTCGACGGGCTGATCGACAACGTCCTGCACTTCGCCAGCCCCGCCAGCCCCGTCGACTACGTCAACACCCCGATCCAGACGCTGAAGATCGGCTCCCTCGGCACGCACGTCGCGCTGGGCATCGCGAAGGCCCACCGCGCCCGGTTCCTGATGGCGAGCACCAGCGAGGTGTACGGCGACCCGCACGTCCACCCGCAGACGGAGGACTACTGGGGCAACGTCAACCCCGTCGGCAAGCGGAGCATGTACGACGAGTCCAAGCGGTTCGCCGAGGCGATGACGATGGCGTACCACCGCGAACACGGCGTGAACACGCACATCGTCCGCATCTTCAACACCTACGGCGAACGCATGCGGCTCGACGACGGCCGGGTGCTGCCGAACTTCGTGGGCCAGGCCCTCCGCGGCGACCCGCTCACGGTGTACGGCGAAGGCCAGCAGACCCGCAGCTTCTGCTACGTCAGCGACCTGGTGGACGGCATCTACCGGCTGCTGCACGCCGACTACCACCTGCCCGTGAACATCGGCAACCCCGCGGAAATCACCATCCTCCAGTTCGCCGAGGAGATCCTGCGGCTGACCGGCAGCAAGTCGAAGATCGTGTACGAGCCCCTCCCGCCGGACGACCCGAAGCAGCGCAAGCCGGACATCACGCTGGCGAGAAAGCTCCTCGGGTGGGAGCCGAAGGTCGGCCGCGAGGAGGGCCTGAAGCGGACGCTCGAATACTTCCGGGGCAAGCACGGGAAGTAAGCGACGCATTACACCGTTGACGTGACGAGATCGAGCGGCTCCGTCAATTCCGGGTAAGCGTGGCGGATGATCGCTTCGACCACCCACCAGCGGGTGCCCTTGATGATGGTGCCGTTGCGGGACACACCGGTTTGGACTCCGACGATGACCGCGTCGTTGGGCGTCCAAAGTTTGCTCGGGAGCCCTTCGTAGGAAAGTTGCCAGATGGGACAGCCACTGATTCCATGCCACAACGGGGGCGGACTTCCCGCCGGGCTGTCCGGGAGATTCTCGGGCGCGGATTCCAAAGAAAGGAGCAAGTTGAGTTCGAAATCATAGTCAGGCATTCTCGACGAATCACCTTGATATTGCTGGGCGACAACGCGGATCGGCGTCAAGTCGACGAAGTTGTCCGCCATACGCACCTGAGACCAGCATTCAGGGTATCCGTACATGCTGTAGATGCCGTTCAGTCGCAGCCGGCGGTCCTGTCGATCGGCCCGATGAATCGAAAGAAACGTTCGGCCGCCCAATGCGGCAACGACATCGGCAGGAAGCTCCCAGATGCAGACATCATAGCGCTTAGCGTTGTGGCCACTCACTCGACCCTGTAGGGGCACCGACCGGGAGCGGGACGCGACCGATGATGGTGCGTCAGAAATGTACAGTCCGAACTTGCGAGATTCCGCTTCCGTCACAACATGGGATGCCGTGACGAGAAACGATTTGTCCGCGATCCGGAAGAGGGTTCCGGTGCCACACTGGAAGAACTCGCGGCCGTTCGGATTCCCGGCAAAAATCGGGGTCACAGAAGTCACCCAAACCGGAGTCAACTCACGAACCATGCGTGAGATAAACACCGCTTCCTCTTGCCGGGACATCTTCCCATTCGTTGCGGCTAACGGAAACGCCGAGGTCAATTCGTACCCTTCCCCGTGCCCGTTCAATCCCGCGGCTGGCTTGGGTCCGAACGCCGCCTTGTACCGCTCGGCGTACTTCCCTCGGGTCCGGCCCTTCAACTGACTGAAGTCGTACTCGGGGCGCATCTCGTCCGCTGCCGAATCGGACTGCTCATGGGAAGGTTCCATCTTCGTACCCCCCTGCGTTCCCGCCCGGTCGCTTCCCGAGCGCTGAAGATTCGGACCCGCTCCCCGCGATCCGTGAAGCAAACCACCAGGACGCGATTTTGTTCGGAGAGGCCCACGATCAGATAGCGGTCTTCCTCTTCGGCGTGTTCGGGGTCGTAGGCCGTTTCGGCCAGCGGATCGCCGAAGACCGTGGCCGCTTCCCCGAACGTGACCCCGTGCTTCAGAAAGTTCGTGTCCGCCTTCGTGTCGTCCCACTCGAAGCCGTCGACCTCCATTCTACCTCCGGGGCAGGCGAGCCCACTTATTCTCTCGCCTCGAAACATCCCTGGGCAGGACCGGGGGTGTCCGCGTGGGGTACGCCTTCCGTCACCGCTCGTCCGGGGTCGCCCACTTCACGTCCGGGGCGGGGCCGGGGGCGGACAGGGCGGGGAACACGTCGGGGACGGTCGCGGCGACGCGGATCAGGGCGCGGTGCTGCGGGCGGAGGAACCCTTCCCGCACGAGGTGGTCCGCCCACGCGAGCAGGGGGTCGAAGAACCCGGCGGAGTTGAGCAGGACGACGGGCTTGGCGTGGATGCCGAGTTGCGCCCAGGTGAGGATCTCGAACAGTTCGTCCATCGTGCCGTATCCGCCGGGGAGGGCGACGAACGCGTCGGACCGGTCGGCCATCAGGGCCTTCCGCTCGTGCATGGTGCCGACTTCGACGAGCTCGGTCGCCCCGGCGTACGCGAGTTCCTTCTCGGCGAGGCTGGTGGGAATGACGCCGAGGACGTGCCCGCCGGCGGCGATCGCGGCACCGGCCACCTCGCCCATGAGCCCGACGTTCCCGCCGCCGTAGACCAGGCCCGCCCCGCGGGCGGCGAGTTCCGCGCCGAGGGCGCGGGCGGCGGCGGCGTGGCGGGGGTCCGACCCGTGCCGGGACCCGCAGAAGACGCAGACGCGGTACACGACCCCTCCGCCCGGAACCCGGCTACTTCTTCTCGTCCGCTTTCTTTTCGTCCGCCTTTTTCTCGTCCTTCTTCTTGTCGTCCTTCTTCGGCTCCGGCTCCTTCACGACCGGGTCTTCGAGCACGCGCTGGATGATCGCGTACTTGATCTTCAGGTCGGACTCCTTCACCTTCGCCGCAGGGATGTCCTTCGGCCGGACGAGCACCAGCGTGACGAGGTCGCCGGGCTTGAGGTCGGTCTTGTCCCCGGCGTACCCCGGTGCCCCCTTCGGCAGCTTGAACGGCTCGAGTTCCTTGGCCGTCAGCGGGGTCTTTTTCCCGGACAGTGCGTTGAACTTCGGCCCGATCTTGACCCACCGGGTCAGGCCGCCCTCGGCGAAGGTGTAGGACAGGTCGTCGAACTTGTTCTTGGCGACCGGCACCTTGAGCGTCACCTCGTCCCCGGCCGCCTTCTTGATCTCGAAGGTGACTTCCTTCGCCTTGGCGTACTTCGACCAGTCGGTCTCGGGCTCGGCGGCGACGGCGGCCATGCCCAGCGCCAGTGCGAGGGCGGAACAGATGCGGGCGGAACGGAGCATGGGGCGGACTCCCGGCGGATCGGGGCACAGTGCCCATGCTACCGGAAAGCGCCCGCGGAAGGGAAGAAAAACCGCCCGGCGAGCCAGGCCGACGCAACGATTCAAGTTCGGCCGATTCAGTCGGTCGGGAAATGACGCCGCGGGTCCGTCCGACGCCACGCGAGGGGACGGACCCGCTCGGAGTTCCTACTTCTTTTTCGCGACCAGGTCGACGTGGATGCCGATCGGCTTGAGTTCGTCCGGGGACAGCGAGCCGTCCTTGTTCACGTCCAGGTTGGCGAACACCTTCTTCAAGTCGGGGAGGCTGGCGTTGCCCTTCTTGGGCTTCGGCAGTTTCGGCTCGAGGGCGAGCAACTCGTCCGGGGACAGCTTGCCGTCCGGCTTGTCGGCGGGTTCGACGTCGAGCAGCTTGAACAGCTCGGCCGGGTCGGTCGGGAGGGGTCCGGCCTTCTTTTTCTTGGGCTTGTCGGCGTCCGCGGCGAAGGCGGTGAGGGCGAACGCGGAGACGAGAAAGCCGCTGCACAGGATCCGACGCATGAGGAACCCCCGGAGAGAACGGGACGGACAGGGGATTCAACCCCCGCCGGCCGGCCGGGTTCCGGGTCACTTCGGGGATTCGGGGGTGCCGCCGGCGAGGAGCCCCTGGGCGGCGGCGAGTTTGACCCGGGCCTGGTGCCAGGCCATCACCGCGGCGATCACGTCCGCCCGGGCGCGGTGGGCTTCGAGAACCGCGGGCAACTCGACGAACGGCCCGGCCTTCTTCGCGTCCGGGAGCTTGGCGTTCGCCCGGTCCGCCCGCCACCGGGCGAGGGCGACCTGCTTCCCCTGCGCCGCCAGCATCGCGGCGGCGGCGCGGGTCTCGTCGGCGGCGGCCCGCTCGCGGTCGGCGATCAGCGTGTAGAGCTGCCGGCGGCGGACTTCCAGTTCGGCGGCGTCGTTCGGGTCGCACTTGCTGCCCGAGTGACTGAGGTAGGGCAGCACCCCCTTGGCCGCCGCCTGGGCGGGGCCGGCCCGGCCGGCCACGTCGGTCGCCTTCGTCCGCAGGATCTCGCGAACCGTCGGCAGCGTGTCCGGCGTCAGGCCGAGGTACGCGGCGCGGAGGAACTTCAAGTCCGGGCGGTTCGCGAGGGCCACCTGCACGGCCGACTCGACGTCGATCGGCGAGTCGGCGACCGCGAACGACCCGGTCGGCCAGAGCCGGTCGCCGCCCGCCGGCAGCCCGGTCCGCCGCTTCAGGTCGATGTTCAGCAGTTCGACGCCGAGGTCCGCCTGGGCGAGTGTGCCGACGAACGACGCGCGCTGCCGGTCGAGTTCGTCCGGTTCGACCGGGACGCGGACGCCGGTGGCGCGGGCCTTCGCCACGGCTTCGCGCAGCTGGTCGAGCGTGGGGAGGGCGGCCCGCATGAGTTCGCCCCGGCCCTCGGCGTCCGCGAGGCGGAAGAACTGCTCCAGGGCGTCGGCGGCCGAGCGGTTGCGGGTCTCCTCGGCGGCGTGGGTGCGGAGTTCGCGGAACAGGGCGTCGACGGCGGCGGCCTTGGCGGCTTCCGGGTCTTTCTTGTGGGGGTGGCGGCGGGTCGCGGGTGCCGGGGACGGGACGTCGTTCTCCCCTTCGAGCACGTCCGCGAGCGCGGTGTGGGCGACCGCCGACCGCCGGCACTCTTCTTCGGAGAGGGCTCGGAAGCTTGTCCCGGCCGGTTTGCCGAGCTTCCCGAGCGGGTCCGTGCTCGGCAGCGTGCGGTAGTCGGGCTCGACGGGAACGGGAGTCGTCGCGGGCAGGTCCGGTGCGGGGGCCGGCGGCCGCGGCGGCGGGATGGGGGTAACGGGCTTCGGCGTGTGGCAACCGACGACGCTCAGCACCGCAGCGGCGAGGCAGCCGGCGATCTGTGCCCGCGTCGTCATCCGCGTTCCCCTGCCGGCTTGAAACGGTCCCTTCCAACATCGACTTGCGCCGGAAACGAAGTGAGGGAATTTCCGGGCTGACCGGAAGTGCCGGGGTTGCGGGCCGTTCGGGGCACGGGGTTTGGGCAGGCCGGATAAACGGCGCGAAGTTTGTGAGAAACCGGTGGCAGGTTTCCGGGGTAGATTGACCGGGCTAGTCTGCTCGGACTAGAATCGGGGAAGATGCTTCTGGTCCGTTCGGTCTATTGTCTGACGAGAACCCCACTCGACACGAAGAAATGGCAGTAACCTCCACACCTACCGAGGTTTTCGACCGCGACCCCTCCGAGTCGCCGGGGTCGGACACGGCCAGGTTGCGGCGGGAGCAAATCATCGAAGCCGCGATGGACGTGATCGCGAACCAGGGGCTGCACAAACTCTCTCTGTCCCAGATCGAAGCCCGGACGGGGATGGCCCGCGGGCACCTGACCTATTACTTTCCGACCAAGGAAGCGATCCTCCTGGCGGTGTTCGACCGAATGCTCGACCGGATGATCGAGCAGGCCTTGCAGTCCGGCGGGCCGGTCCCCGGCACCGGCAAAGCGTGGGAGTGCGTGCAGTTCCTGTTCGGCCGGCACCTGCAGCCGATGGACCCGCACCGGCAGGCGTTCGGCAGCCTGCTGCACACCTTCCTCGCCCAGATTCACTACCGGGACGACTACCGGGCGAAGCTGGCGGAGCGGAACGCCGAGTGGCGGTCCCACATGGCCGCGGACTTCGCCGGCAGCGGGGCGACCGCCGCCCCGCCGGAGATCGTCGCTTCAATCGTGATGGCCCTCGTGCAAGGGCTGATCCAACAACTCGCGGTCGACCCGGCCGCGTTCGACCGCACGGTCATGCTCGAAACCCTCGTCCGGATGCTCGGCCCGCTGTTCGGCCGCGGTCCGGACGCACCCGAAGGGGAGTCCCGATGAACCCGACGACCCGCCCGGCCCCCGCGGTGAACGGCGAGATGCTCGACCGCGTCCAGCGGTTGCGGCTCGACACCCAGCTCGGCGGCGCGAAGGCCGGCGGCGGGGGCGGCGTCACGTGGCTGCCGTGGGTGCTGTGCCTCGTCCTCGCCCTGTCGTGGGGCGGGGTGGCGATCCGCACCTACCGCAACGCCCCGGCGAGTGCCGACGGCGAACCGGCCCCCACCCCGTCCGCCGCGAAGCCGACGACATCGGCCGCCCCGACCGCGCCGGAGCCGACCGCCGGCGCGATCGAACTGGAAGTGAAGGGTTACCTCGTCCCCGCCCAGCAGATCGCGGTCAGCCCGATCGAGGTGCAGGGACGGATCATCGAGTTGAACGTCGTCGAGGGCAAGCTCTTCCAGAAGGGCGAAGTCCTGGCGAAGATCGACGACTCGCTGTTCAAGGAGTCCGCGGCCGAGGCGGACGCGGCGCTGGCGTCCGCCCGGCAACGGCTGGCCGCGGCCCAGCAGCGGTGGAACGCGCTGCTTCCCAAGTCGGTCCGGGCCGTCGAAATCACCCAGACCGAGGCGGAGCTCGAGGAGGCGGAGGCCGCCAAGGTCCGGGCGACCGACGACCTGAAGCGGTTGCAGACCATCGGCGCGTCGGCCGCGGCGCGGGAGCTGATCCAGGCCACCGCCGAGGCCCGCACCTCGAACGCCCGCGTCGAGCGGCTGAAGGCGACGCTTCAACTGCTGAAGGAAGGCCCCCGCGAGGAGCAGAAGGCCGCCGCGAAGGCGGACGTGGCCGCCGCCGAGGCCGAGGTGACCGCAGCCGAGGCTCGGTCGCGGCAGGCGAACTGGCGGCTCGGCAACTGCGTCATCCGCGCACCGATCACCGGCACCGCCCTGACGAAAAAGTCCGAACTCGGGAACCTCGTGAACCCGCTCGCCTTCTCTTCCACGAACGGGGGTTCGTCCGGGTCGGTGTGCGACATCGCGAACCTCGCGGACCTGGAGGCCGACCTGGATATCGCGGAGCGGGACATCGCAAAGCTCAAGGTCGGCCAGCCGTGCCGCGTCCGTAGCGACGCTTACCCCGGCAAGACCTACGACGGCCGCCTCGACCGCATCATGCCCATCGCCAACCGCGCGAACAGCACTGTTAAAGTCCGTGTCAAGGTGACCCTCCCCGAGGGTGAAATTCCGGGAACTTTTTTGAAGCCCGATATGGGCGCGGTCGTGTCGTTCTTGCCCATGAAGTGACCCCGCGGTCTCTTGTCGGTCGGGTCGAGTCTTCGAGGCCCGACGGTTCACGTCGACGGGATGAACCGCTCGACACCGCGGGATGACAAACGTCGGGCCTCGAAGACTCGGCCCGACCTACAAGACCTGACCACGGGACACTGCAAATGGCCATCGTCGAAGTCCGCAACCTGTACAAGTCGTTCACCCGCGGGGCGGAGCGGATCGACGTCCTCATGGACCTCAACCTCGACGTGCGGGCCGGCGAGTTCGTCGCGCTGATGGGGCCGTCCGGGTCCGGGAAGACGACGCTGCTCAACCTGATCGCCGGGCTCGACTCGCCGACCGAGGGGACGATCACGATCGGGGACATGGAGATCTCGTCCCTGTCCGAGAGCGAACTCGCCCGGTGGCGGACGCGGAACGTCGGGTTCGTGTTCCAGTTCTACAACCTGCTCCCGGTGCTCACCGCCTACGAGAACGTCGAGCTGCCGCTCTTGCTGTTGCCCCTGACCCGCGACCAGCGCCGGCAGCAGGTCGAGAACGCCCTCGGGCTCGTCGGCCTGTCCGACCGGATGACCCACCGGCCGGGGCAACTGTCCGGGGGGCAGTGCCAGCGGGTCGGGATCGCGCGGGCGATCGTCACCGACCCGACGATCATCGTCGCCGACGAGCCGACCGGGGCGCTGGACGCCAAGTCCGCCAAGGACGCGCTCGACCTGCTGAACCTGCTCCGGGGCGAACTCGGGAAGACGATCATCATGGTCACGCACGACCCCCACGCCGCCGAGCGCGCCCAGCGGGTCGTCCAGCTGGAGAAGGGCCGACTCGCCGGCGACCGGGCGGACGAACTCGCCGCCGTCCGCTGACGATTGATTCCCTCCCCCTGGGAGGGGGGAGGGTAAGGTTGGGGGTTGCTGAAGTCTGTCCGGCTTCACCCCCACCCCAACCCTCCCCCCCTCAAGGGGGAGGGGGTATGAGGCCGCCCGCTTACTCCTTCGGAGCCCCGCGATGTCCGGGTTCGAGCAATACGGCGTGTCGGCCGCGCCCGATCCGTCGCTGATCCAGCTGGCGGTGTACGGCACCCTGTTCATGGTGGGGTTGCTGCTGCTGCTGACGGTGCTGGCCGTCCTGACGCTCCCCATCTTCTTCCTCGCCCTGTTCCTGATGGAGTGCGGGCTGCGGCTCGTGCAGGAGTCCCCGGACCCGGTCGGGAAGTACGCCAAGATCTTCGGGCTGGTGTTCCGCAGCCTCCGGCGGAACCTGCTGCGGACGTCCCTGACCTACTCCGCGCTGTTCATCCTGACCGGGATGCTGACGCTCATCTACAGCATCGTCGCGTTCCTGGGGAACTTCACCGCGGAAAAGGAGGGCACGCAGATGGTGGTGCTCTCGGAGAAGTTCAGCATCCCGAGCATGATGAAGCCGGGGTACGCGGGCCAGCTCAAGGGGGTGATCGAGACGAAACTGCCTCCGGAGTACCGGCCGGCCGACGTGGACAAGAGCATGATGACGTGGTCGTTCGTGGGCGGCACCCTGGACCCCGCCAAGCAGACGCCCGAGAACAGCATGTTCCTGTTCGCCCTGAACCCCGACGCGGTCGCGAACGGGATGATGTCCGAACAGGGGCTGAACAAGGACGACCTGGGCGACGCCGGGTGGGCGGAACTCCTCCGCGTCATCGACCTCGTCAAGCAGGACAAGCGGAACGTCGTCATCGGCGAGGACCGGCTCAAGATCCTCGGCAAGCAGGTCGGCGACGACGTGAAGATGGCCGGACTGAACTACAAGGACATCGAGTTCGAGTTCAAGATCGTCGGCGCGTTCCCGTCCGGCAGCCGGATGGGGATGAACGCGGCCATGCGGTTCGACTACCTCCAGGCCAAGCTCGACGAGTACCGCGCGAAGACCGGCAAGGACCACCCGGTCGCCGACCGGTGCGTGAACCTGGTCTGGGTCCGGATGCCCAGCAAGGAGGCGTTCGAGCGGCTGGCGGCGATCGTCAACGAGCCCGGCACGTTCAACTCCCCGGCGGTGAAGCTGGAGACGTTTTCCGCCGCCGTCGGGTCGTTCCTCGAACCGTTCAAGGACATCTTCTGGGGCATGAAGTACATCATCATGCCGGCGATCATGGCCATCATGTGCCTCGTCATCGGCATCACGATCACGATCGGCGTCCGCGAGCGGTGGACCGAGATGGCCGTCCTCAAGGTGCTCGGGTTCCAGCCCTGGCAGGTGATGGGGATGATCGTCTCGGAGGCGGTGCTCATCGGCATCTACGGCGGGCTGCTCAGCACCTGGAGCGTGTACTTCCTGCCGCGGGGGATCGCGTGGCTGACCCGCACGATCGGCGTCAAGTTCGCGTTCTTCGACAACTTCAAGTGCCCGGACGAGATCCTGATTTACGGCCCCCTGCTGGGGGTCGCGGTGGGGGTGCTGGGGTCGTTCCTGCCGTCGTGGAACGCCCGCAAGGTGAAGGTCTCGGAAGTGTTCGCGCAGGTCGCGTGAGAACCAGTCCCACGGAAAATTGTGTTCTCTCTCAGAGACCATCCGTTTTGTGGCACCGGCCTCTGGCCGGTGCCGCCTGCACCGGCCAGAGGCCGGTGCCACAAGACTGAAGTACGAAACGCGATGGCGTCTCTGGACGCTTCTTAACCGCACGGGTCGTGTCGCATGAACGGTCTGGTCCGCTTCGGGCAGAAGGTGGCGTCGGTCCTCGGCACGCTGGCGGTGCTCGGGCTGTCCGTGCTGCCGCTGTCCGCTCTGCTGCTCGCGATGCCGGCGGTGCTGCCGCAGGAGTCCGTCCTGACGGACACCGTCTCCGGGCAGGGCACGCGGTCCCGGCGGACGCTGCGCCGCCTCTTCTCCGTGTTCGCCGGGCTCGTCGTGCTGCTCACGCTCCTGGCCGTGTCCGTCGAGGTCGTGACCCTGCTCCCGCTCCCGGAGAAGGGCTCGTTCGGCGTCGTCGCCCGGACGCTCATGCGAGCTCCCTCCGATTTCATGTTCATGGGCCGCACGACCGCGGACAAGGAGGCGGCTTTGGCGAAGATGTCCCCGGAACTGCGGGAGTACGTCCAGACGCCGCTCCACGAGCGGATGCCGCCCGCGATGGTGGAGCACTGGCCGTTCGTCGTCCTCGTCATGTACCTCGCGGACCTGGGCATCCTGCTGACCATCGGCAAGGTGCCGCTCGCGTACAACCTGCGGAACGTCCGGGTCCGGTGGAAGACGAACCTGATGACCGCGGTGGCGTTCGTGTTCGTGATCGGCCTGCTCGCGTTCCTGCTCGCGTTCGTGAACGGGATGAACAACCTGACCCAGAACACCGGCATCCCCGGCAACGTGTTCGTGCTGTCCGACGGGGCGACCGACGAACTGTTTTCCAACCTCGGGTACGGCGACCTGGACAACGTCGAGCGGGTCGCGACGGACCTCGACCCCAAGGACCGCAAGCTCAAGAACCCGGTCAAGGTGAAGCGGGTCGACCGCAACGGCAAGCCGGTCTACCTCGCGAGCCGGGAGACGTACTACGTCGTGAACCAGCCGGTGCCGAACAGCACCCCGCCGCGGCGGCGGTTCGTCCAGCTGCGGACCATCGAAGACCCGCTGACGGCGGCGGCGGTCCACAACATCGAACTGTTCCCCGGCGGCAAGTGGTTCGGCGGGTCCGGGGTGGACGACGCCAGCCGGATCCAGTGCGTCCTGGGGGAAGGGGCCGCCGCCACCCTCGGGCCGGACGCCGGGAAGAAGGCGCTCGAACCCGGCGACACCTTCCGCCTGGGGGACATGGACTGGGTCGTGACCGGGGTGATGAAGGCCGAGGGGACGACGTTCGGGTCGGAGATCTGGGCGCTGCGGTTCAGCCGCATCTACGAGCCGCTCGGCAAGCAGAAGTACACGACGCTGGTGATGCGGACCGAGCAGGAGACGCTCGCCGCCAGCCAGGCGCTCGCGTACCACCTGAGCACCCGGTACACGCAGCAGAAGCTGAAGGCGTTCGCCGAGCCGGACTACTACG
>ERZ1066123.1120-NODE-1120-length-16995-cov-6.922373_pt1 | contig 16995 bp, 13 predicted proteins | sample MGYA00382770_ERZ1066123 | MGnify/ENA primary metagenome ERZ1066123 (study PRJEB33369, sample SAMEA5778353) | biofilm metagenome | biome: Industrial cooling water; feature: Water cooling tower basin; material: Biofilm | place: United Arab Emirates | collected...
AGCGCAACGTGTCGGCGTCAATCGACCTGGCTTTCGCTGACGGCCTGGCCCTCGACGGCGACGAACCCGAAAAGATCATCGAGAGACTGACGAAGTTCGGCACCGCTGCCGCTTTCGTCGAAGTGACAGCGGAAGGATGACAATATGGCAATCCGAGCAATCAGGGCAGAACGAATGAACTTGCCCAGCATCGAGCCGGCCTACGAAGTGCGGGCGAAGCGGCTCAAGGGGAACGAACTCCAGGTCGAGATCTGGCAGCTGCCATCATCGGCCAGTCCCCACATCCTCGCGCCCCAGCGAGTTGCCGGACTCGCAGGGCGGAACCTCGAGATCAACCAGGTCCGGATCCTCAAGAAGCTGAAGGAGGCGGGCGTTCGCCTGGACATCATGCCGATCGACGGCATGCGCACGCCCATCCGCGAGGAAGAGGCCCTGCGCCTCGCGCTCCTCCTACGCGTCCTCGCCCCAATGCGATCGCGAGCACGGATGGTCGATATTGCGGAGGGCATCGAAGGCATGGCCCGCGAAGAAGCCGCATATTGGCTCGGCATGGCCGTCCACCGCAAAAACCCTCGGCGCGTGCTCAACGCACTCCGCGTCCTTCTCACCGCGCCCAAGCGCTGATCAGACGAAAGAAAACGCGATGAAAACGAAACGCCTGATCGAGCGCTGGCTGCCCATCGCCGAGGTGGGCATCGAGAGCGTGCGCGAGCGCACCCCGATGACTCCTTTCCCGGCTCCTAACCGGTTGCACGTGTGGTGGGCTAGAAGACCCCTAGTAGCATCGCGAGCAGCCGTGCTGGCATCGATTTTGCCCGAGGATGCGGATCGCGATGCATTCAAGCATGCGCTGGGAATCCATGGAGATCCGGTGCGCGGGGTTGCTTTGATCGATCGCGCTAAGCGGACTGGGGTGCGTGTTGACGATCCCTACGGCTACGAACGCGCTTTCAAGTTCGCTCCCAGCGAGAAAGAAATGGAGAGGTTGGCGGGTTCAGATCGATCGGCGACTACCGTCCTCGACGCCACGGCGGGTGGCGGTGCCATCCCACTTGAGGCTATTCGGCTCGGGTTTTCAGCGATCGGGAACGACCTCAACCCGGTGGCAGCCTTACTGCAAAAGGCCACGATCGAATTTCCACAACGGCACGGAAGCCACCTTATTGAGGAGTTCCACGAGGTCAGCACAGAGTTTCGGCTTCGGATTGGAAGGGCCCTCGAGGGCTACGTCCCGCAGCCCGATGGACCAGACAAAGTTGCGACCTCTTTCCTTTGGGCGCGCACCATTGCCTGCCCGTACTGCGCCGGTAAGGTTCCGCTGTCTCCTAATTGGCGCCTTGCACCCGACGGGACCGGCGTCCGGCTTCGACCGCATGAAGGCTCTGGACCGGGGGACGAGCATCGGCATTGCACGTTCGAAATCGTCAATAGCGCGCACGAACAGTCTGGGGGCACGGTGGCGGGTGGCGACGGCGCGTGCCCCTATGAGGACTGCGGTCGCGCGATCTCCGGTGATGAAATCAAGCGCCAAGCTCAATCTGGCCAGATGGGGGACCAGATGTTTGCTGTGGTCTATAAGCAGAAGGTCATTAGCAAGACGAAAACTGGAAAGGACAAGATCAAATGGGTTCGTGGCTATCGAGCACCGACCGACGGAGACGATAATAGCAGGGACATTACGAAACGGCTCGCGGCGAAGTTGCAAGAGTGGGAGGCGATTGATGCCATACCCAACGAGCGGGTGCCGGAAGGAAGTAAAACGGAAGAGGCACGACGTTTCGGCGTCGATACCTGGCGCGACATGTTTTCCCCGCGCCAACTTTTGGCACATGGCTCGGGAGTCGAAATCTTCCGGGAAATGGTAAGTGAAGATGAGTCGTTGGGAAATCTAACCCCCGCGAGATCAGCAGCTTATGTCTACTTGTCCATGGCATTGGACAAGCTGTTGAATTGGAACGCGAGGTTATCCAGCTGGAACGTTAATGCGGTTACTATGCGCTCTGTATTTGACCGTCATGACTTTGCGTTCAAATGGTCGTATGCTGAAATGGCCCTGTTAATCGACAATATGGGCATGGATTGGGCAATTGCAGCCACAGATAAAGCGCTGAAGGAGCTAATCGGAATGGTCGGCGCGCATAGCGGCGACTTGTTCGAAAAAGCATCTGAGCAACAAGGCACGATCTCGATCACCAATGAGTCAGGAGCGTCAATGCCGCACATTGGCTCCGGGTCTATAGATGCGATTATTATGGATCCGCCCTACGGTGCCAATGTCATGTATGCCGAGCTGTCGGACTTCTTCTACGTCTGGCTCAAGCGCACAGCAGGTCTCGTTGTCCCCGAACTGTTTACCCGCCGTCTTGCCGACAAGGACGCCGAGGCCGTCGCCAACAAGGCCCATTTCAAGGGTCAGAAGGGCATGGCTCGTCTAGCTGACGACGACTACCGCATGAAGATGGAGGGCATCTTCGCCGAATGCCGGCGCGTCTTGAAGGACGACGGCATCATGACGGTGATGTTCACGCATAAGGACACCGGCGCCTGGGACGCGCTCGCCATGTCGTTGATGGACGCTGGCTTCGTCATCACCGCATCGTGGCCGGTCAACACCGAAGCGTCCGGGTCGCTCCATATCAAGGACAAGGCGGCCGCCAACTCGACCATCTTCCTCGTCTGCCGACCCCGAGAAGAAGCTCAGGAGGAGGCGGTTTACTGGGAGGACGTCGAGCCCGAGGTCGCCAAGGCCGTGCGATCTCGGGTCGGAGAGTTCCAGGCGGCTGGCATCCAGGGTGTAGACCTCTACCTCGCCAGTTTCGGCCCTGCGCTCGAAGCATTTTCGCGCCATTGGCCACTGACCCGCGGCACACCCGCACCCGAACCCAAACGGAAGCGCCGTTCGCAGGGTGACATGTTCGAGGAGTTCGACCCCTATGCCGTCCGCCCTGAGGACGCATTGAACGCTGCCCGCCGCGAGGTGAAGTCGTGGCGGCTGGCGCAGCTGGCTTCGGTCAAGGCACAGAGCGACATGGACGGGCCGACGGCGTTCTACGTGCTAGCCTGGGACTCCTTCAAGGCGGTGTCCTTTCCCTACGACGAGGCACTTCGACTTGCACGGGCCGTTGGGGTGGATCTGGAAGAGCAGATCATCGGGCGCCTTGCGGAGAAGAAGACCTCCGAGATCAAGCTGTGGGACTCGGCAACCCGCGTCGCCAAGGGAGCGATCGGACCTGCCGATGGCAAACGCGGCATGATCGACGCTCTCCACCATGCGGCAAACACGCTGCGGGTGCGCGGCGCCGAGGCTGCTGTCGAAATGCTCGAGGCGGCGGGTGTCGCGCAGGAGGATGATTTCAAGGTGGCGCTGGAAGCGCTCCTCGAAGTTCTCCCGCCTTCCAAGACGTTCTCCGGCATCGAAGCGGACAAGGCTGTGAAGCCTGCCGCCGACGACTTCGACGCTCTCGAGAAGCTGCGCAGGATCGCCTACGAAGGCGACATCGACGAGCCGCAGCAGCTCGAATTGTATCGCGAACTGATGGCTGCCGAATGACGCGAACGGACGATCAGAAGCGCGAGGAAGTGGCAGCCATCACCGCCGCCCTCAGCGCCAACGCCAGTCAGCGCGATGCGTTCATCGCGCTGGGACACACGGTGCTGTTTACCGCCTCGATCGCTTTCATGGGCGATGTTCGGCCGGCGGACGAGATCGAATTCGTCTGGGTGCTCCTCGTCGGCTGGGCGTTGAACGCCATCGGGCTTGTCGCCCTGACATGGAGCTTCCAGGCGGCGCACAAAGACGGCATCCGACGCATAGCGCAGATTCATGATGATGCTGCCGACGTCGGGAGCAAGATCCTCGATATCGCCAACTGCATTGCCCTCTGGACCTTCCCCTCGGCCATGATTGCGATCGCGGCATTCGCCAGCCTCAACCTTTGGAGTGTCATGTGAATAAAGCTCATCCCGGAGGCTACGAAGAACGTGGCATCGGTGCGCCACCGCGCATCCCCCCGCCACCGCCGCCACCGCCGCCACCGCCTCCTCCTCCTCCTCCTCCTCCTCCTCCTCCCCCTTCTGGGCAGTAGCCTCAGGCCTACGTATGCTGTTGTCCGACCGTAACTGGCAGATCAAATACAACCGCGAAGACGGGGATCTCGTCTCGCGCTTCTACGTGCCCGTCCTGTCGAGCGCGATCCGCTACGACAGGACCACCGGCTACTTCCGGGCCGGCAGTCTGGCGCTCGCCGCACGTGGGCTGGAGCACCTCATCCTCAACAACGGGAAGATGCGGCTGCTCGTCGGCTGCACGCTCGGTCAGGACGAGGTCGATGCCATCGAACGCGGCATGGCAATGGAGGAGGTTTTCGGTCGCAAGGCGGAACTCAGTCTTGCCGACGACGTGTCGGTAACCGACCGCGAAGCCTTGGAACTACTCGCCTGGATGGTCGGTCGCCAGTTGCTCGAAGTGAAGCTCGCGGTCCCGTGCGACGAACGCCGGCGACCCACCGAAGGCAATTCCATCTTCCATGAAAAAGCAGGAATCGTCGAAGACAAGACCGGGGACCGGCTCGCTTTCGTTGGCTCGATCAACGAAACCGTGCAGGGCTGGATGCACAACAGCGAGACGTTCAACGTCTTCACGTCCTATGGTCCAGCCGTCGCCTATGTGGATGCAGAGGAGGAATCCTTCCGCTGTTACTGGGAGGACAAGGCCACCAAGTCGCGCATCTACGACTTCCCAACAGCGCTGCGCGACGATCTCTTGCGATTCCTGCCCCCAGACGACGAGCTGCCAGCGAGACTGAAGCGCTTCCAGGACGGCGACCAGCTTCCCGTGTCGGAGCCGGAAACCGATCCGGCCAATCTCGAAGACGTAGACGCCTTGCGCGAGAAGCTCTGGCATCACATCCGCACGGCGGCGAGCGACAGCAGTGGCGGCGTCTGGGTCGGCGAGGCCACGAGCCCCCTCATCGCGTGGCCTCATCAACGACGCGCGTTCCTGCGCATGTATGGTGACACGGCGCCTCACGTGCCACGCCTGCTCATCGCCGACGAGGTAGGCCTGGGGAAGACCGTCCAAGCCGGCTTGCTGATCAGGCAGTCGTGGTTGGCCGGTCGACTGAAACGCGCCATAATCTTGGCTCCGGCCAACGTATGCACGCAATGGCAGGCCGAGTTGCGCGAGAAGTTCGCGATCGACTGGCCGATCTACGACGGCTCCTGCATGCGGCGATACGACGCTTTCACCCAAAGCTACACGGAAACGCCGGTGGCGCGCGGCGAATGGACTACTGAGCCTTTCGTCATCATGTCCAGCCACCTCGCTCGTCGGCGAGACCGAAGGCCGGAACTTCTCGAGGCGGAGCCGTGGGATCTTGTCGTGGTGGACGAAGCTCATCACGCGCGTTGCAAGCGCAGTCGCGACCGCGTCGAACCGAATATGCTGATGCGCCTTCTCCGCGATCTGAAGGAACGGGTGTCCGGTCTGGTGCTGCTCACCGCAACGCCGCTACAAACGCACGCGATGGAGCTTTACGACCTGTTGTCGCTCCTCGGCTTTCCGCCCGAATGGGACGCTGCCTCCTATCAACGCTACTTCGACACGCTCTCGCAGCCAGTTGTTGCGGTGGACGGCTTCGAGGAGTGCGCTCGCCTGTTCCGGGCAACCGAAGCATTCCATGGCGCGCTCGACGATGAGACAGGCGCGCGCATGGGCGGCGAGGCGACTGGACCGCTGTCCCGGCTGCGGGCCCGGCGAATACTCTCGGCCTTGCGTGGCCAAGCGTCGATCCCGCGGCGAAGGCTCTCGGCAGAGGACAGGCAGGCCGCAGTCCGAATCATGAAGCGCTGGACGCCAGTCGCAGCGCTCATGTCCAGGCACACACGTGCGCTGCTTCGCCGCTACCAAGCCGAGGGCAAACTCGACGCGCGCATCGCCACACGCCAGGTAGCGGATCGCTTTATCGAAATGGAGGCGCCGGAGCGCGACATCTACCACAGGGTCGAGGACTTCCTCCGCACGACCTACGCACAGGCAGACCAGTCGCGCCGAAATGCGGTCGGCTTCATACTCACGATCTACCGTAAGCGCCTCTCCTCGAGTTTCGCCGCGCTTGCGAGCAGTCTCCAGGGTCGGCTCGAGCGCAACGTCGTCGATGACCAGTTCGATCTTGAGGAAGGCGGCGAAGAGACCGACGCGGAGGAGCTTGAGCGGCAAGAACGGCAGGCGCGGCAGATCTTCGAGGCCGGCGGGATCGCAGAAATCCTCGCCGACGTGGAGAAGCTGCCAGTCGACACCAAGGCGCGCGCCCTACGGGACGAACTCGCCCAGCTGAAGGCTGACGGTTACGACCAGACGATGGTCTTCACTGGCTATACGGACACCATGGACGGTCTGCGCGACTGGCTGGCTGACGAGACCGGGCGCGAAGTGCTTTGCTTCTCCGGCCGGGGCGGCGAGGTAAGGACACCGGACGGCGAATGGAAGTGGGTGTCGAGAGCCGACATCAAAAAGCGGTTCCGGGAAGGAAAAGGAGACATCCTCGTCTGCACGGACGCCGCTGCCGAGGGCCTCAACTTCCAGTTCTGCGGCTCCCTCATCAACTACGACATGCCTTGGAACCCGATGCGGGTCGAGCAGCGCATCGGCCGCATTGATCGCCTCGGCCAGCGGTTCGACGACATTCGCATCATCAACCTGCACTACAAGGACACGGTCGAAACCGAAGTCTATTGCGCCCTGTCCAGCAGGATAAAACTGTTCGAGGACATGGTCGGCGGATTGCAGCCCATCCTCTCTGCGGTGAGCAAGGAAATCGGAGCCATCGCCTTGGCCGGCGGATCGGTCGACGTCGAGGAAATGATCGGCAGCACGATCGACGAAGTCGAACTCCCGACGGTCGACATCGACGACCAGGACTTCTTCGGGGAGATGCCGGCGATGGGAATTCCGGCACTGTCGCTGGATGACCTTGCCAAGGTGGTTGCCGACCGGCGTCTTCTTCCCGCGGGCTACTTCATGGATAAGCTGGGCGCGCTCGACTTCGCGGTGGAACGTCCCGACACACGGCAACGCATCCGGGCCACCCTGGCGCGGGAATTCTACGCAAGTCATTTCGACCATACGGACTTCTGGACGCCCGGCAGTTCCGCTTTCCCGCTCGAAGGCCGACCCGAAATGAGAGCGGCCTAGCTTAACCGGGCAGCTGATCAGGACAAGCCGACGCTATTCTCGCACCGCATGGGCGGTAAACGCGCCGCTCTCCTCGTCGAAATGATCCAGCTGCCACCAGACCCCTTCCTGCGGATGGCACGAGGCGATGTCGCGTGGATCGGCATTCTTGTCGACGGCGCGCGCGATGATGGCGCGGAAACGCCCCTCAAGCTCGTCCCTGCAGTGCGCGAGATGCCGGATACGCTCGGCGTGCCCGGGGCGTTGGCGCCACTCTGCATCGAGATCCTCGTCGTCCCTGTAGACCAGCTTGCCGTCGCGACCCTTAACTGCGTCCTGCCAAAGGACGAGCGCGACCACCTGGCCATCATCGGAAATTCCAGACCAGCTCCAGCGGGTATTGGTCAGTCGGGTGCCGAAATGCTCAAACGCTTCGGTCTTGGTCCAGCTACGGGGCATGTCGCCAACCTAGCCTATTCTCAACGGAGCGACCAGCGGCCCCAACTATCCCAGCCTTCTAGCGGGGAAAACGTCGTCGAAACCTTGGGGAAGTTCACCACCTGTTCTATATGGACATCATGCCGAAGCGGATCACGGACAATCAGGTTTTGGGCGCGATGGGCGAGACCGCGGTGAGGCATCGCTTTCTCTCCATGGGCTTCCAGTTCGACGGGCGCTCGCCGCTCGAAGCTGGTATCGACGGCATAGCCGAGGTCATGGACAGGGGCCAACCGCTCGCCAAGATGATAGCGGTGCAGGTGAAGGCGACCGCTGAAGGTCGCTACGCCGCGGAAACGGATACTGGCTTCAGCTATCTCATCAGACAGGTCGACCTGGACTATTGGCGCGGCTCCAACCTGCCCGTCGTCATCGTGCTCTGGCGCCGGTCCGACGACAGCTTCTACTGGAAAGAAATCCCACGCGGCCAAGATGCTGGAGACCGTCGGCTCCAGTTCGCCAAGACAGAAGACGTTCTCGACGAGACATCCGTAAACCGGCTCGCAGGATTGACGGTGCCTAAGGCCGGTTTCGGTTACTACGTGCCGCCACTCGGGGGCGGTGAAGAGGCCCTCGTCAATATGCTGCCGATCGGACTTCCTAGCGAGCTCTTCATTGCGACCTCACCATACAGTCGAAGCCAAGCGGCAGCGATCCTCTACAACGAAACGGATGATCCCCGGTTTGACTGGGTGATCCAGGGCGAGACCTTCTGGTCCTTCAACGACCCCAGGAATTCTAGTTGCGCCGCCATCGTCGATATTGACCAGGTCGAAGCCGTGGACACGATCGACATCGCATTTCACGACGACGTCGTTCAGACCAACGACTTCATCCACCTGCTACGCAATACGCTGAGACACCAGACCAGGGCCGATCTCGATTGGTCAAAAAGCGAAAAAATTCTCTATTTCAAGGCATTCGAAGCTGGCCAGCAGCGCAGGTTTTCATACGAGTCTTCGAAGAAGAAGACCGACGCCGACGTCGTGTCGGTGCATGTCGACAAGAAAACGAACGTCCTGTCGTTCGTCCGGCACCATGCGTTTCGGCCGCGGTTCGAACGTCTTGGTGACCAATGGTATCTCGTCGTTTCGCCGACCTATTTCTTCTCGACCAACGGCTTTACGCCTCACCAGTATCCGGCCGCCCTCATGGCTGGCAAGAAGCGGCTGGACAAAAGCGCCACCCTGCGCGGCCAGGTGATCATGTGGCATCGCTTCCTGACGGAAGCCGCCCGCACCGAGGAGTTTGACGCCTCCGGTCTCTTCGGCGCGGATAGTCAGACCGACCACCGGTTGACCTTCGGAGCACCGCCAAGCGTGCATCTCGACATCCGCGTGCCCGAGGACAAATGGGGAGGCGGAAAGAAGAAGCCGGACGATGAGGAGCAGATCGAGGACCTGTTCGCGTGAGCACCTTCGAGACAAAAATCTTCGACGAGCCGGACCTGGAGTTCGGCGATCGACATCAGCATCCCGATCCGCGCTTGGGACTGTTCGAGGGGGGGCCACTGCAGCCTCATGTCGGCGAGGTCATAAGGATCGGCGTGGTGGGCAGCGCCAAGACCGTCGAGGACACGACCAAGTTTTTCGAAAAGGTGGCCGCAGGAGTAGAGGGAAAATCGGAAAAGCATCCGAACCTTCATCCGCCATTCCCGGGTCTGGGCAACCAGAGCCCCTACCGAACGAAGTTCCACGTCGACGAGGCCGCGTTCGGGACGATCTCGCAATCAAAGATCGACAGGATCGCGAAGGAGCCGAACCATCTGAAGGCCGTGACCATGGCGGTTGATGAGATCGTGGGTCAGCTTGAGTCACTGCAGGACGGTGGTCACACGCCCGATGTCGCCGTCGTAGCCCTGCCGGTCCGGCTACTGGAGCGGGTCTGGAATGCCAAAGTCGATGCGGATGGGACCGCCGAGGAAGAGGATGCCGCGGGCAATGACGCGCCGAACTTCCGCGGCATGCTGAAGGCGCGCGCGATGCACCTAGGCTTCCCTATCCAGATCGTGTGGGAGGACGTGCTCGACGAGGAGGCGAAAATCCCTCTCAAGGTGAAGCAGAGCAGCGCCCGCCAGATCCAGGATCTCGCCGGTCGAAGCTGGAACCTGTTGACCACGCTCTACTACAAGGGCACCGGGCGCATTCCTTGGCGGCGCATGCCGAAGGAGGGGGAATACACCGCCTGCTATATCGGTATCAGCTTCTATCGCGAAGCTGGTGGCCAACAGCTCTTCACGAGCGCCGCCCAGATGTTCGACGAGCGGGGGCGTGGCTTCATTCTCAAAGGAAGACGCGCGCATACAGAAAGTCGCGGACGGCACCCCTACATGACGCAGGAGGACGCCCGCGCGATCATCGAGGACGTGCTTGCGGCCTACAAGGTGCATCACAAGACCCTTCCAGCCCGGGTCGTCGTGCTCAAGACCTCCCGCTTCAAGGACGAGGAGGCCGCCGGGATTATCGAAGCCCTCGATGCCCACGACACCGAGATGCGCGACCTCGTGTGGATCCAGGAATCCTACTCGGTCAAAGTGCTGCGTGACGGCAGCTATCCGGTCCTGCGCGGAACCTTCGTGCAACTGGGAGCCAATGGCCTGCTCTACACGACGGGAAGCATGCCCTACTACGGCACCTACCCCGGTCTCTACGATCCCCGCCCGCTCCTTCTCGCTCCTCATCACACGTGCGACAGCACCATTTCACAACTTGCCGAGGAAATTTTCTCGCTGACCAAGGTGAACTGGAATTCCACGCAGATGAACCAGCGTCTGCCCATACCGATCCAGGCGGCGCGCAAAGTTGGCGAAGTCCTGAAATACATGCAGGAAGGGCAGATCGAGAGCACGGATTATAGGAAATACATCTGAGTTGATCTGAACTCAGCGAGATGTGTCCCGCCATCTCGGATCTCGTCGTATCCGCACTATCTTGCGCCGAACGGTTTGCGAGAAGGCAGACGCTTTACAAGCGGCTACCTTGATATGCCAATCGTTCACTCTATGTTCGAAACAATGGGAGCCACGAGCCGTCAATTGCTGGTTCGTAGCATCTTTCGAGCCGCCGGTGATTTGACCCCGGAGAACTTTGGCATAAGGAATGGGGCGATTGGGGGAAAACGAGACTAAGAGCGCTGCCGCCGGGGCCGGCATGGGGAAGAACATCGTGATCTTCTCGGATGGGACAGGTCAATATGGCGGCATCATGCCCGACCAGCGTCTGTCCAACATCTACAAGATGTATCGGGCCATGAGGCCCGGGACCCAGACGGGCATCGATCCGGCCCAGCAGGTAGCCTACTACGACCCCGGCCTGGGCTCCGGAGAGCTTGGCGGCCGCATTCGCAACATCCTGGCGGCCGCGTTCGGGACCGGGATCAGCGAGAACATCATCGACTGCTACGAAGCGATCCTCCGGCACTACGAAGATGGTGACCGCGTCTTCATCTTCGGTTTCAGCCGCGGTGCCTACACCGCCCGCTGCGTCGCAAACGTCATGAACCTGTGCGGGATACCGCGTCAAAATGCCGATGGACGGCCCCTCCCGACGGGTGGCGTGGCCTTACGCAAGATCGCGGAGGAGGCGGTCTACAGCGTCTACGAGCATGGCTCCGGCAAGGACCGCGCCCGCTACGAACTCGAGCGCGAGGAGAAGGCGAGACGCTTCCGCGCGAAATACGCTAGCGAAGGCGTCGGCACGCGAGGCGAGCCCCAGGGTAACGTCGCGCCGACCTTCATCGGCGTCTTCGATACGGTGGCCGCTCTGGGCGGCGTGATGGTCAGGCGCATCCTTGCAGGACTGGCACTCGGTAGCCTCATCCTGGGCGGCGTGTCCGTCTGGAAGGAGTGGGACGCGCCGTGGTCGGCTCTGGCGTGGCTTCCCGCCAGCCTACTCGTGGCCAGCTTCCTGTGGGCCCTCAAGAAGCAGTTCAAGTGCATCACCGATCCGCCGCAGGGAGGCCGTTTCAGCTGGCACTTCGCGGCATGGAACCTGAAGAACTACGACCGCTTCCTCGACAGCAGCGTCGGTTACGCGCGGCATGCCATCTCGATCGACGAAAACCGCAAGCGCTTTCCACGCGTCGGCTGGGGCCACAGCGACGACACCAGCCAGCAGAGCCGCGGCGATCTGGCGTGGCTGAAGCAGGAATGGTTCGCCGGCAACCACTCGGACATCGGTGGGAGCTATCCCGAAAGCGAGTCGCGACTGTCGGACGTCGCGCTGCGGTGGATGGTCGAGGAACTGAAGAGCATTCCCAACCCGCCACTGGTTGACGACCGTTTCGTCCAGACCTTTCCGGATCCGATGGGTCTTCAACACGACGAGGTGAAATCCAGCCGGGAATTGTGGCCGCGGTGGTGGCCCAGCTGGGCCAGACTTGGTTGGAGCGAGTCCAGCCGATCCGTGCATCCCGAAGCCGAGCTGCATGACACGGTCTATCAACGATTGTCAGCGACGCGCGTGCCGCATTTCGACAGTCTGGTTCCCTACAGGCCAGCGGGCCTGCATTCGCACAAGAAGGCACAGGCAGCGATCGCATCGGGAGCGACGCTCGCGCCGCCAGATATGCCAAGCGAGGTGGCCCCATGAAGATCTTCGTCAGCAGCGTCATGACCGGTTTCGAAGACTACCGGGCTGCCGCATTCGCGGCGATCCGAAGTCTCGACCATGAGATCATCCGCGCCGAAGACTTTCCCGCCTCGACGATCCCCTCACGTGTCGCATGCCTTCAAGGAGTGCGCGAAGCCGACCTCGTCATCCTGATACTCGGAGAACGCTACGGCTGGTCCGAAACGCAATCGGGCCTCTCCCCAACGCACGAGGAGTTCCGGGAGGCTGCGGCGGAGGGGAAAGTGATCCCATTCGTGCAGTCCGGCGTGACGCGCGAGGAGGCGCAGCAGCGGTTCGTCGAGGAGGTCGAGAACTACGATACCGGTATGCATCGCGGCCAGACCTTCCGCACGCCGGAGGACCTACGGACCGAAGTGACGCGCGCCATCTCGCGCCACCAGTTGTCGGCAGCCACGACGCCGGTAGATGTCGGTGCGCTGGTCGAGAAGGCCCGCACTCTGGTCCCCGCCGAGGGACGCGGCATCGTGCGGATGACCGGACCGCTCCTGCATATTGCGGTGGTCGGCGGTCCGACGCAGACCATCCTGCGTCCGAGCGAGATCGAGAAGCAGGAACTCGCGGACGGGATCATCGCAGAACTGTCATCGTCTGATGGCTACTTCTCCTATCGTCGCCGCACCGAACCGCGCCTTGAGCAGGGCGCACTGGTCATTGAGCAGGAGAACGGCGCCGCGCTAAAGATCGATGAGGCCGGGGCATTGTTGCTCTCCGTGCCGATCGAGGAGGCGAGCGGGCATCTCAAACCGCTAATCGAGGAGCATGTCGGCGCAGCCATCGGCAAGGGGCTGGCCTTTGCGGACAGGATGCTCGAGAAAATCGACCGGACGCAGAGGCTCACCCGCATCGTGATGGCGGCCGACATCGCCACCAGCAGCGTGTTCGGCTGGCGCACCGCGAGCCAGCAGGCCGCCAACCCCGATTCCATGCAGGTTTCAATGGAGCGATCGGGGGCCGGGCCCGTCATGCTCAATCCGCCGGATCGGACACGCATGGCGCTGCGTGCCGAACGGGCCCGCCTGACGGAAGACCTGCTTGCTCTCCTCAGGCGCAGATACCAAAGCTGAATTGGCGGAGGGCAAACGGATGGGCATCGGACGTCGGGACGCAGTTTCGCTGCCCTGGCCGATCCACACGATCGACTTTGAGGCCTCGTCTCTCGATGATGGAACCTATCCGATCGAAGTCGGTATCGCACGCTGGGTCGCGCCCACCATCGACATCGAGACCTGGTCAACGCTCATCCGACCCATCGCCAACTGGGAGCGCTACGGATCCTGGTCTCCCAAGGCGGAAATGGTCCACGGCGTCCCGCGCGAGCAGCTCGTTCAGGGCCTTGGGCCCAATGAAGCGATGGCCCGCCTCAATGCCATCGTCGGATCGAATGTCGCCTATTGCGACGGCGGCGACTTCGACCGGCACTGGTTCGGCATGCTGCAGCACGCGGCAGGCCAGAGCGCGTCGTTCCACCTCGCTAGCTTTGACGACCTGAAGCTACGGCTGGACAATGCTGGACTATTCCGGCTGCAGACCTGGCTCGATGACACCCCGCCCCCTCACCGAGCGGGTCCGGATGCGCAGCGACTGCTCATGTCGCTAGCCCGTGGCCTCGGGATCACCAGTTGCGATGTTACTGGCATCGCGCCGCAGGCTCGATCAGGAAAAGAATCTGACGGCCCAGCTAACGGCAGTCCAACCTAATCCGACGTAGCCTGCAATCACGGGAATCGCGACCAGCATCACCTCCGCCAAGAACCAGCCGGACCGGCCTTCAGTCTCGCCCTCAGGTGAGCAAGTGGCGTTTCGATTCCCGGTGTCGGACCAGTCGCGCATGACCGCTTGTATCACCCGCCGCCGTCGGCGTCGACGACACCGTTCGTGAAGCGGTCGCAGAACGCCAGCTTCATGAGGTGCTCGGTGAGCGCTCGTGTCCCGCCCTGCGAGATCAATTCGCTCCAAGCGTCCCAGCGGTCGATACGCTCGAGCAGCCAGAGGTAGAAGCGATCGCGCGAGTGCTCGTCACCCCTGTCCCAGCTCATAGACCATACCGTGCTTCGAAGTGGGATCTCACGGGTCATCTTGAAGCTGATGAAGGTGACCACCGGACGGCCGTTGAGCGTGTCCCTCGCGAAGCGGTGTTTCATCCGCGACGCGGTCTCCTCGCGCTCAGCCGCCATCTCCGACGCATTCCTTCGCGCTTCGCCCGAAGCTCCGAAACGAGTGGCCGCAACCCAGTCGATGCCAACACCATCCTGGACCTCTTCGTTCGACCTCGTTGCCATCAGCATCATCAGGACCGCCCGTCCCTCAGGGGTGGGGCGATGGTCGTCCGCGTCCAAAAGGCCGCGTGAAACCAGGAACGCGATGAAAAAACGCTCGACGTGTCCGTTGCCATGGAAAAGATCGAGCCGACTTTCCTCTACGGTTACGAAACGCTGATCCAACGTCGCGAGAAACCACATGATGAAGCTGAGGATGTCGTGACCGGGGGTCCGCTCGTTGTAATGCCGCCGCAGGGGTGGAAGGCCCAGGCGGCCGCGCCAGAACGCATCGCGCACCGACGAATATACCCTGCCATCCTCATCGACCAGCGGAGGCGCGCCCGGCACCTCCCCGACGCTCGTCAGCCAGTAGCCCCAGGGTAGGTCCGGGTGCCGGTCAGCTCCATACGTCTTGGCGTTCCAGTCGATCGTCGTTCCGAATGCCCTGACCATCAGTGCGACTCCCCGTCCGATTCCGGCCTCGGCAGGAGGGCGGAGCATCCCCCCATCTCCTCAGGGCTCCCGCGTTCGGACGCGATGCGCCGGAGGCAGCGCGCGAGCGCGATGCACTGGCCGTATACGAACGACTGGTCGCGATAGACGTCCTCGCTGTGCTTCTCGTAATCGTCATCATTCGGCCTGGCGTCTCCATCATGATTGGTATCGAATCCCAGCCACCACAGGTCCTCGTGGAACTGGTCCTCCGTAGTCTGCACGGCCTCAAGATAGTCGATGGTGCGCATGCGGATGCGGGTCACGTGGCAGACCGAGTAGCGTTCCTGGACGGTCCGACTCCTTGCATGGGACTCCACGCGGTTGACCTCGCACGCCTTGCCATAGGTCACACCGCCGTGGACCGTGCGCGAGATGTCCAGCGGCACGGCATCGACCTCGAAGCCATAAAGCGGATGGTCCGGACCGACGCCGACGTAGCCCGACAGCGTGCCGTCGACCTGGCGCAGCATGATGCAGCCGAGGCCGGTTTCGTCGTCGATCCAGGCGACCTTATCGGCCTCGTGCGACCAAGGTCCGGGCTTGTCAGGATGGCGGTCCGGGTTGCTGTAGACCTGTTGCGCCACGATGCTTGAAGTAGCCAGCGGATAGACGACGGGCTCCTCGTTAACGAGGCCATCGGGGAGCTGGGGCTCCGGGGCTGCGACCACAGTGGTCTTCGGAGTGCGAGACTTCCTCGGCATGTAATGTTCCTTTCGCATTGAATTCGGAGTGATGGAGGATCGAGCTGCGGGCCGATCACATGAAGCGGTCGGCGACGCGCAACTCCGTGATGAAGGGGCCGATCGACCTCGCTCCACATGACGGGCCGTAGACATTGGTCGACAGCCAGATCTCCTCGCCCAGGCACTCAATCTCGCTGATCTCGCGCTCCCAGACGCGCTTGGCGGCATTCCAGCGGTAGCCGCGACGACGAAGGACATCCTTCGTGCCGAAAGATGCGCCAGTCGCCTCCACCAGGATGTGCGGGGTCTGAGCCCTCCGGACGAGCTCGGCGAGGATCGTCTCGCCATCGGGCTTCTCTCGTCCCAGCAGCGTGACGACGGCATCGACGTCCGCGAGCGCGCGATGCCCATCGAAGAAATAGCCGGCCTGCGCGCACAGCCAGCCGAGGCCCCGACCATCGAAGCCGTTTTTCGGCCAGTCGACGTCGCTGCAACTGCAGCCCCAGAGCATCTGGCCGAGCGGCGGGACGCGCTTGGTGAGGAAGGGCTTGTCGAACTTCGCCGAGTGCGCGATCACGATATCGACGTCCATGAAGAGGTCGAGGACCTCATCTTCGTCGATGCGTTCTCCCAGAACCTCGCTGTCGGTGATCCCGGTCAGCTGGGAAATTTCGACCGGAATCGGCTTTCCTGGGTCCTCGTGCCAGACCATCGCAGGCTCGATCAGGGTAATCACACCCTCGTCATCGAACCGGATACGCCTCGCGGCGAACTGGATTATTCCGTCGTCGTCGACGTCGAAACCTGTCGTCTCGACATCCACGACGCAGGCGATGTGCTGTTTCGATTTGGCATCGCCTTTATTGGTGGGCCCTTCCTTCACGTGCACCCGGTGCAATACCTTCCGGTCAAAAATGGAAGGCGTCTCGCTCGCAGCACCGTGGACTAACTCATTCATCATCGTTGCTTCCCTTCGTCTTCGATGGCCTCGTGGCAGACGAAAGGTGGAGCGAAACAAACGAGGAACATTACGAAAAAATCACGAGCGATTTCCGCTGGAAATGGTCGCTCTACGTTTACGAACCCGGTTGGTCAGGCTCATAGGCATCTGAAAATGAGAGGAAAATATCTGGTGCGTTTATCTGCGCCTCAGCATGAAATTCGCACTAGCTTCCGATATTCTCGCTAACTTCTGTGTCTGACATCGGCCGCGCTGACCGGATCGACCTCGACGTGCAGGTCGATGCGGTCGAGCAGCG
>ERZ1066123.1123-NODE-1123-length-16964-cov-6.550653_pt1 | contig 16964 bp, 15 predicted proteins | sample MGYA00382770_ERZ1066123 | MGnify/ENA primary metagenome ERZ1066123 (study PRJEB33369, sample SAMEA5778353) | biofilm metagenome | biome: Industrial cooling water; feature: Water cooling tower basin; material: Biofilm | place: United Arab Emirates | collected...
CCACTTTACGGCCGCATCGCCGCCGGCCTGCCGATCGAGGCGCTGCGCGATGGCGGCACCTCGGTGGAAGTGCCGGCGGCGCTGCTCGCGGGCGGCGAGCACTACGCGCTGGAGGTTGCCGGCGACTCGATGATCGAGGCCGGGATCCTTGATGGCGACACCGTGCTGATCCGCCGCTCCGATACCGCGGAGAACGGCTCCATCGTGGTGGCGCTGGTGGACGACGCGGAGGTGACGCTGAAGCGCCTGCGGCGGCGCGGCAACTCGATCGCGCTGGAACCTGCGAACAAGACCTATGAGACCCGCATCTTCGGCCCGGACCGCGTGAAGGTGCAGGGGCGTCTGGTGGGGCTGCTGCGCAGGTACTGAACGCCGGTGACCGCCCGTCGGCCCTCAGGGGCCGCCATGGCGCCGCAGTCGCATGCCTGCGCCGAGGCGCATGACGGCACAGGAGGCCAGCCGCGCCGCCGCCCCGTCGGCCCGGCTGGTCAGCGCGATCGGCACGCGCGCGCCGACGGCGACGCCGGCGCTCTCCGCCCCGGCAAGGTACTGCAGCTGCTTCGCCAGGATGTTGCCGGATTCGAGATCCGGCACCAGCAGGATGTCGGGGTCGCCCGCAACGGGGCTGACCAGGTGCTTGGCGGCCGCCGCCTCGGCGTTGATGGCGTTGTCGAAGGCCAGCGGGCCGTCCACCTCGCCGCCCTCGATCTGGCCGCGGTCGGCCATCTTCGCCAGCGCCGCCGCATCCACGGTGGCGGGCTGCCGGGGCGTGACGGTCTCCACCGCCGCCAGCACCGCCAGCTTCGGCCGCTCGATGCCGAGCGCCCGGCAGAGGTCGATGGCATTGCGCGCGATGTCCGCCTTCGTCTCCAGGTCGGGCAGGATGTTGATCGCCGCGTCGGTCACCACCAGCAGCTTGTGGTAGAGCGGCACATCCAGCACGAAGCAGTGGCTGAGGCGTCGCTCCGTGCGCAGCCCGTCCTCCCGCGCGACCACGGCCGCCAGCAGCTCGTCGGTATGCAGCGAGCCCTTCATCAGCGCGCCGACGCTGCCGTCCCGCGCCAGTGCCACCGCCCGTTCGGCGGCCGCGTGGCTGTGCGGCACGTCCTCGATCGGCAGGCCAGAGATGTCGAGCCCCGCCGCGTCCGCCGCGGCGCGGATCCGCGCCGCCGGCCCGACGAGGACGGGCGCGATCAGCCCGGCTGCGGCGGCATCCAGCGCACCGGCCAGGCTGTTCGGGTCGCAGGGATGCGCCACGGCGCAGGGCAATGGCGGGCCGGCTGCGGCGGCGCGTGCCACCAGCGCATCCAGGCGTGCGGGACCGGTCCTTCGCGGGGGTGCAACCATGGGCGGCCTTACAGCACGGTTCCGGCGGCATGGCACGCGCCGGCCGATGAAGGATCGATGACGCGGCACGGCGGCGGTCCAGGCAGCTGACGATGCCGTGAGGCCTGCGTCCATGGCCAGTCCCGGTCCGTAGCGCCTGGCGGGCCACAGGCGGTCCGCCAGAAGGAGCACCATGGCTGAGAACCAGACGACAGCAACGCCCCAGGACAACGGGTCCGGCGGTGACGCCCAGGGCGGAGGGTCCGGGCCGGGCGGCACACCGGCGGCAACGCCCCTGTCCTTCTCGCGCAGCCTGGACGGAACAGCGGGGGATGACCGTCTCGTTGCGCCGCTGCTGTATCGGGCCGAGCTGAACGCCCTCAACGGGTCCGGCGTCAGCGGCGCCATGGAGTTCGTGACCGACGGCACGACCCTCACCGCGCGCGTCACCGCACGCGGCCTGGAACCAAACCAGGTCCATATCCAGCACATCCACGGCGCCTTCGATGCGATGGGCAACCCGAAGGACAGCTTTACGCCGAGCCTGGCCGCCGGCGACACGGATGGCGACGGCTTCCTCGAACTGGCCGAGGGGCTGCCCTTCTACGGCCCCATCCTGCTGAACCTGACCAGCCCGCCCGGCGCCGGTCTCTCCGGCTTCCCGACCGCGCCGGACGGCAGGGTGGACTTCATCGAGTCCTATACCCTCGCCTCCGACCTTGCCGCCGGCATCGACCCTGCCGACCTCTTCCCGCTGTATCTGCGCGAGGTGGTGATCCACGGGCAGACCGTAGACGGAACGGCCGGTGGCGGCACGCCGGGCGAGGTGGACGGCACCGCGGGCTACAAGCTGGTGTTGCCGGTGGCTTCGGGCGAGATCGCCCCGGTCGGCGCGCGCCTGGCCGGCGGCATGGGCAACGACGAGCTTCTCGGCGGCGATGGCGGGGATGTGCTGCGCGGTGGTGCCGGCGACGACACCGCGCGTGGCGGTGACGGCGACGACCAGCTCCGCGGCGGCGGCGGCAGCGACAGCCTCTACGGCGATGCCGGCTCCGACCTGCTGCAGGGCGGCGGCAAGGCCGACATGCTGGAGGGCGGCACCGGTACCGACCTGCTCTACGGCGACGAGGGCGACGACACGCTGATGGGCGACTCCGGCATGGCGACCGCCCGCGGCACGGATCTGGCGGGCGACCGGCTGGATGGCGGCGCCGGCGACGACCTGCTGGTGATCAGCGACGGGCTCGACACCGTCACCGGTGGTGCCGGCGCCGACAGCTTCCTGTTCAAGCAGGCCAACCCGCTGACCCCGCTCGCCGCCGGCACTGGGCCGGCCTTCGCCAGCATCACCGACTTCCGTGCCGGCGAGGACACGCTCACCTTCGACGTCGCCGGCATTGGCGAGGACAGCGCGGCGGCGAACTTCATCGACCTCTCCGGCGGCGGCGGCGCCGCGGCAAGCTTCTACAGCGGCGGCGCGGCGGGCGCAGCCGGGGAGAACGTGGTGGTGCTGACCGAGACGGGCTTCGCCTCCGGCGCGCTGGCGGTGCAGGCCATCGGTGGAGAGGCGGCGGGCGACATGATCGTCTATTTCAACACGACGGTCGGCGTGGCCAGCCTGCTGGTGGTCTCGGCGCCGGACGCGGCGACCTCGATCGCGCGCTTCACCGACATCAACTCGGTGGAGGAGCTGGCGGCGACGGGCTTCACGGCCGGCGACTTCATGTTCGCGTAGCGGTGGGCAAGCGGGCTGGGGGCGCGCAGGCGGCGCCCCCGGCCCATCCCTCACATGCGACGGATGTTGTAGAACAGCGCCACGCCCTTCAGCATGCCGTCGAGGTCGCCGCGCAGCGCCGTCGGCGAGAAGAACTGGCCGAGCGGGACGTAGGGCACGTCCTCGAAGCACTGCCGCTGCATCTGCCGCCCGATCTGCGCGCGCGCGGCATCGTCGGGGGCCTCGAACCACGCGTTGCGCAGGCGCTCCAGCTCGGGCGCGGTCGGCCAGCCGAAGATCGCGCGCTCGCCATGGCCGCGGATCAGGTTGTTCGCCGCCGGGTTCACCTGGGCGCTGCCGGCCGTCCAGCTCACCATCGAATTCCAGCCGCCCTGCGCCACCGGGCTGCGGTTCTGGATGCGCTGCGTGACCGTGCCCCAGTCCGTCGAGACGTAGTCGAGGTTGATGCCGATCTTGCGCAGGTAGTCGCCCATCACCTCGGACAGCGCGTTGATGACCGGGAAGTCGGTGGAGGCCAGCAGGTTCGCGCGCTCGCCGCGATATCCGGCCTGCTCCAGCGCGCGCTTCGTCGCATCGGTGCCGGCCGGGTTGCGGAAGGTCTCCATCCCTTCGTCGCTCGCCATGATGGAGCCGGGCACGAAGAAGCCGTAGGGCACGCGCCACAGGTTGGTGTCCTCGCCGGCCGCGGCGATCATGAAGTCCTTCTGCACGATGCCGCGGAGGATGGCCCGGCGGATGGCGGGGTTGTCGAAGGGCGGCAGCAGGTGGTTCGGCCGCCAGAAGCCGACCGAGCCGTTCGGGTCGAGGATATCCACCTTCACCCCGCGCGAACGCCTGAGCTGTGGCACCAGGTCGATGTTCGGCAGTTCCCACCAGTCCACCTCGCCACGCTGCAGGGCGGCGGCGGCGGTGGCACCGTCCGGGATGGTGGTCCACTCCACGCGGTCGAAATGCACGGTCTTGCCGCCCGCCATGTAGCTTGCCGGCTCCTGCCGCGGCACATAGGCGTCGTTGCGGGCATAGACGTTGCGGCTGCCCGGCACGCGCTCGTTCGCCACGAACCGGAAGGGACCGCTGCCGATGATCTCCGGCACCGCCTGGGTGCCGGGCAGCGTCGCGTGGCGCTCCGGCATGATGGCGCACACATGCGTGCCCACCTTGGCGAGGCTGTCGGGCAGCAGCGGGAAGGGCTTCTTCAGCCGGACGCGGATCGTACGGTCATCCGCGGCCTCCACGCCCTCCTGCGCGGCGGCCAGCGCCTGGCCGAAGGCGTCGCGCGTCTGCCAGCGCCGGATCGAGGCGGCGCAGTCCTGCGCCCGCACCGGCTCCCCGTCATGGAAGCGCAGCCCCTCGCGCAGCCGGATCATCCAGGTGAGGCCATCGTCGGAGACGGTGTGGCCCTCGGCCATCTGCGGCTGCGCCTTCAGGGCGGCATCCCAGCCATAGAGCGTGTCGTAGACCATCAGGCTGTGGTTGCGCGTGACGAAGGCGACCGAGTGGATCGGGTCCAGCAGCGCCAGGTCGGCCTGCGGCACGAAGCGCAGCACGCGGCGCCCGGGCTGCCCCTGCGCGGCGGCAAGGCGTGGCCCGGCGAGGGACGCAGCCAGCGCCGCGGCGGTCCCGGTGGCAAGCAGGGTGCGGCGGCGCATGCTGTGTCTCTCCGGCGGGTGCGGCATCATGCTGCGATCCACCCGGGCCATGGGTCAACGGCGTTTGTCGCCCTGACGGCTACCGGGGCGCCGCCGGAGGACGGGGATGATGGAGAATGCCGGGCTGGCGGCCATGCCGCTCTACACCCCCCTGGACCGCGTGGGGCGCGGGCTGGCGGCGCAGGGCATCGGCCCGGCCGACCCGATCCCACCCGAGGCGCTGTTCCCGCTCGACCAGCTGCACTACCACGGCACCGAGGCGGTGCGGCTGGCGGCGGAGACGCTGGGGCTGCGGGATGGCAGCCGGGTGCCGGACATCGGATCGGGTCTTGGCGGACCGGCGCGCTGGCTGGCGCATGCGGTGGGCTGCCAGGTGACGGCCGTGGAATTGCAGCCCGGGATGCACGCGCTGGCCGAGGATCTCACGCGGCGCAGCGGGCTGACCGGATGCGTCACGCATCTCTGCGCCGACGCGCTGACGGTGGCGTTGCCAGTGGGCGGGTTCGACGCCGCGGCGAGCTGGCTGGCGCTGCTGCACATGCCCGATCGGCACGGCGTGCTGGCGCGGATGCGCGGCGCGCTGCGGCCCGGCGGCGGCGTCTTCATCGAGGATCTCTGCGGGCGCGCCCCCTTCGCCCCCGATGACCTGCGCGTGCTGCGGCAAGTGGTCTGCGGCGTGATGGTGACCGGCACTGCCGACTACGCGGCGGAGCTCGAAGCCGCCGGCTTCACGAACGTGGCGTCGACCAGCCTGACGGCCGACTGGCCTCCCTTCGCGGCGCAACGCCTCGCGGCCCGGCGCGCCGGGCATGCCGACTACGCGCGCATCCATGGCGAGGCGGCCTGGGCGGCGCAGGAGCGGTTCTACGCGGCGATCGCGCGGCTCTGCGCCAGCGGCAGCCTGGGCGGCGTGCGGCTGATGGCGCGCGCGGGGTAGGTCAGGTGAGGTGACGATGGCGGCGAGGCGCGCGATCGGCGCCGCGTGCCCGGGCGCGCCATCGGCGTGACGTGCCCAGGCGCACGGGGATCGTGCGGCGCAGCCCGGGCGGGGCGCGTGTCGCGCGGGGCTCCGCCGCACGGGCCGCCATCCGTCGGCAGGTCGGCAGCCTGCGCCGCATGACCCGACGCGCGGGAACCCGGTGCGCGGTTTGGACCACTACTCCCTGTAGTCCGGCTCCTTGCGGTCCAGCAGCCGCTTCAGCGCGGCGAAATGCCACTCGGCGTTGCTCTTGCCGTCGTACTTCGGCGCGGTCGAGCGGTAGGCCGAGACGGTGTGGTCCACCACCTCCGCCGGCAGGTGCTTCAGCGGCCGGCCGGTCCACATGGCGTAGAGCTGCACCTGCGCCACCCGCTCCATGTAGTAGAGCCGGTCATAGGCCTCGGCGACGGTCTTCCCCACCGTGGCGACGCCGTGGTTGGCCATGATCAGCACCGTCTTGTCGCCGATCACGCCGGCCAGGCGCTCGCCCTCCGCCGGGTCGAAGGCGGGGCCGGTATAGACGTCGTCATAGGCGGTCAGCATCATGGTGCCGAGTTCGGTCTGGCCGATCGGCAGGATCTGCGGATCCTCCAGCCGCGCCAGCGCGGAGGTATAGGGCATGTGGGTGTGGAACACCGCCGCCGCGCCCGGCAGCAGCCGGTGCATCGGGGCGTGGATGCAGTAGCAGCTGCGCTCCACATGGCCCTCGCCGGCCTGCACGAGGCCGTCATACCCGACCTCCATGAAGCAGCTTGCCGTCACCTCCGCCCAGTGCAGGCCGAAGGGGATCTGGTAGTAGCGGTCCGTGGTGCCCGGCACGCGCAGGGTGAAGTGGTTGAAGATGCCCTCGTGGAATCCGTCCCGCACGGCCAGGCGATGCGCTGCGGCGAGGTCGATGCGGGCCTGGCGACGGGCATCGGCGATCGTCAGGTCCTCGGCGGCGTGGGTCTCGAGCGGCATGGGCAGGGGTCCTTCCCCGGGTGGAATCCGCGCCAGGTTAGCGCGGTTCGGGCCCGATCGGGAACGTCCGTGCCGGCGGCGGCTGCGGCAGGTCGGCGCGAGGCCCGGCGCCTCAGTCGAGGCCGTCCGACAGGAACAGCGGGGAACCGACCGGGTCGAAGCGGCCGGACCCGTTGGCCAGCGGGCGGCCGCGACGCCGGCGCACCTCGCGCCCAAAGGCCGGGAAAGGCGTGGGCGACCGCCGTCCGGGTCGCGGCCGATGGGCGGCAAGGGCCGCCAGCCCGAGCCGACGCGCGAGCTGCCGCTCCGTCTGGCGCCGGTGAAGCATGCGCAGACCGCGACCGATCAGCCCGCGCCGGGCACAGCCGGTCAACGGCTCGAACAGGCGATTGCGCCACGATGGGGTGGGCCCTGGGCTCCGCGTGGCATCGGTGAGGGCCTTGGCAACCGGTGCGCCTCGCCAATCAGCGCGGCGGCCGAGGCGGTCACCGGCATCGACGGCATCGCCGCGCGCATCATTGAGCTGACACGCATCGCCATGGCCGTGGCCGCCGCGGTCGAACAGCAGACCGCAAGCAGGGCGGAGGTCACCCGCAGCATCTCCGGCCTGTCCCGCGCGCCGATGGGGACCGGCGCCGCGGCGGACGCCGGGCAGGGGTGGCCGCGGGCCTGTCGGGCTGTTCGCAGCAGCTCGACGCGGCCGTGACGGCTTTCCTCAAAGGGCGCTGACCCCGTGGCATGCCAGGGCAGGACGTCGATTTCGCCTACCCCGCCACCGCCAGGATGCGGTCCATCGCCTCGGTCCGGCCGAGCGCGAACAGCACCGCATCGATCGGCGGGCTCTGGGTGCTGCCGGTCAGCGCCGCGCGCAGCGGCTGCGCCACGGCGCCGAGCTTCACGCCCTTCACGTCGGCGTAGTCGCGCAGCCAGCTCTCCAGGTCCGCCCGCTCCCAGGGCGCGTCGTTCAGGAATTGCGCGAGGTCGGCGAGCAGCGCCTTGGCCTCCGGCGTGGCGACCAGGGCGGCGGCCTTGGAGTCCATCACCGGCGGCCCTTCCTGCGCGGCGAAGGCGGCGGCGCCGGCCAGCTCCTCCAGCGTCTTCGCCCGCTCCTTCAGCTCCGGCATCAGAAGGCGCACGCGATCGGCGCCCTCGGTGCCGAACAGCACGCCGCGATGCGCCAGGCGCTCCAGCACCTCGCGCGTCAGGCGCTCGTCGTCGGCCCTGCGCAGGTAGATGCTGTTGAGGTGCGTGAGCTTCGCGTAGTCCATGCGGCTCGCCGAGCGGCCCACGCCATCGAGGTCGAAGATCCGCTCCGCCCGCTCGCGCGGGATGACTTCCTCGTCGCCATGGCCCCAACCCAGGCGCAGCAGGTAGTTGCAGACGGCCTCGGGCAGGTAGCCCTGCTCGCGGAACTCCAGCACGGAGACCGCGCCGTGGCGCTTCGACAGCTTCGCTCCGTCGGGTCCGTGGATCAGCGGAATGTGCGCGAAGCGCGGCCGGTGCCAGCCCATGGCGTCGTAGATCTGGCACTGACGGAAGGTGTTGGTCAGGTGGTCGTCGCCGCGGATCACATGGGTAATTCCCATGTCGTGGTCGTCCACCACCACGGCGTGCAGGTAGGTGGGCGTGCCGTCCGAGCGCAGGATGATCATGTCGTCCAGCTCGGTGTCGGCGACGCGCACCTCGCCCTGCACCAGGTCCTGCACCACCGTCTCGCCGGTTCCCTCCCCTGGGCGCGGGGCCTTCAGGCGGATGGCGGGCTTGCGGCCGGCCGGCGCCTCGGCGGGGTCGCGGTCGCGCCAGGTACCGTCGTAGCGCGGCGGGCGACCCTCGGCGGCGGCGCGCTCGCGCATCGCCTGCAGCTCCTCCGGCGTCTCGAAGGCGAGGTAGGCGCGGCCCATCGCCAGCAGCGCATGCGCCACCTCGGCGTGGCGGGTCGCGCGCCCGCTCTGGAACACCGGCGGCTCGTCGGGCGAGAGGCCGAGCCAGGCCAGGCTGTCCAGGATCTGCCGCACCGCGTCCGCGGTGGAGCGCGCCCGGTCGGTGTCCTCGATGCGCAGCAGGTATTGCCCGCCATGGCGCCGGGCGAACAGGGCGTTGAACAGTGCCGTCCGCGCGCCGCCGATGTGCAGGAAGCCGGTCGGCGACGGGGCGAAACGGGTACGAACGGTCATCGGGTGGTCCTCGCCGATAATCTTTGCCGATGTATGGGGTGGGGCCGAGCGCCGCGGTCAAGGGCAGCCGCACCGATGGGGCCGAGGCTGCGTCCTTACCCGGAAATTGCCGACAGGACCGTTTTCTTTGCGGAATGCCTTGTCGGTTCCCCGAGTCGGGCCAATGATGTCCTCATGTCAGGGGCCGCAAGCCTTCCCGCCGCCACGACGTCCGGGCTTGCCTCGACGCCGCTGCTGCAACGGGGCCGTGCCTGGGCCGCGACCGCCTACGTCGCTGCGCGGGGACGGCTGGCGCCCTGGCTGGCCGTCGCCATGGCCGTCGGTATTGCCGGCTACTTCGCCCTGCCCGACGAACCCGGCGCTGCGTGGCGCTGGCTTGCCCTGGCTGCGCCGCTGCCGGCGCTGTTGCTGGCGCGGCGCCACCCGATGGCCGCCTGGCTCGCTGCCCTGCCGGCCGCTGCCGTGCTGGGTGCCGGGATCGCGATGTGGCACACGGCGATGCGCCCGCCGATGCCGGAGCTGCCGCGCGGCGCGACGGTGATCTCCGGCTTAGTCCGGCAGGTCCATGTCCTGCCCGAGGGGCGGCGCGTCACGCTGGAGGCTCCCTCCCTCGACGGTGGTGCGGCGCTGGAGCGGCGGCTCCGCGTGCGCCTGCGCAACGAGGACGCCGCCCGGCCGCAACTCGGTGACCGGATCGCCGTCCGCGCCCTGGTCCGCCCACCGGCGCCACCCGCCTATCCCGGTGCCTGGGATTTCCAGCGCGCGGCGTGGTTTTCCGGCATGGCCGGCAGCGGCTTCGCCATCGGGCCCGCACAGGTGGAGCCTGCCCTGTCCGGGGCGGACCGTCCGGCGCTGTCGGCCCTGCGCACCGCCATCGAGCGCCGGGTGCTCGCCGCCTTGCCCGGGCCGGAGGGCGCGATCGCCGTTGCCCTGCTGGTCGGCGGGCAGAGCGCCATCCCGGCGCCCGATCTCGCCGCGATGCGGGATTCGGGGCTCGCGCATATCCTGTCCGTCTCGGGGATGCACATCGCGATCGTCATGGGGCTGACGTTCGGCACCGTGCGGCTGCTGCTTGCGGCGGTGCCGTGGCTGGCGCTGCGGCTGCCGGCGAAGGCGATCGCGGCGCTGCTCGCGTTGGGCGCGGGCGGCTTCTACATGATGCTGACGGGCGCGCAGGTGCCGATGCTGCGCAGCTTCGCCATGGCATGCCTTGCGACCCTGGCGCTGCTGGCCGGCCGGCGGGCGCTGACGATCCGCGCCTGGGCCCTGGCCCTGGCGATCGTCCTGGTCATCGAGCCCGTGGCGTTGCTGGGGCCGAGCCTGCAGATGAGCTTCGCCGCCGTGCTTGCCCTGATCGCGGGGTGGGAGGCGCTTCGTCCCCGCATCGCCGCCTGGCGCGGGCCGCGGCGCTGGTGGGGGCGCGTGCTGCTGATGCTGGGCGGGGTGGTGGTGACCTCGATCCTGGCGGGCGCGGCGACGACGCCGTTCGGCCTGCACCATTTCGGGCGGCTGCAACTCTATGGCGTGGCGGCCAATGCCGTGGCCGTGCCGATCACCTCCTTCCTGGTGATGCCTGCCGGGATGCTGGCGGCGCTGGCGATGCCGCTCGGGCTGGAGGGCTGGCCGTCGCAGGCGATGGGCTGGGGGATCGCGGCAACCCTGGCGGTGGCGCACCACGTGGCCGCCTGGCCGGGGGCGGCGCTGGCGCTGGCGCCGATCCCCGGCTGGGCGCTGGCGGTGACGACGGCGGGCATGGTCTGGCTCGGCCTGCTGCGCGGCAGCCACCTGCGTTGGGCCGGCGTGCCGGTGCTGGCCGGCGGTATGCTGGGCGGCATCCTGCTGCACCGGCCGCCGGACCTGCTGATTTCGGCCGATGCGCGGCTGATCGCGGCGCGGGTGGAGGGCGCCGTCTTCATGCAGCGCCTCGGCGGCGCCTCCGGCTTGGCGCGGGACGCCTGGATGCGGCTATGGGAGGAGCCGTCGATCCAGCCCTGGCCGCCGCATGCGGGAGGGACGGCGGATGGGCGGGTGGACTGCACGCCGGGGGCCTGCCGCCTACGGCTCTCGGGGGCAGCGCCGGCGGTCGTGCTGCTGCGCGGCGAGGCGCCTCGCGCCGCCTGTGCCGAAGCCGCGCTGGTGGTCTCGGCCGAGCCGGTGCGCGGGCGCTGCACCGCGGCGGTGATCGACCGCTTCGCGGTCTGGCGCAACGGCGCGCACGCGGTGTGGATCGACCCGGACGGCGTGCGGATCGTGCATGACAGGGGCGAGCGCGGCAGCCGGCCCTGGGTCCCGCCCCTGCCGACGCCACGCGCCGCGCGCGAGCCGCCAGCCGCGACCGAGTAGGGACCCCTGCTACCTCGGATCGAAGGCGTGGGCAACAAGGTCGACGGCCAGCATCGCGGCATCGAACGGTGCGCGCGGCTGCAGCAGGGCGAGGCTGCCGGCGCTGCCGATCAGGCTGAAATGCCGGAGCACCGGCCCGCGGTAGGCAACGCGTGACCAGAAGTCGTGGATCAGCAAGTGCCCACCAGGCGCCAGCCGCGGCACGGCGGCCAGCGCGCAGGCGACGCGGAAGCGGCCATCGACCAGCACGAAATCGGGGCTGCCGGCCTGCTCCCAGGGGTCGCGCCAATAGGCCGGCCACTGCTGCAGCACGCTGGCGTCAACCGGCCAGCCCCAGTCGCCCGTCGGTCCGATATCGGCATGCAGCAGGTTCAGGCGTCCGGCGGCGCGGGCGGTCGCGCAGCCCGGAGCCTCGGCGACGCGGGCCAGCCAAGCGGCATCCGAATCGACGGACGTAAGGCGCGCGATGCCGGCCTCGATAAGCAGGGCGGTGCTGCCGCCGCAGCCGAATTCCAGGCCGGCCGATCGATCCTCGGCGGCGGCTCGCAACAGGGTGCGCTCCGCCGCCGTCATGGCGACGGCCAGTGGCGCGGCCGCTTCGATGATGGCGCTCATTCCAAGGGCTCGGCTCCGGTGTCGGTGCGCAGTCTCGGCGGCACCGGATTACCGAAGTGCCAACAAGAGGTTGCGCACGCGTCGCTCGCGGGGAAGCGCCGGGCGTGGTTCAGGCGAAGGCGACGGCCTCGTTTGCCTCGCGCGCCATGGTCGGGATCAGCACGAGGTCGCTGAGCGCCCAGGTGCCCGACACGACGAAGCCCAGCAGCCCAAGCCCGCTGCCGACCAGCGGCAGCGACAGCAGGGTGATCGCCGCCATGCAGGCGGCCGGACCATCCTTGCCGAGATAGAAGCGATGCAGCCCGAAGACGCCGCCAACCAGGCATAACGCGTAGGCCAGACCAACCGAACGGCGCCGCGGCGGCGCCTTGCCTGCAAGACTCATGAACTCCCCCAATCCGGTCCTGCCCCCGGAGACGCCCCCGGTCCCCTGGGCAGGGATGCAGGTCGATCCTGCGCCGCACGTTGCGCGCTGTGAAGGCGTTTCGGGACGTCGGGTTTCTTGCGGATGCGAAGCGTGACTCGCGCGCCACGCCACGCTTTGCGACGTGCATGCGCTGCCTGGGCCTGCCCTCGTCACACCTCCGGGGTTCCGTTAGGCTGGCGCCGCCCTTCCCGCCGCCGATGCCGGAGACCGCGATGATCGAGCTCTACACCTGGAACACGCCGAACGGGCGCAAGATCAGCGCGGCGCTGGAGGAGATGGGGCTGCCCTACGCCGTGAAGCCGGTCGACATCTCGAAGGGCGGGCAGTTCGATCCGCACTTCCTGTCCTTCAGCCCGAACAACCGCATCCCCGCGATCATCGATCCGGACGGACCGGGCGGCCAGACGATCACTGTCTTCGAAAGCGGGGCGATCCTGCTCTACCTCGGCGAGAAGACGGGCAGGTTCCTGCCCAAGGATCTCCGCGCGCGGGTGGAGGTCTATGAATGGCTGATGTGGCAGATGGGCGGCTTCGGCCCGATGCCGGGGCAAGTGCACCACTTCCTGATGCAGCCCGATGGACCGGCGAAGGAGTATGGCCTGAAGCGCTACGGCGAGGAGACCAGGCGGCTCTATGGCGTGCTGGACCGGCGGCTGGCCGGGCGGGACTTCGCGGCAACGGCGGGCGAGCCGAGCGTGGCCGACTTCGCCATCCTCGGCTGGGCGTGGCGGCATGAGCGGCACAGGGTGGATCTGGCGGAGTTCCCGAATGTCGGGCGCTGGTACGCGGCAATGATGGCGCGACCGGCGACGCAGCGCGGCTTCGAGGTGGCGTTGTCGTGACGCAGGCGCGGACCGGCGCCGAGGGTTGACGCCGAAGGTTTGACGCCCGCGCGGCACCCCTGTATTCGCGGGGGGCATACGTCGTGGGCCTGCCACGCCTGCGGAGGGGTGGCCGAGTGGCTGAAGGCGACGGTTTGCTAAACCGTTATAGGGGGTCAACCTCTATCGTGGGTTCGAATCCCATCCCCTCCGCCACTTAGCCCATTTTCGACCTGTCCAAACAGCGTCACCATGGCGCACAGGCGCCCATTCGCGCGCCCATCGTCCCCGCTAACCTATTGATCTTGAACGCCTGCCCAAGCCTGCGATACGTCGCGGGCCGCGTCCGCGCGTCTATCGCACGTCATCCTTGCGAACCCGGCAGCAAATCCAGTATTAGGGGACGCATTAGGGGATCGGATCGGCCGCTCCCTATGGCGGAAAGGTCGGAAGACATGCCGCGGATCGCCAAGGGACTTACAGCGGTTGCCGTCCAGAACGCCAAGCCGGGACCGGGCGGCAGGCCGAAGCGGTATGGCGCTGGCGGCAACCTCTACCTCCTGGTCCGGCCCGCCGTGGTGCGGGAGGGTGAGGGCGAAGACGCGGACGGGCAGCCTGCCGCCGGGCGTGCTGCGAAGGCGCCGCCTTTGGTGAAGTTCTGGTTGTTCCGATACACGATGCCGGGGAAGAAGCTCCGCGAGATGGGTATAGGCTCGGCCCCTGGTTCCGTGTCCGGCGCGCCGCTGTCCCTCGCCGAAGCCCGCGAGAAGGCGGCCTCCCTGCTACGCCTGGTCCGCGAGGGGATAGACCCCTTGGAGGATCGGGACGCGCGGGAGAAGGCGAAGGCGGCCGAAGCCGAGCGCGCGAAGCTCCGCGCCGTCACCTTCAAGCAAGCCGTCGAAGAGTTCCTTGCGAACAAGGTGGACGGCCGCGCGGGCGCGAACGAAAAGCACCTCGCCCAATGGCGCATGACGCTCACCACCTACGCCATCCCGCACTTCGGCGACGTGCCGGTTGCCGATGTGGACACGTCGCACGTGCTGGCCGCGCTGCGGCCGATTTGGTCGAGCAAGGCAGAAAGCGCGAGCCGGCTGCGCGGTCGCATTGAGGCGGTCCTGGATTACGCCACGGTCCACAAGTGGCGCGAGGGTCCGAACCCGGCGCGATGGAAGGGGCACCTCGCCCTGACGTTGAAGGCGCGGGGTGAGGTGAAGAAAGTCGAGCACCACGCGGCCGTGGATTGGCGGAAGCTCCCCGAGTTCATGGCCGCGCTGCGGAAGCGTGAGGGTGCGAGCGCGCGAGCCTTGGAGTTCGCCATTCTCTGCGCGTTGCGTAGCTAGGAAGTCCGGCTTGCCACGTGGAAGGAAGTGGACCTGGACGCGGCCACGTTCACGATCCCGGCCGCTCGAATGAAAGGGCGCCGGGAACATCGCGTGCCGCTGGCACCGGCCGCGCTGGCGATCCTCCGCGCGATGATGCCGAAGGACGGCAAGCCCGATCCCGACGCGCTGATCTTCGAAGGCATGCGGAAGGGCGCGCCGCTGTCTGACATGTCGTTGACCGCTGTCCTGCGAAAGATGGACTGGCGCGACGCCGCGGGCGAGGTGGTGACGGCGCACGGCTTCCGTTCGTCGTTCCGAGATTGGGCAGGCGAGGCGACCGCGCATCCAGTCCACATTGCCGAGATGGCGCTAGCCCATGTCGTGGGGGACAAGGTGACGGCGGCCTATGCGCGCGGCGACCTGTTCGAAAAGCGCCGCGTGTTGATGGCTGACTTCGCGGCCTACTGCGCCAAGGAACCGGCCGCCGTGCATCGGCTCCATGCCGACGCGACCGCGGCGGAAGCCCGCGCCTGATCCTCGATTGCGGCGCGCTTCGGGCCGATGCAGGCCGGCGCGCCGGAACAGGCTGCGAAAACGGCTGCTAATCATGAAGGATTTTTAATCTTCACATGGGTTGATGAACAAACGCCGTTTCGAGCCGCCTGCCTCAACAACTTAAACAGGCTGTAGAAACGGCTATTGCCATAACCCGATGAACATGCCGAAAAAAGCCGTTGCGTGACAAATGCTCACCGTGATTGGTCTTCGTCTAGCAGCGCCGAGACTACGCGATGCGAGACGAACCCCAAGCATGGAGATGAACAAATGTCCGCGCCGTCCATCGCCAATCCCTACGCCGGTCGCTTCATTCCCCTGCCGAAGCCGCGGGAGAAGTGCATCATCACCGGCCTCTGCCGCGCCTCGATCTACAACTTCGCCGCGCGTGGCGAGCTTCGCCTTGTGAAGTTCGGCCGCAGCATCCGCCTGGATGCCGAGCACGCCTTCAACTGGATGAACTCGCGCCCGACGCATGTCGTCATGCGCTCCCACATCGGGCCGCAGGCGGCGGACGCCGCGCCGACCTCGCACCGCACCGGCCGCGCGGCGTAGCACGCGCGGCACCGCAGCCGCGGGCATCGGCTGCGCGCCAGTCTCGACAACCCGGAACCTGACGAGACGGCGGCGCGCTGCGCCGGCCCGCGAGGGCGGATGCTGGCCTGACGACAGAGGATCGTGATGCACAACGACAAGCTGGCCGCTGCGCTGGCACTCGCGGCACGGGGCCTCCGGGTGTTCCCGTTGCCGCCGAACGGCAGGCGGCCGTCCGCCGAGTGGAAGGGGTGGCCGGAGACTGCCACCAAGGACCCGGAGAAGATCAGGGCGTGGTGGGAAGGGACGGACCAGAACATCGGCGTCGTCACCACGGGATGGCTGGTGATCGACCTGGACATGAAGAACGACATGAACGGCGTGGCCGCCTGGTTGGAGCTTCACGGCGGGTTCGACACGTTCATGGTGCGGACGCCGAGCGGCGGCTACCACCTCTACTACTTCGGTGCAGATGTCGCCGGATCAGCAAGCGAACTCGGCGACGGGATCGACGTGCGCTCGCACAACAACTACGCGGTCGGTCCTGGCAGCGTCGTTGACGGTCGGGCGTATGAGGTGGTGGCGGACGAACCCTTCGCGCCAGCGCCGCCGGAGATCGTGGCGCGCTGCAAACTGCCTGGACAGCGCGCCGAAAATGCTGCGGTCCCGCTGGTGGATTGGGATACGGAAGCCGGCATCGCCGCGGCCATAGCGCGCGTGAGAGACACCCGCGCTGCGGTGCGAGGCGAGCAATCGAACCGCGCTTATGAGATCGCGTGCGCGGTGCGCGACTATGCGGTGAGCGAAGCGAAGGCGTGCGAGATTTTGCAGGAGTGGGCCGACAGATGCTCGCCCCCGATCCTGCCCGACGACATGGCGCACCGCGTTGCAAATGCCTACGCGACCGCGCAGAACCGGCCGGGCGTGCTGCACCCCATGGTGTTGTTCGGCGGCTACGCCCACGTGCCGCAGCCGACGCCGCAGGAGGTGCACGCGGATCAAGCTGCACGGTCTCGGCTTCGCCTGATCTCGACGGCCGAATGCGCCAACGCGCCCCCGCTCGGCTACGTCATCAAGAACATGGTCGCGCCTGGTCAAGTCGGGTGCATCTTCGGCCAGCCCGGCGCGGGCAAGTCGGTCATTGCGCCGCACCTCGCCTATGCCGTGGCGCAAGGCCGGCGCGCGTTCGGCCAGCGCACGAAGAAGGGCGTCGTGTTCTATGTCGCGGCCGAAGATCAGAACGGCATGCAGAGGCGTGTGAGCGCGCTGCTAAAGCGTCATGGCGATGAGCCGGACTTTCATTTGGTCGGGGAGATGTCCGCACTGGTCACGGGCAACGATGAAGTCTCGCCAGACATGGCGCGTCTCCTACAGCTTGCCGAAGAGTACCGGCCTTCGCTGATCGTGGTGGACACCTTGGCCGCGTCCATCTCCGGCCTGGACGAAAACGCGGCGAAGGACATGAACAAGAGAGGTGGTTCGGGAAATTCGGACAGCCCGATGAGTGGATTTGCTGCCTGACGG
>ERZ1066123.1124-NODE-1124-length-16953-cov-7.454610_pt1 | contig 16953 bp, 12 predicted proteins | sample MGYA00382770_ERZ1066123 | MGnify/ENA primary metagenome ERZ1066123 (study PRJEB33369, sample SAMEA5778353) | biofilm metagenome | biome: Industrial cooling water; feature: Water cooling tower basin; material: Biofilm | place: United Arab Emirates | collected...
CACGGACGACAGCACCGCCACGGCGAGGAACCACGCGACGTCGGATTTCGTGGGCATGCGCGCTCCCGTGGGTGTGGTCGCGGGAGTAGACCCGATTTTCCCCCTTTCCCGCAAGGCAGATCGCCCGTGACGCTTCCGGCCGACGCTGAACTCCTCAACCCGTCCGTTCGTCGCGGCCTGTTCGCGGCGGCCGTGTTCGACTTCGACGGCACCGTGTCCCTCATCCGCGAGGGGTGGGCCGCGATCATGGCGCGGATGGGCGTCGAACTCTTTCGCGCCCAGAATCTGCTGACCGTCCCCGAAGCGGACGCCCTGCACGAACTCGAAGACGCGGTGCTGCGGCTCAGCGGGAAGCCGACGATCTTCCAGATGCGGCGGCTCGCGGAAGACGTCGCGGCCCGAGGCGGCGTTCCCCCGGACCCGGACGAGTTGCTGGCGGACTTCCAGGCCCGGTTGCTAGGCGAGTGCGGCCAGCGGTGCGACGAACTCGCGGCCGGGACCGCCGCCCCCGAAGACTGGGCCGTCGCCGGGACGCACGCCCTGTTGCGGAACCTGCGAGGCCGCGGGGTGAAGCTGTTCCTCGTCAGCGGGACCGACCTCGTCTTCGTCCGGGCGGAAGCGGACCTTCTGAAGCTGACCGAGTTCTTCGCCCCGCACGTCTACGCCCCGGCGGCCGACACCCACACGTTCGCGAAAGGGGCCGTGTTCGACCGGATCGTCCGCGACCTCGGCATCCCCGGTTCACACATTTTGAGCTTCGGCGACGGCTACGCGGAGACGGTCGAAGCGAAGCGCGTGGGGGCGGTCGCCGTCGGCGTCGCGAGCCGGGAGCGCGGCGAGCCGGGGGTGAACCCGCTGAAGCGTACAATGCTCGCGGAACTCGGGGCCGACGTGATCGTGCCGGACTACCGCGGGCAGGCCGAACTGGTGCGGTGGTTATTTGGATGACCCGGTTAGCCGCGAGGCGACGCCGAGCGCGGACTTCACCCCACAAAACGCAGCTTCACCGAGCAGGAAGTCCACGCTCGGCGTCGCCTCGCGGCTAACCGTTCAAGCCCGGAAATCCCCGATGCCCCTGCCCGTGCGCTCGCTGCCGGTGATCCAGAACTGGGATTGCCACTCCTGCACGAACTGCTGCCGGACGTACCACGTCCGCGTCAACGAGGTCGAACGGGAACGCCTGAAGTCGCAGGGCTGGACCGCCGCGGACCTCGGCGGGTACGAGCCCGTCGTCTGGGACACGCAGCTCGGCCAGTACCGATTGAACCACACCCCGACCGGCGCGTGCGTCTTTCTGGGGGCCGACGACCGCTGCCGCATCCACGCGACGTTCGGCGAAGCGACGAAGCCGACCGCGTGTCAGGTGTTTCCGTTCGTGCTCGCCCCGGCCGGGGACCACTGGCGGGTCGGCGTCCGGTTCGCGTGTCCGTCCGCCGCCGCGAACCGGGGCCGACCGCTGGCCGAGCACGCCGCCGGTGCCCGCCGCGCCGCGGAGTTGATCGAGGCAGACGCGAAGGGGCCGCCCCCGACGGAACTGCCCGCGTTGCAGGCGGGGAAACCGGTCCCGTGGCCCGTGGCGGTCCGGCTGTTGGAGGCGATCGACGAACTGCTTGCCGACACCGACTTCCCGCTCGAACGACGGATCCGGCAGGTGCTCGCGTTCGCGGCGACGTGCCAGCCGACCTCGTTCGCGGCCTTGACGGGAGATTCGCTCGACGACTTTGTCGAGGTGATGGCCGCGGCCGCCGTCGAAGAAACCCCGGACGCGGTGGCGAAGCCCGAGTGGGTGGGGCGGACGATCTTCCGGCAGGTGGCCGCGATCTATGCCCGGAAGGACCACGGCCCTGAAGCGGGGGTTGCGAAACGGGGCCGGCTGACCCGCATTCGCGCCGCGTGGCGGTTCGCCCTCGGGCGGGGGGCGATCCCCAAACTCCACGCGAAGATTCCGGACCGCACCTTCGCGGACGCGGAGAAACCGGCCGGGCGGCTGGGGCCGGACGCCGACGCGCTGCTGACCCGCTACTACCGGGTGAAGGTGCAGTCCGGCCAGTTCTTCGGCCGCACGAACTACGGGTTCCCGTTCTGGGCCGGGCTCGATTCGCTGGTGCTGACGTTCCCGGTCATCCTCTGGCTCGCCCGCGTCTTCGCCGGCAGCGACGCCCGGGACTCGGGCGTGGAAGCCGCGGTCCGGGTGGTCGACGACAGCTTCGGCTACCACCCGCTGCTCGGCTCGGCCCGGCAAGCCTGGGCGACGCGGACCCTCGCCGACCGGGGGGAACTCGCCCGGCTCGCCGCGTGGTACGCCCAATAGCCGCGGCCTACTTCTGCGTCCCGATCGGGGCGGGGCGGTCGATGTCCTTGTTCTTGTTCTTTTCCCCGCCGCCGCAGCCGAGGGCGAGGCACGCCAGCACCGCGACGCAAGCCACCGTTCGACGCATGACCGTCCTCCGGAAAAACAACGGGCCGACCGGCTGACCGGTCGGCCCGTCGCGACTGTTCGTCCAATGCTTACTTCTTGGAGCCAGCGGCCGGCTTGTCGCCGCAGCCGATCGAGGCAACCGAGGTCAGGGCAACGGCGGCGACGAAAGCGAGGGTCAGGATCTTCTTCATTTCCAACTCCGGGTGAAAAAAGGAACACGTCGAACAAACGGACATTCCAGGGAGCCGGACGATCCGGCCCCCGCCGTGCCCATTCCCGATCGAGAACGTCTCTCCGAAGTTCATGTCTGGCATGAACTTCGGCCCGAGACACCGCCCTCGAACGGGACTGGGTCGGTCGTCATGTGCATAGATACACAATGTCGGGAGTTATTCCCGAAAAAAATCCGGAATCCGTCCCCGGCCCGCAACTCGTGCTTTCCGCGGCGGTGCTGGCTCCGCGCAAGCCCTTCGCGTACACTCCCTTCAGCGGACCCCTCCCGTCCGCTCAGGGGAGCCCGGATGACACGCGAGGAACTCGGGCGGATTCTGCGCGCCGTGGACCCGGCGGCCGTGCTCGTCGCGCCGTCCGTGCTGGAGCGGGTCGTTCAGGGCATCACCGGCACGTCGTGGATGGTCTGGCGGGTGCCGCACACCCGGTGCTTCCTCGTCGACCGGGCGACGTTCTTCCAGCACGCGGAACAGGAAGAAGTCGACGTTCCGACGGACCACATCCTGCCGAACGAACTGCTCGTCCTGGCCCGGCCGACGAACGACGAACTCGCGGACCCGGGCGGCGAGATCCTGCTGCGGTACTGGCGGCTGCTGTTTCACGTCTCGCTGCACCGCGAACTCGAAGCCCGGCTCACCGGCGTGACGGCCGCAGGGCTGCGCGAGCGGATCGAGGCCATCGGCCCGGCGGCCTTCGAAGAAGCGCGGAACGTGCTGGTGCAGGACAACCAACTTTCGACGAAAGCGGACGACCACGCGGCCTACGTCGAGTTCGTGGCGACCTACTTCGAGCTCAAGTTCTTCGCGGCGAACCTGATCCCCGTCTACTTTCCGAGCCTGCCGCCGGCCGGGATCGTCGACGACCTGTTGGCGCGGGATCTCGACGCGGCGGCGGTCTTCGCCCGGACCCGGCTCGGCGGTGCCCCGGACCCCCGGCCGAAGACGGACGACCAGGCGGACGAATCGCACGACTACTACTATCGACTCACCCGCGGGGCGCAACGGGCCGCGGAAAAAGGGGACGTCGTCGGAGCGGCAATTCTGCACACGCGGGCGGCCCGGGTGTCCCCGGCGTCGCTGACCGCGCCCGCACTCGAAGCGGCCCGGCAGCGGGTGTACGAACTCGTCGGCCGGCTGCAGGCGGTGCTCGGGCTGCCGGAAGACGAGGCGAACGCCTGGCGCGGCGTGCTGCCGTCTTTGCTGGACAAGGCGGACCAGGGGAACCGCCCGGTCGAGGCGGCGATCCTGTTCGACCTGCAACGGGCGTGCATCGACAACGAACTGCCGACGTACACGCTGGATGTCGTGGAGTGGCTGCTGTCCGCGGGGAACCGTCCGATCCTGCGGCCGCTCGAAGGGCAGCGGTTCGTCCGCGTGCCGGCCCACCTGCAAGCGGCGGCCCGGCGGCTCGCGAGTGCCCGCCTCACGGACGCGGCCCGGAGCACGCTGGCGGGGCTGCTGCAAGACGCGCTGGGCCGCTCGGAAGAGCGCCTGCGCGAACGCTTCCGCCCGGTGCTGACGGACGCGCTCCACGACGCGGGGCTTCGTCCCACCGGCCACGCAGAGGTAGCCGCACTCGCGAAGACCGTCGAAGAACTGCTCGACCGCATCTCCGCGAACGGCTTCCTCAGCTTCGCCGACGTGCGGGACGCGATCGCCCGCGGGCAGGTGAAGCTCCCGGACTTGCGCGGCCCGGAAGAGTACCTTTACGGCGACCCGCTGCTGCGGCTCGACCGGCGGCTCGCCACGCTGCTCGACGGCATCTACCGCCGCGGCGAGTTTTACGTCCGGCTGCTCGAACGGGTCACGGCGTTCAACTTCGGCACGGAAACGGGCCGGTGGATTACGCGGAACCTGACCCTCCCGTTCGGCGGGGCGTTCTTCCTCGCGCAGTTCATCTGGCTCGTCATTTACGAAAACCAGCGGCACCGGAACCCGGTCGCGGTCGACCCGGAAGCGGTGTCCGCCCTCGCGGGGCCGGCGGCGGCCCACGCCCCGATCACGGCGGACCTGTCCTTCTTTTCCGGGCTGAACGCGACGTGGTGGTTCCACCTCGCGTGGTTCGCCGTCGGGTTCGTGCTGCTCGCGTTCGTCCGCTCGGCGACGCTGCGGCATCTCGCACTGGAGGCGTCGCAGGCCCTCTACCGGGCGGGGCGGTTCCTGTTCTGGGACATCCCCGTCCGACTGTGGACGAACCCGCGCATCCACGAGATCCTGACGAGCGGGCCGTTCCAGCTGGCCGTCAACTACCTCGCGAAGCCGACTGCCGTCAGCGTCGTGATCTGGCTCGTCGTCCCGAACGTGTGGCAAGCGGGCGCACTCGCGCGGATCGGCACCCTGCTCGGCTCGGCGTTCGTCATCAACTCTCGGCTCGGCCGGGCGCTGGAAGTGCTGCTGCTGCAAACCGCGAACGCCGTGATCGAGTCCGTGCGGGTCGCGCCGGCGGTGTTCCGGTACGTCAACGACGTGTTCCGCAACTTCGTGAACGTGCTCGAATGGACGCTTTCCCGCGGCGAGGACTGGCTGCGGCTGCGCGGCACCGGCGGCCCCGTGTCGATCGCGGTGCGGGCCGTTTTGGGCGTGCTGTGGGTGCCGTTCGCGTTCCTGCTGCGGTTCTACCTCGTCGTGCTGATCGAGCCGATGATCAACCCGCTGAAGTTGCCGCTGTCGATCCTGTTCGCGAAGTTCGTCTACCCGATGCTCGCGATCCTCGGGCTGTTCACCCTGAACCCGCTCGGGTCGCCGCTCGTGGAGGACCTCGCGCCGTTCCTGTCGTGGCCGATCGCGTGGCTGCTGGTGATCGGGACGTTCTACCTGACCCCGGACGCCTTCACGTTCCTCTTCTGGGAAATGCGGGAGAACTGGCGGCTCTACCGGGCGAACCGCCCCGCCGCGCTCACGCCGGCGGCGGTCGGCCCCCACGGGGAGTCGGTGGGCGGGTTGCTCCACCCCGGCTTCCACTCGGGGACGGTGCCGCGGCTGTACTCGAAACTGCGGGCGGCCGAACGGGAAGGGTCCACAACGGGCGTTTGGCGGGACGCGCGGACCCACCGGCAGGCCCTGCGCGAAGTCGAGCAGAGCGTCCGCCGGTTCGTGCTGCGGGATCTGATCGCGCTCGTGAACCCGAGCCCGGCGTGGGCCGGTCGGCGGCTGACGGCGGGCCGGGTTCACCTGGGGACGAACCGCATCCGCGTGGAGATTCTGCTCGACGGCACCGCCCCGGCGTGGCTCGAATGGGAGGACCGCTCCGGCTGGCTCGTCGCGGGCTGGGCCGACCCGGGCTTTTTGTCGAGCCTGTCCGAGGACCGCGCCCGCGTTCTCGAGTTCGCGCTGGCGTACCTGTACAAGCGGGCCGGCGTGGAACTGGCCCGCGAGCACATCCGGGCGGAACTGCCGAAGCACGCCAGCCACTTCGACGTGGTCCCGGCGGGGCTGTTGGTCTGGTACGGGTCCGAGGACGCGATTCCTGTCCTGTACGACCTCGCCCATCGGGCGGACGACCTCCGGCCTCGGACGACCGACAACCTGCACCCGGCCCCCGGCCCGGCCCTGGACGCCGACCGGGTCATGTTCGGCCGCACCCGGCTGACCTGGACGGAGTGGTCCGAGGTGTGGCGGGCCGGGCCGTCCTCCGCCCCGTGGGTGCTGATCCCGCCGCGGGTGCGAGACGGGCTGCATCCGTCGGTCAACGGCGTTCATTCTCATATCGAGCCAATCGTGTCGCGAGAGCCGGCAGAATCGGCCACCTAGTCCGCGTCGCGACCGGTGCAACCCCTGTCTCGGACGGCAGATGCGTCCCCGGCCTCGGGCCGGGGCGAAAAACCGACGGTTTGGCGCGTGTGGTCCCTTCCCCGTTCCAGTAAAATAGGGAGTGCCCTACGTCGATCCCCGACCCGAGGCCGCCGATGCCGACCAAGACCGCACCCAAGAAGAGCACCGCCACCAAAGCCAAAGTCGCCGCCGTCAAACCGCCCCCGCCGTCCAAACCGAGCCCGTATGTCAGCATGGAGCACGCGGCAAAAGCCCTCGGCGTGACGGAGGCGTTCACCCTGAATCTGACCCTCAGCGGGGCCCGCCGGCCGACCGACCAGGGGGGGCAGATGGTCGAGCTCGAGTACGCGATGGACGGCAACGAGGTCGTCTTCACCCAGGCCGGCATCGACCGGTTCCTGAAGCAGTGTCCGCTGAAGGAACTCGTCACCGCCGCCAAGGCCGCCGAGCGGCTCGGGATTCACCGGTCCCAGGTGTCCATGCTGATTTACACCGGCATCCAGAACGAGAGCGGCAAGGTCATCCGGCTCCCCGTGTGGATGCTGGGCGGCGGCGAGCACGTCGTGCGGAAGGAGCTCGAAGACTTCGAGGTCGAGTACCGCGCCTGGAGCGAGCGGAAGGCCGCGCGGGAACTGAAGAAGCGCTACAAGCGGCCGGGCAAACAGGCCGAAGAATAAGCCCATCGGCGAACCGCGAACGTCCACGTTTGCGGCTCGTTCACTTCAACTTCCCGGTGCTCCGCTTATCCACAGCCACCACTTTCGTCTGTCCCGCTGCCAGCTCTTCGATCCGTTCCCACCGCTCCGGGCCGACCGGCATCACGGACAGCCGGCTCATGCGAATGAGCTCCCAGCCGGCGAACAGCGGGTCGGCCTTGATGCTGTCCAGTGTCACGGGGTGGGCGAGTTTCCGAACCGCCTTGACCGGCACGACGACCGCTTTCGGGTTGTCCCCGGCCGGGTCCGGCCGCGGTGCCCCGGTCACTTCCATGATTCCGACGATCGCCTTCTCTTTGCCGGTGTGGTAGTAGAAAACTCGGTCCCCCGGTTCGGCGGCCCGCAAGTGTTTTAACGCCAACGGGTTCGCGACGCCGTCCCAGACGGTTTCGCCGTCCCGTTCGAGGTCGGCGTACGAGTAGCAGGTCGGTTCCTGCTTGTAGAGCCAGAATGCCATCCCTGGCCTCCCGTGGGGTCGTATAATGTCCCTGCCCGGCCGTAGTCTTCTCTCCTGGCCGGGGTTTATCGGGCGTGGTTCCGGCAACGACACCCTGTGCTGACTGCCTTGCCGCCGGGGCCACGCCCGCATTTCCGACTGTCAACCCCTCGCCCCGCCACATATATCGGCCGAACGCGGCGTCCGGGTCAAGCCGAGCCGCCGTTCACCCGATTGTTCTGGAACGGCCGAAGACGCGGAGGCTTCCGATGGGCGTGCTACCGGACTGGATGATCGAACGGGACGTCAAAATCACCCCGTTCGAGCCGCAGCAGCACCGGCCCGGCGTCATTTCCTACGGCGTTACCAGCTACGGCTACGACGCCCGCGTCGACCGCCGGTTCAAGGTGTTCACGAACGTCTGGGGCAGCACCGTCGACCCGAAGAATTTCGACCCGAAGTCGTTCGTCGACGTGGACGCGGACTTCTGCCTCATCCCGCCGAACTCGTTCGCCCTCGCGGAGACGATCGAGCACTTCGAGATTCCGCGGGACGTGCTGGCGGTGTGCCTCGGGAAGTCGACCTACGCCCGGTGCGGGATCATCGTGAACGTGACCCCCCTGGAGCCCGAGTGGCGCGGCCGGGTGACGATCGAGATTTCCAACACGACCCCGCTGCCCGCGAAGATTTACGCCGGCGAGGGCATCGCGCAGTTCCTCTTCATCAAGGGGGAAGCCGTCTGCCGAACCAGCTACGCGGACAAGAAGGGGAAGTATCAGGATCAGGCGGGTTTGACGCTTCCGTTCGTCCCGTCAGCTCACCAGGAAAGCTAGCGATTCTGTGGCCTGTTCCACTCCGGGTCGGAAACCGGCGGCCCGAATCGCCCCGCTCGCTATCGCCAGCCGGCGCGAGATCGGCTACAGGTGTATAGGCACGTCGCCGCTCGTCCCGCGGCCGGCGACCCCCCGAGCAAACCCTGAGCCCCAGACCATGAAAATAACCCGTCGTTTCACCCACGAAGGCCGTGACCCGTTCGCCGGCATCCCGTTCGTCCCGAGGGCGTCGCGGATCGTCAACCCGAACGGCTCCGTCGTGTTCGAGATGACGGACATTTTCGTGCCGGAAGGCTGGTCGCAGGTCGCGGTCGACATCCTGGCGCAGAAGTACTTCCGCCGGGCCGGGCTGCCGAAGCAGTCGAAGCCGGTCGACGAGCCGGGCGTCCCGGCGTGGCTGCGACGGACGGAAGCGACCTCGGACGACACGACCCTCGGGGAGACCGACTCCCGGCAGGTGTTCCACCGCCTCGCGGGGTGCTGGACGTACTGGGGCTGGAAGGGCGGATACTTTACGACGGAAGCGGACGCGAAGGCGTTTTGCGACGAAGTCTCGTACATGCTCGCCGCCCAGATGGCGGCCCCGAACTCGCCGCAGTGGTTCAACACCGGCCTGCACTGGGCCTACGGCATCGAAGGCCCGCCGCAGGGGCACTACTTCGTCGACCCGCTGACGAACGAGGTCGAGCGCAGCACGAGCGCGTATGAGCGGCCAGCCCCGCACGCGTGTTTTATCCAGAGTGTTTCCGATGATTTGGTCAACGACGGCGGCATCATGGACCTGTGGGTCCGCGAGGCCCGCATCTTCAAGTACGGCAGCGGTACGGGCTCGAACTTCTCCCAACTCCGCGGCGACGGCGAGCCGCTCTCCGGCGGCGGCAAGTCGTCCGGGTTGATGAGCTTCCTCAAGATCGGCGACCGCGCGGCCGGGGCGATCAAAAGTGGGGGGACCACGCGCAGGGCGGCCAAGATGGTCGTGCTCGACCTCGACCACCCGGACATCGAAGAGTTCGTCAACTGGAAGGTGATCGAGGAGCAGAAGGTCGCGGCCCTCGTCAGCGGGTCGCGGGCGCTGAACAAGAACCTCAACGCGGTGATGGCCGCCATCCACGGGCACCCGAACGCGGCGGAGCAGTACGACCCGCTCAAGAACCTCGGGCTGAAGAAGGCGGTCCTCGACGCGCGGTCGGCCCTGGTGCCGGAGAACTACATCGCGCGGGTGCTGCAACTCGCGAAGCAGGGCTGGAAGCACATCGAGTTCGACGAGTACGACACGGACTGGAACTCGAAGGCGTACTACACCGTTTCCGGGCAGAACAGCAACAACTCCGTGCGGATCACCACGGACTTCATGAAGGCGGTCGAGTCCGACGGCGACTGGCACCTCTACTGGCGGACGGAACTGGCCAAGGCGAAAACCCAGAACCGCGCCCCGAAGCCGTGCAAGACGCTGAAGGCCCGCGACCTGTGGGACCAGATCAGCTTCGCCGCGTGGTCGTGCGCCGACCCCGGCGTGCAGTTCGACACCACCTTCAACGAGTGGCACACGTGCCCGGAAGATGGTCGGATCAATGCGACGAACCCGTGCTCGGAGTACGCCTTCCTCGACGACACGGCGTGCAATCTTGCATCCGTCAACATGCTGAAGTTCTACGACACGAAGGCCGGCACCTTCGACGTGGACGCCTACAAGCACGCGATCCGGCTGTGGACGGTGATCCTCGAAATCAGCGTCTACATGGCGCAGTTCCCGAGCATTCCCGTGGCCCGGAAGTCCTACGACTTCCGGACGCTGGGCCTCGGGTACGCGAACATCGGGGCGCTGCTGATGGTGCAGGGCATCCCGTACGACTCGCCGGAAGGGCGGGCGCAGTGCGGGGCGCTGACCGCCATCATGCACGCGGGGGCCTATGCCGCGTCCGCGGAGATGGCGGCGGAACTCGGGGCGTTCCCGCGGTACGAGGCGAACCGCGCGGCGATGCTCCGGGTCGTGCGGAACCACCGCCGGGCGGCGTACAACGCACCCCCGAGTGAGTACGAAGGCCTCACCGTCTTCCCCGTCGGGATCGACCCGAAGGTTTGCCCGGCGAACTTGCTCGAAGCCGCGAAGGCCGAGTCCGACCGGATGCTGGACCTCGGCGAGAAGCACGGCTTCCGCAACGCGCAGGTCACGGTCATCGCCCCGACGGGGACCATCGGCCTCGTCATGGACTGCGACACGACCGGCATCGAGCCGGACTTCGCGCTGGTGAAGTTCAAGAAGCTCGCGGGCGGCGGGTACTTCAAGATCATCAACCAGAGCGTGCCGCCGGCCCTGGCCAAGCTCGGGTACACCCCGTGGCAGATCGACGACATTGTCAAGTACAGCCGCGGGGCCGGGTCGCTGACCGGGTGCCCGCACGTCAACCCAGCGAGCCTGAAGGCCCGCGGGTTCACGGACGCGGTCCTGGCCAAGATCGAGTCCCAACTGCCCGGCACCTTCGAGTTGCCGTTCGTGTTCAACCGATGGACACTCGGCGAGGAGTTCGTCCGCGACACCCTGCACGTCGGGGAAGCGGTCTACAACGCGCCGGGGTTCGACCTGCTCGCGCACCTCGGCTTCACGAAGCAACAGGTGGACGAGGCGAACACCTACGTCTGCGGCACGATGACCGTTGAGGGTGCCCCGCACCTCAAGCCGGAGCACTACGCGATCTTCGACTGCGCCAACAAGTGCGGCAAGATCGGCAAGCGGTTCCTCTCCGCGGAGAGCCACATCCGCATGATGGCCGCCGCCCAGCCGTTCATCAGCGGGGCGATCTCGAAGACGATCAACATGCCGAACGACGCGACGCTCGAAGACGTGAAGAAGGCGTACTGGCTGAGCTGGCAACTGATGACGAAGGCGAACGCCCTCTACCGCGACGGGTCGAAGCTGAGCCAGCCGCTGAACTCCGTCGCGGACTCGGCGGAAGCCGCGGTGCTGGCAGGGATCGTCGCCGACGAACCGGCCGCCGAGCCGAAGCCGGAGGCGCTGCGGGTTGCGGAGAAGATCACGGAGAAGGTGATTCACCGGTACATCGCTCGCCGTCGCCGCTTGCCGGACCGCCGGGCCGGGTACACGCAGAAGTCCCGCATCGGCAACCACAAGATCTACCTCCGCACCGGCGAATACGAAGACGGCTCGCTCGGCGAGATCTTCATCGACATGCACAAGGAGGGGGCCGCGTTCCGGAGCATGACGAACTGCTTCGCCATCGCGGTGTCGCTGGGGTTGCAGCACGGGGTGCCGCTGGAGGAGTACATCGACGCCTTCCTGTTCACCCGCTTCGAGCCGAACGGCGTCGTGCAGGGGAACCCGTACATCAAGATGAGCACCTCGCTCATCGACTACATCTTCCGGGAACTGGCGATCACGTACCTCGGCCGGCACGACCTCGCGCACGTCATCCCGGAAGACCTCCGCGGGGACACGCTACACGACGAGCAGGACGACCCGGACTTCGACGACGAGGAGGTCGTGTCCGAGCGGGAAGTCGATGCGAAGAGCGACCGGCCGTCGTTCGCCCCGCCGCGGTCGACGCACATCCGCCCGGTGGCGGACCGGCCGGCCGAGAAGCCGGTGGAAAAGCCGTCGGTGAAGCCGATTTCGCGCGGGACGTACATTCCCGCGACGAAGCGTGCCGGCACCGCCGTGGCGTCCACCCGCGACGAGAAAATCCGCGAGGCCCGTCAGAAGGGCTACGAGGGCGACATGTGCCACAAGTGCAACAACTTCACCCTGGTGCGAAGCGGGGCCTGCACCAAGTGCGACACCTGCGGCGAAACGAGCGGGTGCGGGTGAGCGTTGATCCGTGCAAGTCGGGCATGGTATAAGCGGTCGGGAGAGAGGAAAGCTCGTGACCCCGACCGCGACCGTTCCCGCGAACTACCTTCACTCGGCCGGCTTTCGCCGGCTGAGCGTGCGGGAGTATCACGACATCATCAAGGCCGGGATTCTCACCGACGGCGAGCCGATCGAACTGCTCGAAGGCTACATGGTGCAGAAGATGGCCCGGGGCACCTCGCACGACAGCGTCATGGATTCGCTGGACGGGTTGTGGCCCGACGTAGTCCCCGACGGGTGGTTCGTTCGCAGCCAGCGGGCGATCACGCTGGCGGACAGCGAGCCGGAGCCCGACTACGCGATCGTCCGGGGGCCGCGGTCACGCTACCGCACGACCCACCCGACTCCCTCGGACGTCGGGCTCGTCGTCGAGATCTCCGCCTCGTCTCTGCTGATTGACACGTCCGACAAAGCCCGCATCTATGCCGCCGCCGGGGTTCCAGTGTACTGGGTCGTGAATCTCCCGGACCGCAGGGTCGAGGTGTTCACCGACCCCGACCCGTCCGCCGGGCGGTTCCGCAACCGCGTCGAGTTCCAGGCAGGGGATTCCGTCCCCGTCGTGCTCGACGGCACCGCGGTCGGGTCGATCGCCGTTGCGGCCATCCTCCCGTAACCGCCGTTTCCCTCCGACAAGCCCCTGTCACATCCGGCCGCGGACGCGGTAGAATATCCACCACCGTCCGCCCGACACCCGGAGCCGTTCCATGCTTGCCCGTCTGCTGCTCGCCGCGATGGCGGTCGCCGCCGCCGCCCGCCCCGCGTCCGCCGTCGACCCAGAAGACCTGACCAAGTACCTGCCGGACCCGTTCAACACGGTCGCGGTGCTGAACGTCTCGAACATCCTCAAGAGCCCGCGGGCCGAGAAGGAAGGATGGGCCAAGCTCGACCACGTCGAGTTCCTCGCCGGCGCGATCCCGGTCAGCCCGAGCATCGAGCGGATCCTGCTCGCCACGGAGATCGTCCCGACCCGGCCCGGTTCGGGGCAGACGTACGCGGTCATCCCGCTGACCAAGCCGGTGGACCTCGAACGGCTCGCGAAGATCCGGGGCGGCACCGTCACCACCGTCGGCGGCGAGCAGTGCGTCGTCTGCCCGAACGAGACGAACTACCTCGTCCCGCTCGGGCCGCAGATCGTCGGGGCGTTGAAGACCGAGCACAAGCCGCAGGTCAGCGGCTGGATGAAGGAGGCGAAAGAGGCCAAGAAGTCGCCGCTGTCGCAGTACCTCAACGCCTCGATCTACAACTCCGGGCGGACGAACCACATCTTCGTGGGCATGGACTTCGAAGACCTCCTCGGGCCGAAGCGGGCGAAGGCTCTCGTGGACATCAGCCAGACGCTCAAGGGGAGCCAGGAGGTTCCGCACGTCGAGGCGTTCATGCACGCCCTCAAGGGGATGCGGTTCACCGCGAACATCCGGCCGGACGGCATCCACGCCCGCATCCTGATCGACTCCGGGGTCGAGCCGAAGTTCAAGCCGGAGACGATGAAGGCGTTCCTGCTCGAAATCCTGGACCGCAACGGCGCGATGCTCGAAGACCTGATCGGCTCCGTGCCGACGAACGAGGGCAAATCGACGGTCCTGACGTTCAAGATGACGGACGCGGAACTGGCGAAGCTGATGTCGATCTTCTCCGTGCCGGCGCACAACGTCGGCGACGACATCCCGGTCGCGAACGGCCAGGTCAACCCGGACGCGACCCGGCGGTACTTCAAGGCGGTGAACGCGATCGAGGAGGAACTCCGCAAGAAGGGCGTGAACCTGGACGACCTCGCGAAGACCGCCCTGTGGCACGAGACCGCCGCGAACAAGATCGAGTCGATGTCGGTGATCGGCGTCGACCCGGCGGTCGTGGACTACGGCCGGGGGACGGCCGGCCGGTTGCACATGATGGCGGCGTCGCTCTCGGGCTTGCCCATCAAGGGGCAGGAACTCGACGACCAGGTGTACGCGATCGTCAGCCCGCACATGTACGGCTGGGGGTTCGGCGGCGGCCAGATGGTGACGCAGTCCAACTACCCGGAAATCATGCAGAAGAAGCAGAAGCTGCTGAAGGAGGACACGGAGGCCCGCAACAAGATCTGGAAGCAGGTCGACGAGGCGAAGGCGAAGACCCGCGAGGCGATGAAGGCGAAGTATTCGGGGGATTTCTGACGCCGCGGACATGGCGCTTGCCTCGCGGGGGTCGATCGCGTAGCGTGCAGGGCGGGTCCGGTTCACGACCCGCCCGAGGTTCTCGCCGTGACCTCCGCCCCGTCGCCCCCCGTCTCCCGTGAACTGCCGGCCGGCGACCTCGCCGCGGCGATCCTGCGCTGGCTCGTCGGGGCCGGCGCGATCCCCCCGGACGCCTGGGACGCCGTCGCCACCGGCGACCGGCAGACCCTGGCGGCCTGCCCCACCCTGCCCGCCCTGGCCGAAGCCTTGCTCGCGCACCGGCTCGTCACGCCGTTCCAGGCCGGCCGCGTCCGGGCGGGGGCGGTGGCCGGGCTCGTCCTCGGGAACTACCGGCTGCTGGAGAAGGTCGGGTCCGGCGGGATGGGGGCGGTCTTCCGCGGGGAGCACGCGAAGCTTCGCACCCCGGTCGCCGTGAAGACCCTGCTCGCGGACGCCCCGCGGGGGGCCAAGGTCGTCGACCGGTTTTTCCAGGAAGTCCGGGCGGTCGCCCGTTTGCGGCACCCGAACATCGTCGGGGCGATCGACGCCGGCGAGGAGCCGCACGCCGGGCCGGACGGCGAGACGGTCCCGTACCTCGTGATGGAGTACGTGTCCGGCCGCGACCTCGACGACCTCGTCACGCGGGAGGGGCCGCTCGGCGTCGCCCGCGCCTGCCAGTTGGGAAGCCAGATCGCGGACGCCCTGACCGAAGCCCACCGGCACGGGCTCGTTCACCGCGACATCAAGCCGTCGAACATCCTGGTGACGCACGACGGGCAGGGGAAGCTCCTCGACTTCGGCGTCGCCCGGCTGCCGACGGCCGAGGAACGCCTGACCGCGGACGGGGCGCGGATCGGCACGGCGGCGTACATGCCACCCGAACAGGCCGTCGACCCGCGGACCGCGGACGCCCGGGCGGACGTGTTCGGCCTCGCCGCCACGCTGTTCTTCGCGCTGACCGGCCACGACCCGTTCGCCCCGCCGGGGTGGGCCGCGGGCGCGGCCGGCCCGCCGCGGCTGACCGACCTCCGCCCGGACGCGCCGCCGGCCCTGGCCGACGCCCTCGCCCGGATGATGGCGTTCGACCGCGACCGCCGCACGCCCACCGCCGCCGCCGCGGTGCGGGAACTGGCCCCGTTCCTGGGCTGGAGCCCCGCCGGCCGCGCGGACCCCGTCCCGTCACCCGGCGCGGCGTCGCGGACGGGAACGCAGGTCGCGCACGTCAGCGGCCGCCGGCCCCACCGCGTGCTCATCGTGGACGACGAGGACGCCGTCCGCCGGGTCTGCCGGCTCGCCCTCGGGACGGAACGGCTCGACTGCGACGAGGTGACGACCGGCCTCGACGCCGTCGCCCACGCCGCGACCACCCCGTACGACCTGATCCTGCTCGACGTGGACCTGCCGGGTTGTAGCGGGGACGAGGTGCTGAAACAGGTCCGGGCCGCCCCGCGTGTGCCGCACGTCAAGATCATCATGATGTCCGGCCGCGCGTCCGGCGACGACCTGTCCCGCATCCTCATCGCCGGCGCGGACGACTTCCTCACCAAGCCGTTCAGCGTGATCCAGCTCCGCGCCCGGGTGCAGGCCGCCCTGCGGTTGAAGGACGCCCAGGACCGTTCGGACACGCTCGCCCGGCAACTCGCGGGGTCGAACGCGGACCTGGAACGGGCGCTCGGGTCGCGGGACGCGGAACTCGTCCACGCCCGCAGCGCGATGGTGCTCGCGCTGGCGAAACTCGTCGGGCAGCGGTCGACGGAAACGGGCGGGCACCTGCTCCGCCTGCAGCGGTACTGCCGGGTGCTGGGGGAGGCGGCCGCCGCGACCCCGGCGTTCTTCGGCCGGCTCGACCCGGACGTGGTCCAGGCGATCGAGTCCGCCGCCCCGCTGCACGACATCGGCAAGGTCGCGGTCCCGGACCACATCCTGAACAAGCCCGGCCCGCTCACCGCGGACGAGCGCCTGCTGATGCAGTCGCACACCACGATCGGGGCGGAGACCCTGGCGGAAGTCGCGTCGCGGTATCCGTTCGCCACCGCGTTCTTCGCCACCGCCGTCGAACTGACCCGCCACCACCACGAACGCTGGGACGGCGACGGCTACCCCGACCGGCTCGCCGGGGAAGCGATCCCCCTCAGCGCCCGGCTGCTGGCCGTCGCGGACGTCTACGACGCCCTCCGCAGCCGCCGCGTGTACAAGCCGACGATCAGCCACCCCGCCGCCGTCGACCAGATGCTGACCCGGTCCCCCGGCCACTTCGACCCGGCTCTCCTGGACGTCTTCGGCCGGATCGCGCCCCAGTTCGACCGCGTCTACCGGGAAACGGCGGACTGAGGTCGGCGACTCGGCCGCGCTGCAAGCCGAGACCGCCACTCGGGCGGCCCGCGAGAGCGAGAAGCAACGCGGCGTCGAGTGGCCGTCCGACATCGACGCCGCCGGGGAGGAGCGGAAGCGTCGCGACCCCGAAAGGATGGCCCGGACCGAGCAGTCGACCGCCGAGGTTCGTCACCGGCTCGACTCGACTGGGAGCGAG
>ERZ1066123.1125-NODE-1125-length-16949-cov-9.351900_pt1 | contig 16949 bp, 21 predicted proteins | sample MGYA00382770_ERZ1066123 | MGnify/ENA primary metagenome ERZ1066123 (study PRJEB33369, sample SAMEA5778353) | biofilm metagenome | biome: Industrial cooling water; feature: Water cooling tower basin; material: Biofilm | place: United Arab Emirates | collected...
GCTCTCGCAGTTGTTCGCCGACGCGGAAGGTTCGTCCTCTGGCCCACATGGCTAGTGGCAAGTGTGACTGCGACTGCGATACTCGTCATTGGCAATGTCCGGACGCAGTCGTACTATGCGCTCGCTGACGCGTTCGCGGGCCCGTTCCCGGCTGCTTTGGGCTTTCTGTTCATGTGGGGGCTTGGCTTTGGAGCGGTCTCGCTACTGGTGGCACGGCGCCAGCAACGCGGAGAAGTCGCGTTTGACCTCGGGCTCGCCGCGGGGAGCGTCGGAGCTTGTCTCCTCGGCGTAATCCTGTTTTGGCTGGCACTCGGCGTGTGGGATATGGCGACGTTCTAAGCGACCCTCCGTCAGCTGTCCGGAGCGCTGTTGCCTAACGTACGTCGGAGCGATGGCCTCACCTCGAACACCGACATCTTGACGGGTGTTGTCCAACGAGCGCTGCTGCAGACAGAGGCAAGGCAGTGCGCTGTGTAACGGCAGTGCTGCGCACCTCCGTTCACAGCTGATCTATTGCAGCCTTAGCAGCTGAACGGGGCGTTATGGCGACAGCCACTCGTGGTGACCGCACGCATGCTCTCGGGGTAGGTGGAGTATCTGTGATATGAGCCCGATTCAACTCATTCGCATTCTCCGCTTGCCGTCGCTGGTCGCCGCGAGCCTCGCGCTCCGAGCATCCGCCTGCGCCTCTCCCACCGAGGCGCTCCCGGGCGTGCCAGTCGAGACAGACGCGACGAGTTAACTCGCCGAGGCGCTGCCCGAAGCCCTTCCACGGACGCAGTACGCCTCTCGGGTCATCGTGCGCGCGACGAACCGCTCTCTTGGGCCGGTGCGTCTCGCCCGGTGCGGCCCGCAGAGTTCAGGACCGATCTTTGGGGTGGAGCTGCACCCCGAGTCCGCGGGCACACGCTCTGCGTTCAGCCCCGTCTGGGCATGCGTTGGTGGCGTGGAGCCCATCGAGATCCCGCCGGGAGCTGCGAGAGTCGACACCCAGATCATTGAAGGCCCGACGGTAGTCAACGGAGTAACCGGGGAGCCCATTGGAGTCGCTGAGGGCACGATGGTGCTGCGCCTCGCGAGTGAGAGCGGACGTGTTGTGAGCAATCGCTTCTCGGTGTCCCTCGCTCAGTGATCGGAGTTTCGCGCGCCTGCGCCATAACGTCGCTTGCCGCCGACAGCTGCGGTTTCGGAGGCATCGGAAGCGCGCTCCGCGCGCATCGTACTGGATCGACCGCTGCAGAGGCATATGTTCGCCGTCACAGGAACGATCGATGAGACTCGCACTACTAGTTGCTTCGCTCGTTCTATCCGGGTGCGCGACCGCCCCGGCTGAGTTCCACGCTTCTCGCGGTACCAGAAGAGCGCCCGCCGAGACGGCACGCACGACAACGGACTCACAACGTGAGCACGAAGTGCTCATCGGCTTGGACGACAGGATTTACATCACCGCCGTAGATGGGCGTAACACCGAGGGCAACGTCTGGGAAACGCATTCGCGAACGGTGTACGTTCTCCCCGGAACTCACACGCTGTACCTGGTGTGAGGAAATGGCTTTGTCATTGGACACGGCTGCCTCGAGATTCCGACGGAGGCTGGCCGCAGCGACATCGTCCGGCAGTATTATCCGGACAAGCAAGCGGTGCGGGACAGCAAGGTCTACCTCCGGGCCGAGGATCAAGAGTCAAAGCAATCCGTGACAGGCACCGCCAAGGATGCGTCACGCTGCGGTGGTAACGGCTGACTCTCCGTTCACGCGGATCCCCATGCTGTGACGCCATCCCCAATTTGCCTGCCTTCGTCGACCCGATGAGTCCCGTGTCTCTCCCTATCGATTGCAGTGGCCTGCCCCCCAACGTCTCTCGTGTTGCGGAGTCGCTCGCCGCGTTGACCGGGGCACGCGCGGTCGTGCTCGCCGGATCCAGAGCATCGACGCAGGTTGATGCGAGCAGCGACTGGGACCTGACCGTCTACTATCGACACTCGCTTGACCTCGCGCCGCTCGCGGCCTTCGGCGATGTGCACGCCCCGGGCTCATGGGGTCGCCTGATGAATGGCGGCGCGTGGCTCAGCGTTGACGGCGTGGCCGTCGATGTCATGTTCCGCGACCTTGCGGTCGTCGAGCACTGGACCGCCCAGGCGCAGACGGGCTCCTACGAACTCGACGCCATCCTCGGCTACCTGGCCGGTCTCCCGACCTACGTGCTCATGGCGGAACTCGCTTCCGGACGCACGCTGGCGGGTGAACTCCCCGCGATTACGGCGATGCCGCAGGCCCTCGTCGCGGGTGCTCCGCCGCGGTGGCGGTTCGCGCGCGATTTCAGCCTCGAGTACGCGCGGATGCATGCCGCGCGCGGGAATGCCGTCGGCGCCACCGGCCATGCGGCGAAGGCCGTCCTGGAAGAGGCGCACGCCCGCCTCTGCACGCGTGGACAGTGGGTGCTGAACGAGAAACGCATGATCGGTGCCGCGGGGCTCGAGGCGGCACACGAATTGTTCACGTCGCCGCCTCAATCCGCCCGCGAGTTGGCACCGTGGCTCGACGCGGTGCAGCAGTCCCTCTCCGACGAGCCGTGCACGACCGAATAGCGGCGCTTGATGGCCGAGGCGCGCAGCGGAATTCGCCGAAAGAACACGCTCATCGACCAGCGCTCGCTGGACGTCGCCAAGGCCGCGCTGGTCGCGGAGACCGAAACGGCCGCCGTGGATGCCGCACTGGATCTCCTGGTGTTCCGCGCCGAGGTGTTCCGTGGCCTGGATGCCCTCGCCGCGGCGGGCGGGCTCCACTCCCCGACGCGCCGCGTCGGGTGATCGGCTACGCTCGAGTCAAACGTCCTCGTCGACGCGCTCCGACCGCCGGCGGAGCTCGACCGGTTGAAAGCGGTCCTCCGCTGGGCGTTGCCATCCACCGTGCTCTCGAGCGTCGTCGCTGAGCTCACATCAGGTGCCCGCACGCCGAAGGCGCGCGAGTTCGGCTGGACCATCGGCACCCGCGACGCGGTCTTCTCCGCGACCCGCAACTCCATCGCGGGCCTCACAGTCGCCGCGCCGTTCCGCGCCCGCCCGTCAGTGCGGCGCGCGTCCGTATAGCGAGACTTAGTGCTGTCAGCCACGTCATTGCCGCAGCCGCTGCGCGGCTGCGTTTTGTGGAGTCTCTGCAGCACAAGCACACGTTGGGCCGCCTTCCACTATCGCAGATGACCACTGTTCCGCTGGTTCCAGCCATCTGCGTGATCGTGACCGTGGTGTCGTTGGCGGGCGCACCGCTCGTCGCGCGATCCGTCGAGCGCTCTTTCGCCGTCGGTCTGGCCGCGCCGACCGGCTGCTTGGGCGCACAGCGGACGGCAGGACCGGCGCTTCGTGGTGCGGCCACGTTCGGCGATCGTCAGCGTCGGCATGTGCGGCTGCGTCTCGAGTTGGAACGAGCGTGGCTTCTGGGGGACGAGCGGAGCGCTGGCGTGAGTTCCTGGAGCGCCGGGACGTTCCGCACAGTGAGCGGCATGGCGTCGATGGTGGTCGGTGCAAGAGGGACGCCTGCGGTCGCGCCGTATCTTGTCGTTGGGATGGGCCTGCAGACGATGTCGGTCGTTGGTGTCACCAATCCATACGGCCTTTCATTCGGCGTTCGTGGCGGTGTCGGACTGGAGTGGCACGTCGGACGGCGCACGATGTTCGCTGAAGTGTCATCCGATGCCGCTGCGACTGACTTTGGAACGACGTCTGATTTCAGCCTGGCGACGTACATCCCCCTCACGATCGGCATTCGCTTCTAGCACGCAGCGGCCGAACGCACGTTGGACGAATGGCGGCAGTTTTGTCGGAGATTTCGGAGTCGCTCCAGCCGGTACGCCGCCCTGGATCTGACGCTCGCAGTCGACCGCCAAACTGATGGGCGATTCATCGCCGAAGTCCCTGACCTGCCGGGTGTGCTCGCATACGGCAGCACGCCGGGCGAGGCCATCGCGCGTGCTCAGGCGCTCGCGCTGCGCGTCCTGGCCGACCGACTGGCAAATGGCGAACCCGCACCGAGGTTGTTTGCCGCTCGACGTTCGCGCCGCGCAGCACCTCGGCGCACCATGGGTGAATGGCCGTCCCTGAAGGCCCGCCGTGTGTCGTATGGTCCAACGCGCGTTGTGCTGCCTGTCTCGGTGCGATGTGCGACGGCGGCTTCGACCGACCGTCTCGTGGCCACCCGCATGACGATCATCGTGCGGGCGGACGCGAGGCGGTCGGTGCGGTGGGGCGCTACGGCTGGCGCGTGCGGCCGGGCGACGGGCCCACGCGGACCTCGAAGGCACCAGCCGTCCCCCAACCCTGCGTTCGTCGCGCAAACTCGGCGTCGCGGCGGGCCGTCGCCTCGGCGCGCTGCACGTCCCGCGCGGCCGCGCCGTCACCCCGCCCAACCGATTCGCGCGCCCACACCACGCCATCGAGCACAAGATCGCCCTGCCGGGCGGCACGCGGGCGCGGTGCGCGGTTCCCCTCCCACACGCGGGAGAGACGCAGTTCTGGAGGGCACGGTTGCGTGCGCGCGATCACCGGAGTGGACAGCAGCGTCGACTCGTTGGACATCGCGTACCGTTCCCGCACATCGGTGCTGCCCCACGGCGACCGTTCCCCGGGCGTGCGTACGAAGGCGAACAGGTCCAGAAGGCGCCAGCGCGTCGACGGGTCGACCACGCCAGCGACGCCCCCCTCAAGGACGGCGCCGCACTGCACATATTGCTGCGCGAGGCGAAACGCGGCCGCCGAGGAGAGCGGCGGGGACAGTACGGCCGTTTCGACGCTGAATGGAACACCCGCCTCGAACAGCCGCGAGGCAAGCTGCGCCGCCAGCACCGGCGGCGTGAGCGCGGGGTCCACCACGAACTGGTAGCGCCACCCCCTCTCGCCAGCGCCGAAGAGGTCGAGGTTCGCGCCGACGTCGCTGGCGAAGGCCACCACGAACGGCTCCGGCACCATGGTGCGGACCGCAGACGACGGCATGCCGGTTGACGCATCGAAGCCCTGCGCGGTGAACGACGGCAGCCGGACTGGCACGCTCGTACCGCCAGCGAGCACCGGTGCGTCGTTGGGTGACGCGGGATGCACGAGCCGCAACCGGCCGTCGACCCCAACCTCCAGCACGACCAGAAACGCATCCCGGTCGACCTGCAGGGTCACCGTGGGCTGCCCCGCCCCGTCGGCGCCGATCCGTTGTGCGAGGCGCACGTGCGGCGGCTCCTCCGCGCCGGACGGCTGGTCGGCGCGCGCCGGTGTTCCGACCGATGCTGCAGCCACCGCGGCGCACAGCGAATGGAAGAGGAGGCGGGCCACGTGAGTGCTCCGGACCGGGGGAGAGAGACGACGACACGAGCGGCGCCAACTCGCGCACACCCTGAGTATTCCCCGAGTACCCGCCTTCCGGCAGCAGGTTCCGGTCCAACGGGAAGCTCGGTCGGGGTGGCTGGCGTCTCGGCTCCGCTCCGCGGCCTCGCGAGCCGCGGAGAGCGGGCTTGGGCGCGACCGCAACGTTGGGCAACGAAGCGGTCGCCCCTGGTTGATGTGATGTATCCGCCCGGCTGCCTCATCTGTCGTGGCGCCAGCACGCTGCTTGTTTCCGATGGCCGCGGGTGCCGGCTGACCTGGGCGAAGCGGGCTGGTGCCCGCAGGGCGCATGCCTCTTATTGGAGCGTCCACAGCAGGAGCAAGCGTCGGGCCGCGCACGCCAGCATGCAGAGTCCTCGCAACACATTCCTCATCGCTGGCGCCTCACTCAGCGCTGTGGCCGCGTTCATCCACATCGGCTGCATCATCTTCGGCGGTTCGTGGTATCGCTTCTTCGGCGCTGGCGAGGGCATCGCGCGAATGGCTGAGGCTGGTCACTGGTATCCGCCTGTCATTACCTCGGCACTTGCGGCATTGCTCTTCACCTGGTCGGCCTACGCACTTTCAGGCGCGGGCGTCATCCGTCGCCTGCCGCGGCTCAAGTTCGGTCTCTGCGTCATCACGGCGATCTACATCGCCCGTGGCCTTGGCTTCTACGCGATCATGCCGCTGTTTCCCGACAACAGCATCACCTTCTGGCTTGTCAGCTCCGCCATCTGCCTGTCATTCGGTCTGGTGCACTTCGCGGGCCTTCGCCAAGCATGGTCTCGCATATAGCCCTGGCGAGGCCAGCGTACCGCGCAACGCCGGCGTTGACCGCGCATGTCGCGTAGTCGCCTCCTGCTACTTGCCGCGTCCGTACTCGTCGCGTCGGGGCCAGCGGCGGCGTGGGTATGCTTCAAGCCCATCCGTATCGTTGCGCCACAGCTCACCGGCGTGACCTGTGTCGGCGCAATCTGCGTCGATAGCATGGCGACATTGCCAACGGCCATGCAGCTGCACTCCGATGCCATGTCCAACGTCGCCGAGAAGCTACGACCGCTCAAGTCGCCACCGCGTGCCGTGTTCTGTTCGACCCGCTCGTGCTTCGCGTCGTTCGGCGGAACCGGGCGTGGCATCACGGTCTTGCATCTCGGAGTGTTCATTCCCCCTGACTCGTGGCAGACGTACATCGTCGAGCACGAGTTCATTCACATGCTGCAGGCCCAGGAGCTCGGGCTTCGTGGCAGAGAACGCGCGCCGCTCTGGCTCAAGGAGGGCATGCCATTCTTCGTGAGTGACCCGCCACCATTTGACCTGCCCGATTACGCCAAGCCGCTGGTCGAGCAGTATGCCACGTGGGAGCAACGGGTAGCCCGCGACAACGCATGGGCCGAGTTCGGCGGGCGGTAGGCACGGCGAGCCAATCGTTCAAGCGGACGTGTGAGCTGCACTCAACATGCTCCTGACCGTGTAGCATGCGCAGGGTGGCACACACTCCGCTGCACACCGCTGTGCAGCGGTGCGACAGACCGTCGCGATCCCGCAGCGCTCATGCGCTCTGGACTGCCACGATTGCGGGGGATGCCGAGTAAGTGCCCACACGCAGATCTCCTCCTCGAATGGAGCGCCGAGGGCCCGGTTTTCGCGGCTGACGTCTCTGAGCTGCCGGGGTGCGCGGCATACGGACGGATGCCGGCCGAAGCAGTGGCGCAGGTGTAGGAGGCGATTGCATCGTGGATCGACGCGGCGCGTCATGAACCGTCTCGGTAGAGTCGTGGCGGTTGCGCGCTTCACGAGACACTGGTGGGCGATCACCGCCCACACGATCTCGGGACACTTGCGCGGCTCACGATGCAGAACGAAAATCCGGCGCTCTCGCCACGTCATGCGACACCGAGACATCACACGTGCACACACTTGAACGCTGTCCCGGGTGCGTCGCCAGCTTTCCGCGTGGCGATGGGGCCGTGCATCCGTACATCGGAGCCAGCGCGGCCTGCTGGGGCCTGCACGCCGCCGTGCTGGCCGGCGCCGAGCCTGCAGCGGAGTTGCTCGTGACGTCCACGGTCGCGCCCGTCCGCGTCCCACCGTTGACCACGCACGCGCACGCCGGTGCGCTCCTGCTCGATGCGTACGCCGCGCAGCATCATGGCACGCCATCGCCGCAAGCCATCCAATCGGTCGCCGTCCATCTGCTCGTCCTCCACGGTGTGCTGGGCCGTGGACTCGGGGCCGACTCCGCCCTCTGGATTCGACGGCAAGCCGTCCGCCAGAAGGGCGTCTATTCGTGGCTCACACCGCCAGACGCGGAGGTCAGCTACTCCCTGCGCCATTGCTTCCCGGGGCCTGGCATCGACGAGCCGTGTTCACGTGATCGCTACGTGACGTCGGTGTATCTCGCGTGGCGAGCGCTCCACCTCGTGCCGTTGGATCACTGGTACGACACGTATGTCGTCGCGTAGGCCACTCGATACCGCTCCTCCGTCATGCCACTCGCGCCCGTCGTACGCCTAGCGCGTCGCGCCCCATGCCTGCTCACCGTCGCGCTCCTCGGCGCGTGCAGCAACCCTGACGCCGTGCCTCGCGATGCGTGGCGCGCAAACGTCGAGATGTTCGACGCGGAACTGCAGGACCTGCAGACGGCACTCGGCATTCCCGGTCTCGCCTACGTCATCGTGTCTGACAGCGGCCCGGTCGCGTCTCGCGCGTTCGGCACCGCGCAACCTCCCGACAGCGCACCGTTCACGACCTCCACGCCACGTCGCATCGCCTCGATCACCAAGTCCCTCACGGCGATTGTTGCCTTGCAGCTCGTTGAAGAAGGTCGATTGGACCTCGACGCGCCGGCGCGTCAGTACGCACCCGAGCTGTCGCTCCCGCAAGAGGTTCGTGTCCGGCACCTCCTGTCGCACACGTCCGAGGGCACCATCGGGACCGGGTACGTCTACTCGAGCACGCGCTACGCGATGCTCGGCCGAATCATCGAAGCGGCGGCCGAAACGACGTTCGCCACGGCGGTCGGTCGTCGCATCCTCGATCGCGCCGGAATGCAGCCGTTCCCGTCGCCCGACCTTGGAGCACACGCGGCCCTGGTCTCAACGGTCGAGCAGATGGGGAAATATCTGACGGCGCTGGAGCAGGGCGCGCTGCTGCCGTCCGACGTGGTGAATCGCCTCGCGGTCCCGTCGCGCGCCGACAATGGGTTGCCGCTCCCGACGAGCCTGGGCTGGTTCGCGCAGTCCGTGCAGGGGCAGCAGGTGATGTGGAGCTTTGGTCAGGATGATCCGGAGCACTCCGGTGCGCTGCTCATCCGGCTTCCCGAGCGACGGCTCTCCCTGTTCGTGCTGGCGAACTCGAACGTGCTCAGCGACCCGTTCCGCCTGCTCATGGGCGATGCCACGAAGTCGCCGTTCGCGATGAGCTTTCTTCGGCTGTTCGCCTTCTCCTCGCCGGGCGCACCGCTGCGGCGCCCGACACGGACCGATGCCGAGCTCGCCAGTGCGCTCAACGCCGCCGAGTCGCGCTCGACGTATCGCTACCGCGATGAACTCGTCGGCTGGGCACTGATCGATCTCTGGACCAATGATCGTGCGAATGCACAGCGCAAGTTCGACCTCGTCCGCAACCGCTATCGTGACAGCACATCGGACGCCGTGCTGCATTTCGCGACGGCGCGGCTCGGGGACGACAGCGCACGCCGACGCGCGATCCTCGACGGTGAGCGCCTGCTGCGCGCGCAGCCGGAAAACCGCTGGATTCTGCTCGCGCACGGCGCACTGCTGCAACAGGACGGGCGAACGGCAGACGCCTCCAATACCTTTCGGCGCGTTCTCACGCTTCCCAATCAGGAGCCCGACTTCCTTGGCCGCCTCTTCCGCGCGTGGAGCTGGATGGCGCTGGCGCAGATGACGGCACCAGACGATCGCGACGAGGCGCGCGCATACCTGCGGAACATCATGCAGAGCGGCGTCACCGGCGGAACGCTCGACGACGCGACACGCATGCTGGATAGCCTCGATCGAGCCGACCTGCGTCGATCATCGACGCCTGGTGCTATCCCCTGATGAGATACGCTCGGCCGGGATGAGTGGCGGACGTTCCACCAGATCCGTCAGACATACCACCGTGACACACCCCGAGGAAACGACGAATGTCACGACATCACCTGCTTCGCATCGCACTCTGGGCCTCGGTCGGGATCAACGCGCTCGGTGTCCTTGTCTTTGCGCCGCTCGCGGTGGGCCGCCCCTCGCCGCTCCTCCCCATCTCCTCCTCGCCGTTCCTTGCCGGTCAGGTCGCACTCGTCATCGCGCTCTTTGGCGCCGTGTATGCCTGGCTCGCACGGCAGCCCGTGGCGTATCGCCCGCTTGTCATCGTCGGGGGCCTCGGCAAGCTCGGCTTCTTCTGCCTCAGTGTCGCGTACGCTGCGGCCGGCGTGGTCCCGGTGCACGTCGCCATGAACGCGATCCCCGATCTCCTGCTCGGCGCCACGTTCCTGTGGGCCGTGCGCGACACCGCGTCAGGACGCGCGCAGCAGACGGCCAGGCGAACGAACGCGCACTAGCTTTCGCCCGTCCCCTTCGGTGGTGACCGACGCGCACACCAACAACACCCCCATGACCGACAACGCACGCACGCTGACTGACTTCATGGAGACGGTCTGGAACCGCGGTGATGTGGACGCCGTCGATCGCTTCCTCGCCGACGCGTACGTGATTCACGGCGACCCCGGCGATCCGTGGGAGGGAAAGACGCTCTCACGCGAGGAGTTCAAGCATCGCCTGCTGGCCTCACGCGCGCCCTTCCCGGACCTGCGCTTTCAGATTGCCGAAACCATTGCCGCCGGAGATCAGGTCGTGATCGCGTGGCGCATGCTCGGGACGCAGACCGGCGCGATGGGAGGCGTTCCGCCTACCGGCCGACCCATCGCCGTCCAGGGCATGACGATCTACGACTTTCGCGACGGCCTGATTGCGGGACACCGTCAGGTGGTCGATCGGCTCGGCGTCGTGCAGCAGCTCGGACTCGCTGGCCCGCGTCCGCCGGCCGCTGGCGAACACGGGCCATCGCCTCACAGCTGACTGGGAACGTCAGCCATACGGCGCGACGTTTATCGAGTTTATGACAACGGAGAATGGGATGCAGAGGCTCCTCGGGTGTGTAGTGCTGCTGACGCTCGGGGCCGCGCCACTTGTCGCACAGCCGGCGGCGTCACTCCTGATCGACACGACGGCCGTCATGGCGGCCCTGAATCCGGACAGCGCGCCAGGCACCGTGCTCATCGCACGCGGCGATCAGATCGTGTTCGAGCGCACGATCGGCACAATCGAACCCGGTGGCACGACCCCCCACCGACTGGGACAAGTCTGGCGCTGGGCCTCGGTCACCAAGCAGGTCACCGCCACCATCGCGATGCAGGAAGTTGCGGCGGGGCGTCTCGATCTTGATGCGCCCATCACGCGCTATCTGCCCGACAGCAAGGCACCCTACGCCAGCCGCATCACCGCGCGCATGCTCATGCAGCATGTGTCCGGGCTGCCGCGAACGGAAGAGGGCCCCGAGGGCAAGGACGGTTGGTCCACCTTCTACATGGTTGACCGCGACAATCCCGCCACCGGTCGGACGTGGTGCGAAGGCCCCACCACGCGTGCCCCGTTGTCGGAGTTTTTCTATGGCGACTGTGATTTCGTCATGATGGCCTCGGTGATCGAGGCCACGAGCGGTAAGCCGTACGCTGCGCTGATTGCCGAACGCATCGCCCAGCCACTCGGGCTGACGAGCGTCGGCCTGTTCCCTCGCGCAGAATCTACCGTGCCTGGCTTTGGCGAAGGCAAGCCCGAGTCACGCGCGTTCCGACTCGAGAACTTCGGCGGCGCCGGCGCGCTCTACGGGACGACGCGCGATCTGTTCGCCTTCGACCGCGCGTTGATGAACGGTACCCTGCTGCCGGCCACGCAACGCGCGGTGATGTGGGACGGGAAGCCCGAGTACGGCTTCGCGGCGCTTGGCCAATGGTCCTTCAGTGTGCCGCTGAAGAACTGCGGTGATGCACCGGTGCGCATCGTTGAACGCCGCGGGTTCATCGGTGGCGTCGTGCTGCGCAACATCATCCTGCCTGAACAGGATGTCGTGATCATCATGACGGCAAATCGCGCCGAAGCGGAAGCGGCGTACGGTGAAATCTGGCAGCAGGCCGGCATTGCCCACGATGTGATCCGCGCCGCCGTGTGTGCGACGGGCACACCGCGTTGAGTCACGAACGAGCTTGCGACGACACGAACCGACACGACGTCCCGCGGAGTGTTGACCCATGCAGCCCCTGACCCTCTTCGACGCGATCGGAGGCACTGACGCGATCCTGCGACTGGCGCACGCGTGGCACGAGCGTGTGCTCGCGGACCACGTCGTTGCCCATGCCTTTCGTGGTCCCGTGCATCCGCAGCACGCCGAACGTCTGGCGGCGTACTGGAGCGAGGCGTGGGGAGGTCCGCGCACCTACAGCGAACAGTTCGGCACGGAGTCGTCCGTCGTGCGCATGCACAGCGGCAACGGACCACATCACGACATGAACGCGCGCGCGATCCGGTGCTTTTCGCAGGCCCTGGACGACATCGGTGTCGTACCGGGCCCACTGCGTGACGCACTCTTGTCGTACTTCCGCTGGGCCACCGAGACCGCCATGGATGCGTACCCAGACAGCAAGGACGACGTGCCCGACGGGCTGCAGATCGCCCGCTGGGGGTGGCACGGGCGGGACGCGTAGGACACGGGTGCCTGCGAACAGCGCGTCCGTCAGGGCGTCGCGTCGGGCAGATTGCGACACACCCACTGCGCCTCTCCACGACCAAGCGTCATCGTGCCGTCTCCGAGGTCGATGTCGGTGAACGTGAACGTGCCGCCCGGGCTCTCGATGTGCAGCGTGGTACCATCCCACGACCAGCTGCCGCTCGTGAGCAGTCGATTGTCGAGGTACGCGCTGAACACCTTGTCCGTACCGTCGTCACTGAACGTGATCTGCGGCGCGAAGCCGGGATCGCACGCGTAGCTGCCCTCGAACGCGACGGCGTTGATGGTGCCGGCGGCGAAGTCACCGTCGGCGGGCGTGACGGCGGTGCTCGGTGCAACCGCGAGCGAGTCCGACGATTGAGTACGCTCGGTGCTGGGTGATGACGGCGCGCACGCCGCGAGCAATGCGGTCAGGAGTGCGACCGTTCGGGTAGGTGATGGGTGGCGGGGCATCATGCAAGGCGAGTTTAGCCGGGCGCACGCGTGTCCGGAATCTCCGCGGGGCGACAATCTCTCCTTCCGCCTCGATACCGACTTGCTGGACGGGTTCGCGGTGGCTGTGCCCGAGCCACGTACACTCATGCTGCTCGTGGTCGGAGCGGTCGCGATCGCACGGCGACGCCGCGCGCTGCGGTAGTGGGCGCATGACCACGGCGTAGCGCGGGTGCGGCAGCGGTTGGGCCACCTCGTGCAGCCGACGTGTCGCTTGTGGTTGGTTGCACCACGGGTATGTTGTACGCAAGCGGCCGATACCGTGCCGCACAATCCTGCTCACCCAGCGCATGCGACTCCTTGTGCTCCTGCTTCTGCTCGTCGGGGTGACTGTCGTCGCCAACGCCGCAGCGCCGGAACACTGGATGCGTGACGCCTCGCGCCTCGCCGTGCCGCTCGTGATCGGTACCACCGTGCGAGCGGTGCTCCTGCAAACGGTGCGTGCGAGAACATCTGGTCCGTTGCTGACGGCGAGCGTGATCATGGCGGCCCTCGGTATCGCCGCCGTTCTCCTCTACGCCGTTCGCGCGCGACAATCGACACCCGACGGCACCGCGGAATGGTTCGCCTTCGTGCTCGTGGTGTCACTCGCAATCGCCATGACGCTGCTGGCGGCCCGAATGGCACGTGATGTGCTCCGCGCGCGTCGACACCGGGCCCCTGAGTAGCGCCACACGTCCGTCTGCGCTTGCTACACGGCGGCGCGCCCGCGAGGTTTGAATCACGCACCCATCGAGACCGATGGCGATCGTGATTCACGGGAGAGCGGCATGGGCATCTACGTCGAAACGTTCATTCGCCAGCCACTCGACACGGTGTGGGCGCACACGCAGGAGCCAGCACTGCACGAGCGCTGGGACCTGCGCTTCAGCGAGATCCGCTATCTGCCGCGCGCCGATGACACGGAGCCGCAGCGGTTCCTCTACGCGACGCGCATCGGCTTCGGCCTTGCGATCCGCGGCGAAGGTGAGAGCATGGGCGCGCGGCACACTGAGAACGGACACGCCACGTCAGCGCTCCGCTTCTTCTCCGAGCATCCGCTTTCGCTCATTCGCGAGGGCTCCGGGTACTGGAAGTACATCCCGGAACGCGAAGGCGTACGATTTCTCACGTGGTACGACTATCGCACGCGCTTTGGTCTGCTCGGCACCATCGCGGACCGTGTCGCGTTCCGTCCGCTGATGGGCTGGGCCACCGCGTGGAGCTTCGACCGCCTGCGGCTTTGGCTCGAGGAAGGCACCCACCCAACCGTCGCGCTGCGCCTCGCGCTGACACACGCCATCGCGCGATTCGGCCTCGTGTTCACCTTTGCGTACCACGGACTCGTGCCCAAGCTGCTGGGCCGACACGCGGATGAACTCGCCATGTTGCACGACGCCGGGGTACCCGTCGCTCAGCAGTCCACCGCGCTGATCGCAGCCGGCGTGGCCGAACTCGTGTTCGCGGCCGTGCTGCTCATCGCCTGGCGCGCGCGCTGGCCAGCCGTGCTCAGCATCGCCCTGATGCTGGCCGCCACGATCGGAGTCGCCGTCGCATCCCCGCGCTTTCTCGGCGCCGCGTTCAATCCAGTCTCGCTCAACGCGATCGTGATCGCGCTGGCGGTCATCGACCTGTTGACACACGCGTACGCGCCGAGTGCGCGGCGCTGCGCCCGAGCCCCCCGCGCGGAGCGCCGGTGAGCTCGATCTACCAGCAGGTGCTCGGCACCGATTTTCACAAGCTCCACCCGAACATCCAGCGACGCTTCGGGTTCTCGAGTGTTGATCGCATCGGCGCCATCGGGCGCGGTGTGATGGAGGAAGTATGGAAGGGCGCGCCGTACACCATCCCGTTCCTGTACATCGGGACGTGGCGCCGCATCATGTTTCCCGAGACGGGACGTGACATTCCGTTCACGATCGAGAACTACGCGTACCGTGATCAGTTCGGCCGCGAGACGGTGACGTGGATCCGAACCTTCACCTCCTCGCGCACCCGTCGCTTCGATGCCTACATGGTGTACAGCGCCGAACGCGGCGGCATCGTAGACTACCTCGGTTCGCACCAGCATCTCGCCGTGGACATCGAGTTGCGCGTCGATGACGAGGGCGCCCTCTGTCTGCGCTCCGGCGCACAACGGTTCTACGAAGGGCCACTCGGCTTCAGCTTTCCCATGGCGCTGAGCGGTATTGCCAACGTGCGCGAGTGGTACGACGAACGCGAGCAGTGCTACCGCATTTCGGTCGATGTGCGCAATCGACGCTGGGGCAGGTTGTTCGGGTACCGAGGTCGCTTTCAGGTCGAGTGGCAGTCCCTCGCCAAGGGTGAGGTGCCCGCGCACGTGCGCCCGGTGCGTGAGGAGCGTCGTGAGTGACCATGCGCTTCTGCCATCCGACAGCGCCTGATCGCGCCGCGCGCGGGAACCTTCGCGGCCGGTCGGTTGGTAGAAGCGTCAGCCTTTTTCCGGGAGATTGCCATGGACGTCCGTTGGGTGATGCGCTGGGGTGCACCGCTCGTCGCGTTGACCAGTTGGATCAGCATGCTGCCGACGTCGTCGGCGCGTGCACAACAGGGTGAGCGGACCGTCAGCGTGGTCGGCGGCGTATCGCAGTTCGATCTGAGCGGGACCGGGACGACCGGTGTGATCGGTGTTCGCGGGGATCTGGCGGCGCGGCGCTGGCTTCTCCTCGAAGGTGGTCTGACCGTCTTCCGGCCGAACGAACAGTTCGACCAGCGTCGCACGTACGTCATTCCCGAGGTGCAGGTACAGGCGCAGGTGCCGCATCACCGCGTGCGACCGTATCTCGGGCTCGGCGTCGGATCGCTGCTCGCCAGCCGCGACCTCTCCCCACAGCGTGCCCTCTCGGGCGCCCTCGGCACACGCGTCCTGCTGCGGGACGCCCGCGTCAATCTCCGTGCGGAGCTCCGCGTGCGCGGCATCGGGGAAGGCTTCTCCGGTGCCGTCGCGGAATGGACGCTCGGTACCGGCTTTCGGTTCTGACGGCGTGGACAGCGCCGCCGCAGGTCGCGTCGTGCTCGCACATGGCGATGGCGTTCACGGGTAGTCCGCGACCACGCACTTCGGCCCGAGCGGCGAAGCTACCGGTTCGCCGCATCCACTGCGCGTTTCATGTCGCGTACCCAGTTCGGTACGACGCGCACGTAGTAGCCGAGCATCTCGAGCGTCGACTGCGCGTAGACAACATCTCCGTTGGGCATCCTCGCGATCGACCAGCCGGGCGTTTCGAGATAGCGCGGATCGTCGAAGAACACGCGCGTAGGACCGACTGGTGACGCGGCGGCGGGATCGATGATCGTCGCCTTCGTCAGGATGGCGCCGCCGGTCGCCGCAGTGTACGTCAGCTCCTGCGCCGAACGCCACAGCGGTTCATTGCCGTTCGCATCCACCAGGTAACGCCGGTCGCGCGCGGGCCACGGCTGCAGCCAGAGTCCCCGGGCGCCGCCGACCGTGTACGCGATCCATCGACGATCGGGAGAGATGGCGACGAAGTAGCTGTCGAGAGGCAGCGTATCCACGCGCGCGGGGGTCACACTGGGATCCACGAGCAGGTTGCGCGCGCCTTTGCGGTTCGCGCTGAGCAAGAGGAAGTTCTCGGCGAGATAGGACCCCGCCTCTCGCGCGGCGTACGGCCCGCGTACGAGCGCACGAGGGGCGTCCGGTGAGTCCAGTTGCCGGAGGTAGACCGTCTCCGTGTCAGGAGTGGCGAACTCCTGCTTGCGGTACGCGATCTTTCGGCCATCGGGACTCCATGTGGGTGTACCGAGCATGAATCCGCGATCGACCGTCTCGAACGTGCCCGTCGCGAGGTCGTAGATGCGCAACTCCTGTTGCTGGATGCCTTCGACGACTGTCCCGAACCGGCGGCCATCGGGGCTGGCCGCGAAGCGCAGATGGACCGCCTGTTCGATGTTGAGTGGCGTCGCCCGCCCGTCCCCGGCGTTGCGGACCAGGCGGCCAACCTCGGCGTTGATCCCGGGGACATAGACGAGGGTGCCGGCCGCAGTCAGATCGAACTGCCCTGACGCCGAGTACTGGTTGCGCCGCACACTGGGGACGAGCGCCACCGACTTGCCCACAGTGAGCGAGTCGCGACTCACGAACCGTGTGGCGCTGAGCGTGCCGTCGATGGACAGGTACACGAGATACGTACTGTCGACGAGGCGGAAGTCGGAACCGAGCAGCTGGGTCGGGCCGCCGTCGGTGGCCGAGGGGACGCGCCGCAGATATCGACGCACCGCGGGCTGCGCCGGGTCGGGAGGGTGTTCAGGATTTTGTGTGTGACGCCATACTTCCCGAAACGGAGGCTGTATGGCTCGACCCCGC
>ERZ1066123.1128-NODE-1128-length-16910-cov-6.718185_pt1 | contig 16910 bp, 17 predicted proteins | sample MGYA00382770_ERZ1066123 | MGnify/ENA primary metagenome ERZ1066123 (study PRJEB33369, sample SAMEA5778353) | biofilm metagenome | biome: Industrial cooling water; feature: Water cooling tower basin; material: Biofilm | place: United Arab Emirates | collected...
GGTGGATGCGCCGGGCCGCGTGGTGGGCGGGCAGATCCTGTTCCAGGGGCAGGACCTGGCGAAGCTCTCCGAGGAGGAGATGCGCAAGCTGCGCGGCAACCGCATCGCCATGATCTTCCAGGACCCGATGATGACGCTCAACCCGGTCCTGCGCATCGATACCCAGATGATCGAGACCGTCCTCGCGCACCGCCGCACGACGCGCGAGGAGGCGCGCGGCATCGCCCGCGACGCGCTCGGCCAGGTCGGCATTCCCTCGCCGGAGGAGCGCCTGCACGCCTATCCGCACCAGTTCTCCGGCGGCATGCGCCAGCGCGTCGCCATCGCCATCGCGCTGCTGCACAAGCCCGACCTGATCATCGCCGACGAGCCCACCACCGCCCTCGACGTCACCATCCAGGGCCAGATCCTGGCCGAGGCGCAGAAGCTCTGCGCCGAAAGCGGCACCGCGATGATCTGGATCACGCATGACCTCTCGGTGGTTGCCGGCCTGGCCGACGACATCGCCGTCATGTACGCCGGCCGCGTCGTCGAGCAGGGGCCGGTGGACGAGGTCCTGGATGCGCCGCTGCATCCCTACACGCTCGGGTTGATCGGCAGCGTGCCGAGCCGCAACCGTCGCGGCGAGCCGCTGCGCCAGATCCCGGGCATGACGCCCTCGCTGCTGAACCTGCCGGAGGGATGCGCCTTCCGCGCCCGCTGCCCGCGCGCCAGCGACGCCTGCGCCGCGGTGCAGCCGACGGCCGCCGAGCACCGCCCCGGCCGCTTCGCCCGCTGCATCCATCCGCACCTCGAAGCGGCCGAAGCGGCATGAGCGGCACCGTCATCGAACGCGTGGCGCCACGGACCGGGCCGGCGGCGCCCGAGGTTCCCATCATCGAGCTGCGCGACGTGTCCCGCCGCTTCGAGAAGCGGCTCGATGTCGTCGGCCGGCTGGCCCGGCGGCTCGGCGCGCCGGTGCGCGAGGAGGTGGTGCACGCCGTCGACCGCGTCGACCTCGCGATCCGCGAGGGCGAGGTCGTGGGCCTCGTCGGGGAGAGCGGCTGCGGCAAATCGACGCTCGGGCGGATGGTGGCCGGCATCCTGCCGCCGTCCGATGGCATGGTGCTGCGGCACGGCGCCGACATCCGAAGCCTGGGTGGCGCCGCGGCGAGGGAGGCCAAGCTGCGCACGCAGATGATCTTCCAGGACCCCTACGCCTCCCTCAATCCACGCCTCAAGGTGCAGGACATCGTGGGCGAGGCGCCGATGGTGCATGGCCTGGTCTCCCGCGCCGGGCTGCCGGACTACGTGGACGAGCAGTTGCGGCGCGCCGGACTCGATCCCGGCTTCAAGCGCCGCTACCCGCACCAGTTCTCCGGCGGCCAGCGCCAGCGCATCGGCATCGCCCGCGCGCTTGCGGTGAAGCCCGACATGCTGGTCTGCGACGAGGCGGTGGCGGCGCTGGATGTCTCCATCCAGGCGCAGATCCTGAACCTGTTCATGAAGCTGCGGCGCGAGCTGGGCCTGACCTACCTGTTCATCTCGCATGATCTGTCTGTAGTGGAGCACCTCTCCGACCGCGTGGTGATCATGTATCTCGGCCGCGTGGTCGAGGAGGCACCGGCGGCGGAGGTCTTCGCCCGTGCCAACCACCCCTACACGCAATCCCTGCTGGCCTCCGTGCCGCGTATCGAGGCGCGGCGCCGCGCCTTCACGGTGGTGCAGGGCGAGATCCCCTCGCCGCTCAACCCGCCGACGGGCTGCCACTTCCACCCGCGCTGCCCGCACGCGATGCCGCGCTGCAAGGTGGAGGTGCCGGCGCTGAAGACCGTGGCGCCGGGGCACCGCAGCGCCTGCCACCTGAACGACGCGGCGGCGTGAAGGGTGCGCTTGCCGCGCTGCTGGCGGCCTGTATCCTCGCCGCCTGCGCGTCGCGCGAGGGCGCGGTCAGCGGCGGCTATGTCGGCGGTGGAGCGGGCGCGACCTACCGGACGACGGCACCGCCGCGCTGAGCGGCGACCGAGAAGGCCGCCGCGGACAACACGCCGATCCCCGCCAGCAGCCAGGGCAGCGGCCCGTAGCCGCCCATCGCCTCCCACCACAGCGCGATCAGCAGCGGCGAGAGCGTGCGCGGCAGCACGGTCGCGATGCTCAGCGCGCCCGTCAGCGTGCCGTAGCCCTCGCGGCCGAGGATCTCCATCACGCCGGCCGAGCGGATGATGGTCATCAGCCCGTCCGCCACGGCCCACACCAGCGCGAACAGCACCAGCCAGGCCAGCAGCGGCGGCAGCACCGCCAACAGCAGCATCGCCATTGGCGTCAGCGCCGTGGTGATGCGCCCGACACCGCGCAGCGTCACCCGCGGGCCAAATGCGAACAGCCCGGCGCGCGCCACCACCTGGAACGGCCCGTGCAGCGCCACGATCAGCAGCACCGAGGCCTCCGGCAGCCCCTGCTCGCGCAGGTAGGGGATCAGGTGCGCGCCGAGGCCGACGGCGACGAAGGCATGCCCGGCGAAGCACGCGGCCAGCGCCAGGAAGGCGGGCTGCCGCACCGCCTGCAGCAGGCTGAACCCGGCGCGTGGCGCGGTGGCGGCGCGCGCCGGGTCGGGCGAGAGCATCGCCAGGGTCAACGCCGCGGGGATGGTCTGGATGGCCGCCAGCGCCAGCAGCGCGCCGCGCCAGCCCAGGGCTTCGATCAGCAGCGCGCCGACGGGCACGAAGATGGTGGTGCTGAGGCCGGTGACGAAGCTGATGGCGGTGATCGCCCGCGTCGCGTCGCGCGCGCGCCCGACCACCAGCGTCATCGCCGGTGTCCACAGGGCGGCGGCCTGCACCACGCCCATCACCGACCAGATCGCCCAGAACACCGGCAGCGACGTCACCTGCGACAGCGCCAGCAGCAGCAGGGCGCCCGTCACCGCTCCGATGGCAAGCATCATCCGCCCGCCGTGCCGATCGACGAAGCGCCCGCAGGGCACGGCGGCCAGCCCGCCGACCAGCAGGGCGCAGGTGAGGCCGGCATTCACCTCGGCGCGCGACCAGCCGAACTCGGCCTCCCACGGCGCCATGAACAGCGGGAAGACGGAGAACAGCGTACCCCAGCCGATGGTCTGGCCGATGGCGATACAGGCGATGAGGCGGGTGTCGGAGACCGGCTGCGTGGGCACCACGATCAGCCGCCGGTCAGTCGCGCGCGCACCAGATCCTCGCGCCTGCGCGGCAGACCCAGCGCCTCGGCGATCTCCTCCGCGGTCGGCGCGATGTCCTCCTCAGGCTCCGGGTAGCGTCCGATCGTCACCCAGGAGGTCAGCGCGGCAAGCTGGTCCGCCGCGCTCGCCGGCAAGGCCCTGTCGGCACCGGCGAGGCGGATCAGGCGATCGAGGTCATGCGTCTTCGGCACCGCGGCGCCGGCCAGAACCAGCAGGGCCTTCAGCAGCTTCTCGGCGGCTTGCTGCACGTGGAAGGCGGCGGGACGGAGGCGACCGCGCTCCACGCCGGCCGCGACCATCTCGAGATCGTCCTCGACCCGGCTCAGCCAGCGCAACGCCTCCGCCCGCAACGCCTCCGGGTCAGGGCCGCTCATAGACGGTCACGCCCTCCCGCAGCGCTGCCGCGGCGAGCGAGCCCGGCGCCCGGGCGCGGTCGCGCAGCACGCGCTCGCGGCAGGGGATGATGTCCACCCCGCCGGCATAGCCTCGCCGGGCCTCATGGCGGCGGCGCCAGTGCAGCGCTTCGGGAGGCACATCGTCGTCCAGCACCACGAGCAGGTCCAGGTCGCTGTCCTCCCCTGCCTCGCCCCTGGCATGGCTGCCGAACAGGATCATGCGCCGCGGTGCATAGACGGCGATGACCTGATGCAGCAGGCTGTGCGGAACCGTCGCTGGCATCGCGGCGAACACTACACCACTCCCGCTCACACCGTGAACTGCTCCGCGATGATCCGCTCGGACAGCCCGTGGTCCGGGTCGAACAGCAGGGTCAGCGCCACGCCGCGGTCCTCCCGCACCTCCACGCGGCGCACGTCGCGCACCTCGGTGTAGTCGGCCACCGCCGCGACCGGGCGCTTGTCCGCCTCCAGCACCTCGAACACCACCTCGGCATCGCTCGGCAGCAGCGCGCCGCGCCAGCGCCGGGGGCGGAAGGCCGAGATCGGCGTCAGCGGCAGCAGGTTCGCCCCGAGCGGCACGATCGGCCCATGCGCCGAGAGGTTGTAGGCGGTGCTGCCCGCCGGCGTCGCCACGATGGCGCCGTCGCAGATCAGCTCCGCCAGCCGCACCTTGCCATCGACCAGGATGCGCAGCTTGGCGGCCTGCCGGGTTTCGCGCAGCAGCGAGACCTCGTTGATAGCCAGCGCCTCGGCCACGGCGCCGGATTCGTCCGTGGTGCGCATGCGCAGGGGGTGGAGTTCCGCCGCCTGGGCCTCGCGCAGCCGGCGCAGCAGGTCGTCCTCGCGATAGTCGTTCATCAGGAAGCCGACGCTGCCGCAATTCATGCCGTAGATGGGGATGTTGCGGCCCAGCAGGCGGTGCTGTGTCTCCAGCATGCAACCATCGCCGCCCAGCGCCACGATCACCGCTGCCCGTTCCGCTGGCACGCCGCCATGCAATGCGACCAGCCGCGCCCGCGCGGCGGCCGCCTGCTCGGTCGCGGCGGCGCAGAAGGCGATGCGGCCGGTCAGATCCTCGGCCAGCAGCGGAGTCGAATGGAGGACCGGCGCTGGGGTCACGTCCATCACGCGCAATGCTGCGTCACAGCGCGATGTTCCGCGCGTCGCGGTGTTCAAGGACGGGCATGTCCCGCCGCACCCGCTGTGTCACGCCGGGGTCGATGCGCGCCGTTGCCCAGCCGGTGCCGTCGCTGGCCTTCGCCACAACATGGCCCCAGGGGTCGCAGACCAGCGAATGGCCATAGACGAAGCGCGTCGCCCCGCGCTCCTCATAGGCGCCGCAGGAGGCGGCGGCGAGGATCCAGCACTGGCTCTCGATGGCCCTTGCCCGCATCAGCACCTCCCAGTGGTCCTTCCCCGTCTGCAGGGTGAAGTTGGAGGGGATGAAGATCGCCTCCGCCCCCAGCCGCCGCAGCGCGATGTAATGCTCCGCAAAACGCAGGTCGTAGCAGATGGTGCAGCCGAAGGTGACGCCGTCGGCCTGGAAGGTGACCAGCCGGTCGCCGGCGCCATAGAGCGCGCTCTCGCGGTAGCCGGTGCCGTCCGGCCCGGTGATGTCGAACAGGTGGATCTTGCGGTAGCGCGCGATCTCGCGCCCCTCGGGATCGAAGACGACGGTGGTGTTGAACAGCTTCTCGCCGCCGCCCTCGATCCCTCCCGTCTCGATCATCGAGCCGCCATGGACATGGATGCGGTTGGCCCGCGCCGCCGCGCGCAGCATCTCGTAGGCGGCCCCGCCGGTGCCGCCTGGCTCCGGCAGCGGCTCAGCCGCCGCGTTGCGCGCCTCCCGCCCGCCACCGAGATTCGTCCAGGTCTCCGGCAAGGTGACCAGGTCCGGCCGATCGGCGGCGACGGCGGCCTCGATGAGGCGCCGCGCCTGGTCCAGGTTGGCGGCCTTGTCGATGCCCTGGTTCATCTGGATGATGCTGACGCGCACGCGGCCTGCTCCCCCGTCCTGTTCCGGCATCAAGCCGCGCCACGGCCGGCCCCGCAAGCCGCACGCCGGAGGGGCGGTTCAGCCGGTGCGGTCCGGCCAGTCCAGCCGCGGCTCGGATCGGCCGCCGCGGCGGTCCGGCCAGGCTGCCGGCGGCGGGACCGGCGGGCTGACCCGCGGCGTGGGCTCGGGCTCGGGGGCGGCGGCGCCGCGGCGCAGGCTCGGCGGCTCGACCCAGTCATCCGCCGCCAGGGCAGCCGTGCGGCGCTGCGAATCCCCGCCGAGCCGCAGGGACAGGGAGCGGATCTCCGCCTGCAGCTCGTCCAGCTGTGCCTCCAGCGATTCGAGCCGCCCCTTCACCCCGAAGACCGCGAAGGGCATCAGCAGGTAGGCCAGCCCGACCAGCGCCAGCAGCAGCAGGGCCAGCAGCCCGGTCCAGGCGGGCAGGCCCGGAATCGCCAGCCGGCCGGCGAGGTCCTGCAACAGGGCCATGCACGTTTTCCTTCCCCGCGGCGCCGCGGGCGAGAGGGTCAGCCGCCGGTCACGCTCATGTGGCGCGCCAGGGCGGGGCGATTGTGACGCCGGTCGATGACGAAGTCATGGCCCTTCGGCTTGCGCGCGATGGCGTCGCGGATCGCCTCGCGCAGCCCCGCCTCGCCGAGTTCGGGGTCGCGCAGCGGCCGGCGCAGGTCGGCCGCGTCGTCCTGTCCCAGGCACATGTAGAGGGTGCCGGTGCAGGTCAGCCGCACGCGGTTGCAGGATTCGCAGAAATTATGCGTCAGCGGCGTGATGAACCCGATCCGCTGGCCGGTCTCCCGCACCGTGAAGTACCGCGCCGGACCGCCGGTGCGGTAGTCGGTCTCCTCCAGCGTCCAGGTCTTGCGCAGGCGGGAACGCACCAGCGAGAGCGGCAGGTACTGGTCCGTCCGGTCGCCGCTGATCTCGCCGAGCGGCATGGTCTCGATCAGCGTCAGGTCGAAGCCGTGCTCGCCGCACCAGGCGATCATCCGGTCGTACTCGTCCTCGTTCACGCCCTTCAGCGCCACCGCGTTGATCTTCACCGCCAGCCCCGCGGCCTTGGCGGCGAAGATGCCGTCCAGCGTCGGCTCGATCCTGCCCCAGCGCGTGACCGCGGCGAAGGTCGCGGGATCCAGCGTGTCCAGCGAGACGTTGATCCGCCGCACCCCGGACGCGTGCAGGTCCCCGGCCAGCTTCGTCAGCTGCGTGCCGTTGGTGGTGACCGTCAGCTCCTTCAATCCGCCCCCCTCCGGTCCCTGCCCGAGCCGGGCGCCGAGGCTGCGGAACAGGCCGATGACGTTCTTGCGCACCAGCGGCTCCCCGCCGGTCAGGCGGATCTTCTCCACGCCCAGCCCGATGAAGGTGCCGCAGAGCCGGTCCAGTTCCTCGAGCGTGAGGATCTCGGCCTTCGGCAGGAAGGTCATGTCCTCCGCCATGCAATAGACGCAGCGAAGGTCGCAGCGGTCGGTCACCGAGACGCGCAGATAGGTGATCCGCCGGCCGAACGGATCGTGCATGCTCGGGTTTCCCTGCCGCTGTCCTGTCATCATCATGTGGTTGCCCACTCCGCCCCCTGGCAAGCCCCCCCGCGCCGGCGCCGCGGCCTTACCTCGAAGCGTCATCGAGAACCTCCAGCACAACCTGCGCCGCATTGATCAACAGCTTGCCGGCATGCTCGAAATTGACCGTGATGCGGTCGCCGGCGACGGACTGCACCTGCCCCGTGCCCCAATCCGGCCGGAGCGGGTGCCGGACCCGCATGCCTGGCACGATGAGACCCGCCACCGCCGCCGCTCCCGGACCGCGTTTACCACTTGTCAACGCGCATAGCCTACGGGGCCGGATGCGTCCAACGGAGCACGCCGCATGAGTCTGGAGATGCTGAGCCTCGGCCGCCTGCACGTGGCCCGGCTCTGCCATGACCTCGGCGGCATCGCCGGCACCCTCGGCGGCACGCTCGACCTGCTCGGCGGCGATGATCCCGGCCTCCAGGACCTGCTGCGCGAGACCGCGCAGGCGCTGCGCCTGCGGCTGCGGCTCTATGCCGCGGCCTGGGGTGCCTCGGCGCCCGACCTGGATCCGGCCCAGCTGGCCGAGCTGTTGCAGGGCGCGCCCGCCGTGCCGCGGGTCGGCTTCGACCTGGAAGGCCTGGCCCATGGCACGGCGCTGCCCGCCGGGCTGGTGCCGCTTGCCTTGAATGCCGCCCTGCTGGGGGCGGAGGCGCTGCCGCGCGGCGGCACGGTGCATCTCGGCGGCGATGTCCGGCAGGGGTTCACGGTGCTGCCGGATGGCCGTGCCGCGGCTTGGCCGCCCGCCCTGCTGCGCGCGCTCTCCGGCAATGACGCCGCGGCGCTGCTGGAGGAGGGCGGGCCGCGGCGCATGCTGGCGCCGCTGGTCATCATGCTGGCGGCGGAGGCCGGCTGGGGCGCCTCCCTCGCGCTCGGCGCGCCGGGCGCGGACGGCGCCGCGCCGCTGCTGCTGCAGCCCGGTCCCGGCACGGCCTGAGGGTCTGCGGAGGAACGCCCGCGACGCGTCCGGTGGTTCCACCGGCGCAAATGCCGCGGACCGCGCGCCGCTTTACGCTTTCTTCGGTCCCGCCCGTCCATGGTCCGATCCTGCCTTGTGCCAGTCCGGGGACCGCGATGGACGACCTGCTCGCTGATTTCCTGACGGAAACCCAGGAGGGTCTCGGCGCACTCGATGCCGCGCTGGTGCGGCTGGAGCGCGCGCCTGGCGATGCCGCCACCCTTGGCGAGGTGTTCCGCGTCGTCCACACCATCAAGGGTACCTGCGGCTTCCTGGGCCTGAGCCGGCTCGAAGCGGTGGCCCATGCGGCCGAGAACGTGCTGGGCCGCTGGCGCGACGGCAGCCAGGCGGTCACGCCCGCCGGGATCACCCTGATCCTGCGCGCGCTCGATGCGGTTCGGGCGATCGTCGCCGGGCTGGAGCAGTCCGGGTCCGAGCCGCCCGGGAACGATGCGGCGCTGATCGCCGTGCTGGACGCTGCCGCCGCGGGTTCCCTTGCCGAACCGGCACCGCCGGCGCCGCCGCCCGCCGCACCGGTGGTCAGCCCGCCGCCACCCGTGGCCGAAGCCGCCACGTCACCCGCCGCCACGATGGACCCGGCGGCGGACGCGGTCGCTGCCGCGCCGCAGACCATCCGTGTGGCGGTCGAGGTGCTGGAAGACCTGATGACGCTCGTCTCGGAGTTGGTGCTCACCCGCAACCAGTTGCTGCAGATCGCCCGCCGCAGCGCCGACCCGGCCTTCACGGCGCCGCTGCAGCGACTCAGCCAGATTACCTCCGAGTTGCAGGAGGGGGTGATGAAGACCCGCATGCAGCCGATCGGCAATGCCTGGGCCAAGCTGCCGCGGCTGGTGCGCGACCTCGGCGTCGAACTCGGCAAGCGCATCGACCTGGTGATGCGCGGCGCCGAGACCGAGCTGGATCGCCAAGTGCTCGAGCTGATCCGCGATCCGCTGACCCACATGGTCCGCAACAGCGCCGACCACGGCCTGGAGGCGCCGGAGCAGCGGCGCGCCGCCGGCAAGCCGGAGACCGGGCGGATCACGCTGAACGCCTTCCACCAGGGCGGGCATATCGTCATCGAGATCGGGGACGACGGGAAGGGCCTCGATGTCGAGCGCATCCGCGCCAAGGCGGTGGCCCAGGGGCTGGCGACCGAAGCCGATCTTGCCACGATGAGCGAGCGCGAGATCCTGCGCTTCATCTTCCGCGCCGGATTCTCCACCGCCGCTGCGGTCACCGCGGTGTCAGGGCGCGGCGTCGGCATGGACGTGGTCAAGACCAACATGGAGCGCATCGGCGGGACCGTGGAGGTGGGTTCCACGGCGGGACGCGGCACCACCTTCACGGTGAAGATCCCGCTGACGCTCGCCATCGTCTCGGCCCTCATCGTCGAATCGGCCGGGGAGCGCTTCGCCATCCCGCAGATCGGCGTCGTCGAGCTGGTGCGGCTCGGCGGCGGGGCGGATCCAACAGGGGGGGCGCCGCGCATCGAGCGCATCAAGGATGCGCCCGTGCTGCGGCTGCGCGACCAGCTGCTGCCGCTGGTCGGGCTGAACCGGCTGCTCGACCTGGAGGCCGGCGGCACGGCCGGCGAGGAAGGCTTCGTCATCGTCAGCCAGGTCGGCGCGCAGCTCTTCGGCATCATCGTCGACCGGGTCTTCGACACCGAGGAGATCGTGGTGAAGCCCGTGGCGCCGATCCTGCGCCACCTGACGCTGTTTTCCGGCAACACCATCCTCGGCGACGGCAGCGTCATCATGATCCTCGATCTGAACGGTATCGCCCGCGTTGCCGGCCTCGGCGCCGAAGGCGGGGAGGAAGCGCGCGGCGGCGTGGCGGCGGATGCGCCGGCCTGGGCGCCGGAGGGCACCGGCGCCGGTGCCCGCACGGCCCTGCTGCTGTTCCGCGCCGGCGACGGCACGCCGAAGGCGGTCCCGCTCGGTCTCGTCGCGCGCATCGAGACGGTGGAGCGCGGCCAGATCGAGACCTCCGGCGGCCGGCCGCTGGTGCAGTACCGCGGCCGGCTGATGCCGCTGGTGCCGCTCGATCCCACGTGGAGCGTCGGCGCCGCGCCGGAGCGGCAGCCGGTGCTGGTCTTCGGCGAGGCCGGGCGCAGCTTCGGCCTGGTGGTCGAGGAAATCCTCGACGTGATGGAGGAGCGGCTCGCCGTGGATGCCGCGGGGGCAAGGCCCGGCTTCCTCGGCTGCGCCGTGATCGCCGGCAGGGTGACCGAGCTGATCGACACCGCATGGTGGCTCGGCCAGACCGGCGAGGACTGGTTCGGTGCCGCCAGCGGCACGAAGCGTTCCAGCCTCGGCGGTGATGCGCGGATCCTTGTGGTGGAGGACAGCGCGTTCTTCCGCAACCTCGTCGTGCCGGCGCTGAGCGCGGCCGGCTTCGCCGTGACCGCGGTGCCGCATGCCGAGGCGGCGCTGCGGCTGCGTGAAGCGGGAGCGATGTTCGAGGCCATCGTGTCCGACATCGTCATGCCGGGCATGGATGGGTTGGCCTTCGCCCGCGCGGTGCGCGCCGCCGGGCCATGGCGCGACCTGCCGCTGGTGGCGCTGAGTGGCAGTGCCGAGCCGGCCGACGTCTCCCGCGGCCGCGACGCCGGCTTCACCGACTACGTTGCGAAGTACGACCGCAACGCGCTGCTGTGCAGCATCCGGCAATGCCTGGCACCGCACTTGGCGGTCGGGGCCTGAGAGCGAAGGAGATCCCGATGCAACAGCAGGGCATCGCCGCCACGGGCGGCAGGACGGATGGGGCGGCCCGCGGCGTCATGGCCGGTGCGCCGGCGGGCGCGGCACACGCGGGCGCCGAGGATGCCGCGGCGGAGGTCTATCTCACGCTCACCGTTGCGGAGACCATGTGCGGGGTGCCGGTGCTCGCGGTGCGGGACGTGCTGACCACGCAGGCCATCACGCGCATCCCGCTGGCACCGCCGGAGGTGGCGGGCAGCCTGAACCTGCGCGGCCGGATCGTCACCGCGGTCGATCTGCGGCGTCGGCTGGGGCTGCCGCCCCGCGTCACTGGGACGGCGGGCATGAGCGTGGTGGTCGAGCGGGACGGCGAGCTATACAGCCTGCTGGTCGACCAGGTGGGCGACGTGGTGCCGCTGCCGCGCGCCGGGCGCGCCGCGAAGCCGCCCACGCTCGACTCGCTCTGGCGCGATGTGGCGGCCGATGTTCACCGGATGGACGACCGCCTGGTGATCCTGCTGGATGTCGAGCGCGTGCTGGCGATCGGTGCGTGATGGACACCGACAGGATTTCGGCGCCGGGCACCTGCCTTGTCGTCGACGACAGCCGCACGGTGCGCCGGGCGGCGCGCCGCATGCTGGAGGCGCAGGGCTTCATCGTGGCCGAGGCCGAGGACGGCGCGCAGGCGCTGGAAGCCTGCCGCGCCGACCTGCCAGACCTGGTGCTGCTCGACTGGAACATGCCGGTGATGGACGGGCCGAGCTTCCTGCGCGCGGCGCGCGCGGAATTCGGGCCGGACCGGCCTGTGGTGATGCTCTGCACGACCGAGGCCGCGCTCGAGCGCATCCTCGAAGCGCTGGAGGCCGGTGCGCAGGAATACGTGATGAAGCCCTTCGACGAGACGATCCTGCGGGACAAGCTGGCGCAGGTCGGGCTGCTGCCGCAGAGCCCGGCATGACGCCGCCCGCAGCCGCCGCGGGTCTCGCGCCCGCGCCGCCGTCAGGCGCCGGCTCGCCGCCGGTGCGCGTGCTGCTCTGCGACGACAGCGCCACGGTGCGCGCTGCGCTTGCCGGGTTGCTTGCCGGCGAGCCGGACATCCGCATCGTCGGCCATGCCGCGAATGGCCGCCAGGCGCTGGCGGAGATCGGTGCGCTCGTGCCGTCCGAGCGTCCGGACCTGGTGCTGCTCGACCTCGAGATGCCGGTGATGGACGGCATGACGGTGCTGCCCCTGCTGCTTGGCCTGGCGCCGCCAAGGCCGGCCGTCATCGTCGCCAGCGCACTCACCCAGCGCGGCGCTGCGGCGGCGATGGCGGCACTGCGGGCCGGTGCGGTGGACTACGTGCCGAAGCCCTCCGCCGCGAGCGGCGGGCTGCGCGACCCCGGCTTCCGCGCCGAGCTGCTGGCGAAGTTGCGCGGCTGGGCGCGCGTGGGCCGGGGCAATGGCATGGCCGAGCGCCAGGCGCCGGTCCTCAAGGTTGCACGGCCACGCGGCGCGGCCGGGGTGCCGGCCGCGGTCGCGGTGGGGTGTTCCACCGGCGGGCCGCAGGCACTGTCGCTGTTGGTGCGCCGGCTCGGACAGGGCGGCGCGCTGCCGGTGCCGATGCTGGTTGTCCAGCACATGCCGGCCGGCTTCACCGCCATGCTGGCCGACCACCTTGGGCGCATCGGCGGACCGCCCTGCGCCGAGGCGGTGGACGGCGAGGCGCTGCTGCCAGGCCGGATCTATCTTGCCCCGGGCAACCGGCATCTCCTGGCGGAAGGCGGCAGCGGCGGGCTCGTGGCGCGCCTCTCCGGCGGGCCGCCCGAAAATTTCTGCCGCCCGGCGGTGGATCCGCTGCTGCGCAGCCTTGCCGCCTGTTGCGGTGGGCGGCTGGTGGCCGCGATCCTGACCGGCATGGGACAGGACGGGCTGGCCGGCTGCCGGGCGGTCGCCGCCGCCGGCGGCCTCGTGCTGGCGCAGGATGAGGGGAGTTCCGTGGTCTGGGGCATGCCAGGGGCGGTCGCCAAGGCGGGACTCGCCCAGGCGCTCCTGCCGCCCGCGGCGATCGCCGACCAGATCCACGAGGCGCTGCGCGATGCCGCCGCGCCCGGCCAGAAGGCCCGTATGGCATGACGCCGCAGGGTTTCGATGTCGTCGCGCGCCTGGTGAAAGCGCGCTCGGGCCTCGTGCTGACTCCCGACAAGCTCTACATGCTCGAGACCCGGTTGGCGCCGATGCTGCGCCAGCAGGGGATCGCCTCGCTCGACGCGCTGGCGCTGCGGCTCGGCCGCGGCGCGCCGGAAGAGCGGCTCGCTGCCGCGGTGACCGAGGCGCTGACCACCAACGAGACGTCATTCTTCCGCGACGGCACGCCCTTCGAGCATCTGCGCAAGGTGCTGCCGAAGCTGACCATGGCGCGGCCGCCGGGCGCGGCGGTGCGGATCTGGTCGGCCGCCTGCTCCACGGGCCAGGAGGCCTACTCGGTCGCCATGCTTGCTGCCGAACTCGCGCCGCAGCTTGGCGGGCGGCGCGTCGAGATCCTTGGCACCGACATCGCCGAGGAGATCCTGGCGCGGGCGCGCGAGGGAGCGTTCACCCAGTTCGAGGTGCAGCGCGGGCTGCCGGTGCAGATGCTGGTGAAGTATTTCCGGCAGGACCCGGCTGGCGACGGGCGATGGCGCATTGCCGAACCGCTGCGTGCTATGGCGCGGTTCCAAAGCTTCAACCTGCTGGGTGATCCGCGTGCGCTCGGTACCTTCGACGTGATCTTCTGCCGCAACGTCCTGATCTATTTCGATCCGCCGACGAAGGCGCAGGTGCTGGCGGCGGTAGCCTCCCGGCTCGCGCCGGATGGCTACCTGTATCTCGGCGGAGCCGAGACGGTGCTGGGCCTGACGGATAGGCTGGTTCCGGTCCCCGGCCAGCGTGGCGTCCACGAGTTGCCGAGGCCGGCGGCACTGACGGCGTAGCGGCGGGTCGCAGGTCCCGGCCTGGTCTTGTTGGTTCCGTCGGTCCCGGTTCGCTGGCCATCCATTGCCCGACATGGTGACGCACACGGCCGGCCGATCGAATCCGCTGCCGCGGCGGGCCATGTCCCGGCCCGGCCCAGCCGCGATCCCGCGACTGGGCTGCCCTGGTCACGCGGCCAGCATGGCCGCGTTCGGCCGCGGGGTGCGGTTGGGGAACTGCATCGGGTCGCGCATCACGTAGCCGCGGCCCCAGACCGTTCCGATCAGGTTGTCAGCGCCGGCCTGCGCCAGCTTCTTGCGCAGCTTGCAGATGAAGACGTCGATGATCTTCACCTCGGGCTCATCCATGCCGCCATAGAGGTGGTTCAGGAAGGCCTCCTTGGTCAGGACCGTGCCCTTGCGCAGCGTCAGCAGCTCGAGCACCGCGTATTCCTTGCCGGTCAGATGCACCGGCATGCCCTCGACCGTGACCTCGCGGGAGGCAAGGTTCAGCGTGAGGCCGCCGATCGACAGCGTCGGCTGGGCAAAGCCCTTGGCCCGGCGCACCACGGCCTGGATGCGGGCGATGAGTTCCTGCCCATCGAAGGGCTTGGTGATGAAGTCATCGGCGCCGGCGCCGAAGCCGCGGACCTTCGCCTGGGTCTTGCCCCAGCCGGAGAGGATCAGCACCGGGGTTTCCACCCGTGCGGCGCGCAGGCGGCGCAGGACTTCGTACCCCTCCATGTCGGGGAGACCGAGGTCCAGCAGGATGATGTCGTAGTCGTAGAGCTTGGCGAGGTCGAGCGCCTCCTCGCCGGTGTCCACGGCGTCCACGATCATGGTCGCGGCCTTCAGCATCGCAACGATGCCTCGGGATGTGGTAATTTCGTCTTCGATGAGCAGCACGCGCACGGAACGGTCTCCTCTTTTTCGCGTCTGGCGTGTAGAACATACAACCTTGACGTGCATTGTGAAGGGGCTGTTCAGCCCTTTCGATGTAGAAAGATTAGGACGGGATGTTAAAAGAAAGATTAGCAATGCGTGGATTGCGAAATGAATCATGAAAATCAATGGTCTAAGGACCTTCTGGGCGCCGCCGTGGCAGCACAGGCGCTCCCGCGGGCACGCCTCTCGGGTTGTGTCGAATCCATACGGCACAATCTGATCTCAATAAATGGCCTCGGCCCCTGGGCACAGCTGGGCGGGCGTGTGTCGGTCGGTGGCGGCGCCGGGATGCGAGCCGTCACGGCCGAGATCGTCGGCATTCGCGGCGGCATCGCCGAGGCTATGCCCCTCGGTGCGATGGCTGGCCTCGGGACAGGGCTCCCGGCGGAACTGACCGGTGCCGGGCCGTCGCTGGCTGTCGGCAACACTTGGCTTGGCCGGGTGATCGACCCGCTGGGCCAGCCGCTGGATGGACGGGGACCCCTGCGCCCAGGCCCGCGGCCGCTGCCGTTGCACGCGGCCGCGCCGGGTGCCGGCACTCGTGCCCGGCTCGGGCCCCGGATCGATCTCGGCGTCCGGGCCCTTGATCTCTTTGCGACCTGCCGGCGAGGCCAGCGGCTTGGCCTCTTCGCCGCTTCCGGCGTCGGCAAATCCACCCTGCTGTCCATGCTCGCGCGCGGGGCGGCATGCGACGTGGTCGTGCTCGCCCTGGTTGGCGAGCGCGGGCGCGAACTGCGCGAGTTCGTCGAGGACGACCTGGGGCCGGAGGGCATGGCGCGAAGCGTCGTGGTCTGCGCCACATCGGACGCCTCGCCGCTGCTGCGCCGTGATGCCGCCTTCGCCGCAATGGCCGTTGCCGAGCATTTCGCCGAGCAGGGCGGCCACGTGCTGCTGCTGATGGACAGCGTCACCCGCTTCGCCATGGCGCTGCGCGAGATCGGGCTTGCCGCCGGCGAGCCGCCCGCGACTCGGGGCTACACCCCCTCCGTCTTCGCCGCCCTGCCGCGCCTGCTGGAACGCGCCGGCCCAAGGGCGGAGGGCAATCGGGGCATGATCACCGGCCTGTTCACCGTCCTGGTCGAGGGCGACGATCATGATGAACCGGTGGCGGATGCCGTGCGCGGCATCCTTGACGGGCACGTCGTGCTGGATCGGCGGATCGGCGAGGCCGGGCGCTATCCGGCCATCGACGTGGCGCGCAGCCTCTCGCGCACGGTGCCCGGCTGCCTGCTGCCCGGGGAAGCGGCGCTGGCGCGGCGCGCCAGGGCGGTGCTGGCGCTGGCTGCCGACATGGCCGACCTGGTTCGCCTCGGCGCCTACCGCCCCGGGACGGATCCGGCCGTGGATGAGGCGCTGCGCCTCGCGCCGCGTATCGAGGCCGTCCTGGCCCAGGGCAAGGGGGAGGACCGTTGCGGCGTCGCCGACACCTTCGCGCGTCTGGCCGCGGCGCTGGAGGAGGAGTCCCGCGATGCCGGCGCGTGATCCCCTGGCGGTGCTGGCGCGGCTGCGCCGGGTCGAGACCGATCAGGCACGGCGGCGCCTCGGCGAGCGCATCGCCCGCAGCGCCGCGGCCGAGGCGCGGGTGCAGGCGGCGCAGGACGCGTTCGCCCGGGAAGGCGCCGTTGCCGATCAGCCCAGCGACTACGGCGCCTGGCTGGTGCGCGGCCTGGCCGAGCGCGCGCGCGCCACGCTTGCGCTCGACCTGGAGCGGCGGGCGGAGGCGGAGGCGCGACAGGCGCTGACCGATGCCCGCGGTGCCGGCCGCGCCGTGGAACGCCTGGCCGCCGACCGGGCCCGCACCGACGCGCGCGATGCCGGGCGCACCGCCCAGGCACGGATCGACGACATCATCGCGGCGCGACGCTGAGCACCGGCCCCCAGGTAGGGCCGCGCGGCCCGCTCGCTACACGTCGGCCGGTGGCAGGCCCAGCCGTTCGACCCGGTACTTCTCCCAATGCGCGACCCAGGCATCGTCGCCATTGCCGCCGAAGCTCTTGCGCGCATCCTCCCAGCCGGCCTGGATGCGGCGCAGCCGCGCCAGGCGGCGGTCCTGCCAGGCCTGATCCTCGGCCGTCCAGATGCCGCGCTCCTTCAGGTAGCGGATCGCGCCATCGTGCCAGGGCGCGTCCGCCGGCGGCCGCCCGGACTTCGTCGGCGACCAATTGATGGCGCTGCCGATGATGCCGCGGATCAGGTCCATCG
>ERZ1066123.1129-NODE-1129-length-16885-cov-12.577659_pt1 | contig 16885 bp, 12 predicted proteins | sample MGYA00382770_ERZ1066123 | MGnify/ENA primary metagenome ERZ1066123 (study PRJEB33369, sample SAMEA5778353) | biofilm metagenome | biome: Industrial cooling water; feature: Water cooling tower basin; material: Biofilm | place: United Arab Emirates | collected...
TAGGGCTTGCTGAAAAAGTATTTTACGAGTTTTGAGAAGGCGGACAGTTAAATCTTGGGACTCACTAAAACTTAAACAGCAGCCAGAGCGAATTGCGGATCGCACCACTGCCGATGCCATCGGTTGAACTGGAACACTTGCTGAGGGAAAACGACCGCAAAAAAGACAAAAAGCAGTTGCCGGAGCAACTGCTCCAGATTCATCACCAGAAACGTCACGGCAATAGCGGTTTCGGCGGTTGGAGCGAGCTTTGCCATGACACGAGCTAAACTAAAACGACGCTTGCCCACGCCAAACTTGCCTTCCACCTGGTTGCGAATTGCTGCATCGATCTGAGCTTGCTTTTGTAATTGGTTTTGTTCGCTCTGTTTCGGTCGTCCTAACGGTTTTCCACTCAGGCGAATCCCCCGCTGCTGGCAGTACTTGCGGTTGGCACGGGTACGGTAGATTTGGTCAGCATGAACCGAGGCAGGATAATGACCCATCCGTTGCTTAAATCGCTCAATCTGTTCGGGCAGATCAGGCGATTCATTGAAGTTGTTCCAGTCAAGATGGTCTAGAAACACATAACCATTGACACAGCTAATGGCAATCTTGGCACCGAATTCCACAGATGTTCCGGCTTTGCCTCGCACAATCGGTCGCACATGCGGTTGAGCAATACTGACAATGCGATCATCAATGCGACGTTGACGATGCTGATACATCCACTGCTGTTGTCGAACCAACTCGCTGATGACGAGTAATTTACGGTACAGTTGGTGGGCGAGTTGGGCGAGTGTAGCTCCTGCGGCAATCAGCTCATCAATGTGAGCCAGATTACGTCTGAGATAGCGCAACTGTTGAGCGATTGCCTTTCGCAAGTCCTTGCGCTTGACCTGACGCCGCTTGGCAATGTGCAAATACTGCTGACGGGCTTTGCGGCGATAGGTGCGCGGCTTATGGGGGAGTTGTTCTCGCAGTTGCTCATAGAGAACATCGATGATTCGTTCGGTGTGCTCCCGTGCTTCGTTGAGCAGGCTTAAATCCGTAGGATAGCGAATATCACAGGGCGTGCAACTAGCATCCACAATCAGTTGTCCGGCATTGGCAGGAGCCGGTGAATCATCATCATGGTTGTCCTCATCGGGTGGGTCTGAGGGTTCTGTTGACTCCTTCTGCTGGGTTGGGTCGTTCTCACCACTGAGCTTGACGATGGCTTCGTTGATCTGTCCAATCAACTCAAGGGTCACTCGCTTGCGAAAATGCACCAGCATGGACGCGTCAAACGGGGCTTGGTCGCTGTACTCCGATAGCCCCAAAAAGTACTGCAAATACGGATTCGCTCGAATCTGTTCCACCGTCTCGGCATCTGAGGTACCCAGTCGCTCTTTGATAATCAGGGCTCCCAATGCCATCCGAAAGGATTTCGCAGGCGCTCCCATCCCCTCGCTCAACTGTTCAGCATAGTGCTTCTCAAACCGCTCCCACGGAATCAACGCCGCCAACTTCACCCAGCGATTCTCACCTGATAACTTCCCACCAAACGGCAAGTAAAAATTCTCGAACGATAGTTGACCAGGGGTAGAACGGCGGTACATTGGTAAACTCGTGCAAGGGTTTTGAAGGGTTTTACGCTTTTTCCTTGCACTTTAGCAGACTTGATCCCGCTTGAAAATACGGCACAGTAAGGCGTGAGGGCTTTTTCAGCAAGCCCTATTTACTGAAACAGATGAACGAACACGGGCAGAACTTCAGGTGTTTATGGAGAGGGGCGAACATGATGAGGGTGGACTCGTTTACAGCATCCTCAATCGCTTAGAGACAGTTAATAAAGAACGCACCCGCCTTAGTAACCAAATTAAAACAATTGGTAAGAAGATCAAAGACCTGAAGGCAGAACCGGAAGCCTTACAGGATCAAGAGCGACTGACAGATCTGGAGCGAGAACGTTCAGGTTTCCGGGAATTGATGCGATCGCTCAATGATAAACACATTCTCAACTTCCTGACCGATGAGGGGTTGCTACCCAACTATTCCTTCCCAGAAGCTGGCGTCACACTGCGATCGATTCTCTGGCGACAAAAGACCAAAACTGAGGGAGAAGACGGCAAGAAGTACGAAACTTTCACCCTCAGTTATGAGCGCCCCGGAGCATTAGCCATTCGAGAACTCGTGCCCAGTGGTGTGTTCTATGCAGAAGGGCGGCGTGTCAAAATCGACCAAATCGACCTCAAACTCTCAGAGCCAGAGGAGTGGCGCATTTGCCGCAGTTGCAACTACGCTGTACGCGGCATTCAACCCGAAGCCCATTCAAAAGCGTGTCCTCGCTGCAATGATTCCATGTGGAGTGATCAGGGACGACTCCGCCGTATGTTGAGGCTGCGTCAGGTGATGGCAAGTACGAGCGATCGCAAGAGCCGATTTGGGGACGATCGGGAAGATCGCAGCACCTCATTTTTCCAACGCCATCTCCTGGTCGATTTCAATCCAGAGTTTCGCGAGAAGACATTTCCGATTAAAGACAAAGAATTTCCCTTTGGGATCGAATATATTTGCCGTACCAGTTTTCGGGAGGTGAATTTAGGAGAATCCCTAGCGATCGGAGAAACGGTTGAATTGGCAGGGCAACGCTTTACCACTCAGGGATTCCGCGTTTGTAAAAGTTGCGGCAAAGTGATGCGGGGCGACAAAGCCAAGGATCACATGATTAGCTGCCAGTATCATGACAAACCCGACCAGGCAAAAGCATTAGATGTCTTGTACCTCTACCGCGAATTTGAATCTGAGGCGATTCGACTGCTCATGCCAGATGAAAACTTCTGGACGGATCAGGGGTTACATTCCTTTATCGCTGCGCTCCAACTTGGCTTAAAACACAAGTTTGGTGGCAAGGTCGATCACTTGCATACCGTGATTAGCGAAGAACCTCAGCCCAATTCCTCCCTCCGCAAATCATTCCTCTACCTGTTTGATAGCATTCCAGGGGGAACCGGCTACCTCCGACAACTCATCCGTAACCCTGAAGAACTGCGTGATGTCTTTGCCCGGTCTCTCGCTGTTCTGCGGGCATGTGATTGCGAAGACGGTTGTTATAACTGCCTGTTTGCCTATCGCAACAGCTTTGACCAGGATGAAACCAGCCGTCTTACAGCTGTACGTCTCCTTTCAGCCATTGAAAAGCACTGGGCAGACTTGGAGGAAACATCAGAAGGGTTATCCGCCATTCGACTCAACAGCAATTTCGAGAGTGAATTGAAGCGACGCTTTATTGAAGCCATCCGCCGCTACAGTGGTAAGGTTTACGAGGGAGCATCCCCTATTCTCCGTAAGGAAATTGTTAATGGGCGGACAGGCTACTACCTGAAAGTCGGTGACGTGTCCTGGACGATCGAAATGCAGGTATTACTTAATGCTCAGGACGGTGTGGAGATCCCGTCACGTGCCGATTTCGTGATTCGTCCAGCCTCTAGCCGTATTCCTAGCCGTCCCATTGTTATCTTCACCGATGGTTGGGAGTATCACCAGGAGCGTCTCAGTGAAGATTTTCAGCAACGGCTTGCTATCCTTCGCAGTGGGCAGTTCTGGTGCTGGTCTCTGACCTGGGATGACGTGACTGCTCAGATAGCCCCTGATCATCCAGTTAACCGCCCAAACGGTTTGTCTTGCTCACTGCCCCACGCGGTGATGCAGCAGGTTTACCAACAATATCAATGCCTTCCTCTGCGTCCGATGGAAGAGTTTGACAGTTTTGAATGGCTGATGCTTTACCTGTTCAACCCCAATGCCGAGGAGAGACAGCGTTGGGCATTGCTGAGAACTGCTGTTCAAGCGAAGTCCAACCCATCCATTTCACAAAATCAATGGTTGGAAAAGGCAGCCTTCTATACTAATCAGGATGCAATCAATTACTGGGATCCACCCAATAAATGGGTTGGGACAGAAATCAGCGTATCTCCGATCCTGACTCTTTGGAATGGGGTAGATATCCAACGGCATCCTCATGATCCAACAGGTAGCTTCGTGCTGCTGCGACTGGATGATACTCCGCAAGTCGAGCGATCGCGCCTTCGCAGTAATTGGATTGAAGCATTGCGGTTGCTTAATTTTTATCAGTTTCTCTCTCACTGCTACGCAGTCACGACATCAGGCGTGGATCAAGCAAGAACCTTGCTGCCCAAAGTGACAAGCTATTCACTTGAACAAACCAACGGAGAAGATGAAGCATGGCACCAGTTGAGTCAGTTAATGGTTGACGATCGACTGCTACCAGCCCTAGAGCAAATGCGTCAGGACCGTTGGACAATTCCAGAAGCAGGATATGAACTTATGGGCGATCGCAATCAAGTCGTTGCAATGGCAGAGCTAGCATGGATTGAACATCGCATTGCCGTTACCCTAACGGAAGCAGATCAGGTCGCATTTACAGAAGCAGGATGGATAGCCTGGGAAATCGAGCCATTTCTGCAATCAATGGATGTTATTGGTATGACGCTGAAGGGAGGGGTATAAATGGCGCTACAAAATACATTCCGGCTTGCAATCTCCGACGATTTTTTTGATGCTTACAGTCGTTTGCCCCGAAATGCCCAAAGCAAAGTCTCAGAATTTATCAATCGCTTTCGTCAAGACCCAACCCGTCCTGGCTTAAATTACGAGTCAATTCGCGATAGCCGTGACAAGCGGATGAAATCTGTTCGAGTAGACCAGGCACATCGAGCGATCGTCCTGAAACCTGACTCTGGTAACGTCTATATTCTCTTGTGGGTAGATAAACATGATGATGCTTACACTTGGGCAAAACGTAAGGTTTGTCGGATCAACGAAGTGTCAGGAGCCTTGCAAATCATTGACGTTGAAGATGTAGAAGTTACAACTGAACGGCTAGAACGAATTAATCAAGAGCAACCTCAACAGCCAGGAAAATTTGACTCTGTCGAAGACAAACAATTAATGAAGCTTGGCGTTCCAGAAATCTTGCTTCCCGCTGTACGCCAGATCAAAACAGATGATGCCGTTGAACAACTATTACCCCACCTACCCCGTGAGGCAAGTGACGCACTACTGATGCTAGCAGCAGGGTATGAACTGGGTGATGTATTGCAACAGCTAGAGAAGTCTAAAGTCGTTCAACCTATTGATACCGAGGATCTAGAAAAGGCGCTGCAGAACGACGACAGCCTCAGCCGCTTCATGGTGATCACGGACGACACAGAACTGGAAGAGATGTTGGCAGCTCCGCTCGAAAAGTGGCGGGTATTTCTGCATCCCACCCAACGTAAGCTTGTCGAACGAGATTGGAATGGAGCAGTGCGTGTGCTAGGCGGTGCTGGCACTGGCAAAACGGTGGTTGCGATGCATCGGGCAAAGTGGCTCGTTCAAAATCGCTTCACTGATCCAAACGATCGCATTCTATTTACCACCTTTACCCGCAATTTAGCCGTAGATATCGAAGCGAACCTCAAATCCATCTGTTCAACAGATCAAATGCGACGCATTCGAGTCATCAACCTGGATGCCTGGGTTGCAGAATTTCTGCGGCAGGAGGGGGTCGAAACCCGTATTCTTTACAGTGATGAAACAGATGATCTGTGGAAGCAAGCATACACGACTGCCCCGGTTGAACTTGGATTGCCCTTAAGCTTCTATCAAGAAGAATGGCAATCCGTGGTTCTAGACCAGGGATGTCAGACCTTACGAGACTATTTAGTTGCTCGTCGTACTGGTCGAGGAACTCGCCTCAGTCGCCCTCAGCGTCAGCTGATTTGGAGCGTGTTTGAAGAATACCGGAACCTGCTCCGAGAAAAGGGACTGCGCGAACCCGAAGATGCGATGCGAGATGCAGCCCAAATTATTGCAGCCAAGGGAGCGGCATCTTTACCATTTCGGGCTGTCATCGTTGACGAAGCACAGGATATGAGTGAGGCTGCGTTTACCCTATTAAGGGCGATCGCAGGAGAACCAGCCCCTAATGATCTATTTATCGTCGGTGATCCTCACCAAAGAATCTACGGCAAAGTTGCCACCCTTAGCCGCTGTGGAATCAATATTCAAGGGCGATCTAGAAAACTCCGTTTAAATTACCGCACTACAGATGAGATCCGCCGATGGGCAACCCAAGTTTTGCAAGGAATGAGCATTGACGATTTAGACGGCGGATCTGACTCCCTAAAAGACTACCGATCGCTAATGCATGGGGATGAACCAGTCATTCAGGGTTTTACCCGATTTGATGATGAACTTTCCTATCTGAAACAACTCCTGTCCAGCATTCACTCCACAGAGCAAACCCTTTCTGGAACTTGTCTAGTATTCCGCACGGCTCCTTTGATGGAGCAGTATGAAACAGCCCTGAAGAACATGGAATTTCCAGTCAAGCGCATCCGGCGAAATCAGCCTGACAATCCATTAGAAGATGGGATCAGGATTAGCACGATGCACCGCGTTAAAGGGCTGCAATTCAACTATGTGATTCTCCCTTCTTTAAATGCAGACACTATCCCTCTTAAAGCAGGACTAGAGCATTGTGCAGATGAAGCATCTCAAGACCGTTTCGTTGATGGAGAGCGATGCTTACTCCATGTTGCAGCAACCCGTGCAAAGAAGCAGGTCTTAATTACCTATTGCGGTAACCCTAGTCCGCTGCTTCCCGTAGTAGAGTAACCGAACCTGCTACTGAAGCTAAGTTGCTTCTTTTCTCAATTCGTCTGCTTCCACTACAGCAGCTATAGTCTCAATTTCATGCTGTAAGTCTTCGACGGATGGAAGTTTCTCCTTAAATTCATCAGGGAGCGCAGCAGTGGTGCGGTAGGTAGAGACGCTGATTGGTTGACTCATGCCGCGCAGGGCGTACTCTACAACAGACTTTTTCTTAGAACGACAAAGAATAATCCCGATCGTTGGGTTATCGTGCTGGCGACGCAATTTTTCGTCGATCACGTTGACGTAGAAATTGATCTGCCCTGAATACTCAGGCTTGAAATCTGTCGTCTTCAACTCGATCACGACAAAGCAACTGAGTCCAAGGTGATAAAAGAGAAGATCAACGAAAAACTCATCCCCTTCAACCTCCAGTCGATACTGGCTGCCTACAAAAGCAAACCCAACCCCCAGTTCAAGTAAAAATTTCTGCATCCGCTCAACTAGGGCACGCTCTAAGTCACGTTCCAATGCCTTCTCATGTAGCCCCAGAAACTCAAGGTTATACTCCGATTTAAGCAGGCTTTGAGCCAGATCAGACTGAGGTGCCGGGAGTACCTCTTGAAAATTGGTTAATGCGCCACCCTGGCGATCGTACAGAGCCGTGTCAATCTGGTGAACCAGAACGTTGCGACTCCAGCTATTTTCAAGCGTCTTCTGCATATACCAGATCCGTTGCTCTGGGTCTTTCACCTTATCCAAGATCACGCAGTTATGCTTCCAAGGAATTTTTGCACCAAGTTGGTGCAGAATTACTTCGTCAGAATAAGCCTCAGCAAACGACCGCATATAGTTGAGGTTCCGAGGGGAGAAGCCGGTCATCTCAGGGAACTCTATTTTGAGATCACGGGCTAAGCGATCGATTACCTTTGCTCCCCACCCCTCCTCTTTCTGGCGTTGAAGGATTTCCCGCCCAATCTGCCAGTAGAGAAGCACTAATTCCTGATTAACTGCTAATGCTGCTTTAATCTGGGTAGAGCGAATCCTTTCCTTCAAATGACGGAAGAAATCATCGTAATTATCGGGAAACAGGGAAGATTGCTTGGGCATGACGAGACTAGCGATCCATGTTTTATAAATTCATCTGTCGTATTTTGAAATACCACAGTACAATTGGGCAAGTTAAACGTCGTATGATGAAATACGACATAAAAATATTGACTTATGCCAAAGCAACAATCACATCAAATTGTTGTAGGAATCCTTGCCAATGCAGGTGGGGTTGGAAAAACAACGCTGGCAGTCCATCTAGCCTACGACCTTTTCAAACGGGGTTGCTCCGTAGCACTGATTGATCTCGATCCCCAGCGTGCTCTGGACGTGTTCTGTGGGTTGCCGTCCGTAGAAGCTGAAAACAGTGTTGTCAGAGTACTGTTAAAGGACTTTGACGGTAAGTGGCCACTTGTTCCAGCTTGGGATACTCCTAAGATTGAAGTTTGCCAGGGACACCCAACCCTATCGCAAATTTCTGATGATTTAGTGATTCGCAGAAGAGGGGAGTACACTCTGGCAGATCGGCTCCACAGCCATCCGCTGCCTCATGATGTTGTGATTCTAGATTGTCCCGCCACCTTAGGAATGATCTGTGAAAATGCGATCGCAGCCAGCACGGGGCTACTCGTTCCGATTCAACTTGAAATGAAGTCTGTGTCGGGAGTGGCTGATTTAGTGCAGTGGGCGATCGCCATCTCTGATGAACTCCAACTTGACCCTCGTCCACCTATTCTTGGACTGGTTCCTAGTTTGTATGACAACAATCGTGCCATTCATCGGCAATATCTACAGCAGCTACCAGAAGTCGCGGGTCAGTTAGGGATTAAACTCTACCCTCACATTCGAGATTCGTCCGAGTTTAAAAATGCCAGTGCAAACGGTTTGCCGCTGCAAAAATATCGTCCGGCACATCCTGCCAACAAGGATTTCGAAGCACTCGCAAAAGATCTCTCCGCATTTGTTCGCAAAGGTAAATAGTAATGGCGCGAATTCCTGCTATCAATCAACGTTTTACAGGAGCCTACCAAGCAACGGAACAGGCTCAACGAATCGCGGAACTTCAGGCTGAGGTTGAACAACTTCGAGCCGCTCAGTCTCCCGATTTAGAAGCGCAATTAGAAGTTCTGCGCGAACAACTGAAAGCTCAATCTGGAGAGCTTTCAGTTGAAGTAGAGCTAATCTACCCCAACCCGCATCAACCGCGACAAACCATCACAAGCGAAAGCATTCAGACGATCGCTCGGAGTTTAGAGAAAGATGGACAAATCACACCATTGATTGTGATCCCACAGGGCGAGCGATATCTGCTTTGGGACGGACAACGCCGTTGGGAAGCTGCTAAATCGTTGGGTTGGAAAACTCTGCAAGCGGTAACCGCACCGATGCCCAAGGATTTGCATCGTAAAGCTTTGCTGACGTTCATTCATCACGAAGATCTTAATCCACTGGATAAGGCAGAGGCGATCGTCAAAGAGGTTGCAGATTCGACTGGCATTACAGCCGAGGAAATTTCAACGGTATTATCTACGGTGCTTCGCCGTTTAGAACGTGGACAACAAATTAATCAACTTACCTCTCTAGTAGCTGTTACGCCCGAAGAGCAACAGGAGGGATTACAGCAGTTAGACATCAGTGAAACTGAGACAGCGCTTCTACTCTCTTTACTCGATCTAGGTCTAAATCCAGCCTCAGTGAAGGCCAATCTACTCTCAATGCTAGCTTTGCCTCCTGACCTGAAGAAAGCAATTCGGGAACAGGGGTTGAAAGGCGCTCATGCTTTGGCGTTAGCCAGTCTATCCGCTAAAACTTTGAAAATTGCAGAACGTCAGGCGACAAAAGAACGTCTTGCTGCGACTCAAGCGGTGATTGAGCAGGATTTAACCGTTGCGAAAACTCGTGAACTCGTAGCTCAGGTTAAAGCAAAGTATCTAAATCCCACACCTGTTGAATCAAAAGAGATTGCGATCGCTGCAAAGGGACTTGAAAAACTCTCACCTGATGTTATGAAAACTACGAACCAAGAACAACTTGTAGAACTGCGACAAATCCTTCAGCAAAAACTTGCAGAAATTGAGGCAATCTTGGCAGAGTAGACTAATCGAGTAATACCTAAACTTCTCAAACTAGAACTACTCACTTTATTGGACAACAACTAGGCTTCTTCTCATGACAAGCCAAGATTTAGATCGCAAAACGATAGGAGAAATGGGGCATTTAAGACATGAGTAAATGGGGCGCTAGACAGAAAAAAATATCAGCCCCCCGCTGTGAAGGTCTTGCCTTTACTGGGGTTTGTCCAACGCTGTATCTGGATGAGGTAATTTACCAACGCAGCGTTGGTAAATTACCTCATAAGCCCACGAGCACTGAAGTAGCCTGAAATGTCATTGAAGACAGTTGTCCCTAAATTAGAAATCAACCGGGAACAATAGCGCCTTGTGGACTAATCGCTCAAAATCTAGTGCCGGGTTCGCTCTGTTCAATTAAACTTTCACAGCATTAACCAGCCATACCCCTCGACCATCATCCTGGTCTGCTGTTTCAGTGCCAATCGGTAAAGACTTGGGATACCTGCCATATCCTGCTTCAACATTTTGCGGCTCAAACACTTCCGCGCCCCACCCATATCCTGCTAGCAGTTGTTTTGGATCATCGTGACCAAACTGCCAATGCCGTACAACTCTGCCTCGATCGACTTTTCGTGCTCGCTGCCCAGCCAAAATTGATCCCACTTTGACTCCATCCAGACCCAAAACGCTACCAGGAACGCTTAAGTGGGAGAGGGTCTGGAGCAGTAGGTGTACTTCTTTCTCCTGCAAATACATGATTACTCCTTCTACCAACCAAATGGTTGGCACTGTAGTTTGATACCCAGCATCAATAATGGCTGTTGCCCACTTCGCATCTGGAGCAGCCAAATCTCCAGAGACAGGTCGATAGATACAAGCTGGGGTAACGTCTTGCAAAACTTGGGCTTTGTACTGCAACACCTCTGGGCAATCCACTTCATACACGGTCGTCCTCTGTGCCCGCACCAGCCGATATACTCTTGTGTCGAGTCCCGCTCCCAGGATGACCACTTGGTTGTACTCAGCCAGCGTCGAGTTGAGGAGGTCATCCATAAATTTTGTGCGAACCGCAATGTAGCGAGTTCGTTTGGTCATCACTTGCTCTAACGGAACGGCTTGAGCTTGAGCAACCTTTCTCCATCGAGACAGCAAGGCATCGACTTCATCTCCTGCCAGAGCCGCTGCATAGGGATCTTGAAATAGGGGAGAAGAGTGGAGGTGCTCGATCGCCCGCTTCGCCGCAACAATTTGGGCAGTATAAGAAACTGGATTGGAAGAGTGAAGCAGAGCGGGTTCCATATCGTTCTTCGGGGCTGCAAGTCTCACCTAATCGTGCATCACATCAATACTTCATTGCAATTTCTATGGGTGGCTAATGAGGCGATCGCTTGCATCTAGATGTCACAACTAGTTCCTTTCGGCTTTCATAGCCCCTAGATTTTATTTTTATGTGAAGCGAAGTTAAGCTAAGCACCTAAATCATAAGTATCTTGTCCGCTTTTTACGCGGAAACTAGCATTGAAATTCTTTTTAAACCGAGTTTGAATGCCTTGAATATCTGTCCCTTGTCTCGGTACACGGGTAGACACAACAAAGCAAAGTTTTTTCTTTTTTTGAAAATTATCTGAAAGAGTTTTAATAGTTGACTCCAATTGCTCTACTGCATGTTTGACATCGCTTCCTTTAAGCTCTACATAAATTTCGATCTCTTGATTATCTAAACTTAGAATTAACAAGTAATCGCACCGTAAGCTTTCATTATCCTGAATAACACAACCATCAACTCTGATCTTCCTTACCTTAATACTATTGGGATTCAAGAATGTAATTTTACTTTTGGTTTCTTGTAAAACTATTTGCTTATCAGTTTTTTCTTTTTCACAACCAGGAAAAGACTTCATAAGAAATTACGCAAGATCAAGAAGTTTATCGAACTGAATAGCCAACTCATCAGAAACAGAATCAATAGCACTTGCATTGATTAATCCCGTATCCTCACTTATAAGATTTATGCAGCTTTTTCTACCTAATGAGTAGGCTGATACATCACTAGGATTTAATGCCTTTATTTTAGGAACAATGTGCTTGAGTTTAGCTTTTAATTCTTCATTCGACTCTGTTCTTTCATAAAGAAAACCAGCTTGCAAAAGATTATTGATAGCTGTCAATATATACGGGCTATGTGTAGTAATAAAGAATTGAAGTTGATTTGGTTTACTATTAAAAACAGTAGCTATCAGCTCTATTACATCACGTTGGGCACTAGGAAAAAGATGAGCTTCTGGTTCTTCAACATACACAGTTCTACTAGAACTCGTTGCTAAGAAAGATATGATAATTGCGAGTGGTAATGTTTCTTGCTGACCGGAGGAGGAGTTTGCAACGCTAACACGCCTTCCCTCAGAAACTATAAAGTCTTTTCCCTTTTCATAAACGTACTTGCCACATAAAATTTTTTCAATTAAGCTCTCTATCTCATTGCGTATCTCTTTCTCTCTAAGCCTATCAAGAGATCTAATTTCAGATCTTTTAATGCTCTCATAAAAAGAACCAAAAGTTGTTAAAAAAGGATCGAGTGCTTTGTTACTCGATAAAAAAGAAAATATACCTCTTTCTATAAAAGCAAAAAAGGAGCGAGTAGCGGGGATAAACAACTGCGAAAATGCAGCTCTTCTATCAAGTGACTGTGTTAGCCTATCTGTAAAGTAATCTCTAGCCATAAAAATTATGCTAGATCTACGGTTTAATCCACGAGTATCGACTATTGCAACATCCTGTCGAATCTTATCTATATATTTCCGAAAAGCAGATATTTCTTTTTTATAGAAATCAGAATATGAAAACTTTAATTTCTTTTTCTCATTTACCCTTTCTATCTGTATAAAAGTGTCTGCTATCTCGTACCGTAAAACAAATTGTTTATCCCCCCATGAATCTTGCGGAAAATACTCTTCAAATCTTTTGATATAGGATGAATCTAGTTGGCGTTTTGACTGACCGTCTTCTACAGCATTAAGAATTTCCCAAACGAAATTTTTAAAGTAGAAAAGCAGTTTAGCACAAATACTTTTTCCACTTGCTTGAGGACCAATTAAAATATTAATTTTATTTAGGCAGATTTCTATATTTTGAATATCTGCAAAGTTTTGTACGATTAGCTTTTCACTCATAGTAATGAAGTTTAGAGCTACTTCGCTCTATAAGTACCTCCCAAGGAGGAGAAATAACCCACCGTACACTATTAAACCGGATATTTCTATGCTTTGACAAGGGTCTTATAGCATACAGTGTGATTTTGCGTTTGTGCAGGATGGCACCCGCAAAGGTGAGCAGATTCGGTTAAAGATGCACCAGTGGTTTATTGAAGCACTCAAGCAGAAGGGCAAACGGTACATCACAGTGAAAGGTTCCCATGAGCAGCGGATGAGTCATGCGATCGCAGCCATCGATCCTCTCCTGGTGTTCCCCATCCTAGATGCCCCATAAAATAGTGGTACTCCAGTAGAGTGAATCCCATGTGCGATACCTTTGTTGCCCTGCCAGATGCAACTCTGGATGGCTCGGTTATTTTTGGCAAGAATAGCGATCGCCCCGCAGGTGAGGTCCAGGATGTGGTGGCCTTCCCGGCCCAAGCCTATGCTCCAGGGCAGAATGCCCAATGCACATACATCCAGATTCCCCAGGTTGAACGCACCTACGGGGTCATTCTTTCCAAGCCCAGATGGATGTGGGGAGCCGAGATGGGAGCCAATGAGTGTGGCGTTGTGCTTGGCAATGAGGCAGTCTGGACAAATCAGTCTTACCAATCCACAGGGCTATTGGGGATGGATTTAGTCCGGCTGGGACTGGAACGAGGAGGAACTGCCTTTGCTGCCTTACAAGTGATCGTTGATTTGTTGGAACAGTATGGGCAGGGGGGTAATTGTGCAGAGCATTTCTCCTTCACCTATCACAACTCTTTCCTCATGGCCGATCGCAAAGAAGCCTGGGTTTTAGAAACTGCTGGGAAATACTGGGTGGCTGAGCGAGTGACACAAGGGACGCGATCGATTTCCAACAACCTCAGCATCCGAAGTGCCGGAGATTTGCGCCATCCCAATGTGGTTCGTGATGCAGTGGCTCAAGGACGATGCAAGGGTGAAGCAGACTTCGATTTTGCCAAACTCTTTTCAGACAGTGGAGTCGAAGATCCCTTATCTCCTTACTCTAGGGAAGGACGAGTGCGATCGCTCTGCCAAACGAATCAAGGCAAATTCACAGTCGAGACAGCAAAATCAATTTTGCGAGATCACCAGGGAGATATCTGTATGCATGGGCAGTTTGAAACACGAGGGAGCCAAATTTCCCGATTAACGGCTCAACACAATGAACACTGGCTAATCGTTGGCGAAGCCAGTGCGAAGCACTTTCGCCCTTTCCCCTGTCAGCAAGAATATCAACGGGTTGAATTACCAGGAATGGTGAGGCGTGAACACCACTCATCACCTGCCAGTCTACCGACCAAAGGTTAGCAATCGTTGCCCAGTCAGCGATTTCTTCCTACAAAATTAAACTCATCACTTTATTGGTTGCTTAGAAGGAGTTGTTTTTGGCTGAACCCCTTAAAAACCAATTTGGCATCGAGATACCCCAGAAAATTGCTGCAATGATCGCTGGGGTATCTCCTACCTTCGCTACAGAAGCTTTTCTGAACGAGGTACTCAATGGATATGATGACCTAGATTTGATGCCACGAGGATGGAAGATTGCGGAGGCACTCCATCATCATTTACTCAGCAATTACGAAGAAGCTGTCAATGTTCTGATTGCCTCATTGGGTCCGAAACTCGAACAGACAAAACAGTCTGGAATGGCTCCCTTCCTCTACCTTCCTCATGTTCTGTTCGTGGCAAAATATGGGCTGGAGCATTTTGAGGCTTCGATGCAGGCTCAGTATGAGTTAACGCAACGGTTTACCGCTGAATTTAGTATTCGCCCATTTTTAGAACGATATCCCGAAGCGACCCTGGCACGGCTGAAAACATGGACACAAGACCCCAGCACTCATGTCCGTCGCTTAGTCTCCGAAGGCACTCGCCCCCGCCTGCCTTGGGCACCTCGTTTACGAGAATTCCAGAAAAATCCCTACCCCGTCCTGGAATTGTTGGAGTTGCTCAAAGATGATCCCGAACTCTATGTCCGCCGTTCTGTTGCCAATAATCTGAATGACATCGGCAAAGATCACCCATCATTATTAGTGGAAATCGCTCGCCGATGGTTGGTTAATGCAACCGATGAACGGCACTGGTTAATTCGTCACGCCCTGCGATCGGCTGTAAAGCGAGCTGATCCCGGAGCGATCGCCGCTCTAGGCTTTCGTGATGGAGTCACGGCATCGATTGGCAAGGTTAGCATTACTCCTCAACCAGTCGTCATTGGGGATTCTCTCTCCATTGCCTTTGAAATCACCAACATAGGTTCTCAGCCTCAGCGACTGTTGGTTGATCTGCGGATTCATTTTGTCAAAGCGAATGGCAAGACCAGCCCCAAGGTTTTCAAGCTAAAGACTGTTGAACTTACACCGGGGGAAACGATGCAACTCGGTAAAGCTATTTCCCTGGCAGACATGACAACCCGTAAACATTACCCTGGAACCCATTTGATAGAGATCCTCTTGAATGGACAAACTTTTCCTTTAGGCTCCTTTGAATTAATGAGGACACTTTGACCGTTAACTCTTCTCTTCCTCATCCTCGCCGATCGCCTTCAAATACGCCTCTGCTGCCGCCTGCTTGAAGACACCTTTGGTATAGCGTTGGAAGACGCGATCGCTCTTAATTCCCATTAACTCTTTCCCAAACAGCGGATCAACCCCTCGCCGCGTCACCTCCGTGCCAAAGGTATGCCGAAAACGATGGGGGTGAATGTCCTCTACTCCGGCTATCTTCCCTAGTTTCTTCACCATCCGGTGCAAGCCTTTGTAGCCCAACCGTTTCCCGGCACTCTTCGGGTCTTGGGCCAGAAACATCGGACTTTCCGGCAGTGGCTCAAACATCCCACTCTGCTGCCGTCGCCATTCCAGATAGGCTTCCAGGTACTGTCTCGCTTGCCGATTGAGCGGCACCTCACTTACGTTCTGCCCCTTGGAGCGATGCACCTTCAAAATCTTACCGTTCCAGTGTTCCACATTCAGGTTGGATGCCTCTGATGCCCGCAGTCCATGACTGAGGACTGCAACAATGGCGCGGTCACGTACCCGTGTGCCGGAGGCATCGCGAACCGCCGTCTTCTCCTCAAACTCCAGTACCTGCCAGATCTGGGCCAGCTCGTCTCCGTCAATGTGGTCGGCTTCCGGCTCTGGTTGACGTTCCAGGTCGATCGCATCCGTTGGCAACGGCTTATTCATGGGATAGCCATTGCTCCGCCTCAGCCACCCGTAAAATGCCTTCAGCGTATTGAGTGCATGGTTCACTGACGTTGCCTTCAGCCCCTTAGATTTCAACTCCCGTCGATATTTACCGATATCACTAGGAGTGACATCAAGCCAGGACTTATCGCACCAGGCAGCAAACCTCACCAACTGTCCCCGGTAAACCCGCTGGGTGTTGTCCGATTTTCCCGTTTGTCGTAGGAACTCCTCAATTTGCCAGTGACGAAGATTCGGTGGTTCTGGTTGTCGGGGTTCCTCCTGCTTACCGCCCTCAATGGGCACGATCACGATTTCCGGCAGGGAACGCTGCGCGAACGGTAAAACAGGGTCAGAAGGGGATGAAGTCATCGTCGAGGAAAAAGTTGGATGGATTTCAGATAGAGATAACTTTACTTATCTTAATCAGAATATAGTAAGAATATTAACACCTTCTTTGGAATTATCGGCATTTAGGCAATAATTGAGGGCAGTTGGTGAGGTTAGCTATGGGGCGGCGAACGAATGAAAAATGCTGGGCGTGTTCTTTGCTAACTCCGGAGGAGGCACGGAAACTGCATGATGCTGAAATGGACGGGGATGGTTGCTGGCGAGAGGAGACTTGCCGGAGCCGCCGTTCCTACTACCGGAAGGGGCGTAGTCGTTTGGCACAGCGAAAAACGGCGATCGCAGAAATTACCGTACCGGTAGTGCCTTTTAATAAAGGACAGAGAAAATTGAGAGTTGCTATGATAGAGCC